>Ga0082335_1002369_pt1 | contig 35481 bp, 47 predicted proteins | sample Subgrocontami58m_FD_72375 | JGI IMG/M metagenome (GOLD analysis project Ga0082335, IMG submission 72375) | Subsurface groundwater microbial communities from S. Glens Falls, New York, USA - GMW37 contaminated, 5.8 m (SPADES assembly) (version 2) ... | reverse complement strand
CTATGAAAAGAAAGTAACTCCATATGGTAATGGTGCAAAGCTTGACGCTCCGAAAAGGCATATAGGAAAAAAGGCGTTTATTATAATCCTAAAGAAATAGGATTATTTATGCAACACTGCATAAATAGAGCAATTTATGTAGAAAATTGACAAGAATCACATAAAATGGAAAAGAAAACATACACGATAACAAAGCGAATTGCCAAGCATGGCAAGCAGGCAATTATAGTCATACCGACACATCTACGAGAACAATTACAACCAGCTACAATTGTTGAAGTTACATTTACAATTATCAAGGAGGCAGAAGCACAATGACCAATCTCTATAAGAATTCAACAGAATTAACACAACTTGCAGGCTATCCTGTTACTATGAGTGATATGGCTCACGCGTGCTTGTATGGTCGTTTGAATCTCTTTCTTGTTGGAGACACAGGAGAAGGAAAGACGCAATTGGCACGAGACATGATGAGTTATTTTGGCGACAAGGCAACATTCGTTCTTGGTAGAAACGACATGGACACACGAGAACTCTTCCAACAGTTAAATCCTGATTTTTACAAGGCAGTCAAGGAGGGAAATCTACAACGAGGTATGAGCCACATTGAACTCACCGACAAAGTAAACTATCATCTTATTGTTGTTGACGAGTTACCTAATTGCGTTCCATCGGTGCGAGGACAACTGTTTAATCTCTTTGATGGATTCATCGAATTGCACGGAAAAGCGTATCCCATTGGAAATGGATATTCAGTAGGCATTGCAACGGGAAATCTCGGACAGAAATTCACTGAATCTTCGAATGATCTTGGTCGTGCACTTAAAGACAGAATGCACGTCTTTATCGATACTGACTATTTCATGCCTCAACCTTCTGATACTCTAGAAATTCTTGCAGGAAATACAAATCCGAGAGTTAATTTTGATGCAGTCGTAGAAGACCGTTCTCAAAACATTATCAAACGCCATCGTGCAATTGTAGATAGGGAAATGCCCTTTGAAAAACTTATCATGGCAGCCTACTTGCGACATGGACTTGACTATGCTCCTGTCAAGGATGCAGCAGGAAAAGTAGTTGGTTCTATCAGCAAGCGTAAAATGAAAGATCAATGGCCTGTAAAGATTACTGACCATGAGAAAGGTTCTGATGCAGCACTCGTTTTACCTCTCTCGATGCGTGCAGCCAAGTCTACGTTGCGTCTTTCACAATCTCTTGACAATGTGGTACAAGAGAAAGCAGGCACTTCAATTACCATCGACCCCATTGAATCAATGCTCAATGCGTATAAATTTGTTGCAGCCTACTCTGGCGTATTAAACGAGGCTGAAGTAGAAGCGAAACACGATGGAGATAAGTATAAGGCACTTGATGCAGTTTCACAACTTGCACGCAGACAATATGCTTCACAAGCAGATAATATCCGTGCAGGACTTGAAATGGCACATTCTGGCAAACTTAACGAAAAAGTACTCAATCTCTTTAGCGGGCGCTGGGAATTTATGAAAGATATTCTTACTCATCTCACGCAGGGAGCGCCGTAATGAACATTAAAATACCTTCGATGTTTATGGGCAAGCCCATTAAAGGAGCAATTGACCTTGTATTGAAAAGTAGAATTCCTCCTAGAGTAAGAAAGCAGAAAAAGAAAGAAGATCCTGCTGGACAAGCTCCTGATTTATCGGGTTTCATCTATGTTCCAGCCATTAATTTGTATATTGCAAAAGAGCGAATGCTTCAGGGTAAAAACTGGTTACAGACGCATCGTGAATTGCATAGGCAAGGATTGCAGATGCCAACACCTTATCAATTTCTTCAGTTTGTAGACTATTTAAAGACAAATACTACTGTTCCTGATAGAACGCAGATTCTTGATGAGATTCTTGAAAAGAGAGACCCTTGGAGAGCAGAATGGCTCGATGCTAAATATTTCAAGAAAGATGGAGAATTGTGGATGGCGTATAATCATCGTCCTGGTAAGAATAGAAGATTACAGGCTGGTAAAAAAGAAAAACTAGAGGGTGGGCTTTTGGAAGACAGTTATATTGATATTTCTTCATTTAACGAACAAGGACTTCCCCTCACAAAATCTTCTAAGCAGGAGGTGTATTATTACTCGCCTGTAGCAGGATCTGTCGCGTGGTTCGTCGCGAATTCCGGCAGGGCGGTCTTGTACTGCTATTGGAGTCCGACTGTCGTTATTGATTCGCTTGGGGTACGCGCAGCGCGCGCGAAAATATAGGAAAATACTATGATAAAACTACCATCTCATTTTATGGGAAAACCGATTAAGGGCTCACTTGAGCGAGTGCTAGCGCAAGCTGCAACAGGCAATCAACCAGATACTGATGCAGGAAAGGGCGGGGCGGGGCAACCAAATGCTCAATTACCTGCACAATTTGTTCCCCAAGATTATATTCTTGTAGGCTCAAACGCCCCCAACACCCTGCCAACATACATTGCAAAGGAAATTACCCTTAAAAGAAAAAATTGGAGTGATACACATTATGCCTTGGCCGATAATGGATTATTCATGCCAACTCCAAAAATCATGATAGATCATTTTATGAATGTAAAACGGGCGGCAGAAGGAACTGGCGCACTTTGTGATGGGTCTGGCACTCCTCTTTCCCCACAAGAAACCAGCGATCTTTGGGATTACTTGTCTCTCGCAGATTCAACCTATCGCAATTCTAAAGGCGTCTGCTGGACATGGCTTGATGCAAAATTTAATGATGAGAATGGAGTCTGGTATATGGAAACGAATCATCGTGTGGTCGTCGCAGGTAATCAAAAAGAGCTACGGGGACAGAAAGTGCATCTTCAACCATATTATCAGCAAACAGGATTTGTAACATTGAATTTTAGCGCTGATGGATTCGCGACCGAGGCTTCACCTCATACTCAATATCAACGCGGAGAGAATATCTATCACTGGCGTCCTGAAAACGATAAAGTCGCGGGGTTCGTCGCGGATTCCGGCTGGGCGTACTTGGGCTGCGTTAGGAATCCGGCTGTCGTTATTGATTCGCTTGGGGTATTCGCGTGTGCCGAAGGCACCGCGTCGCAAAAATAAATCATGACATTACAAACCATTAAACACGCATTGAATCAGACAAAGAACGAGATTGGACTAGTCGGAGGTTCGTTAAAAATTCAGGAATATGATGATGCACAGCACAATCTTGTTGCACATATTGCTCCTGAAGGATGGGATATTGAAATGAATCTTAAACGAGGATTTACTCCTATTCAAGATCGCAGACAGCAAGCCTATGCACGTAAAAAGAAAATTAAAGATGGACTGGAAACGTTGCTTACGGATGTACTATACCATGAGTGTGGACACTGGGAACTTCCTCTCGGAAGCGATCGTGGCTGTCCCTATGATATTTACAATCATGATAAAATCTTGGAAGCAGTTAAAAATGCACTTCCAGATGATAAGAAAGGACAAGCTCCTTATGTTGCCAATGCCTTCGAAGATGTTCTGGTGAATGCACGGTGTGAAGAGTTTAAAGGTGACTTTTCAGGGCAGGTTTTATTCTGGGATCATGAAGGGCTTGCAATGCATACGCAGGGAAAAGAGCATTACACTCCTTTCTATGAAGCATTTGTCAGATTAAATATGCATCTCATTGGGGACAACTCGGACGTTGCTTTGCTGAAAAGACATTATACCTCCGATGCAAAAGTGACTGGAGCAGTTGAGAAAGTTGTTCGTGACTTGCGCCTCCCAAAAGATATTGCTCGAAATCAAGGAACTGGAGCGCTGTTCAATAAAAGACAATGGTCTTCGATGGCGGCTACATTCACCAAACATCTTGCCCCCTTGTTAGATGAATCACCAAGCGAGCGACTCTCTGCATTTGGAAATGGTGGTCAAGGCGGGAATGAGGGTAAAGAAGAGCAGAGCCCTGCAGGAAACGGCATTGATCAGAAGATGAAGACTCCTGATGGAAAGGAAGAAATTGCTTATGGAAGATATGCGGGCGGAGAGAAATTATCAACAAACATTAGCTCATATGAACAATTGGATGCAGTTTATCGTCATCTTGCAAAAGATATTCCTGTACGCGTTGAAGCGATGACTCGCACGCAGAGCTTGCCCATTGCTCCTTTGACCTATAGAACATATGATGAAGAACGAGATGATCCTTTACGTGTCAAAGCATCCAAATTGCGTTTTGTTGAAGAGGGACTAACATTTGCATATCCTCACCAGCCATTAGTTGTTGAAGCGCGATTCAAGATGCAGCGCAGAAGTTTCCCTAATTTTAAGATGGTTGTTTTGGATAGTTCTGGAAGCATGGCGCAGAGCCCTCAAAATAATGATAATGTAGGAAACAAGAATTTCATTCCTTGGGGCGATAATAGTAAGTACCATTACGCTCTTTTAGGATTCTATGGTATTGAAGGGTTTTTACAACGACAAGGCATTGCTCAGTACATTACACACGGTGTTTCTTTATTCTCGACTCATATGCGCTATAAGGAAGCAGATTTTGAAAGACTTGATACTGTTCGTAAATTAGCACTTGCTCCTGACTTTGGTGGAGATACAAAACTTGATGCGAAAGTCCTCACCACGGCTTTGAAAGGAAGAGAGAGCTTTGTTCTTTCATTATCGGATGGAGAAATTGGGAACTGGGATTCTGAAAAAAGCACATTCCACACACTTGCAGGTCAGAATTACTATGCTCATATTCATTTAGGTAGTAAGACACAATTTACACGAGATTTAGAAAGCTGGAAACTTCCTGTCTCTTATGTAACTTCTGGGAAAGATATTGCACATTTGATGGTCGATATTACTAAGAAACAATATGAGAGGTTTACCAAACTATGAGCATCAAATTGCCGACTGTATTTATGGGGAAACCGATTAAGGGTTCAATTGAGCAAGCCTTAGCTGCTGCTGAAGCAAGTCAGAACCAACCCGATCAGAACGCAGGAAGAGTTCCTGCACCCTTAGGTAATATGACACCAACAACAGCAGTGAACGACCCACAAAATTACATCGTCCTGCCGAGTGCAACGCATGGTTCCTATAGCTATGCTGATACACTTGTAACAATGGAGAGAACACATCATAACAAAAATTGGCATGACGCTCATAAAGCGCTTGCAGACGAAGGAGCATACATGCTCTCCATCAGACAGTTTGTTGATTTTTTGAATCTTCTTAAATCGGGAAGTGCTTCTGACGGTACAGGTAGTCTTATCCAAAAGCCTCGATTAGACGAAATTCTCGATGAAATCTCGACAGTGAGAAGCCCGTGGCGCTCGGAATGGTTGGACGCTCGATTTGAGACGCGTGGAGGAGTTACGGGCATTGGCAGTAAGATGCATATTCTCTACGAGAATCGTTTTGTAAATGGGCAGTTGGTTTCACAGCAAACAAAAGAACTTACAAATTATTTAACGAGTAATAAAACTCCAGGCATTGTTTTAAGTGAGTGGCTCGATAATGCGAATGAATATGGCTTGCCTTCTGCAAATATCTCTACGGCACAAAACGGTTTATACTATTGGGCGCCTACTAATGACCGTGTCGCGAGGTTCGTCGCGGATTCCGACGGGGCGTACTTGTACTGCTATAGTTATCCGGCTGACGTTAGTGGTTCGCTTGGGGTACGCGCAGCGCGCGCGAAAAATTAATCCCTCGCGTAAAAAACACAAGCATCCCTATGACAAAGGCATTCTGGCGAGAAAGGGTCTGGAGTATTGAGGCTCTAAGCACAAGATTTAAATAGTATTACTACAGTAATACTTTATGGAAAACTCAGATATGGAAACTGTTCCGGCAAAACTGACGAAGCGCATAGTCAATGAAATGGAAGAGCTCATCGTGCAGGGATGGTATGCTAATAAGTCTGAGCTTATCCGCAACGCGGTACGCGAACTCATAAAGAAACAGAAAGTTACCCAGCTAGAGTCAGCAATCAAAGAGGACATTGCTTGGGGACTCTATGGAAAATAAAGCAGTTTCAGATACAGGACCGTTGCTTCACCTTAGCGAGATTCATTTTTCGAAAGCTCTTAGTATTTTTTCCTCTTTACTTGTTCCGCAAGAAGTAGCATTTGAATTAAAAAAGGCAAAAGTTCCCATAACAAAGAAAATCCGAGTTATCAATCTCCACGCACAGTCTAAAGATACCACAAAACTATTAACAAATCAACATGGTTTAGACATGGGAGAAGCAGAGGCAATTGCGCTTGCCTTACAGGAAAAAATAAGCATATTTCTCACAGATGACCTCGATGCGCGTCAGGTAGCAAAGATATTTCATCTAGAGGTGCATGGAACAATAGGGATTATTTTGCGTGCATACCGGGAGAAGATTATAGATAAAAAGAGTGCCCTTGAGGCAACACATACATTAAAAACCGCCTCTTCACTATTTATCACACAAGACCTCATTAATGAAGTTCTTCGAGCCATTGAAGATTTTTAGCGTTGAAAAATTTCAAGAAATAATTCGAATCATATTTACATTTTCTTCCATAAAGCATACGAGACAAATAGCACTATCAGAAACACCAATGGGAATACTGCCGCTCCGATTCCATCCCCATTCAAGGCAAATGAAAGCGATGCTCCGATAATATCGAACACAAACCCTGCATATGCCCATTCTTTAATAGTTCTAAACTTAGTCTGCACAATCGCAATCGCTCCAAGAACCTTGGCAACTCCCAGAATGATATTAAGATAAATTGGATATCCCAGCGCAGCAAGCGCTTCCTTTCCCTGCTCTGTCTGCATCAACTCTGATATTCCAGAAAACAGCATGAATACGGCAAAGAGAATTGTAACAATCCAATATGTTATCTTGACACCCTTTGATTTCATTCTATGTTAATTAAAAAGACGTATTTATATTTTGCTGTCTCGCCATTCTATTTCTTGAGAATAGCTATAGAGAGCTTTGAATAACCCTCCATTTTGTAGTTCTAAGAGGGTTTTCAAAGCGGCTCGATAGAGGACTTTAGGGGTTTTTCAAAGTCCTCTATAATTTCAGGAGCGCAAATATTCCAAAAATCTAATATCTCTTTAGCTTGAGATGCAGAAACAATAAATCCTCTATAGTTAGCATCATGACGTATTTGTTTGAATCGATCCAGATAATTCAATTTAACTTTATTTTTAATATCAAGTTCTTTTAATGAATCTAAACTAATTGAATGATCTAATGGTTCGTAACCGATAATCCAAAAACGTGCATCACCAAGCTGCCTAATAGATTCATAAACTTCTCTAAATATAACTGTAGCATTTTTCTCACTCAAATCTAAAGAAGAAACTACGTCTACATTATTTTTAGCAGATTCAATTAAACTTTTTATTTTATCTTTATTAGTCTCTCGTGCTCTCAATCTCTTATCTTTAATAAGTTTTGCAAAGTTTAAATTCATTTATTGACCTCCAAAAAACCCATTAAAACAATACCATTTGCTATATTATTAAACAAACCATTATCTATTGACGTGCGGTTAAATTCATGAATTTGAATGTTTCTTCTTATAGTCTTTTCAAAGTTTGTAAGTTGTTTTAGACCAAGTATTTTGTAATCTTTAGTTGCATCAGACTCTATTGCTATATCTATATCTGAAGTAGATGTGTCTTCTCCTTTTCTAAAACTGCCAAATAAAATAATTGCTTTTGGATGGTTATAAGATTCATTAAGAAACTCTACTAATCCTGATTGATATATAAAATTAAGATTATAGACTATTTTAGTTCTCTTAAATATCCAATTTTCTTGATTCGCTTTAATACGCCAGATTTTTGTTAATTTTTCTATCTTAATTAACCCTACACTCTCTAAGGAAGCCAAAATCACTCCCAGATTAGCCTTTGCCACTCCTGCCTCTTTAGCTATATCACTTAGGCTAAATTCCTTATCTGGAAATGTATAGAAAAGCTGAAGGACTTTTTGCCTAGCGGTTTCTATATAGAACATTTGTTCTTTATTAAGACCTTGTGGTTTCTTCATATAACATATGTAATAAAGTAGAACTATTTAAACTTTACTGCCTGAGCCATTTATAAGAAACGGCAGAACCAGAAGCGTTATCGTATTGAATTCCACAACATCTCGGCAAAACACTTTAAAACTCAGTCTTTTTTACTACTAAGGCAGAATTTATCTTTGCCATAAAAGAAAACAGCCACAGTAGCGATTGCAAGACCTAAATCGCGTATCATCGTTGAATTATATCCCAAAGAGAAAGCAATTCCAAATAAATGCAAAGAGAGTATAAATGCGCTTGTCCTCACATGAATTCCTAAAATAAGAAATGCTCCGAAAATAAATTCAAGAATCGCATTGCCGATGACGAACATCGCGGGAGAAACGCCGAATGAGGATACAAGTATTTCAGGTACAAATCCGATGAAGTCATTCGTGAAGAAAAACTGATTGATACTAAACCACAAAAAGACCAAGGCCATGCCAATTCTCAGAATTGCAGGAGCATAGTACCTTGCCTGAAGAGTCATGCCAGTTCTCCTTTGTACACAGTGACTTTCATGAACATAGTTGCTTTACTTGTTCCATGCTTTTTCATAAATGCATCTTGAAATTCACTTGAAGTTCCACAATAGCGTGCTATTGCTCCTGTTCCACCAGGGTGATTCGGCAAGAATGACGTGATGTCATATGCTTTATCATTATATCCTACCCAACAATCAGTTTGAGACGTGTGTTTTGCTACGTCAGCCAATGAGAGTGTGCTGGGTGAATTAACAACGCTGCCAGTAAGTGAGGAAGCTACAGAAGGCGAGGCGGTTGAATTTGGAACAAGTGGTGATGAGACTGCTTTTTCTTCAGGATTGACAGGTTTACTCTGCTTTTCACGGGAGTCATAGACCTGTGTAGGCTCAAATAGTATAAACGAGAGCAATCCAAATAAAATGCCTACAACAATGACTGCAACCGTGAAAAAAACTATGCTTTTTCTCATCACGCAAAAAGCAAAAGACTTATTTTAAATCTTGCGGATGTCAATCTCCTCATGCCTTTCGCATTGAACTTTCCTTGACCTTAGAAAGAGCAATCAGTCCAAGAATAATAAATATGGTAATCACAATCACTGCAATCCGATACCTGACGCTTCCCCATGAGACAAGTCCGGTGACAATTCCTCCCCAAACGAGAGGTCCAAGGAGCGATGAAGCACGCTCTGCCAAGCCAAAATACGCAAAGGCAAGATTATGCTTCCCTTTAGGTGCGATACAGCCCATCATTGAACGGGAAACAGCCCATGTCGCACCATACCACAATCCGAACAGAATTGCTGCAATTATCAAAAGCGTAAAGTTCGTAAGCAACGCAAGCAGAGGGAATATAATGACATATCCCGCGAGAATAAACAACAATGTTCTCTTCTGACCGAAACGGTCTGCAATAAATCCAGACACAGCTCCTCCGATAGCAGAAGTAATCAAAATCCCCAACATAAGATACGTCTTAATAGTGTCAGAAATATGCCACACCTGCTCAAGGAATATGGGGAAGTTATTTGCCGCCGTGAGAATCGCATCATTAAATAAGAAATACGCAAGCAGGAAGAGCGCAACACCCGATGATGATATTAAAAATCGTGTTTCTGTAAAAACCGAACGAATATGTTCCTTCAGTGAGGAGGGTGCCGCGACTCTTCGCGGCTCGTGGAAAAAGAGCAGCATCGGCAGCGAAAGCACAAAGAAAATAAGAACTGCCGGCAGCAGCGTCTCTGCACGCGGTGAAGCGCCAAACAAACTCCAGCTTCCAGTAGAAAACGGTAAGGCAATGAGCAATCCAACTATTTGTCCGAGATAATTCGCGCCGATACCCCATCCCGAGACGCGTCCTCTCCGCTCCTTTGATGAGATATCATTGATGAGCGGCGTGTAAAAAGTAAATGAGAGCAGATAACAATACAAACCGAGAGTAAATAAAATAAGTGCACTGATTTCCATTCCATTGAGAGCAGCAAGCGCGCAACTTCCATACAGCAATGCAGTAAGAACAGTTGTATATCTTAATCCTGTAATCCGTCGCAACGATTTATCGAGCATCGAGCCTGTCAGAGGAACCGTAAGAAAAAGCAGGATTGCAGAGATGGTAAAGGTCAGATTAAATGCAAAATCAGAAACACCTTGTTCTACAACAAGCCACTGCGCAAAGTAAAGAAAGAAAACAATCGAGACAATTGAATTCGCAAAGTCATATGATGTCCAAAGAACGACGTTGCGTTTTGATTGCATAAGGCAGAAAATGATGATATGGGTTATATATCTTCCTAGAATCCTTCTTCTCCCAGCTTTCTCAAAATACTCTTGATTTCATCAATCGTCGTCTGTTGATTTTTCTTGTCAGACATTCGTACAAATTTTATAATCAGCTCATGTAATTCTTCTTTCTGGAGTATCTTTAATTTAAAACCGTCGGTTATAAAATAGAATCGATAAGATTCATACTTTATTTCCTTAATGACAATTCCTCCAACGTGTCCGAGAGGTTTGCCTTTATGCGGATTATTCTCCAGCTCTCGCATTGACTCAAATATTTTAGTCGACGCTTTCTTGAAGACCTTATATACTTCCTCTTCAACTCTATTCGTAATAATTACTTTTGCCATCTCTTTTTTGAACGTTCGATGGCTTTTTCTATCGGAGTTGTACCATCTTCACTCATTAACAAATCATGCAATTGCCTCTTTTTTGCGCTTTCTATAAGGCGGGCTATAATTTCAGAATACGTTTCCCCTTTGTTTCCAAATTCTTTTATCTCTTCCTGTACTTCCCGTGTTACTGCAATAGTAGTGTTTTCCATATTTATAACCTATATAACTATTATAATAATTATAGTTTATAAATATTTCGTCAGCATGCAGATTTGGCTAGAAAGGACCCAGAGTATTAACGTTCGTTTTCTTTTAACAAATTCCTCATCATCTCTTTCGTTGCTCGAACATCTTCCTCTCTGTATGAAAAAGGCCCGAATATTCCCTTGAAACTGTCATCAAACTGAGGATTGTTCAGGAAAGACGCCTGTTTTTTCATGGACTGTTTCAGTTTCTCCATATCTCCTTGTAACAAGTGCTTTTTGAGTTTTTCTTTGTCACATGGCATCAATGCAACAATATCTCGCATATCTGAGAGTCTGCCGCTGTGGAATTTCATCGCAATGAGCAGTTCTTTTTCAGGGGTGAGAAATTCAGCAGCAGCAAGTTTTCTTTTTACAGAGTGCCTTTTGATGTAATCAAATCCCCACGTTGCGTCTGTTGTTCGCGAAACCAAGCCATTGATGAGAAGGTCGACATCAACCGGTAAGTCTTTCATTTTCTTCATAAAGCGTTTAAAATTCTCTCCGTAAAGTAGAGATATCTTTTTTTCGTAATGCAAGGCATAACCTTCCTTTTCCAGAAGTTTTTCGAATCTTTCAATGTCCTCTTCCTTGATTACAGCATCTAAATCGATCGAGAACCTTTTCTTATATGTTGAGACAGCGTATCCACCAACAACAATAAAGTCAGGCTCTTTTTCCAAGAGAAGAGCGAGTATTCTCATAACTTCCTGTTCTCTCTCAAGTAAACCCATTCTTGAATCCATTTTAGGCATTGGTTACAACCTCGGAATACTTAGCGTGCAATCCTACATGATGTGTTCTTTCTAATTGCTCCAAAATATTTTCTAAATGTAATTTCTTAGCCCATGTTATCAATTCTTGTAAAGGCATAACTGGCAAGCTATTTTCTCTTTCTACTTTAATCCTTTCTTTTTGGGCAATCCAAACTAACGGTCTCTTTCTGCTCCCTTCACCTTCAGTGTAGGAAATACCTTCTTTTTTCAAAGCCTTCTTTAAAGAATCAGATTCTTTTTTCTCAACTTCTAAAAAGTAAATCCGGTCATAAAAATCGCCGGTAATAAAGCTTCCCCGCGTCCAGATTGCAGCCGCGGTTCCTTTTACAAACCGCATCTTTAATTTCAACGTCTTAGTTAATTTCCAGAAACAATTGTCTTTTTCAACAACAGAGACTGCATCATCTAACTCTTTGAACTTCCTATAAATGGCGTTTCTGTTTATTGTAATAATATTTTTATTTCCCTTTCTGATTAAGTTCACCACACCGTACTTTTCTAATTCAGCAACCCACATATAGACTGCCGAATAAGCAAATCCTGTCTTGGAAGCCAAGCTACGGATGCTTTCCTTATCTTTGACGTTTTTTACTATTTCCACAGTTATTTCGTTAATTATTTTCATTATATTTGAACTTCCTCGAAGTTTAAATGTTTAAAAACTGTAAGGTTTTCATTATCTTTTAAGAGATAATGGATTTAAATACTTTTCGATGTCTCATTTCTAAATAAAGAGAATTCCTCAACCTCGCTATCCCAACCGCAGCAAGCTGCAGGGTATTACACTCGGTTTAAGAAGGAGGAATTCTCTAATTACACTGAGAGAACCTTGTGTTCTCGAGGCTATCAAGAATTGAAAATTCTTGAAGTTTTGAGCCGCAGCAAGCTGCGGAGTATTGACTCAAAATGTAATGAAAAATCTCTTTCTTTCTTATACTTTCCAAACCTGCGTTGGCTCTTCTCTTACAGACAAAGAAGTTTCAAATGACAAGTCACTCCTCTCTTTGACCAATTTCAAAAATGTTCGCAATGCAAGCTGCGGTGTATTGTTTTGCGCACTTAAATGCGACAGGACAACCTGCTTCAATCTAGGTGAAGCATGCTCCAATACGCACAAACCTGCTTGTCTGTTTGATAAGTGCCCAATATCGCTTAAGATTAACTGTTTTAAATGTTCGGGATAGCCTCCACTGCGCAACATCTGCTCGTCATGGTTTGACTCCAGGAAGAGAAAATCTGCATCGCTGACTTGTTCTTGCACTCTCTTGCAAGCATGCCCTAAGTCAGTCATCACACCTACTTTTTTCTTCCCATTCGAGACACTATATGAAACAGGGTCAATTGCATCATGATACTTTCCAAACGCTTCAATTATCATGCCTGCAAGAATAACTTCTTCGGTATTCCGAATAACTCTAATTAAATCAGCATCATCACAAATAAAACACGCGGCAGCTGTTTTTTGTGTTACAAATATGGGTACGTTAAAGTTCCGAGCGAATACATCAATGCCGCGTACATGATCAATATGCTCGTGAGTCACAAATACTGCTTTTACTTTTTCAGGCTGCAACTCTCTTTTCTGCATACGCAAACAAATCTGCTTAGCACTTATACCTGCATCAATCAGAATCCCTCCCTTTCCGTTTCCTACGTAGAAACAATTTCCTGACGAGCCTGACGCCAGAGCGCATACTTCCATCACCATTTTTATTTACCTTCGTATTGCTGGACAGAGAAGTTTATAATTCTATTGTTTAGTATTTCTGAATTTTTTGAGATTAGTCACGTCTGGATGGAAAAAATAATCTAAGTTCTTAGCTTAGGCAAAAAACTCAGCTTCACTTCTTTTTTCTACACCATTTACCTTTGAGATACGGGTAATCTTGCCTTTGCGTTTGCTCTGCTCTCGCAACTGTACGGGGTCGGAAACACCCATTGGCAATGTGATTTCAGTAATAGTAATAGTATGTTTGATTTTTATCTCCTTAAAATCAGGAGAATCAAAGAATAATGTCTTAATCAACGCGCTGTCTGAAGTTTTGACCGAACAGAAAGTCGGAGCAGGCTCTTTTCCCCCGCTTGTGGCAGGTTTCGCGCTTTTCGGCGCCTTAGCTTTAGTTTTTAAAGTAGTTTCAGGCGTTGTAAATGAAAGTGCAAAGAAAGCTCGGGGATATTTATCCATTAGTGCCAACAAGTCTGCTGGTTTCAATTCAGTGTTGACTATAATTTGTTTGATACCCATAAACTGCTTAACTCCTTCTATAGGGAAGAGTTTTCGCGCTTCAGTATTAACATCAAAAGTTGAGACAATAACTCCTGTCACCATAATCGGACCAGAAACACGGGCAAGACAAGCACGGACAAGATAATTGACAAATTCAGAGCCTGTCTTGATGGACCATGCATCTTTCTGCTTTTTTGCTCCAATTAAATATTTGTGCGTAAATACTCCTTTGCTATATTTGATAAAATCGTCGTGCGCGGAACTATTCTCAACACCTGCAAAAATATCGTAAATTACTTGACTCATACATCTCCCTTGTCAAAAAGTTTAGCACGCTATTTAAATCTTTTTGAGCAATCAGAAGTAGAGAAGTTTATATATCTGTTCGCTTTTATTTTAACATGGAATTCAATGAACGCGATGCAAAGAAGTTTTCAATGATGGCAATTATCGCAGGTCTCGGTGTCTTGGCATTTTTAGTAGTTCGTCCAGTAGTAACTTCAGTCTTGGCTGCTCTAATTCTAGCATATCTTTTCATGCCATTACAAAAGAGAGTTGTGAAAATTGTTAGAAATAAGACATTATCTGCTTCTATTGTTCTCTCATTGCTTCTGATTATTATTCTTATTCCAATCTGGTTCTTGATTCCAGTAGTCGTAGAGCAAATTTTCCAGATGTTCAAATATACACAGACGTTAGATATCCATGCCATACTAGCCAACCTTTTCCCAACTGCGTCTGATCAGTTCTCATCACAGGCAAGTGTCGCAGTTAATAGTTTCATCTCAAAAATTAGCGCGTCTGTTCTTAATTCTCTGGTAAGCGTCTTTCTGGACGTACCAACTATTACACTTCATCTCTTTATAATCTGTTTTGTATTCTTTTTCGTGTTGAGAGATCATGAAGATCTTAAGGAGTTCATGAGGGGACTCTCTCCGTTTAGCCCCTCGAAGGAAAAGATGTTGGTTAAACCATTTAAAGATATAACTGATTCTGTTATTTATGGGCAAATCATAATTGGTCTCGTGCAGGGCGCGCTCGCAGGCATAGGGTTCTTGATATTTGGAATTCATAACGCTCTTGTCTTAACTGTTTTCGCGACTATTCTTTCTATACTCCCTATTGTTGGACCATTTATCATATGGATTCCCGTTTCAATTTATCTGTTTACTACAGGTCAACCTAGCGTGGCGTTGGGTTATCTCATTTACAACTTAATTATTGTATCAACTGTAGATAATATTCTGCGTTCATATCTTGTATCTCGAAAGACTAACATCTCGCCTGCAGTAATTTTAGTAGGCATGATGGGGGGAATCTTTATATTTGGAATGATGGGTTTAATTCTCGGTCCTCTCATCCTTGCTTATTTTCTCGTATTTCTCCAGTCATACAGGGAAAAGAGTCTCTACACACTTTTCTCTGACAAGCCAGTAGTAGAACAGGCATCTGCACAAAAAAGTAATTAGATTTATATAGAGAGGTAAATATCAAACACTATGGGGAAGCACGAAGACTATATACAGCAACTCGCTGAATATTTCAAGAAGAATCTCAGAAAGGGATATACTAAAGAATCTCTGAAGTGGGCGCTAGTTAATCAAGGGCATTCACGTCTTGAAGTTGAAAAGGCGATGAAACGTATTGATGAAGCACTTGGGCAGGAAGCCCCTATTCTAAAGACAAAACCCGAGATAAAGTTTGAGGTCGTCGAGCCAACCAATGCGATTGTCGAAAAGAAATCATTCTGGAAACGTTGGTTCGGTTCTTAATTGCCATTATTCAGCTCTTAATCTTAGTACTAAATAATTGAGCGATGGTCGCCGCGGACTTCCTGTCTGCGAGCGCTTCGATTCGGGAGAAAACGCCCACGCCCCGAATACCTGAGCGAATAATTGAGCGATGGTCGCCGCGGACTTCCTGTCTGCGAGCGCTTCGATTCGGGAGAAAACGCCCACGCCCCGAATCGAACGGGGAAATCCCGAAGGAAAGCGGTTTACTTGTTCCCTTGATTTAAGGGAGGTTGACCGTCAAGGAACCGTAGGTTCCTTACGTCTCAAGACCGCCGGAGTACCATTGTCCCACGTGGGCTTAGTCTTCCATATAAAAAGAGCCTTATAAAACTATTCTCTATGGCTCTCGCTTATTAAACAATTAAAACAGACAAACTCTTTAAGTTACCACTGCAACTTCTTCAAGACTCTTCGGATAACTGACAAAGTTTACCCGAAGAGCGACGCAAGTCCAGCAGCAGATTCTGAAGGTGCTTCTTCTTTCTTCTTCTCTTCCTTCTTCTCTGCAGCTTGTGTTGGAGCAGGTGCAGAAGCAAGAGCGCTTGCATTAGCAAGTTCAGAAGCGATGTCAACGCCTTCAAGGCAGACAATCAAGGTTTTGACTTTTGCTTCATCAACTTGTACACCTGTAGCTGCAACAACCTTTGTTAGGTTTTCAGCATTAACAGGTTGACCTAACTTATGCAAGAGCAAAGCGCCATAAATATATTCCATTAGCTATCCTCCTTTGTCGTTATTGAATCAGATACGAGTGCAGAGCTTGCTTCGGATTTCACATCAAAGATTTTCTGCAACGCACGTTCTTCAAGCACTGCCCTGCTGATAAAGTAAGGTACAGTATCTTTAGAAACGTATTCAACATTAATTGCAAAACCCTGTCCCTTACCGATTGATTCTCGCAGTGCTGCCAGCATGCCTTTCTTGTCAATCTTTATTCCAGCATATACTTTTTTGTTATTTGAGTCGTATGCAGCGAGAGGCTCAAAGCCAACTTTCATAGGGAATATACCTAGTTTTGCCATGACACTGGCAACATTATCTTTTATTGGTTCGCCTTGTTTTGCAATAGTTGCAGGCTGTTTGATTGCTAGCTTGCCTCCCTCGACAGCTACTTTCAATCCAACTCCAGATAATTCTGAAATCGCAGGTCCAGGCACAAGGTCAGTTGGTCCTGGCTCAACATGAATATCTTCAGGGGCAATATCTCCTGCTTTTGCTTTTGCTGGGCTTTGATTGTCTGCAAGCAGTCCCGAAAGAGCAAAAGGGTCAAGGTCAGAGAAGAACAATGCGATATCTGCTACAACATGCGTCTTCAAAGGTTCAAGAGCAGCGTTTTTGGTAGCGTCAATTGCGCGCACAACTAATGACTTCTTTGCTACGCAGACATCTGCTTTTCCTCGAAGTTTTTTCTTAATCTCATGGAATTGAGAGCTTGGTAATTTATTGGTTGAAGCAATAAGCAAGGTTTTGTGTGTAGTAATGGCTTCTTTTAGCTGAGCTACTCGTTCGATTTTATATACAGGTATTGCCTTCTCTCTGGTCTTTTGCGCCGTCATCTTACTTCATCTCCACTTGGATAGGTTTACTCATCGTTAATTTTATTATAACTGATTTGACATTGTCTTTTTTGATAGGGAGTGCTGCGACAAGTGACTGATAAATTGCCTGCGCATTAGCCATAATTTCTTCATCCTTCATACTCTCCTTTCCGATTGGTATCTTAACACTTGGTTCTTTTACTCTGATTTTGACCGACTTTTCGATGCGTGCGAGTAGCTGCTTGATTGCTACATCCTCTTCCTGTAGCAATACTCCTAATTGTGGTGAAGGCATCTTTCCAGTTGGTCCAAGAATCTTACCAAAAGTTGTAGCGACTGCCGGCATCAGTTTCGCGCTGCCGATGAAAAAGTCGTATTCCTTGACAAGTCTTTTCAAATCTTTCTTATCCTTATATTTTACAAAATCAGGTTGAGTTATCGTGGGGACTAATTCAGATTTTTTGGTTAAAAATGCACATACCGTCTTATCACGCACCTTATATGGCAGTGTAACAATAGTAGAAATATTATCTTTTTTTACATCAATATCTTTCAGGTTAATAACTAAATCAATACTTTGGTCAAATTTACGTTTCTCATTTTTTCGCAATTCTTGCAATGCTTGTTTCAGTTCCATGATGTCTCCTACAGTACGACCGAAATCCCTAGAACGCAGTGCGTTATGACCTCGGTATGTAGTCTAATGACAATGTTCTCCAGAAGAGCTGCTTTTTAAACATTCCGATTGTGTCGGGGAGCCTCAAGAAAACTTTACCTTTTAAGGAGGGGTGGCTCCCCGAGCACAGAGAACTCCAAATCCTTAAGGAGTTCTCTGCATCCAAAAAACTAGCGCCTCCCAAAACCACGGCTTAAAAGCCGCGGAGGGTGCATCGTTTTTTTGATATCAGGTAGAAATCTTCATAATCAAAGATATAATAAATCCTAGTGCACCAATTGCTAAAATGCCTAAAGCAGATATTTTTGCCACTGCCTTAAATTCAGCACCGCTTGGTTTTCGTAGGACATGCCAGACACGCTTTGACTGCAAAAAGAAAGAACCCAGTTTTGTTCTCCATCCTGGTTCAGCATGTGCATTCATACATTATCTAATGGACAAGGGTTTTTAAATGTGTTTTCGATGCCCATACATGGCGGATATGAAGAGTAAAACCGAGCTTGAAGATCGCTTGACGAGTTTGCGAAAGGAAAGAGATGCAATTCTGTCAGAACTTGTAACCATAACACCAGATGCTCGGACATTATTTTATGCAACTCATGAGATAAAGATAAACTATCAGAGTGTAGAAAATTATCTCGCTACAATTTACGAAAGAGGATGGAAAGTTAATGAAGATTTCTCTGTGCCAGTCGAGATAAGTATGACCTCGCAACACTGTCAGAAATTGAATTATCATCTTAAGGAACATTTGGAAAATGGTCGCAACGTTCCAGAAGAAGTGAAGGAAGGCAGATTTTACCCGCTTTTTTTCAGTTTCGACCAAGCAGCAGAATCATAAGAAAATTCTATCTTTCTACAAAATCAATGCCCAATTCCTTTCCTAATTCTGCTTCAGGAGCACTTGGTAAATCAGTTGACCATCCGAGAATCTGATTGCTTTTGACACCAGTGACAATAATAAGGACTTTCAAAGTTTTGTCCATATCAGCAGAAATCTGTGCTCCAGAGATAAGTTTTGCATCGGGAGCAATCTTTGTTCCGATAATTTCCATAACGGTTTTGTATTCATCAAGCGACATGTCAGGACCTCCAACAATATTCACCAGAGCGCCCTTTGCATTAGTTATATCAACATCAAGAAGAGGGTTGTGAATCGCTTTTTCAACTGCGTCGCGAGCCCTATCTTTTGAATCAGATTCTCCGATGCCAATAAGAGATACTCCTCCACGAGACATGACTGCTTTGATGTCAGCAAAATCAAGATTGACAAGACCTGCCTTTGTCACAAGCTCAGTAATTCCCTTTACAGAGTTTGTAAGTATCTCATCTGCAACCTTGAATGCAGTATGGATTGGCAGTTCAGGAGCAATTTCAAGTAATTTATCGTTAGGGATAACAATCAGTGTGTCTGTTACAGCGACCATTCTCTCAAGACCATACTGAGCATTCTCGATTCTCTTCTGCCCTTCAACAGTAAATGGAAGAGTCACAATACCTATAGTCAATGCCCCTTGACGCTTTGCAATGTCTGCCACAACCGGTGCAGAACCTGTGCCTGTCCCTCCTCCAAGACCGCAGGTAATAAACACCATGTCACAATCTCCAACTTTCTTTTTGATTTCTATCTCGGATTCCCTTGCTGCCTGCTCACCAATTTTAGGATTGCTGCCTGCGCCAAGACCATGTGTAAGCTCTCGTCCAATTAAGATTTTATGGTCTGCGTTTGAATAAAGTAAATCTTGTGCATCAGTATTTATCGCAATAATCTCACATCCTTTGATTCCTGTCTCTTTCATACGAGAAATAGAGTTTCCTCCGCCCCCGCCACAACCAACTACCTTAATTCGTGCCCCCTGTTTTTGCAGCAATGCTTCCAATTCTTTGTCAATGTCGCTTCCACCCGCATGCTCTTTTTCAAAAAATAATTCTGCCATTTAACGCTTAAGCTTTTGCCGGTTTATAAGGATTGTTGTCGTGAAGATTGGCAAGCACACCCTGTATCATAATAGCAGAGATTTTTGAGAAAAATTAGTGTGTATGTTCATGCTCATGTTCGGCAGAATCATGCTCATGTGCACTTGCATCTCTTGCTGGAGGATTCTTCAGTTCAAACGCAAGTTCTTTCCCAACAAGTTCTTTGAACATATCTGAGAAAGCTTTCACATACATCTCAAGAATCTGCGGACCTTTAATGGTTATTTTGTCTTTAATCTCAAACTCTGGAGCAAATTTAAAGCTTACTTCAAAAAGTGCGCGAACCTTTTCCTGCTCGTCTGTAACTTTTCTTGTTATCATAAAAGAATAATGTAATGATTTGCTTGCAAGAGGATTGTTGAAGTCAGTAATGACTCTGGCTCCTGAGACAGTGATAATTCTAGCAGTCATATTATCGATGGCAAGTGTCAGCCCAGGATAAGGGTTTATTTGCTTCTCTGTAAATACTTTTAAGGGAATAGTCTTGACCAGTTCTCTTTTACGTTCACCAAAACCCTCACGCGCAACAAATGAGACTTCATAACGCACTCCTATTTCTTTCTCTTCTAGTGCCTTATCTAAACCAGGAACAATCATCCCTTTGCCGACGACAACAATAACTTCGCGCGCAGTGGCATCTTGATGTAATTTTTTGATATTCTCTTCTTCATTCGAGTCAAACATAACTCCATTTGCAGAGCCAGTATATCTAAGCGCAACAAACTCGTTTTTCTTTACAATTTCATTAGTCATATTATTTGCATTGAAATGGCTTTTATAAACGTTTCTTCAGGGCGTTATTTAGTGTTTAAGTTTAGGGCGTATTCTCAATGCCTCAAGGCTCGTTGATGCGAAGACGCCTATGAACACATCGTTCTTCTCTTCGACTTCACTGTATCCTGTACCTAAGCGTATACCCCATGCGCCGTGACGTGTCGATCTTTGCAGGCGCAGATTGTTCTCTACCCTATCCTGATTATCATAGGGTACTTCAATTGATGCGCGAAAAAATAGATTATCATCAATTTCCTTCATCCACTCAAGCCTTGCAGCATCGTTATAGGCAAGAAAAGAAAGGTGATAATGCCTGAACTCAAATCCAAGATATGGATTATTAATGCTAAGACCAATTCGCAGTTTATAACTTCCTTTTTTTGTAAGCTCATGCATAGGAGTATATAGGTCGCTTTCTCTTCGATGATTAAAATCAAGACCTATGGATTTATTAGATGAAAGGTACCTCTCAAAATAGTTCTTTATTCTGAGAATTACTGGAAGTTCTGAGGCAAAGTCTCTAGCAGTCTTTCTTCCGGCGCTAAGAATCAGACCAACAGAGTCATCTCTATCAAAAGAGTCTTCGGTTCGGAATGACATAATTGCATCAGAGTATTTATTGAGGATATTTTCTTCTAAAAGGGAGAGTGATTTGTGATTAAGTTTGACAGATTCTGTCAAAAAGTCTCGTCGTGCAGAAATAGCCAAGGGCACTCTAAAATCAGAAGTATGCTCATTTTCACGCAGATTTGGCGCAACATACATCGAAGTAGTAGAATGGGGTATAATGGCTGTGGAGAAAGGAATTGTCTGCGCACATGCTTGTATGATGTTTAAGCATACAGCGCCAAAGATTGTGATGTTTTTTAAAGTCTGCATGAATAAATGTTTCATAACTCCTCTGACTGATTGAATTATAGCCAAGGACTTTAAAAATTGAACGGTCAGTTGTTGGCTACCTCAAGGGAAAGAAGTACAACTTTGTTCAATTATTTGCTTCTTTCACTATATTTAAATTCGTTCCTCTAAAGCAACTTAGAGGTTTTGGACCTCTTCAGCCTTTGGAGTCATCTGTCTTGCAGAAAGGCTTATAAATGCCTTTTGCGCTCTTTGAAGATGGTGCTAAGATTAATCAATGCAACTGGAGCAAAGCCCGGGACAACAATTCTTGTCGACGGAGAAGCATGCACAGTACGTTCAAATGATATAAGCAAGACAGGAAAGCACGGCGCTAGCAAATGTCGTATAGAAGCAATATCTGTATTTACAGGCAAGAAAAAGATAGTTTCTGTTCCAGGAGACTCACGATTCGACGTTCCAAATATCGAAAAGCGCAAGGCACAGATACTCAGTGTTTCCGAAAACACTGCTTCTGTTATGGATTTGGAGAGCTTTGAGACTATTGACCTTGTTTATGCAGAAGATTTGAAAGACCAGATTGCGCCTGAGAAACAGGTCGAATACTGGGATATTGAAGGCAAGAAAGCAATCATGAGGGTAATGTAAGATGGCAGCTAAGATTCCAGTTGCACAGGCAAGATTGTTTGGTAATATTTTTGTATGCAGAGATTGCAGCCACAGAACACGAACGCAGGCCGTTCGAGTCATAGCTAAAAAAGTCCGTTGTGTGAAATGCGGGAGTCACGCATTCCGCCCAGTTCGTAAAAAGTAGGAAGTATGAGCTTTATCATATATGATATCACGTTTCTAGTATTGTTTACTTTACTTGTAGCTCTTTTTCTTTATACTCGCAAGCACAATCTGAAGAGAGAGGGTCTTCTCTATCTATATCGTACAAAATTTGGTCTGCATCTTATTGAGTGGACGAGCAAGAAATATGCGCGCATCCTTAGACCTTTACAATATGTCGTAATTGCTTCAGGTTATTTGCTAATGGCGGGCATGATATGGCTTTTGGTGAAACTCTCTTATAGCTATATGACTTCACCTTCATTGGCTCAGCAGCTTCGCGTTCCAGTCCTGACACCTCTGATTCCATATATAGACCGCCTCTTCGCAGTTGATTTTCTTCCCCCTTTCTATTTCACATATTGGATTATAATCATCGCAATCATCGCAATTCCGCACGAATTTGCACACGGCATTTTTGCACGTTTAAACAAGATAAAGATTCATTCAACTGGTTTTGGTTTTCTCGGTCCTTTTCTGGCAGCATTTGTAGAGCAGGACGAGAAGCAGATGAAAAAAGCAAAGAAATTCGACCAGCTTGCAGTTCTCGCCGCAGGTACATTTGCAAACATTGTCATGACAATATTTTTTGCAATAATTCTCTGGATTTTTACTGTCTCAGTTTTTGTACCTGCAGGAGTATACTTTAACACTTATGCAACCACTACTATCGCTACAGAAGATATTCAGACAATAAACGGTCTACCATTGAATGAAGCGCAGGGTTTCCTCAATTCGACAAATGAAACGCTTATCTTTCTTAAGACAAATACTACTAGATATTCTGCATCTCCTGTTCATATTGCCCAAACATTAAATGAGCAGAGACCAGCAATTTTAGTTTATGAAGATACGCCTGCGCTCAACACCCGTCTTCGCGGAGCCATTGTATATGTAGATAACAAATCTATTGCTTCCTATGATGAACTGCGCACCATTCTCTTATCTCATACGCCTTATGACAATATTACTATTACTACTAAGGATAAGCAGGGAGCAGAACAGCACTTTCATATTACTCTGGCTGAGCGCGAAGGCAAGCCCTATCTAGGCATAGGTGTGATTCCATTGCAGGCACGCGGAGTCAGGGGTTTTGTCTACAAGTTTATCACCAGCGCCCGCGATCCAATGATATATTATGAATCAAGACTGGGAGATTTCGGAATATTTGTTTACGATTTGCTCTGGTGGATTGTAGTGATTAATATCTCAGTGGCTTTGTGTAACATGCTTCCAGTAGGAATATTCGACGGAGGTCGATTCTTTTACCTAACTGTCTGGGGCATTACAGGCAATGAAAAAGCAGGGATGCGCGCCTTCCAGATATCAACATGGGTGATTCTCGCACTAATCACTCTATTAATGATTAAGTGGGTTTTTGTTATTTTTTAAAGAATAATTCCTGTTTGACAATCATTCCCACTCCGTCGATGCAGGTGGCTTGTCACTTGCATCAAGAATAACTCTCGATATTCCTGAAACTTTTTCAGGGATTTGCCGAGCCATATCAAAAAACATATCTTCTGGGAAAAACTCCTCGCTATTTTCAGAGGGTGTGGAATGAGAAGGCATCATTCCGATAATAGCCATAAAATCCTCAGTCCATATAGGTCTAATAACAAATGACCTCTTTCCTCGCTCTCCAAGATTGCAAGGTATCAGGATTCCGGGCATCTGGGCACACTTGCGCGAATCATCATATCCATAATCTTGCGCAATCTTGCGCATGACAAAATCAGCATCCAGTGCCTGTCTAATTGCATCATGAGTCATAAGGGTCTTAGTTAATGAGAATACCTCTTCTGCTTTCAATGGTTTACCTGGCGTATAAATGACGCGGTTAATCTCTCTAACTTCATTTGGCAAGTCTAAAGAAATTTTTGCAAGAGTCTGCCAGTCAATATCTCCTGAAATAATCACAGGATGTTTATAACTTCTTTCATCTCCCTGAACACCCACAGTTTTTATAGGAAGAACATGTGCATGCAATCCCTTATTCCTTGCAATAGAATTGACGCATTCATTCAAACTCAAGAATTCATCAGGAATTCTTTCTTCACGATAACCCACAATCCTGCAATATAGTCCTGGTCCAGGATAAGGTTGTTTATATGCAATTTCTTCAGAAAGTCCCAGTTCGATTCCCATAAGACGGACTTGGTCTTTAAAAAGTTCAATCAACGGCTCAACTTTAGGAATATTCTTTAGCGCATCGACCGCGTTATGATGACTCTTAATTAAATGTGCTTCTCCGAGTGTGGCTCTTTGGTCTCCAGATTCTATTACATCGGGTCTCAATGTCCCCTGTCCTAGAAGAAATCTCTCAAGAGGGATACCACATTCATTAGCAAGATGATTCATTTCAGTCAATGCAATCGCTGCGTATTCTGTCCCGAACAATTTTCTTTTATGTTCTGGGTCAATGGTATAACATAATGGACCTGCCAGACGCGTACCTTGCTTTGTAGAGATTTCCCTCATGCTAGTGTAAAACCTTTCTTTTACATCAAGAGTCCCAAAATTTGACCATCGCAGATTGTGTGCCATGCTTTCAACGGTATGAATTTCTCCCCGACGCATTGTTCCAGTATCCAAAACACGCATGTGCAACCTATCGGGTTCAACGCAACGGGAAAGCAAGAGAGCCATAACTGTAGAGTCAACGCCTCCAGATACATAATGCATGACATATTTGTCAGAACCAACACTTTCACGGATGTGCCTTTCTGCACTTTCAATCTCTTCTTGGATTGTCCTTTTCTCAGCTGGAGGAAAACCGCAAACTTGCTGGAAGAAGTTCTTAAATATTACGCGTCCATTTCGTGTAACTGGGATAAGTTCAGGGTGGAATTGAGTCGCATATATTCTTCGTTTAATGTTTCCGATGGCAGCGACAAATCCTTCGCTTGTACCATATACTTCAAAGCCCGCAGGCAGTCCATCTTTAGAAGCAACATCAAAATGGCTCATTAGTACTCTTTCTTTTGGTGCAAGTCCACTGAAGATTTCAGTATTTTTCAAGACATCAAGAGTGCTTCTACCATATTGCCCCCGTTCTCCTCTCACAACTTTTCCACCATATTGTTCTACAATCGCCTGCAGACCATAGCATATTCCCATAATTGGCTTGCCTAGAAGATATACATTTGGATGAGGTAATAACGCATTGGCATCATAAACACTTCTAGGTCCGCCGCTGATGATAATCGCATCAAAACTTTCAAGTTGTGAAGGTGAGACATTTACAGGAAATTTTTCGATGCTGTATCCTTGCTCAAGAACGCGCCTCTTGATAACATTCTCTGCCTGCGCACCTGCATCAAGTAAAGCTACTTTTTTTCTCACGGAAATCAAATAGACAGACACTATAAAAAGATTTACATACAATTCACAGAACTGTCATAAAAGTAAGTGAATTGTATAGACAGAGAATTCGGTACAAAATATAATCTATTCTACGCAATTCTCTATAACTTACTGAATTCTCTGTAGATAGTGTATTATGTAATTATCTGGACGCCTTGTTTTGTATAAACTGCAAGACGTATTCCTACTGGTATATTAAGCAATGCAGCGATTAACGCCATATGCTCTTTTCCTGTTCCAGATGCAAGAGAAACAGCAACTTCAAATTCTTTCCCTATTTGAGACCTCAGGCTTTCAATCAATGATTTCTTCAATTCAAGCAAGGGAAGTGCATTGTCAACTTCAACTACACTGCATTTTTCACTTACAGGAAAGTCATTAACTGTACTGTTAACAACTAGGACAATGTGTTCACACTCCATGCGATGAATTAAAGCAGTGATTTGCCCCCAATTTTCTTTGTCAGTACCTACAAATGCTACGAGATGCATGACATTTGCAAAAGAATTAGATTTATAATCATTGCTGTGCTCAGATGTTAATGGTTAGAGACATTCCCCTCGGTGAAATAACTTTACGTAAATACGAACGCCCGTACGATTCAGCTCCTCGTGAATTAGTCAAGAAAGTCTGTCTCTCTCTTGGCATGTTGCAGCCAGGTGATTCCAGAGATATTATAGTAGATATTGTCTTGATTTTAGAGGATGCCCGCAAGCAAAAGCTCTGGCTTTCTTCATTTGAAATTCGTGACCGCGTTCAGGAATTAAGGAAGAAAAACTCTCTGGACGGTAAAGGCCTTGCTGAAAGCAATATCCGTCGACAACTCAAGCGCCTCCGAGATTCCATGCTAGTTGACAAGCAGGAAAATAAATATCGGCTTTCAGAATTTGCTCCATTATCTGAATTATTCGAGGTTAAAATTGAAAAGTTCCTCATTCCTCAGATGGTCGAGCGTATAAAGGAATATCTGCAGAAACTCGAAGAGTCTGAATCTCATGCTTATAGCGAATAACTTTAATTTTCGTAGTCGTTTTGTTATTCGCTAGATAGGAAATCACGTTAGAAATTACGGTTATTAAAGTGATTTCCTATAACAAACTAAGCTTTTATAAATGAGTTTCTCTTCATTACCTTATGGTAAAGGAGAGTGTGAAAAAACCAGCAAACACTGTACGTGTAAATCCATTAATACTTGTATTAATGGTTCTTCTGGCTGGTGCAATCTATTTCTTCCTAGGCGTTGGTTTCGAAATATCAATGATTGAGCGTTTGCTCATGAGCCTCATAGTCCTCGTATTATTTTTTGTCTATTCTCGCAAGAGCACGTATGCATTCTGGATGTTTGCCCTTACCTCTATCACTGTCTTTATTGCGCTTAGTGTCAGCTTCAGTTCAACGTATGCAGGAGATTCACCAATCCATTTAGGTATAGTTCTCGGCGCTCGCTCGCTCTTTCTGCTCGCGCTCATAATTGGAATCGCAGCGACACATTTACAGAATACTATGAAGTCCGAAAATAGGTTCGCGTATCTGCTCCTTATAGTCTTCGTACTCGATTGGCTCATCTTAAGCACAAATGTTAAATATTTCCACGATTGGATGCTCGAGAATCTTCTGACAGTGCCTTTTGTAATTCTTATATTCATCAGCCACCGTTGGTTCAGACTTTCAAATATTTCCTATGGTCTCATGTTTGTTTACATGGTCTTGCATACCGTAGGCACACACTATACTTATTCAGAAGTGCCTTTCGGTGACTGGCTGCAGCAGACACTCGGTCTGGGAAGAAATCATTATGACCGCGTTGTGCATTTCGCATTTGGCTTTCTACTGGCATATCCATTCCGAGAGGTAGTAAAGCGTATCGGTGCTGCGCGTGGTTTCTGGGGACTCTATCTTCCAATAGAATTTGTTCTCGCCTTCAGCGCAATTTATGAAATTATAGAGTGGATAATTGCAATAATATTCGGTGGAGATTTAGGTGTAGCGTATTTGGGAACACAAGGCGATGAGTGGGATGCAATTAAAGACATGGCACTAGCAGGTCTCGGCGCGTTTATCACAATGATAATTACAGCAATCACTATTCTCTCATACAATGCAAGGGATTTCTGGGCAGAATGCAGGGACAGCATTCATGTAAGGGACAAGAACCCGCTCGGCGAGCATGCAATTCAGGAATGGATTAAGAAGGGGAAATAAGCATGAAATTTGAATTCAAGAAAGATAAATACAGAATCACAAGGGGAAATTATTCAAGACTAACAGACATTTTCTGCAAGGTCTGCAAAGAGAAAATCTTGACGTATCAGAAAGACGGCTCTGGAAAGATAAAACGGCTTTATCTTGACAGAATTTTATCCCCAAAGAATATGACTTCTCTAGAATCAAAACCTCTTAGCGCAGTTCCAGCATTGCGTTGCCCAAAATGCAAAGAAGACATCGGCACGCCTTACATTTATAGGAAAGAGAACCGCAAAGCCTTTAAGGTCTATCAGGACACACTTCTGAAGAAGATAAGAAGATTGAAAGAGGGTTTTGAAAAACCCCTATAGATAGTTTTATAACCAACTGAGAATTGTTGTAGGTATGGATGTTAAAGAATCAGATATAAATTCTCAGTTGGTTATCTATGAAAAGGATTTTCTTTCCTTTCAGGAAAGGGTTTCTTCTTTGAGACAAACAAATCCAAATCAATTTATAGCGTTTGCAGGCGGTAATGTACTAGCAACAGGTCATTCTGTAGAAGAGGTAAAAAATAAATTGGATAGTAAGGGTATCGAACCTTCAAGGACCGTAATAGAGTTCGTCGCCAAAGATGAAATAAGAATGATTATATAACCTCAAATGGCTTCAAGTATTCCTCTTTTCAAAGCGAACAAGTTGGGATATGAACGCGATATGATTTCTTTCTCCATTAAATATCTATAAAATTAAGGATATGCCAGTAGTGAAAAATTCGATGAAAAGTTTAAATATAACATATTCTTACTTAGTTTATGAGTTTACTTAGTAAATTGCTTGGAAAAAGTAGAGAGCATGGTGCTGATGAAAATACCAGAGTAATAGTCTTACCAAAAAGAGAAGAGGAAAAGCCAACTTTAGGGGGATATCTTCTTCCGCCAACATTAAGAGCTGATGGGATTTATGCAATTGAAATATCTCAAGCTGAGATGTATGATTTAGGCAACATTAAGTTTATTCCTCATTTCTTTATTTATGATAGACAGGAAAAAGTAGCAGTTGATATAACATCAGATATAAAACCTGCACCCTTATTATCTGCAACAAGACCAGCAGAAGTAACTGGTGGTGATGTCGTTGAACTCTTAGAAAAATATCTAACTGGCGAGATTAAACCAGAGTTTACTTCCGATTTTCCTCAAGGCATTAAATATTTTAGAGCATACGATATGAATGGAGATGCTGTTAACCTAAGAGAAAGAATTACTACTCTAAGAAATGCTAAAACAATATTAGATGATGCTACTAAGAACTTTAGAGCAGATGCCGTTTCTGTAGGAAAGAAATACTTTAAAGAAGAAGAGCTTAAGTAGGATTAATAGTTTCTAACCTAATAACTCCCGACACTTAACAGCTTATTTACCGCCCGAAAACTTACACTCGCGCAAAAAGTGAGCTGTAAAGTTAGCGACACCCAATAGGTATATTTTTAAAGAACATTTATCTCCGTTTAACATGGGAGAGGTTTGGTTTTGGATTTTTGCAGTCATACAGGCATTTTGTCTGTTTGCATTATTTAAGTTTGGTCTTATAATTGCACTTAGAGCAAGCGGGTCATATCCGCCTACGTTTGTAGAACCCAGCATCCCATTATTATTTGTAATTTCAACTATCGGAATCGAATATCTTATTTTTTCTAAGAAATAATATCTTTACTTGCTAATCTAATCAATCCCAACCATCTATTATCTCCTAATTCTAACTCTTGCCCTGCCCTATTACATGGAATTTCATTTATCGTTGTGTGTGCCTCTATAAAATTATGCTGAATAACGAGTGAAGTCATTATTATGGGCGCAGACCATAACGCTTTCAATCCTCTAAAATCATCTACTCTATCTTTGATTTTCATAAAGACTGTTTCAATGCGGTAATTATGAGTTTTAGTTTTATGATAATTTTGTATCTTATGCTCTACCGTTAAGCCACCGATTTTATTTGAATAGAACATCCTTTGAAACGCTTTTGGATAAAATTTTCCCGCATCTGTCTGAATGAACTTTGGCTTTCCTTTTGCTATTGATTTCTTTAAGAATTGTAATGCTTGGTTTATACTTCCGTTTAAAGAATAATGAATACCTGTTATTAAACGAGTATCCCAATCCAAACAGCACCAGAAGCGGTCATCTCTACCTTCGCAATCTATGAGTGTCTCATCTGCATAGAAAGAGTTGCCGAGATTATAGCCAAGACTTTCTACATACTTTGATACCTTTAGTGTATATCTTCTTACCCAATCCAAGATACTTATGTGAGAGACTTTAACACTTAAATGTCTTGAGAGCTGGTTTCTCATTTTTCTACTTGAGAGGTTTGAAATATACATATCAACTGACATCGTAATCGTTGTCTCGCTGAATCTCATACGATAGAATCCTGAATCTTCTGTGAATATTCTTTTGCAGTCCTTACAGTAGAACTTTTGAATTTTACCCCGATATTTTGTTTTCCTATATCCTTTCTTGTAATTGTTCATATTCTTGCAGAACTTACATTTTACAGTTGTATTTATCATACTATACTTAGGTGCCCGAAGTATATAAGTCTTTCAGTGCCCTAAAGTATCAGTAATATACAATGTATACAAATATTTATATACTATGTATATTCATGATATATATGCGAATCAATCCTTTTAATCCTCAACAACCTGCAAAACCAAACTTTTTTGTAGGTAGAGAACAAGAAATTAAGACATTCAGTAACTTTCTATTTCAGACTATTAATTCTTCTCCAATGAATATGTCAGTTACGGGAGACAGAGGAATGGGTAAAACTTCTCTCTTGATAAAATTTGAGCAACTAGCTAGAGAGCAAAATTGTGTGGTTATTCGATTGTCAAACTATGAGGGTAGCGTTAATAATGTCCAAGAGTTGGGAGATTTTCTTATAGAGAATATCGAATCGGAAATATTGAGCAGGAGCGCAATACAAAAAACGTTGGAGGAAATTAAGAAGTTTTTTTCAGAATTAAGTCCAGAGATTTCAGTAGGAGATTTAACATTTTCACTAAAAAGGCAAAAGGCAGTTATACAAGATATTTTTACAAGAAAACTTACTGCAATCTGGGATAAAATTAAGTCAGATTATAAAGCAATAGTAATTTTAATTGATGAGTCAGAAACCATTGAGAAGATACAAGGACTTACTTTCCTTAGAGAGATATTCCAGAAAGTTCAAGCTAATGCAAATTATATGGTGATTCTAGCAGGAAAACTTAATTTTCCTGAAAAGATGTCTGAGACTTTTTCTCCACTTAATAGATTTTTTCCTGCACAAAGACTAAAGCCGTTGAGTAATAACTATATGGATAGATATATTAGAGAGAGATTGTCTTCAACGGGAATTATAATAGAAAACCAATCATTGAATAGGATTGGACACATGAGTGAAGGTCACCCCTATGTTTTAGTATCTGTTTGTTATTGGGTATTTGATTCTATAGCCAATAATGAAACTAAAATAGATAATTCTGTCGTTGGAAGGTGTATGGCTAAAATAAGAGGCAGACTTAGCGAGGATTACTTTGCCCCCATGTTGCAACCTCTAAGACCGAAAACAAAGAATATATTGTGTAAAATTGTTTTACAGCTTGATAATCTGGCATTTACTAGCAGTGACGCTTGTAAACTCACGAATATGCCTCCCTATCTGTTGTCGCCATTTTTAGGAGAGTTAACTGATAAAGGAGTAATCACCAGAGTGTCTCGTGGGAAATATAGATTATTTCATACCTTGTTCAAAGAATACTTAAATGGGGCTTGTAAACTAGCTTAAATTTTTATCTTCTTCAATAATTATCTTATTATTTTTAGTAGTAATCCTCAGCTCTTTATCAATCAAACCAGACTCTTCGGCTACTGCTTTAGGCAAAGGCGCCCTAAACTTATAGTATTCAGTCTTACCAACAGTTTTATCATATGTCTTTATTATTTTCACGGAGCTTTTAGGTGCCCTAAGTATTTAAGCGTGTCGGTGCCCGATGTCTTAGATATAACATTATGAAATCTTGTATTAGCATAGTCATCAGAGCAGAAAATAGTCCCACAAAGAATATAAGTGTAACAAGTCCAGCAAGTTGAATTGAGGTATTATTAATTTCTAAACCGATTAAAAGTGTGCTTAATGCACCAAGCATTAGTCCAACCGTATTAGCTATATCCTGAATCCTTTCCCAAGGGCTTTTAACCATATTTATTCTTTAGCCCAGATAGTTATAAATTTATTGAGAGCTTAGATTTTGCTAGATAGGTGTCGCTAACTTTACATCACCGCAAAAAGCAAGTTTTATAAACCCTTTTTTTCTCACTAATCTATCTACTTCTTAGATACTAGGGGGTAGCAGAGCATACAAATGCTATTTATCATCAAGGTAACGACAAACAAGGAAGACAAGGCAATAGACATGATTAGCGACCGCGCTCAAAAGAAAAACCTGAACGTGTCTGCACTTGTGCGCCCTCACGGTCTCAAAGGATATGTTGTTCTTGAGGCGACTGACAGGGATTCTGCAGAAGAAGCAGCATTCGATTTGCCGTATGTAAAAGGCATAATCGGCAAGACAATTACTTATGATGAAATAAAGAACATGCTCGAGCCGAAAGTCGAAGACATCAAGATTGAGATTGGAGACATTGTAGAGATGATATCTGAGCCATTCAAGAATGAAAAGGCAAAAGTGACTCGCATCGACAGGCAGAAAGGCGAAGTAGTTGTTTCTCTCCTCGGAGCCTCAGTGCCTATTCCTGTCACTGTTAAATTAGATAACGTAAAGGTTATAAGGCGTGATGATAAGGCTCAAGAGGAAGATAAAGGAGACGAAGAAATGAGCGACGAGAGTAAGGAGGACGATTACGGAATATGAAGGTAAAATTAATTGTTGAGGGTGGCGCAATGAAGCCAGGACCAGCAGTAGCTCAGCAACTCGGACCTCTTGGTATAAATCTAGGTAAAGTTATAGGTGATGTAAATTCTGCAACTTCAGGTTTCAAGGGCATGAACGTTCCTGTTGAATTAGACGTTGATACAAAGACAAAGAGCTACACAATCAAAGTATTTTCTCCATCAGTCGCAGAACTTATCAAGAAAGAGCTAAAGCTGGAGAAGGGTTCTGGCAATTCTGGAACAACAAAAGTTGGGAATATTGCACTTGAGCAGCTCATCGGTCTTGCACAGACAAAGATGCCTGACCTTCTAGCCAAAGACCTTCGGGCAGCAGTCAAACTAGTTGTAGGAACATGTGTTTCCCTCGGTGTTTTAGTAGATAATAAGCCTGCTAAGGATATCGAGAAAGATATTGATTCAGGTAAATATGATAAGATAATCTCACAAGGTATTACTGAAGTTTCTGAAGAAAAGAAAGCAGATCTTGAGAAACACTTCGCATTGGTCAAGTCAGCACAAGAGAAAGCCGCGAAAGTAGCAGAAGAGGCGAAGGCAGCAGAAGAAGCAGCAAAAGCCGCAGCAGCAGCCGCAGCTCCAGCAGCAGCAACGCCGGCAGCAGGAGCGGCACCAGCAACAGGCACAGCAGCAACACCTGCAGCCGTAGCTCCAAAGAAAGAAGAAGCCAAGAAAGAAGTAAAGAAGAAATAAAAGTGCTGTTTTCTACAATCCGATAATTTATTATAGCAAACAACTTTAATTTTCGTACTTGTTTTGTTGTTTGCTAGATAGGAAATAACATACATGAATTACGATTATTAATGTTATTTCCTATAACTCGCCGTTTTTACTAACAATATGCCCTGCTCTTATTGCGCCGTCAAGTCTCCAGAAGAGATGCTCTGCGAAACAAAACACTGGCAGGTCATTCTCAATTCAGATCAGGGATACCTCGGTCGCAGTAGCGTTATACTATATCGAGGGAAATAAGTTTTCGGAAGTCTTTCACTCGATAGATAGGAAAAGAAAGATACGAAAATTAATTTCTTTTCCTATAAATCGACATGCAGGCAGTTTATCTGATCTCTCTGTCGAGGAGTGGGCAAATCTTCTTGAAATTATAAGAACCTATGAAGCAGCGTTGAAAAAGGCGTTTGGTGCCGCAATGTTTAATTGGACATGTATGATGAACGACGCGTACAACGCGGGCAAGAGTAGTTCTCATGTACATTGGCACGTGCGTCCTCGATATGCACAGGCAACGACTGTCGCAGGAATGTACTTTCACGATCCCGAGTTCACTCGGCATTACGACCGTGCGCGGAAACAGGAAGTATCTGTGAACGTTCATGCAAAGATAAAAGAGAAGATTCTCGCTTCTTGGTAGACGCGCGCAAACAATTAAAAACCTTCCCGCAATTCTTTAAGTGCAGGGGTCGTAGTACAGCTTGGTAGTATTCGAGATTTGGGATCTCGCGACCTGGGTTCAAATCCCAGCGACCCCATTCATAGCTAAGGACATTAAAACTTGACCGTTTTGTCGTTAGCTACATCAAGGATTATCAAATCCTTGATGTCAAGGGAAAGACGTGCAATATTGGTTAACTACTTACGTCTTTCACTATACATCAGGCAAGAGAAGGTATGAACAATCTTTCGCGTTCAAGTTTATCAAGAAGTGAGAAATACGTAGGGAGCAGACTGAGATTCACATTATAGGGAATAACTTTATTCTTTCCTAATACCCCATAGTCTTGCTATGGGGATAAAGCCAATGCTCTCCTGACAGAAGAAACGCGTCCATGTTTAAATGAACAAAAGTCTGGTTGAGGAGATAATTATCTCAATATGAATCTACTTCTGTGCTTCGATTCTTTTAGATGCCCCACTCCGCCAGTAGGTGGATTTGCCAGCAGGCAAAAGCTTGCTGTGGGGAGCTTCACAGATTATTGTAATGAACTGCTGTTTGATTTTTAGGAATCATGCAACACCGCATTGCCTTAGAAAATTTTATATAGGAAGAAAACGTGGGTTAGCTATGACTGAAACGGTCAATCTTGAAATAATGTATAAAGAATTGCTTGCTCTTAGGAGGGAAGTTCAATTCATCAAAAATAGAGTCGTAGAAATAGAGGTCGTTATGACTCCCCAAGAAGAGACACTTTTGGAAGAAGCGCTTCATGCGCATAAGCAAGGAAAGACGAAGAAGTTAGAAGATTTCAAAAAAGAGCTTGGTGATTAGGATGTTTGTTATTTCTTTGGGCAACCAACCACAGAAATTTCTTAAAAATCTGGAGAAGGGAACAAGGTTGAGAATCTGGGAAAAACTTGACGAATTAAAGCTGAACCCGTTTCCTTCTGAAGTTGTCAGGGTTGTTGGCAAGAAGGGAAAAGCTTTTCGCGTACGCGTTGGAAGTTACAGAATACAGTATTACGTTCTCCATGAGACGAAAGAAATTATCATTTTTGACATCGATAAGCGAGAACGCACTTACGATTAGATTTGGACAAAAGTTCTGTATATACGGTAGAGCCATAGCTATTAGTGAAGATTACCTCTTTCGTATTTGTTTAGCTAATTTTTCTCATTACATGCCTTTTCATGCTCATTCATCAGATATTCTGTAATCATTTGTGTGGCTCCAGTAAGAAACATAAATTTGGCAAGAGATTTTCTATTCATT
>Ga0082335_1002367_pt1 | contig 35493 bp, 34 predicted proteins | sample Subgrocontami58m_FD_72375 | JGI IMG/M metagenome (GOLD analysis project Ga0082335, IMG submission 72375) | Subsurface groundwater microbial communities from S. Glens Falls, New York, USA - GMW37 contaminated, 5.8 m (SPADES assembly) (version 2) ... | reverse complement strand
CTATTGGTGGCCGCGGCAATGAAAGCCAGCGATCCGCTCGTTACGCTGGCGGCAAATTTTGCCATGCTGTCGCTGTTCGCGATCGGCGGCGCCAATGCCGCGATCCCGGAAATGCACAGGCTCGTGGTCGAAGTCCATCATTGGATGACCGACCAGCAATTCTCCGACCTGTTTGCCATCGCGCAGGTTACGCCGGGCCCGAATGTCATTATCACCACCCTGATCGGCTATCAGGTCGCGGGCTTCACCGGCGCCATGGTGACAACCGCAGCGATGGTCGGGCCAACCTGCCTTGCCACCTTCTTCATCACCCGGATCTGGGACCGATTTCGCGATGCACCATTACGGATTGCGATTCAGGCTGGGCTGGTCCCGGTTTCGGTCGGTCTGCTCGCGGCCAGCGCCTGGGTGCTGATACGGACCGTGGATACAAGCTGGATGGCGGTTACGATCACCATTTCGACGGCGATCATCGGCTATTTTACGACTATAAACCCGCTCTGGTTGTTCGCAGCCGCCGCACTCCTCGGCGCGGCGGGTCTCGTCTGACCGCCCACAATTGTTTCTTCCGATTTCAGCCCGCGATTTGCTAGACAAGTCGTCGAGCTTGGGCGAAGACCCAAGGGGCATTGTAGTTCTACGGGTGTGTGGGAGGGGCTATGGCCGAAGGCGCAGGGCAGCCAGCGGACAAAAAATCGCAACCGACAGGTTTCATTCGTAATCCGCAGGATTTTTGGGGCGGTGTCGCCCTCGTTGCTTTCGCAGCGTTCGCGCTGTGGGCCTCGAGCGATCTGCCGGGCATGCGCGGGTTCGCCTTTGGACCGGGTACCGCGCCGCGGCTCTTCAGCGCGCGGGTTTTCCGCGTGCCGTGGGCTTGGCGCTCTTGGTCACAAATTCTGCCAGGAGGAGATTAACGTTCGGAGCGTCTTCCATCATCAGGAAATGTCCCCGGCCTCGGAGCAGAACAAAATCAAACGAGTGCGCCCAGCGCTTGGCCGCTTCGACGTTCGTCTGCATGCGGTCGGAGTTGAGGCAGTAGATGGGAAGGCGGAGCTCCTTCAGCGTGGGCCGGGCGTCGTACTGGAACAACGCCCGCCCGGCGCCCAGGCCTCGCCGCCGAGCGCCCCCTCGTCGCCGCCGGCGCTGCGACCGCCGCCCGCGACACCGCCGCCCGCGCCGCGGGCACCGCCCGCGCCGAGCCCCAGCTCGAACCGTCCGCCGCTCATCCGGTCCACGCTCGAGGCGTGCTGGGCGAGGAGCGCCGGGTGGCGGAGCGTCACCGGGCTCACGAGCGCGCCGATCCGCACGCGCTCGGTGATCGCCGCGAGCGCGCCGAGCAAGGTCCAGCACTCGTAGGCGATGAGCTTCGGGTACACGAGGTGGTCGGGGAGGTGGATCCCCTCGAACCCGAGCGCTTCGATCCGCCGCCAGCGCGCGGCGAGGTCCGGGTACGGGCCGTGCGGCAGGGTCATGAGCCCGACGCGAAGGGGCGCCCGGCTCAGGCGGCCGCCCACCGCGCGATGCGCGCCACCGCCTCGCGGAGGTTGTCGAGCGAGTTCGCGTACGAGAGCCGCAGGTGGCCCTCGCCCGCCGCGCCGAACGCGGTCCCCGCGAGCACCGCGACGCCCGCCTCTTCGAGCAGGCGGTCGGCGACCGTCGCCGAGTCGCCCCGGCGGAGCCCCATGACGTTCGGGAACGCGTAGAAGGCGCCGGCGGGCAAACGGCAGCTGATGCCCGGGATGCCGTTCAGCCCGTTCACGACGGCGTCGCGACGCTCGCGGAAGGCGGCCATCATCCGCGGGACCTCCGGCTGCGGCGCCGTGAGCGCCGCGACGCCGGCTCGCTGGACGAACGTGGCGGTGCACGAGACCGAGTTCGTCACGAGCTTCGTCACCGGCTCCATGAGCGGGACGGGGAAGACGCCGAAGCCGAGGCGCCATCCGGTCATCGCGAAGGTCTTGCTGAAGCCGTCGAGGAGGATCGTCCGCTCGGGCATCCCCTCCTCGGCGTAGAGCGAGTGGTGCGTGCCGTCGTAGACCATGTCGCCGTAGATGTCGTCCGCGAGCACCCAGAGGTCGCGCTCGCGCGCGAGCGCGGCGATCGCGCGGACGGTCTCGCGCGGCAGCACGCCCCCGGTCGGGTTGTGCGGCGAGTTCACGACGATGAGCTTCGTCCGCGGCGTCACGAGCGAGCGGAGCTCGTCGAGGTCCGGCGCGAACGCGTTCGACTCGCGCAGCGGCAGCGGCACGTTCGTCGCGCCGGCGAACGCGACCATCGAGGCGTAGATCGGGAAGCCCGGGTCGGGCGTGATCGCCTCGTCGCCCGCCTCGAGGAGCGCCAGGAGCGTGTAGAACATGATCGGCTTCGCGCCGGGCGTGACGACGACCCGCGCCGGGTCCACCACCAGGCCGCGCTCGCGCCCGAGGTAGGCGGCGATGGCCGTGCGGAGCTCCGGGATCCCCGCCGACGGCGTGTAGTGCGTCTCGCCACGGCCGAGCGCCGCGCGGCCCTCGGCGACGATCGCGGCCGGCGTGTCGAAGTCGGGCTCGCCGATCTCGAGGTGGATGACGCTCCTGCCGGTCGCCTCGAGCGCGCGTGCTCGCGCGAGGACGCTGAACGCGGTCTCGGTGCCGAGGCGCCCGACGCGCGCCGCGAGCGGTCGCATCACTCCGAGGATAGGCCGCGCGGCTCGGGGCCGCCGCAGCGCCGATACTTGGGGCATGCGCGTCGGTGTCGTGTTCCCCCAGCTCGAGATCGGCAACGACCCGGACACGATCGCTACCTTCGCGCGCGAGGTCGAGGCGCTCGGCTACACCCACCTGGTCGCCTACGACCACGTGCTCGGCGCGCAGCGCGATCGGCCGGGCGGCTGGACCGGGGTGTACGACGAGACCTCCGCGTTCCACGAGCCCTTCGTCCTCTTCGCGTACATCGCGGCGGTGACCACGCGGCTCGAGCTCGCGCCGGCGGTCATCGTGCTGCCGCAGCGGCAGACCGCGCTCGTGGCGAAGCAGGCGGCGGCGCTCGACGTCCTCTCGCGCGGCCGGCTGCGGCTCGGTGTGGCGATCGGCTGGAACGCGGTCGAATACGAGGCCCTCGGCGAGGACTTCGCCTCGCGCGCGCGCCGGATCGGCGAGCAGATCGCGCTCATGCGGCGCCTCTGGACGGAGGAGGTCGTCTCCTTCAGCGGCCGCTGGCACACGGTGGATCGCGCCGGCCTCAACCCGCTGCCGGTCCAGCGGCCGATCCCGGTCTGGATGGGCGGCGCCGCCGAGCCCGCGATGAAGCGGATCGCGCGGCTCGCCGACGGCTGGTTCACCTTCGCCCAGCCGACCGACGCAGGCCGCGCCCAGATCGCGCGGATGAAGGAGTACCTCCGCGCCGCCGGGCGCGACCCGGACGCCTTCCCGATCGAGGGTCGGGTGAACACGCTCAAGGGCGGACCGGAGGACTGGGCAGCGACCGCCGCGGGCTTCCGCGCGATGGCGCTCAGCCACCTCGAGGTGAACCTCATGGGCGCCGGCCGCTCGCCCGCGGAGCACCTCGACGTGCTGCGCCGTTTCCGCGAGACCGCGCCGGTGTTCGACTGATCGGCCCGAAGCGCGATCTCCTTGTCGACCTCTATCAGGGCGCGGCGGTCGCCGAGACCGGGACGCCCACCGGTCCGATCCGCAGGAGGTCGTTCGCGCTGAGCTCGGCGAAGTAGAGGCCGGTGTCGCGCGCAACGTAGTAGCCGGCGCCGTCGGGCGACCAGCCGGCGAAGCGGCCGTCCTGCTTTGCGAGCGTCTCGCCGCTCGCGGCATCGACGATCGTCGCGACCTGCGCGCGCGTCGCGAGCGAGCCCTGCCGGCGCGTCTCGCTCGCCGTGTAGCCGACGGTCGCGCGCGCCGGCGACCAGGCGAGGTCGCTGCCCTGCTCGCCCGGGAGGTAGGCGGTGGGCTGGCCGTCGGCTGCGCGGACGAGCGCCACGATGAAGCGGCTCCCGCCCTGCGCGCCGCTGTAGGAGATACGCACGCCGACGTGGGTGCCGTCGGGAGACGCCGTCAGCTCCGCCGCGGTCTGCGAGACCACGCCGGCGGCGGGGACCTGCGCCCGCGGGTCGGCGAGCAGCGCCGCGACCGTGACGAGCGGCCGCCGTGCCATGCCGAAGGTGAGCGGGCGCTGCGCCGCCGGATCGACGACCTCGACCGTCTGGCCGGTGCGCGACCGGCTCGCCGGGTCGAAGAGGCCGTTGCTCAGCACATAGAGCCCGCTCTTCGACCAGGCGACCTCGCGGCCGGCGACGGTCCCTCTCGACGAGCCGTCGAGCGTCGCGACCTGGATCTCGAGCTCGGCGTCTGGCGGGCTCGCCGGGCCGGGCGTCAGGCCGGCCGGCGCGCTGATCGCGGCGACCGCGGTGCCGTCCGGCGACCAGGCGACGGATCCGAGGCCCACCTGACCGAGTGCGGCGAGCCGGACCGTCTGGCCGCTCCGGCCGATCGTCACCGCGCCAAGGCTGAACTGCGTCTGGAGCCTGGGTGCGAATTCCGTCGTGAGCAGGAGGTCTCCCTTTGGCGACCACGCCGGCAGTGGCAGCGGGATGCGGCGCCGGGTGTCGACGTTCGATGTCCCGACGCGAAGGGGCGCGGCGTTCCCGCCGGCGTCCATCGACCAGAGGGCGCCGCCGAGGGCGAAGACGTAGCGCGCCGCCGGGGGCTCCGCCGCGAGCGCCGCCGGTGCCGGCCGCGCGACGACGATGGTCGACGGGAACCAGGCGTCGGCATCGCTGGCCGGGTCGAAGAGGACGGTCGAGCCGATCGTCCCCGGCTTCGAGAGGTCGAGACGGATGATCCGGGTGCGCGTGAACGCGATCGCGCTCCGCTTGTCCTGCGCCACGACGACGCGCTCGATGAGCCCGGCGGTGCTCGACACGCTCGCGAGGTCGGCGAAGCCGCCGAGGAGCTGGACGGGGGCCGTTCCGCGATGGACGAGAACGCGGCCGTCGGGCCAGCGGCCGTCGAGGCGAAGGTCGTCCAGGCCGGCGATGCGCTGCTCGAGGCGCGGCTCGCTCCCGTCGGCGTAGACGCTCCAGAGCGCGGCGTCGGCAACGAGGGTCATCGGTTCGGCGTCCGACCTCCCCGCGCTCGCGCGCCCGGCGAGGAACCAGACGCGACCGTCGTCGCCGACGAACGGCGCGCCGGCGGAAAGACCGGTGAGCGGGCGGATCGCGTTGAGCGTGCCGTCGCGGAGGACGCCGAGCACGCCGCCGGTGGTGTTGACGAGCAGCTCGCTGTCGTCGAGCCACTCCGCAGCGAGCGCGTCGTCGAGCTCCGTCGCACGGTTCCAGCCGTCGCCGCCGGCCTTCGCGATCCAGACGTCGCTCCGGCCGTCAAAGGTCCGCTGGACCGTCGCGGCGACCTTCGCTCCGCTCTTCGACCAGCGCTGGTCGGCGATCCGCCGCCCCTCGGCGACCAGCGTGTCGGCGAGGCGGAGCTCGCTCCGGGTCCCGTCGAGGCGGACGACGACGAGCTTCGCGCCCGCATCGACGTAGGCGATGGCGCTCCCGTCGGGCGTCCAGCGCGTCTTCGACACGCGCCGGAGATCGTCGATCTGCGCGACCGCGCGGCGGAGCGTGCCGTCCACGTTCGCGACCCAGAGCTTGGCGCCGCTCTCCGGCTCGGCGCGCCACCAGGCCAGGCGCCCGGTGCTCGAGAGGTCCGCGCCGCGGGCGGGGGCGCTCGAGCGCGCCGCGCTCGCGGAGGCGCCGCGCTCGCCGAGCGGGATGTCTTTGATCGCCAGCACGACGACGCCGGACGCCGTCGCCACGAGCAGGGCGGCGACGAGCGTGTAGGGAAGCACCGGCCGGAAGTGCGTCACACCTGAATAATGGACGCGTGACGCCGCTCGAAGCAGCCCGCACCTTCATGGCCGCCCTCGAGGCGAGCGACGCCGAGAAGGCGGCGGCGGTCTGCGCCGAGGACGTCACGATCGTCCTCCCGGGCAGCGACAACGAGCTCGAGGGCCGCGACGGGGCCCGCCGGCTGATCCGGATGGCCCCGGCGTTCCGCCGGCTCATCCGCGAGGAGATCGTGGAAGGGAACACCGTGATCCTCAAGGGCCTCACCCGGGCGCCCGGTGTCTTCACGAACTTCACGACCTGGACCTTCCAGACCGACGGCGAGCGGATCACCCACCTCTCGTTCATCTGGAAGCCCGCGAACTGAGGCTGCGCTCGGGCGGACGCCCGAAGCCGCGACCTTTCCTGTGATCTTGATCTCGCCGCGGTCACTGCGGCGGGCGGGACGCCGTTCAGTTGCGCAGGGGCGCTCCCGTGCTGTCCTCCATCCATCGGTTCCTCGAGCGGTTGCCGGCCCCGGATAGCGACGAGTACCATAGCGGTACTTTGAGACAGACACTCGGGGAGCACCGCCTTCCGCGCCTGCGAACCCCGGTATTGCTGGCGCTTGCGACCGCGGACGCTTCATCCGTCACCGAGCTCGCGACGCGCGTGCTGGCTCGTCGATCCGGCACCAGCCGCGTCCTGCGCGTTCTTGAGAGCGACGGCTTGGTGCGGCGTCACGGGCTGCGATGGGGGCTGACCGAGCGCGGAATTGCCGAAGCCGAACGTTTGCGGGAGGAACTCGCCTTGGATACGCAGCGGAACGCGAAATTGCTGGAGCGGGTGGTCGCGCGGCAAGAACGGTGGAACCGCATCGTGGCCCCACCGACCCTGCCACCTGCGGCGGCGGAGCTCTTCGACGCCGTGTCGGCAACCCGCCGACTGATCGAAACCTCGTTCCAGCCAGCCATCTTCACGACGAACTACAGCCGCCTCTTCGATCAGTCGATCCGCAACGCGCTGCAGGTCACCTCGACCGTCGAGCTCACGGCGTCGTTCGCCAACCTGCACGAAAGATTCTTGCCCGACTTCTCAGAGGCGCTTCGGGCGGTCCTGGACTCAGTAAGTCAGTCGAAGATGCTCGTCGCGTGGGCCGAGGCATCCCTGCCCCTTGCGACCCTGGGTCGCGACATCGCCGCCCGGCACTCGCTGCTACTCAGTCAGATGGCGATCGACGTTTCGCGCATCGGCTCGATCATGTCGGCGACCGCGTGGGCCTGGGAACCGTCCTTCACGGCCGGGCTCGCCGAACTCACGCAGGCCCATGCGGCCTTTTCACGGGATCTGGTTCGCAGCTTGGCCAATCCAAGTATTGGTGAGCCACTGATGGCAGCGGTGACATTGCTGCCGGTGATGGCCACGCGGCAGACCGTGCGCGCGAGTCGCGCGCTCGTTGGGGACATCCAGTCCGGCGCACCGCTTGAGCAGTGGCACTTCGAGGTCGAACGCGATATTGAGGTCGAGCTCGGCGCATTCGACCGCGGCTACGTCGAGTTGCACCAGGGTGCGCGAGCGCGGCTGCGCGAGGGCGGGCCCGATGCGGTACGGCAGTCCATGGCGTCGGCTCGCGAGCTGCTCGATCAGATGCTGACCCAGATGGTGCCGCTTGAAGACTTCACGCCGGCAGAGCGGCTCGAGGCAGATGGCAGGCGCGGTTCGTATCGCGCGATCCGCGCGCGCAAGGTCGTGACCGCACTCGGCAAGCGACACGGCCAGCTTGCCGAGGCGATCGAGCGTCAAGTCACCATCGTTCATGCGGTGCTCTCGGGAGAGGTGCACCGTCGCGCCGGCACGACCGGGCTCGACGCCGAGGTCGCTGAGACCACGCTCGACGCGCTCGACACGCTGATTCGCCTCTGCCTCTTGGCCGAGCGCTCGCGCTACGGAGATCTACCTGCCATATCCGGTTGACCACTGGCATACCCATATTCGACGTGGTGGTTCGGTGGACCGAGGAAGCTGCGGGACCGGCGGTGCTGGTCCCGCAGCTATCGGACAGTTCACTCCCTAGAGCAGGCCTAGGGTCTCGATCAGTGCGGCCCGCAGGTTCTTGGCGGTCGGGTGTTCGGCGTAGGCGATCCACGCGGCGCCGGCGAGGACAAGCGCCGCGGTGACAACGACTCGGTGGATTGACATCGGTATCCCTCCTTTCGGCGTCGGTCCCTCGTTGTGTACAGGTCGCCGCGTGGGACCACCTAACGGCTGCCAAGGTGGCCATAATGACCAGATGGCCGCCCCGTACTCGCGACCGCTCACGATGACAGAGTTGGTTGCACGGCTCCAACGACTCGGCCTCACTGTTACAGCGGAGACGCTCCGAGCCGACGTATACGCCCGGCTCTTGCCGAGCCCGCAGCGGGTCGGACGCGGGCCCAAGGCCGGCGTGATTGGCGTCTGGTCCGCCGAAGGAGTCCGTCGCGCCGAGTACCTCCATCGCCTCCGCCGGCTCGGACTGCACGGCGAGTCGCTGCGCCTCCTGCTGTTCATGCGTGACGGCGCGGACTTCACGACCGTCCAGCCGTCGGTCATCGCCGGCACGCGGAAGCTCCTGCACCTCATCATGTCTCCGGTCTATCGGCACCACCGGGCGCGACCGACCCGCACGACCGCCGAGTTCATGGTCGACGAGTACGAGGAGCATGTGCCGAACGCCGATCCCGGCCTCGATCAGTTGCTCTGGGGCACGCTGCTCGACGGCGCGCCACTCAAGCGTGGGTCCTACCAGCGCGTCGAGCAGATCGTGCGTCGACTAGGCTTTGACGTGAGCCAGGACTATGCGGCGATCATGCAGCAGGTCTGGCCGGCGCTGCGTATGAGCGAAGAACGGTGGTTGGCTGCCGCGAACGACCCGGATCCCGCCCGATGGCGCGAGGCGGCGGCGTGCATGCGCGGCCATCTCCTGCTAGTGCGAGCCACCGCGCGACGGGCGGCGAAGGGTGCCTCATGGCTGCAGGAGGCGAGACAGGGTGGGTTCGCATTCTCCTCGAACCCGCTGGCCGTCTTCGGATTCCCTCGACCACTCCTCGACGCGATCCTTCGTGAACTTCCCGGACGGCCCACTCGAGCGCAGCTGCTCGGCGCATGGCTGACGGTGTCGTTGCTGATCCACGAGAACATCGATGACGGGACCTTCGATCGCCTCGAGGTCGACACCCGAATAACGACGGATCTTGCAGAGGCGCGCATGTCCCTGAATGCCTAGCGCTCGGGCGCGATGATCCAGGCGCATGCCCGGGGCTGCGGCGGTCCCGTCAGGCGGCTTCGGGCGGGTCGCAGTAGGTGAAGGAGCGGGGGATCTTCGCCAGACCGTAGTCCGCCACCGGCCGAGGCGCGCGGTATCGTCGCGGGCGGGCCACCGGAAGGGCCCAGCCCTTCGCCGAGCGGCGCACCGGCTCGCCGAGCTCGCACTCGCCGACCACCGCGGCCGTCCCGGTCACCGCGAGGTGCGCGAGCGCGGGAAGGCGCTTCGGTGGGCGCGTGCGGTGCTCGTGGCGGCGGCGGCCTTCGAGGATGGCATCACCTTGGCCGGCGGGCGTGCGGCGCAGCGAGGGGCCAGATGCTCAGCGCGACGTGCGGTGAGCGGCGGTGCGCCGGGTCACGCTCGGGTGGTGGTTCCAGAAGACTTGGCGAGCGTGATCGAGCGCCGAGCGGAGCGCGTCCAGGCGGGCACGTTCCTCGGCGGGACGGAAGTGGTGATGCTGCCAGTAGGCGATCTCGACGAAGTGCCGCCCGAAGTAGACACGGAGCGGACGCTCCTCGCCCTCCCCAACGAGCATGGGTCGCGCGATGAGCTCGTCGCGCGCGAGCCGGTCGATCGTCTGCGCCGAACAGGTCAGGTCCTCGCCGAGCGACCCGAGGAGTGCTGCGAGCTCGGTGGAGTTGAGCGGCCAGCGCCGATCGACGATGTCCTCGGGATGCCAGAGTGCGCGCTCGAACGTCCGTCGGAACGGGGTCTGCACCAGCTCGTTGAACATCGCTCCGTAGCGCGGCATGTCCGGGATGCCCAGGTCGAGTGCGCGCTCGTCGGCAAAGAGGTCGCGGAGCTTCTGCTCCTCCTCGGTCAGCGTGCCCTCCGCCTCGAGGAGACGGTCAAGCTCCGAGCGCCGGACGGGGATCCGCAGACGGTCGAGCTGCCGAGTGTTCACGGTCATTAGCCTAGAACTTCATCATCTGTTTGTCAATGTTTCAGCAGCCGCTCGAACGCGCGGCGGAGCTCCCCTGGGTCGGGCGCACAGCGCTCGATACGCTCGCTGCTCCAGCCACCGTGGTCATCGGGATCGCTTGCGCCCTGCCACAGCCCGATCTCGATCGGCTCGCCCGAAAGCGAGACCTTGCCCGGAGCGACGAAGACGTGCGGGTCGTCACGATGCTGTTCGGCATCCGCCTTCTCACGCGCGATGTGGACGTACGCCTCCAGCCGCTCGGCGCTGAACCGCCCGCGCCCGAACAGCAACGAGAGCCGCCTGCGGTTATCGGCTCGCGGTGCGATGTCCGTCAGGTAGACGCCGAAGCCCCACTGCGCGTGGCTTGGTCGAAGCACGCAGGTGCGGACGATGTCGTAGAGCGTGTCGCGGCTCGTGTAGTGGTAGAGGTAGGCGAATCGACCGAGCTGACAGGCGAGAGCCGCGCGACGTGTGCGTCGTGACACAAGCGTCAGACGCAAAGCCACGGAGGCTCCGGGGTCACCAGCGGCTTCCCGCGGAACGGCGGCTCAGGCGGCGTCGGGCGGATCGCAGTAGGTAAAGGAGCGGGGGATCTTCGCGAGGCCGTAATCGGCCACCGGCCGCGGCGCGCGGTAGCGCTTGGGGTGGCTCAGGGGAAGCGCCCACCCCTTCGCCGAGTGGCGCACCGGCTCGCCGAGCTCGCACTCGCCGACCACCGCCGCCGTCCCGGTCACCGCGAGGTGCGCGAGCGCGGGAAGGCGCTTCGGCGGGCGCGTGCGGTGCTCGTGGCGGCGGCGGCCGTCGAGGATGGCGTCGGCGTTGCGGGCGGTGATCGCGAGCACGAGGTGGTCCATCGCTACCTCCGGTGGGCGATCGCCCACACCGGGGAGATCGGCGACCGCTTGCGCGCCTCGCGGCACCGGTGGGATCGGTCACCGGCTTCCCCTTGGCGAGGCCGAGCTCGACCTTCGCCTGCACGCTCCTCCGGCTACTCCTGCGTGGCGTAGGCGGAGTAGAGCCGGGCGGTGGCGCGGAGCGCGCGCCAGTAGTTCGCGAAGAGGATGTGCTCGTTCGGCGCGTGCGCCCCCGCGCCGGGGTGACCCATCCCGAGCGTGACGTTCGCGAGCGCGTGCCGGTGGCAGACGACCCACATCGGCGAGGTCCCGCCGCTCGAAGGGACGAGCGAGGCCTCGGCGCCGAAGGCCTCCTCGGCGACCGCCTTGGTCGCGCGGACGAGCGGGTCGTCGATCGCGCCGCGGTACGGGCGGGTGCCCTCGCGGGCGTCGAGCGCGGCGTCGGCGAAGCCGTGGCGGTCGAGGTGCGCGCGGAGGAGCTGCCTGACCCGCTCGGGGTCCTGATCCGGCACCAGCCGGAAGTCGATCTTGGCCGAGGCCTCCGACGGGATGACCGTCTTCGTCCCCGCGCCGGTGTACCCGGACCAGATGCCGCAGATGTTCGCGGTCGGCTCGAAGACCGACGCGAGGCGGACCTCGTCGTCGCCGCGGCCGAAGGCGAAGCGGTCGATCTCGTAGATCCGCTTGAGCTCCGCGGCGTCGTAGGGGAGCGCGGCGACCCGCGCCCGCTCCTCGGCGGAGGGCGGGCGCACGTCGTCGTAGAAGCCGTCCACCAGGACGCGCCCGTGCCGGTCGAGGATCGTGCCGAGCGCATCGACGAGGCGCCAGGCGGCGTTCGGCAGATGGGTCGCGCCTCCCGAGTGCGCATCGCGCGCCATGCTCCGCACCCGCAGCTCGACGTAGCAGATGCCCTTGCCGCCCAGGAGGAGCTGCGGCCGGCCGGCCGGGTCGATGCCGCCGCCCTCCTTGAGAGCGCCGTCCGCGTCGAGGAGCGCGGACTCCTTCGCGAGTAGGCGCTCGAGGTTCGGGCTCCCCGACTCCTCCTCGCCCTCGATGAGGAAGCGCAGGCGGATCGGGAGCTCGCCGAAGACCGCGCGGTGCGCCTCGACCGCCTGGATGCGGAGCAGGAGGTGCCCCTTGTTGTCGTCGGCGCCGCGCGCGTAGAGCGCGCCGTCGCGCACCTCGGCCGCGTACGGCGGCGACGTCCAGAGCGCGAGCGGCACCGCCGGCTGCACGTCGTAGTGCTGGACGCCGATGAGCGTCCTCATCTTCGGGCACTCGCCGTTCCCGCGTGAGACCGGCCCCTGCGCCCCCGCGGGGCCGCCCGTCTCGCCCACGACGAGCGCCGGCGCGCCGTCGGCGCGGATCTCCCGCGCGTCGGCGCAGCCGGCTGCGGCGAGCCGATCGCGGCACCAGCGGGCCGCCGCGTCGAGCGCCGCACCGTCCCCGCCCTCGGACGGGATCGCGCAGAGCTCGCGGAGCTCCGCGGTGAGGCGCCCGTGGCTCGCGGCGATCCAGCGGTCGAGCTCGTCCATCGGCACGGAGTATCGCGAGTCCGTGCGCTCAGCGTCCCGCGCGGGTCACGTGGCGCGGGTCGAGCGCGTCGCGGAGGCCGTCGCCGATGAAGTTGATCGAGACGATCGCGAGGAAGATCGCAAAGCCCGGAAAGACCGCGGTCCAGGGTGCGGCGGTCATGTCCGCCTGCGCGTCCTTCAGCATGTTGCCCCAGGTCGGCGTGGGCGGCTGCACCCCCAAGCCGAGGAACGAGAGCGTGCTCTCGGCGAGGATCGCGCCGGCGACGCCGAGGGTGGCGGCGACGATGATCGGCGCCAGGCTGTTCGGGAGGATGTGCCGGAGCACGATCTCGCGGTCGCGGGCACCGATGCAGTGCGCCGCCTCCACGTACTCGCGGTGCTTCACCGAGAGGAAGGTCGCCCGCACGAGCCGGGCCGTGGTCATCCAGGAGAGCGCGCCGAGGACCACCACCACCGTGAGGAGCTTGCCGCCGAAGAGGACCGCGAAGAGGATGAGCAGGAACAGGCGCGGGAACGAGTACATCATGTCCACCAAGCGCATGAGGATCGCGTCGGCCGCGCGCCCGTAGTAGCCGGCGATCCCGCCGACGAGCACGCCGATCGAGATCGCGAGCGTCACCACGAGCACGCCGATGGTGAGCGAGACCCGGCCGCCGTAGAGGATGCGCGTGCCGAGATCGCGCCCGAGGCTGTCGGTGCCCATCGGGTGGGCGACGGAGGGCGGCTCGAAGATGAGGAGCAGGTTCGTCCGCTCGGGGTCGTACGGCGAGAGGAGCGGCGCCGCCGCGGCCGTGAGGGCGAGGAACGCGAGCACGCCGACGCTCGCGACGGCGAGGCGGTGATCGAGGAACCGCTCGAGCGCGAGGCGGAGCTGGCCGCGCTCGGGCCCGGCGAGCGGCGCGCTCCGGCGGATCACGAGAACCTGATCCGCGGGTCGAGGTACCCGTAGAGCACGTCGGCGGCGAGGTTCGCGAGGACGATGAGCGCGGCCGAGACCGAGAGGATCCCCATGAGCACCGGGTAGTCCGAGCGGGTGGCGGCGTCCCAGAAGAGCCGGCCCATCCCCGGCCAGCCGAAGATCTGCTCGGTCACGAGGGCGCCGACGAAGAGCTCGGGCAGGTCGAGCGCCGCGACCGTCACGAGCGGGATCGAGGCGTTCTTCAGCGCGTGGCGGAGCACGACGACCCGCTCGCCGAGCCCCTTCGCGCGCGCGGTCCGCACGTAGTCCTGGTCGATCGTCTCGAGCATGCTGGCGCGCAGGTAGCGCACGTAGTGCGCGGTGCCGAACATCGCGAGCGTCGCGACCGGGAGCACGAGGTGCCGGAGCCGGTCCACGAGGTCGAAGGCGGTCGCCCCGGGCGCAGCCATCCCCCCGAGCGGGAACCAGCGGAGCTGGAGGCCGAAGACGATGATGAGGAGGAGGCCGAGCCAGAACGGCGGCATCGAGTAGGCCATGAAGGTGGCGCCGGTGACGGCGTGGTCGAAGACCGAGTACTGGCGCGTCGCCGTGAGCACGCCGATCGGGATCGCGATGCAGAGCGTCACGACGTAGACGGTGCCCATGAGGTAGACCGTGTTCGGCAGGCGCTCGCCGATCATCGCGAGGACCGGCTGCGAGGTGGCGAACGAGTAGCCCCAGTCGCCGCCGAGGAACCTCCCGAGCCAGCTCAGGTACTGGACGTGCACGGGCTGGTCGAGTCCGAGCGCGCGCTCGAGCCGAGCGATGTCCTCCGGGGTCACGTTCGGGTTCGCCTCGTAGGCGGCGAGCGGTCCCCCGGGGACGGCCTTGAGGATGGCGAACGAGATGACGCTGATCCCGAGCAGGAGCGGCACCGCCCCCACGAGGCGCCGCAGGATGTAGCTGGTCACCCGATGCACGCATCGGGTGACCGTGCTGCTCCAGCCGGCTGCGCCGGCACGTAGTAGCTGGTCACCGGAGCGCTACTTCCTGATCGACCAATCCATGGCGTTGAACGTGATCGGCTGCCAGACGCTGCCCCGCGGCCCGCTCACGTTCGCACGGAACGCGTCCAGCGACTGGCGGTCGTAGAGCCAGATGATCGCGACGTCGTCATTGAGAAGGCGCAGCGCCTTCGCGTACAGCTCGGCGCGCCTCGGCTGGTCCACCGTGGCGCCGGCCTCGGCGATCGCGGCGTCCGCCTCCGGGTTCGAGAAGCGCGTGAAGTTCTGACCGCTGTTCGCGGAGGTCGGGATCCCGCTCGTCGTGTAGCGCTGGACCATCGTCGTGTGCGGGTCGATCGCGGGCGTCGAGGCGTACATGACCGCGTCGAAGCTCCCACGCTTCCGCGGGTCGTTCGCGAACGACCCGGAGAGTACGACGACGGAGGGCAGGTTCTTGATCGCGAGGTCGATGCCGATCCGCCGCCACTCGTCGACGAGGATCTGCTCGATCTGCTCGCGGACCTTGTCGCCGCTCGTGGTCATGATCGTGAGCGCGGCGCGGACGCCGTTCTTCGCGCGGACGCCGTCCGCGCCCTTCGTCCAGCCCGCGTCATCGAGGACCCGGTTCGCCTGGTTCGGGTCGTAGGACTCCTGCGAGAGGCCCTTCGGGGAGGCCCAGCCCTGCGAGACCGGCGAGGTCCCGATCTTGGCCTTGCCGAAGAGGAGCTTGTCGATGATCTGCTGCTTCGGCGTCGCGAGGTTCAGCGCGCGGCGCACCGCGCGGTCGCCGAGGACCGGGTGGCGCAGCGACGGATCGGCGGGGTCGCCCGGCTTCGCGAGATTGAGCTCGATGCGCTCGACCGTCGCGCTCGGCGTCGCGATGACGCGGACGCTCTGATCGGCCGAGAGGTCGGGCACCTGGGCCTCGAGGACGTTCCACATCCCGTCTACCTCGCCGGCCTTCAGCTGCGCGATGGCGGCCTCGCGCGACGGGACGCTGCGGAAGATGATCCGGTCCAAGTAGGGCCGGTCCTTCACCCGGTAGCTCGGATTGCGCTCGGCCGTGATGTGGTCCCCGGCGACGAACTCGCTGATCCGGAAGGGCCCCGTGCCGATCGGCTTGCGGTTGTACTCGCTCTTGCTGAGGTCGGCCTCCTTCTCGAGGCTCTTGGGCAGGAGGCCGCCGAAGCGAGTGAGGTACGGGCCGTAGATCTGCTTGTAGTGGAGGACGACGGTCGTCGAGGTCGGGGTATCGACCGCCTCGATGGCGCTGTAGCCGTCCTTCGTGATGACCTTGGGGTCCTTGACGTAGGTCTCCCAGGTGAACTTCACGTCCGCGCTCGTGAGCGGTGTGCCGTCCGACCACTTCACGTCCGGGATGAGCTCGTAGGTGACGTCCATCTTCCCGCCGGCGACCATCTTCACCCCGCCGTTCGCGAGCGTCGGCACCTGCTTGGCGAGCACGGGAATGAAGTTCCCATCCGTATCGGTGTCGGTGAGGCCCTCGATCGCGACGCTGCCGACGACGCCGGCGACCGTCTGGCTCGCGTAGTTCGGCAGCAGACCGGCGGGCTCCTGCCAGATCGCGAAGACGAGCGTCCCCCCGCGTACCGGGGCCGCGCTCGGGACCGCGCCGCCCGCCGCCATGGGCGCCGCCGCCGGGGCCGGGCCGGCCGCCGGCGCGCAGGCGCCGGCGAGGATCGCGAGCGTGGTGAGGACCGTCGCGAGCCGACCGTGACCGTACGCCGCCATCGCATCTCTCCCGACCGCCGTGTGTTGGCATTGTGCGCCGGGCTAGCATCTCGGGACCAGTCCGCCACGAAACGCGCCCGGAGGTAGCCCCATGACGACCGTGAGAGCGGCGCTCGTCCAGCTCGCGTGGGCAGGTGACAAGGACGCGATGATCCGCAAGCACGTGAAGGCGATCGAGGACGCCGCGTCGCAGGGCGCCCGCGTCATGTGCCTCCAGGAGCTCTTCTACGGGCCGTACTTCTGCCAGGTCCAGGACACGAAGTACTACTCGTACACCGAGCGGATCCCCGACGGGCCCACGACCACGCTCATGCAGGAGCTCGCGCGGAAGCACTCGATGGTCCTCATCGTGCCGATGTACGAGGAGGACCAGCCCGGCGTCTACTACAACACCGCCGCGGTCATCGACGCCGACGGGCGTTACCTCGGCAAGTACCGGAAGACCCACCTCCCGCAGGTGAACGGGTTCTGGGAGAAGTTCTACTTCCGTCCCGGCAACCTCGGCTACCCGGTGTTCGACACCGCGGTCGGCAAGGTCGGCGTGTACATCTGCTACGACCGGCACTTCCCCGAGGGCGCGCGGATGCTCGGCCTCCACGGCGCCGAGCTGGTCTTCATCCCGTCGGCGACCTCGCGTGGGCTCTCGATGCACCTCTGGACGATCGAGCAGACCGCGCACGCGATCGCGAACGGCTACTGGGTCGGCACGATCAACCGCGTCGGCGTCGAGAAAGAGTTCGGTCCGAACGACTACTACGGCTCGTCGTACTTCGCCGACCCGCGCGGGAAGATCGTCGCGCAGGCCTCCGACACGAAGGAGGAGCTCGTCGTCGCCGACCTCGAGATGGACCTCGTCCGCGAGGTCCGCAACACCTGGCAGTTCTACCGCGACCGCCGGCCGGACGCGTACGCGGACCTGGTGAAGCCGTAGCAGGAAGGGACCGGGGCTGCTTGTAGCCGCCGGGCGAGCACGAGCTCCCCTGGCGTCCGGTCAGTTGGCGGCGCGGAGCGCGAAGGTGAGGCGGCGGATCAGCTCGCCGTCGGTCTCGAAGCGCCAGGTCGTGTAGTTCGCCCAGGCGCCTGGGAAGCGGATGAGCGTCGTCACCTGCGCCTCGAGGCCCTGCGCCGCCTCGGAGCGCGGGCTCTGGACGAAGCTCGGCGACATCCGGATCATCTGCCGGACGCCCTCGCGCCCGCGCAGTGGCGCCTCCGCTCCCGGGAGCATGACCTCGACCTCGTCGGCGCAGAGCGCCGCCGCGGCGTCGGCATCCCGCGCCTCCACCGCGCCGACGAACGCCCTGGCCAGCTCGAGTGGGGTCGTCACAGCTCGACTCTACGGCCCGGCCTGTCAGGTCGGCCGCGGCCCCGCCTCGCCGTCCGGCGCCCGAGCTCCGCCTCGCCCTCCGGTCGACGCCGGGCGCCTCGTGACCGCGCGCTCCCACCATCCGCGACGGCGGGAAGCCGGCGGTGTCCGCGCGTAGACTCCCGCGGTCGGACGCCGCCGGTCCGCAGACGTCCAAGGGGGGGTGCCCGCATGCTCGCGACGAACGTCGCACCGGTCTCGAATCGCACGCTGGTCGCATGGGTGGACGAGATGGCGCGCCTGTGCAAGCCCGGCTCGGTCTACTGGTGCGACGGCTCGGCGGCGGAGGAGGCGCGGCTCATCGGCGAGGCGCTCGCCGACGGCTCGCTCATCGCGCTGAACCCCGAGAAGCGACCGGGCTGCTACTACCACCGCTCGGATCCGACCGACGTGGCCCGGACCGAGCAGCTCACCTTCGTGTGCACCCCGACCCGGGAGGGCGCGGGACCGACGAACAACTGGATCGCCCCCGACGAGGCCTACCGCAAGCTCGCGGGGATCTTCGACGGCGCGATGCGCGGTCGGACGATGTACGTCGTGCCCTACCTCATGGGCCAGCCGGACTCGCCCTTCGCCAAGGTCGGCGTTGAGCTCACCGACTCCGTCTACGTCGCCCTGAACATGCGGATGATGACCCGCATGGGCACGGTCGCCCTCGACCGGCTCGGGTCCTCGGCCGAGTTCAACCGCGGGCTGCACTCGGTGGCCGACTGCGACCCCGAGCGCCGCTACATCTGCCACTTCCCGCAGGACAACACGATCTGGTCCGTGGGGTCGGGCTACGGCGGGAACGCGCTCCTCGGCAAGAAGTGCCTCGCGCTCCGCATCGCGAGCTACCTCGCGCGCGACGAGGGCTGGCTCGCCGAGCACATGCTCATCCTCGAGGCCGAGAGCCCCGAGGGCGAGACGCACTACGTCGCCGCGGCGTTCCCAAGCGCCTGCGGCAAGACGAACTTCGCGATGCTCATCCCGCCCGCGGCCTTCGGCGGCTGGAAGATCCGCACCGTCGGCGACGACATCGCCTGGATGCGCATCGGCGACGACGGCCGGCTCTACGCGGTCAACCCGGAGTACGGCTACTTCGGAGTGGCTCCGGGCACCAACGAGCGCACGAACTTCAACGCGATGCGCACGGTCGAGCGGAACGCGCTCTTCACGAACGTCGCGCTCACCGACGACCGCGACGTGTGGTGGGAGGGGATGGAGCCCACCCCCGATCGGCTCACCGACTGGCGGGGCCGGCCGTGGACCAAGGGCTCGCCCGAGCCGGCGGCGCACCCGAACAGCCGCTTCACCGCGCCGATGACCAACAACCCGGCGCTCTCGCGCTTCGCCGAGGACCCGCGCGGCGTCCCGATCTCCGCGATCATCTTCGGCGGCCGCCGCTCCACCACCGTCCCGCTCGTCCTCCAGTCGTTCAACTGGACCCACGGCGTCTACCTCGGGGCGACGATGGGCTCGGAGACGACCGCGGCCGCCACCGGCGCCGTCGGCGTCGTGCGGCGCGACCCGATGGCGATGCTGCCCTTCTGCGGCTACGACATGGGCAGCTACATGCGCCACTGGCTCGAGGTGGGCTCGCGCCTCGAACGGCCGCCGGCGACGTTCCTCGTCAACTGGTTCCGCAAGGAGAACGGGAAGTTCCTCTGGCCCGGCTACGGCGAGAACATGCGCGTCCTCAAGTGGATCATCGATCGTTGCGAGGGTCGTGCCGCCGCCGCCGAGACGCCGATCGGCTGGACCCCGCGCGTCGGCGACCTCGACCTGCGCGGGCTCGACGCCGGACCGGCGACGGTCGCCGCCGCGCTCCGGGTCGATCTCGAGGAGTGGCGGCAGGAGCTGGCGTCGCAGGCGGACTGGTTCGAGAAGCTCGGCCCCACGCTCCCGCGCCCGCTCGAGCTGCAGCGCCAGCTGCTCCTCGCATCGGTCGAGAGCGCCTCCGGCGCCGTGGGCTAGCGCCTCGCACGTCGACCACCCCGGCCGTTTGAAGTCGCAATCTGCGACTTCAAACGTGCAACATCGAGGGATACCATCGCGGCGCGGAGCAGGAGGTAACGACGATGGGGAAGACGCTCATCACCGGCGGGACCGTCGTCACCGCGTCGGACACGTTCAAGGCCGACGTCCTCGTGGACGGCGAGAAGATCGCCTCGGTCGGCAAGGATCTCAAGGCCGCGGGGGCGAAGCGGATCGACGCGACGGGGAAGTACGTCATCCCGGGCGGCATCGACGTGCACACCCACATGGAGCTGCCCTTCGGCGGCACGTTCGCCTCCGACGACTTCGAGACCGGCACGCGCGCGGCGGCGTTCGGCGGGACGACGACGATCGTGGACTTCGCGGTGCAAGGCATGGGCGAGCCGCTCGCGAAGGCGCGCGACCTGTGGCTGAAGAAGGCGCAGGGCAAGGCGGTCGTGGACTACGGGCTCCACCTGATCGTCCGCGACGTCTCCGACAAGGTCCTCCGCGAGATGGACACGATGGTGCGCGAGGGGATCTCGTCGTTCAAGCTCTTCATGGCCTACCCCGGCGTCTTCATGGTGGACGACGCCTCGATCTTCAAGGCGCTCGTGCGCACCGGCGAGAACGGCGGGCTCATCTGCATGCACGCCGAGAACGGCGGGGTCATCGACGTCCTGGTGAAGAAGGCGCTCGCGGCGAAGAAGACCGCGCCGAAGTGGCACGCGCTCACCCGGCCGCCCGAGGCGGAGGCCGAGGCGACCGGGCGCGCCTTCAGGCTCGCCGAGATGGCCGGCGGCGTCCCGCTCTACATCGTTCACCTCAGCGCGGCGCAGGCGCTCGAGCAGGTGCGACTCTTCCGCGACCGCGGCCTCCCCGCGTACGCCGAGACCTGCCCGCAGTACCTCTTCCTCTCGGTGGACGACTACGACGAGCCCGGCTTCGGCGGCGCGAAGTACGTGATGTCGCCGCCGCTCCGCGAGAAGTGGCACCAGGAGGAGCTCTGGAAGGGGCTCGCGCGGAACGACCTCCAGGTCGTCTCGACGGACCACTGCCCGTTCTGCATGAAGGAGGGCTTCCAGGGCCTGCCGAAGCAGAAGGAGCTCGGGATCGGCGACTTCTCGAAGATCCCGAACGGCGCGCCCGGCGTGGAGACGCGGCTCGCGCTCCTCTTCGACGGCGGCGTCGTGGGGAAGCGCATCACGCTCAACCGCTGGGTCGAGCTCGTCTCCACGACGCCGGCGAAGCTCATGGGCCTCTTCCCCCGCAAGGGCGCGATCGCTGCGGGGAGCGACGCCGACCTCGTGCTCTGGGATCCCAAAGCGACGCAGACCATCTCGGCGAAGACGCACCACATGCGCGTGGACTACAGCCCCTATGAGGGCCGCAAGGTAAAGGGGAAGGCCACGGTCGTCCTCTCGCGCGGCGAGGTCATCGTCGAGGGCGACAGGTTCCTCGGCCGCAAGGGCCGGGGGAAGTTCTTGAAGCGAGGGAGCCCGCTCTTCCAGACGTAGCCAACGACCCCATGGGCAGGCGGATCTGAGCATGGCGGCCGCGTGCCCGACGCGACGGTCGCAGTGCAAGGGCTACCGTATCCCAGCTCGGCCATGCGGTACTACATTTCCGCGCATGCCGGCCATCGAGCTCGAGGACGTTCGACGCACTTTCCGAACAACCACCGGTGTGCTGCGCCGCCGCACGAAAGAGGTCGTCGCGCTCGACGGCCTGACGCTCTCGGTCGGCGCGGGCGAGCTCTTCGGCATCCTCGGCCCCAACGGCGCCGGCAAGACCACGACGATCAAGATCCTCACGACACTGCTCATCCCGAGCGGCGGATCCGCGCGCGTCCTCGGACTCGACGTTGTCCGCGACGCGCAGCGGGTCCGTCGCTCCATCGGCTTCGTCTTCGGCGGCGAGCGTGGCCTCTACTACCGCGTCAGCGGGCGCGACAACCTCCACTACTTCGCCGAGCTCTACGTGCTTCCTCCCCGCGAGATCGGGCCGCGCTCTGAGGAGCTCCTCGCGATGGTCGGCCTGCGGGATCGGGCCGACGAGAAGGTCGAGGGCTACTCGCGTGGCATGAAGCAGCGCCTCCACCTTGCCCGGGCGCTGCTCCACGATCCGCCGGTGCTCTTCCTCGACGAGCCCACCGCCGGACTGGATCCGATCGGCGCGCGCGAGCTGCGCGACACCGTGCGCGGGCTGCGAGAGCGCGGCAAGACGATCGTCCTCACCACGCACTACATGTTCGAGGCGGACACGCTCTGCGACCGCGTCGGGGTGGTGAACGAAGGGAAGCTCGTGGCGCTCGGAACGCCGGCCGAGCTGAAGCGGCTGGTGAGCGATCAGAGCGTGGTCGAGCTCGAGGTCTTCGGCGTCAGCCCCGAGGCGGTGACCCGGCTGCGCGCGGTCGAGTCGGTCGATTCGGTCGCGGTCGAGCAGCGCGAGCTCCGCCAGGTGCTCCGGGTCCAGACCCCGCTCGGCGAGCGCGCGGTCGCGCGCCTGCTCGACGCGCTCGGCGGCGTCGAGGTCGGGCGCGTCAGCGTCCGCGAGGCGACCCTTGAGGATGCGTACGTGCGGCTGATCGGTCGGGTCGAGTGACCAACCTGCTCCGCGTGCTCGTCGTCTCTATGCTGCTCGAGCTGCGTCAGCTGGCGACCAGCCGGTTCATGCTCTTCGCCGTCATCGTGCAGCCGTTCTTCGTCGCGGTGACGACGATGTTCATGCTGCGTCACCGGCCCGACTTCGACCCGGTCTACGTCGTCGTCGGCGCGGCGCTCTCGGGCATCTGGACGGTCATCCTCTTCGAGGGGACCTGGCTCATCGGCAGCGAGCGCGGCGCGGGGACGCTCGAGTACCTCGTCGCCGCACCATCCTCCTTCATGCTCGTGGTCGGCAGCAGGCTCGTCGGGGCGATGCTGTTCTCGGTGCTCTCGATGGCCCTCTCATGGGTGATCGGCGCCGGGCTGTTCGGCTACTCGATCGCCATCGCCGAACCGGTGCCCTTCGTCATCTCGACGCTGCTCGCCATGGTCGCGCTCTGGGCGACAGGCATGGTGTTCGCACCGCTGGGTGTGATGTGGCGCACCGTGAGCAACTTCCTCACGATCCTCGAGTACCCGGTGTATGCGCTCAGCGGCTTTCTGTTCCCGATCCTGCTGCTGCCCGATTGGAGTCGCCCGGTCTCGCTGCTCCTTCCGCCGTACTGGGCCGCGCTCGCCCTTCACGGAACCAGCTCCGGCGAGGCGCTCGCCCTTCCACTCCCTGCCGTCTGGGGTGTCCTGCTGCTTTCGGCTGCGGCCGCCGTCGCATCGGCATGGCCGCTCTTCCGGCTCGTGCAGCGGCGGGCGCGCGTGGACGGCACGCTGGCGCTCACGTGAAGGGCGGACTTCGCCTCCTGGTCGTCAGCTCGGTCTTCAGCTATCGCGCGCTCTTCCAATGGCTGAACCCGGGGGCGTACCTCTTCAACAAGACGCTCTTTCCCCTGGTCCAGATGGGGTTCTTCTCGGCGCTCGGCCAGTTCGGCGGCGCGCGACCGCTGAGCTTCTATCTGGTCGGCAACGCGATCATCGTCGCCCACGGACCGATGTTCACGATCACGACCGCGATCAGCAATGAACGCCGTCAGGGCACGTTGCCCTATGTGGTGGGTTCGCCGGCGAACCGAGTGGTGCTCTTCTTCGGCCGCGGCATCGGCCAGGCGCTCGACGGCCTCATCGGCGTGGTCCTCGCGTTCTGGCTCGCCGCCCTCCTCTTCGGTCTCGACCTCTCACGGGCCAACTGGCTTGGCATCGCGCTCGCGATCGCGACCGCCTGCTATGGCGCGTCGACCCTTGGTCTGTTCCTCGGTGCGGCCGCCTACCTCGTGCTGGACGCGGAGTTCCTCGCGAACCTCGCGATGTTCGCGATCCTGCTCCTCACCGGCGCGAACGTGCCGCTCACGGAGCTCCCGGGGTGGCTCGTTCCGTTGTCGTCCGCGCTTCCGCTGACCCGCTCGGTGGAGGCAGCCCGCCTCTTCACGAACGGCGGCGACCTTGCGAGCGGGCTGGGGCTCCTCGGGATCGACGCCGCCGTCGGCACGCTCTGGGCGCTCGGCGGCTTGGCGCTCTTCTCGTGGATCGAAGCGCAGGCCCGCCGTCGCGGGAGTCTCGAGGGCTTCTAAGCGACGAGCCGCTTCACGCGCGGGATGACCTCCGTAGCGAAGCGCGTGATGATCTCGCGGTCGTGCGGCGACGGCATCCCGAGGATGTAGCCGCGCGCGCCGGCCTTCCAGAACGCGGCGAGGCGCGCGGCGACCTGGTCGGGGTTGCCGTGGAACGCGGCCTGCTGGCGGCCCGGCGGGACGCGGTTGAGATCGGCGATGGCCTTCATGCGGGCCTCGACCCGCGAAGCGTCGTCGGTGACGATGATCGATCCCCCGGCGAGCGGCATGACCGCGGCCGGGTCGCGGCCGACGTCCGCGCAGTGCGCGCGGAGCACCTCGACCTTGTGGCCGAACTCCTCGGGCGTGCCGAAGCCGTGCCACAGGTCGGCGTAGCGCGCGGTGATGCGGAGCGTGCGCTTCTCCCCGCCGCCGCCGATGAGGATCGGCAGCCGCTTCTGGATCGGCTTCGGCTCGGCCGGGGCGTCGGTGAGCTGGTAGTGCGTGCCCTTGAAGGTCGTGCGCGGCTCGTCGAGGAGCGAGCGCACGATGCGGACCGCCTCGGAGAGCTTCGTGAGGCGCTCGCCCGCGGTGCCGAACGGGATGCCGTACGCCGTGTGCTCGAACTCCATCCAGGCCGCGCCCATGCCGAGGATCGCGCGGCCTCCGGTGATGTGGTCGAGCGCGGCCGCCTGCTTGGCGAGGACCGCGGGGTGGCGGTAGGTGTTGCCGGTCACCAGCGCGCCGATGCGCACGCGCTTCGTGAGGGCGCCCCAGGCCGCCAGGACCTGCCAGCACTCGAGCTGCGCGCCGTAGACGTCGCCGCCGGCGATCGGCGCGAAGTGGTCCCAGGTCCAGAGCGAGTCGTAGCCGAGCTCGTCGGCGAGGAGGCCGTGCTCCTTGAGCGAAGCCCAGCCGGTGTTCTGGGGCCAGAGCTGCAGACCGAAGTGCACGACATCCCCCTGCTGCGCGGGATCGCGGTTCGCCAAGCGTAGGCCACGCGCGGCCGCGGCTGGTCCTCGCCCTCGCCACCCTCGCCGGTCGGCGTGGGTCACGAGCCGCCGGACTTGACCCTCATCAGCTGCCCCGCCGGTCTACCTGTGTCGGTGGCCCTGCCGGTCGACCCGTGCGCGCCGCCGTCCTATGCTGGTCGGCGATGGCCGCCATCGTGCGCACCGACGCCGCCGCCGTCGCGACCGACACCGCCGTCGCGCGCGCCGCCGCCGTTGCGACCGACACGCGCGAGCACGTGCTCGTGTCGTGGTCGGCGCAGGGCGCGGTCGCGCCGCTCGTCATCACCGGCGCCCAGGGCGCGTGGCTCCACGCCGGCGAGCGGAAGATCCTCGACTTCTCGTCGGGCCTCGTCAACGTGAACCTCGGCCACGGTCACCCCAAGGTCGTGCGCGCGATCCAGGAGCAGGCCGCGAAGCTCCAGTACGTCACGCCATCGTTCGGCGAGGAGAGCCGCGCGACGCTCGCGCGCCTCATCGCCGAAGTGACCCCCGGCGACCTGACGAAGACGCTCTTCACGACCGGCGGGAGCGAGGCGAACGAGCACGCGATCAAGATCGCGCGGATGTACACCGGCCGGCACAAGATCCTCACCCAGTGGCGCTCCTTCCACGGGCAGACCCAGGGCGCGATGACGCTCGGCGGCGACAACCGCCGCTGGGCCGCCGAGCCCGGCATCACCGGCGTCGTCCACTTCCTCAACCCCGACCCGTACCGGTCGCTCTTCGGCGACGACGTCCAGAAGGCGCTCGCGCACGTCGAGGAGGTCATCTGGTACGAGGGGCCGCAGTACGTCGCCGCGATCCTCCTCGAGCCGATCGTCGGGACGTCCGGGCTCATCATCCCGCCGCCCGGCTACTTCGAGGGGCTCCGCGCGCTCTGCGACCGGCACGGCATCCTCCTCATCGTCGACGAGGTCATGACCGGCTTCGGCCGCACCGGGAAGTGGTTCGGCGTCGAGAACTGGCCCGGCGTCGTGCCCGACGTCCTCACCTTCGCCAAGGGCGTGAACTCCGGCTACGTGCCGCTCGGCGGCGTGACGGTGAGCGCGAAGATCGCGAAGCACTTCGACGACCACGTGCTCTGGGCCGGCTCGACGTACAGCGGCCACCCGCTCGCCTGCGCCGCCGGCGTCGCGACGATCGCGGCCTACCGCGAGGAGCGCCTCATCGAGCGCTCGGCGGCGAGCGGCGCGAAGCTGCTCGCCGACCTGCGGGCGATCGCCGAGCGCCACCCCTCGGTCGGCGAGGTGCGCGGCAAGGGCCTCTTCATCGGCATCGACCTCGTGAAGGACCGCGCGACGCGCGAGCCGCTCGAGCGCTGGAACAGCCCGACGAGCCCGCTCGCGAACGCGCTGAAGAACGAGCTCATGAAGCGGAACGTCTACGTCTTCTGCCGCTGGAACGTCCTCTTCGTCGCGCCGCCGCTCGTCGCGACCGACGACGACCTGCGCGTCGGCGCGAAGGCGATCGACGAAGCGCTCGCGATCGCCGACCGCTACGCCGCGACCGGGGAGCTGTAGGAGACTCCCGAGTCTGAGGCAGTTCTGGCCCGCAGTCACAACTTTCCGCCGGTTTCGGCGCTTGACTTGGGTCTAGCGATATCGACATACCGCGCGGGGCCCCGAGGCCGATGGTGAACGGGAACGGATGCGTCTGGGTCGCCCACTCCAGATGATATGGGGAGTGCACGTTTGTGAACGCTTCGGCCGAAGAGAGACTCCAGCCGACCTATTTGGTCGCTTCCGATAGCGCGCCCACCTTTTCGGCAATCTCAAGTGATTCCGAAAATCGCCCCGCGAGTACCGAATCGGCCTGGGTGTAATAGCGAAGCGCTTTCGGGATGTCGGCCTTCAGGCCCGTGCGGGCGTACGCGTCGCCTAGTTCGAGGTTCGTTAATGCCCAGGCCACCGGCGTCCCCTCCTTCGTGCGCACGCGCAGAGCAGCTTCTAGGCACTCAATGGCTAGCTGCATGATCCCAGGAGACCCTGGCGTCTCATAACTCATCAGCGCAACGCCGAGTTCGTGTTGAGTCTCCGCCCAAGGTACCGGTAGCCCAGTCTCGGTTTGCACTCGAAGAGCTGCTCGGAAGGCGGCGACCGCACGGTCGAGGAGACTGCTCGCCTCGCTCCCAGTGACTCGCAGCGCCCATTTCCTATAGACCAGTCCCAGACTGCGTTGGGCGAGCGCCCATTGGCCTGGATAGGCCGACTCCGTCAGCACCTGCATAGCCGCGTCGAGACGTCTCACCGCGGCGCGTGGATCACTTTCCTGCGACGTTGGATCCCATGCGAGCACCCCTAGGTTGAATTCAATCAGGGCCCACGAAAACGGATGTGTAGTTCTGGTCAAAATGGATCCCGCATCTCGGAAGTACCTTTGCATCAGCGGACGTACTTGATCCACTGGGCCCAGTTCGGAGATCACACCAGCCAAGTTCATTGAAGCCTTCGCCCAAATGACGGGTTCGGTTGTGGCTGTTACCGCGTTTCTTGCAGTCTCGAACGCGATAGCCGCGCGGCGCAGAGACTCCAGTTTGTCGGTGGACCACAAGTACGGATTCGAGTAGGCGATCCCCATGTTGTTCTGAGTTGTCGCAAACGCCGCAGGATCGGTCTGCTCAAACACTGGCGAAGCGAGGCGGTAACTCCTAAGCGCCGCTCGCAAGTTCCGGGTCCTACGCCGCGTCATCGACAGCGTCAGTGCATCGCCAAGAACGCGGTGTGCCCGTGCCCACTCCTCGGAGCCCACGTCAGCTTTAAGGATGCGGAGCGCAGCGCGGCAATGTGCCACGGCCTTCTCCGTTGGCGAATTTCGGTCCATGGAGGCCAGGGCAACCAACGCACTTGCTACTAGAACAAGATCGTATGCATCCGCACGGTCGACCGGCTGCCGCGGGAGTTCAACGTCATTCCACCAAGAGCGCACCACGCGCAGTCTTGCCATATCGCTCTTGTCAGCAGCGCGCCTGATCTCATTTCGCATAAGTTCGGCTGCTTGGGCGCGATCAAGCGACCGTTGATGAAACCACGCGAGACCAAGCGCATCCCAGCCATCGCGCCGCGATCCAGTCGTGAAGAAGCGATGGGACCATTCGTGGACAGCTTGGGACGCTCGTTTATCGACGCTCTTACGGAGCACCGCGCGGAATACCGGATGAATCTCAAACGCGCCAACACCGTTCATAGTCACAAAGGAGAGAGAGGTTAGCTCTTGCCAACCGGCGCGACCAACGTAGTACCGCCGGTGCTTGTCAAGCGCTAAGGCATATTCCTCGTCGAACCGCGGACTGAGCGAAAGCTCACGTAGCCATCCGACAAGAGCCTCGTTACGGACGCTCGACAGAAAGCGTCTTGTCAAAGCATCGGCCGCTCGCTGCCCTGCAGGCACGGAATCGAAGTAGGTCGGCGGAAGTGGTCGCCGCGCCGTCCTCGCGCGAGCCAAGATATCCGCACAGAGGCCAATCAGCAGCGTGTGATGGCTCGCGTGGCTGCCCCTGTTCTCAGCCGTCAAACGGAGGATCGAGTCGATAACCCGGGAAGACACGTTGGGCGATGCGTCGCGAAGCACGATTGCCGCCTCCGCTGCGGTGAGTCCCTTGAGTCGCCGCTCAACCATGCCCTCGAGCTTCGAACGGGGTCGCTCGCGCCCGGTGACTACGATCAGCGCACTGGGCCCCAACTCCTCATGAAGGAGCCGAAGCCACCAGTCTTCGGACTGCGCGCCGGCGGAGCCGTCACGCCAGAGTGCTTCGTGTCGGTCGAAGTACAGAACTGGCGTTCCACGTCGATTCGCGTGGCGGCCAATGTCTCGTGCGAACGCGCGAACAAGCTCCTGAGCAAGATCCCCTGCTTCCAACTTGAACAGTTCCACGGAATCTAGGCCCGCCCTCTCCAACCGTTTGCGCACGATCGCGAGCCGCGAGGTAGCCCGCTTACCCAGGAGTAGTGCCCCACTCAAGACGCGGAAGCCACTCACAACCTCACCCACCCCTGGGATCAGACCAACTGTGCTAAGACTTAACGAGGCTGCGGCAGCGAGGTCTTCCCGACGCTGTCTTTGAGGATCGACGGATACGGCGTAGTTGCCGATTCGTAAGTTGAAGACGGCCAGTGTGGCTCGGAACGCAGCAAACGCGAAACCGTACGGCCGCAGTTGTTCAGCTAGGTGGAGTAGAGCTTGCTGCGGATATCCAACGTAAAAGAGATCCGCAACAGCCGTGGGTCGTTTCACCGACTGGGCCTGCTCCACCAACCGCCGCAGGAGCCACGTTTTACCAACTCCAGCGACACCCCAGATGAAGAGCGAACGGGGCACCCGAGCCTCATCCGGAGTCGTGAGCATTGCGGTTAGCAACCGCAGTTCTTTAGCTCGCCCGATAAAGTGGCTCGCCAACAGATCGCTCACTTGCGCTATGGGGGCCCGAACAGCTGGGGTGTCGTTGCCCCGATCTCTGTGGCCGAAGGGCCCTCAATTTGGAGCCTGCCGTTGTGTCCTTGTGTGATTAGAGACGGTCCGCGGTCGCGCATGATGTAGTCGGGAAGCCAACTGGAGGCCCGAAGGGGTCGATCGATAACTATCACCAGAACGCGATCCCCAAGTAAGTGCCGCTGCCCGACCAGGTGGTACTGGTACTCGTACAGCTTTGTGCGACCCTCCGCTCACTGGTTTCGATCACGCTCGCAGTCGCCGACTCACGACCTGATTCGGCGCCATTCAATGCGACGTTCTCGACGATCGTTTCGGCCCCCGCCCGGGCTGTGCGAAGGCCTGACGATGACGGTCTGGCCAATCCGCACGCACCCGCACCAATGCGGCCTCGGACGTCCAAGTCCACTCAATGTGGGTTAGCGCATAGCCGCTAGGAGCCTCGGCCAATGGATGGTGGGACCTAAGATCGCACACCAAAATCTCGACATCGGCTAGCGAAGAAGGCACTCCCTCTGGCAAAGAACGCGGCCGGCGAAGCCCCGTGAAGTAAGGACTCGCGACCGCGATTCCCACTACCCAATCCCCATAGGGATCGGCGCCTGTGGCATCGCTCTCCACAACCAGAGCGAGCGGTTCTAGCAACAAACGGTTTGGGGTGAGCCGACAGTGTTCGACGGCTCGTGACGAGCGAGGCCGGTAGTAGGCCCCCTCCTGCGCGCCGAGCGTCTTGATGATGTGGCGCATTGACGCGTCATCAACCGGGATACCGCGCAACTGAAACGAGAGGTCAAGCCGCCACACCCGACGCTCATCGGTGGCCTGGACTTCTGCGGTGAGCGAATACAGTCCGCCGTCACACGTGTCGACGTAGCACACCGTTTCGGTGTGATGCACGGTCTCAAGAGAGTCGTATCTCACACTCCAGTCGCGGAGCGCCGCGACGAGACTGGCCGCGCCCATCCCATACCAATTCGTGGCTATTTGAGCGATCGACCACTGGCCAGAACCCGTGCTCAGACCCAACGCTTCTAACTCCCCGATGACGTGATAAAGCGCCTCTTCGGACTCCACCGGGATCGACAGATCCAGACTTACCCCAAATCCCCCGCCCGGTACCCAGTCGACATCGGGCAATTCTCGACACAGCGCAAGATCACCAAAGTCACCCTTCGACGTGATCCAGCGCACTGGTGTGCCATCGGGTGTCACAAATCGCGCGCTCGCCTCCGTGGGGGACTCGTCAAATCGGCGCTCGACGTTGGTTTCGGGTCGCGATCCAAGTCTCGCAAACCCATGCACCAGGAGGGCTTCCTTCTTCTCAGACAGAAGCCTGCGCAGCATTGAATCGTTCTCCACGACCGCCTCGAATTCCTGACCATCAATCAGGAGGACCGGGCGAACGGCTCGTCGCGCTTCCACGTCTCGGATTGCTCCCTCCGTAAACCCGTTCATGCTCACCAGGAGTCCCTGTACGGTCGTCGGGGTGCGCCCCAACCGATCGAACAACGCGCCCACGTCATCTATGTCCGAGGGTTTTCGGGTCCATTTCATCTCGACCAGATACACATCGTCCGCGTCTTGTGCCATGAGGTCTGCCTGACGTGGCCTAGCTGCCCGGACGTTCCGACTGACCGTGAAGTGCCCGCGTCGAAACGCCCGCTCAGCGATGATCTCCAACGCTCGTCCACGGGATTGTGCAGACATGTCTGCAACTCTTAGCTCTTCGAGCTCCCTCGCCAAACGACCCCGACGAAGCATTCGCGACTCGCCTTACGGCACCACTAGAACGAGGCTCGCCTGGAGCTTTGTTGCAAGGCCTCGGACGTCGTGGTGGAACACATCGATCCGCTTTCGGTCGATAGCCGAAGGGAAGTTCATGTGGCCAATCACATTCCGCGGCATCTCAGCCTGATCAATCCGCGCGATCCATTGGTCAACATCGGGCAGGAGGGGAATGAACAAGCCACTCGTGTCGCGCATGATGTCTGCCAGATCCCCCAAGAACGCGTAGTAGATGGGATGCGTACCTTGATTTCCGTACCACGGGTTCCCGGCGAAACGACCAGCGAAGCGCGCCGCTTGCTTCTGGAGGTCGCTGTTCGTGGCCTTGAGCCACCAATCACTGCCAACCTGCGCAAGCAATACCGAATGCACAACGACTCGAACGATATTCTCCGCCGCATAGAGTTTCGAGTACGGGCCATTCGCGACCGACCTGGCGGTCGCCTGCACTCGCCCGAGGTCGAAGGCGAAGGTTCTGAAATCGCGAACTGTGGCCAAGGCGCTAGCCCGATGAACCGCGCGAGGGCTTCTTAGCCTTGAGCGTCTTCTTCTTCGGCTTGGTCTGCCGGTGCTCGTAGAGGTGCGACGCAACTGCGGCCGGTGTGAGATTGAGGTAATCGGCAATCTCAATGTTTGTGAGACCCGCTGCACTTAGGGTCGCGGTGCGTTCCTTTTGAGTCGCCCCCTTCAATCCCTGAAGGACAAGAAGGACTAGAAGTCGCTCAGCGCGGTCGGCGGGATGTGGCACGGCTTGCTCCCTTCGGACGGCTTGTTGACCTGGATGCCGAACTGAGCGCGCGCACGGCTTCGGGCGTCGTGTTCAACACTGCCGCGATCGTCTTGTTGTCCACACCCGCCAGTCGTAACAAACGAACGCGCTCGGTGAGGCTCTTGTCAGCCCCAACCTGAAGACTCAGAACTCGGAGAATGAGATCGAGCTTTGCAAGGACCTCTTCGTCCAGCGAAAGCGCCATCGGTGCCTCCTACCTTGTCTAACTCTCTGATCGCCGCCAGAATCAGCAGCGGCCAGCGCAATTGAACCATGAATGGAGAATCTGGTGAGAGACGGCGGCGATTCTGCGAGCACGTTCGGCATCATCCGGCGATTGGATTTCCTTGCAGCCCTGCAATGCATGCCCAGCGATGCCGATGAGACCCAGCGGCTATCGGCTGCAAAGAGACTTGGCTTCTCGGGGAAGGAAGTCGCGGCGATCTTCGGCAAGTCGGAGGCCGCGGCAACGAAGGCACTACAACGCATCAAGAACGCGTAGTTCCGAAAGGTTGAGATCAGTGGCTACAGATCGGGATCCGGTTCTGCGCGAACTCGTCAACGTCAGGAAGCTCATGACGCTCATGCTCCTGAAGAGCGGCTGCACCTCCGACGAGATTGCTAAGGCACTCAGGATTGACTCCAGCACGATTCGACATGAAATGCCAACGAGGGTAAAGCGCTTCCCTTTCGCCAAGGACTAGCGCGGCTCGCGCCAATGAATCCGACCCGACGGCGTCAGTCTCGCGCGTGGGGCACTCGATGGCGTTCGTTAGCCCGCCAACCGCAACCACCCGCGCTCGTCCTGAGCGATCATCCCGTATGTCACACCGCGTTCCTTGAGTCCGCTCAAGCCCGCGACAGGCCAAGGGCTAACGTCCGCGACACGAAGCCCGCCGGGCGGTTCGAATACTGTCGGGTCAACTGCTCCGATAGGGCCGTCGAGCGCCCCTAGCGTTACTGCCGCCTGAGGCGCGCCAGCAAGTCCTCGTACACGGTCGCTCTCGGACCGATGGCCAGGATCTCGACGACACGGGCGCGCTCTCGATACACCACGCGCCAGCGGCCGATTCGGATGCGCCGGTGCCCGCTCAGGCGGTCTCGAAGCGGCTCGCCGATGGTCGGTTCGTCGAGGATCGCGGCGAGGGCGGCACGCACCTTTCGCTTCGTGTCCGGCGGCAGAAGGCCGATGGCGTCGCGTATCTCGTCAGGGACGCGGAGCTTTCGGCCCGACACCCGCGCTACCGGCCGAAGAGCTCTTCGATCGTGTACGTCTTGGCGCGACGCATCGCCTTCTTGCTCCGCTGAAGCTGCGCCATGAGGTCGGCATCGGACAGGATGTCGATCGTTGCCTGCCAGCTCTCGAACTCTTCCGGGCTGATCACGACCGCGGCCGGACGTCCGTTGCGCGTGATCATGACCCGCTCGTCGCGCTCGGCCACCTCATCGACGATGCGGCTCAGGCGGTTCTTCGCGTCAGAGAGCGGTAACGTCTTCACGGTAATTCGAGGGTACCACGATCTGGCCAGAATTCGAGCCTAGCGTTCGGCCGGGACCTCAGGCGGTCTTTCGCTCACCGCCCCGGGCGGACTATCATCTGACCAGAGTTCTAGTCAGGAGATCGCACATGAAGACCCTGCCGCTCTCCGAAGTCAAAGCGAAGCTGAGCGAGCTCGTCGACGAGGTCGAGAGCCGCGACGCGCGCGTCGTCATCACCCGCAGGGGGCGGCCCGCGGCGGTCCTCGTCAGCAACGACGACCTGGAGAGCTGGCAGGAGACGGTCGAGATCACATCGGATCCCGAGCTCATGGCACAGATCCGGGCGGGGCAGCGCGACCTGAAGGAAGGTCGCGCGTCGCGCCTCTCCGAGGCGGAGCTGGATGGGCTTCTCGGACCCCCGGCGAAGAAGCGATCGCCAACGCGATCCGTCCAGAAGGGCAGGCCATCCCCGCGCCGCGCGCGCTGACCGTCACCACCACGGCCCGCGCAGACCTCGCTCGACTCCATCCTGCGTCGAAGAGGAAAGTGAGGGCCGCGCTCGACGACGTGCGCGAGGACCCGGCCCTCGGCAAGCCATTACGCGAAGAGCTTGAAGGACTCAGGTCGATGCGAGTCGGTAGGCTCCGGATCGTTTACGCGGAGACGCGCGCCGCGGTCGAGATCGTGGCGGTCGGCCCGCGTCGGACCATCTACGAGGAGGTCGAGCGCCGCCGCCGGCACGATCGCGGTGAGACGTAAGGGACGTCAGGCCTCTTTCAGCGCGGGGATGATCCGCTTCCCGTAGAGCTCGAGCGTCTCCTCCTCGTCGCCGTTCATGAGGTAGAGGTTGAACTGCGTGACGCCGGCGGCTGCGAGCTCGCGCAGCTTCGCGATGTGCTCATCGACCTCACCGGTCACGCAGAAGCGGTCCACCGACTCGTCGTCCACGAACGCGGCGTTCTGCGAGCCGACCTCGGCGTGGTGCAGGTAGTCGTAGCCGGGACGGTCCTTCACGAAGCGCGTGAGCCCCTCGGGCAGGCCCTTCTCGCCGTAGCGGCGCACGAGGTCGACGACGTGGTTCGAGACCAGGGCGGGGAACCAGCGCACGCGGTCGCGCACCGCCGCGCGCGGCCCCACGTGCGCGGGCGCGGCGGCCTGGACACGGAGGGTCTTCGGGTCGCGGCCGGCCGCCCGCGCGCCGTCGTGGAGGAGGTCAACGCACCAGCGCACGAGCTCGGGGTCGGCGATCTGGATGATCGCGCCGTCCGCGACGCGACCGGTGACCGCGAGCGCCTTGGGGCCGTACCCCGCGATCCAGACCGGCAGCTTGTGCTTCGGCGCCCAGTCGAGCTGGAGCGTCGTCCCTTCGTACTCGACCGCGCGCCCCTCGCAGAGCTCGCGGATCGTCGCGGTGGCCTCCTCGAGGGTCGCGAGCGTCGTCGGCGGCTTGCCGAGGACGCGCCGGGCGGAATCGCCGCGGCCGATGCCGAGGTCCATCCGTCCGTGCGAGAGGAGCTGGAGCACCGCGAGCGTGCTCGCGGTGACCGACGGCTCGCGGGTCGCGGGATTCGTCACGCAGGTCCCCAGACGGAGGCGCTCGCTCGCCTGGGCCATGAGCGCGAGGAGCACGTAGGGCTCCTTCCAGAGCACGTGGCTGTCGAAGACCCAGCCGTACGCGAAGCCGTTCGCCTCGGCGAGGCGGGTGAGCCGCTCGATCCGCGCGAGCGAGTGGTCGGGCTTCAGCGTGAACGCGAATTCCATGGGCGGCGAGTCTAGCCCCCAGGCGACGGGTCTCGGCGCACGGCGTGGTCCGCGCTCACGCGCTCCAGCGCACCGTATGGTCCACGGTCACCCGCACGATCGGGCAGTCGCCCAGCGGCATCGCGCGGTACTGCGGGTACTTCGCCTCGAGCGCGGCGACCGCCCGCGCGCGCTCGGCCTCGTCCTCGACGAAGGCGGCGAGGCCCTCGACGAGGACCCAGCCGAGACGGGTCCAGTCCTCGTCCCAGCGGTCCACCACGACGCTCACCTTGCCGTTCATCTCGATGTTCCGGACGCGCCGGAGCGAGCGCCAGTCGGGATCGCGCTTCGGCTTGGCGTCGATCGGCGTGTAGAGGAGGGGCGGCAGCCAGACGAAGACGATCGGCACGACGTGGGGCACCGCGTACTGGTCGGCGGTGGCGAGGTGCGCCACGCGCGCGGTCGCGAGGAGGTCCGGGGCGGCCATTGGATGATGGTGCCACCGACGGCCCGGGGTCGTGCGGGCAGGTCGGGTCGTTCGAGCGTCGGCTTCAGCGGGCGCGGGCGCGCGATCCGCGCCCGTCGTCAGGCGGCGACCCGCGCGGTCTCCTCGTGCACCAGCGCGGCGAGCCGCTCGAGCGTGTCGGCCTCGGTGCTCGGCAGCACGCCGTGGCCGAGGTTGAAGAGGTAACCGGGCCGGCCGGCCGCGCGGCGCAGGACGTCGCGCGCGGGATC
>Ga0082335_1002366_pt1 | contig 35522 bp, 29 predicted proteins | sample Subgrocontami58m_FD_72375 | JGI IMG/M metagenome (GOLD analysis project Ga0082335, IMG submission 72375) | Subsurface groundwater microbial communities from S. Glens Falls, New York, USA - GMW37 contaminated, 5.8 m (SPADES assembly) (version 2) ... | reverse complement strand
GCCATAGAGGCCCGCGGCGGCGGTGGCCTTCAGGAATGTGCGGCGGCCCCAACCCGGACCGGGGAAATTCGGCTCAGACATCGTCAGTCTCCCTCCCTGGGATATTGTACAAGCGGAGGGCGGCCGGCCCCAAAAGCCGGCCGCCTGTTCCTTAAGGTAAGGCTACCATGCCGGATTCCCGCATGCCACCGGGAATCCGGGCGGGGGAATCCGGGCGGTCGCGGTGACCTATTTGTCCAGCCACACGGTGTCGTAGCGATCGACGTCGTACAGGCCGAAATAGTCGTATGGGTAGAGGCCCTTCACGTAGGTGTACCAGGCATCGTTGATCTTCTCCCAACTGAAGGGCAACAGCGGCGGGTCTTCCTCCATGAGCATCTCGGCCTGTCGGATCAGGGCCAGACGCTTGGGCGGATCGATCTCCCGATCGATCTGCAGCAGCAGGGTGTTGAACTTCGCATTCTCCCAGAAGGCATGGTTCTGCGGTCCGTCCTTGCCATACCAGGCGCGGAAATAGTCGGACGGATCGAGCAGGGTGGAGATGATCACGCCCACCGCGATATCGAAGTTGCCGGCCTTGGAGTCGTCGAACCAGATCGATTCGACGGCCAGGCGCAGGTTGCACTGGATATTCAGGGTTTGCGCCATGATCGCCTGGAAGGCCTGCGACCACAGGCGGAAGCTGGGCAGATCGCGCACCAGAACGTCCATGTTCTTCAGGCCATTCGCATACCCCGCCGCCGCCATCAGCGCGCGCGCTTCCTTGATTGCCGCCGTCGGGTCGGACTGATAGCCAACCCGCTTGGACAATTCGGCGGTCGGGGTGGCGAATTCCGAGAACGGGTAGATGAACCCACCCACCATCATCGGCGCCAGGTCCTTGACCACGTCCACCATCACCGCCTTGTCGATGACCAGATGCATGGCCCGCCGTACCCGCGGGTCGTCGAACGGCTTCTTCTTGTTGTTCGGCCAGGCGCCATGGATCACGCTCTGATAGTAGTCCGTCCCGGTCATCCCCGGGGTCGACTTCGCGCGCCGCAAGGTTGCCGGGTCGGTGACCCGCACGTAATCAACACGGTTGGACAGAAACGCCGAGGCCATTTCGGGCGAGAATGGCAGCGCGTGATAGATTTCCAACCCATCCAGGTAGGGGACCTCGGGGTTCCAGTAGGATTTGTTCTTCTCGAATGCCCAGACCTCGTTCTCCACCCGGCGGAGTGACTTGTATGGACCGGTGCCCGGGAAGGTGACCACGCGACGCAGGTTGTAGGCGTTCTCCTCCAGCGTCTTCTGGCGCACGATCACGTTCCAGCCGCTGGCGATCGAGGACATGATAAAGTTCACCGGCCGCGGTTCGGCCAGCTTGAATTCCACCGTGTGCTTGTCGTGTGCCTTGATCTCACTGACCGCCGTGAACAGGGAGCTGCGGGGGATGCTGATCCCGGTCGGCGGCTTCACGATCCGGTCGAACGTCGCCTTCACGTCCGCGCTGGTCAACTCCGCGCCATCATGGAACTGCACGTCCTTGCGCAGCATGAAGGTGTAGCTGGTGCCGTCCTTCGAGATGTCCCAGCTATGCGCCAGATCCGGGATGATCGTCTTGCCGCCATCACGCGGGTCTCGCCGGATCAGGCAATCGAACATGTTCGCCTGAGTGCCGATATTCGCAAATGTGCCCGACTGGTGGATGTCGAAATGCGGCTGACGGGAGAAGATGGCCATCTTCAGCACGCCGCCCCGCTTCGGGTTCGGTTCGGCGGCTTTGAGCTGGAACTTCGAGCCGTCGTATTGGTTGGGCACACCCTGGGCCAGGGCGCGGGATGGACTAAAGCCATAGCCTGACGCAACCGCCATCGCGGCCGCGCTTCCCATCAGGAAGTCGCGCCGGCTACCGCCGCCATTCGGTAAATCATCTCCACCGCCGACATGTGGCGGCCGATGTGGATTATCCATATTGTTATGTCCTCCCGTTTGGTCTTTAACGACCCCTATCGGCGTGCTCCCAAGGCGCGTCCGTATGTCCAGGATATCACAACGAAAATCAGGGGTCACCTCTTGAGTCAGGCAGTTGCAGCCGACCGAAGCGCGGCATCAGCATCCTCCGGTCCGCCATTATTGGAGTTGGAAAACCTCCAGACGCACTTCTTTACCGCCGATGGCGTGGTGAAGGCGGTCGATGGCGTGTCCTATTCGGTGCGCAGTGGGGAGACCCTGGGCGTCGTCGGCGAGTCCGGCTGCGGCAAGAGCGTCACCGCGCTCTCCATCCTGCGCCTGGTCGCCAGCCCGCCGGGCCGCATTGTCGGGGGCGAGGTCCGCTTCGACGGCCGCAACCTGCTGAGCATGACCGAACAGCAGATGGAGGACATCCGCGGCAACGACATCTCCATGATTTTCCAGGAGCCGATGACCTCGCTGAATCCGCTCTATACGATCGGGAAGCAGATTTCGGAGGCCGTGGCCTTGCACCAGGGCCTGTCCAGGCGCGACGCCCACGAGAAGGCCATCGACATGCTGCGCCGGGTGTCGATCCCGGAGCCGGAGCGGCGGGTGAACGCCTATCCGCACCAGATGTCGGGCGGCATGCGCCAGCGCGTCATGATCGCGATGGCCCTGTCGTGCAACCCCAAGGTGCTGATCGCCGATGAGCCCACCACCGCGCTGGACGTCACCATCCAGGCGCAGATCCTGGACCTCATGCGCGACCTGCAGGACAAGTTCGGCACCGCCATTGTCCTGATCACGCATGACATGGGCGTCGTCGCGGAAAACGCCGACCGCGTCGTCGTCATGTATGCCGGCCGCAAGGTCGAGGAAGCCCCTGTCGACGACCTGTTCGACCGGCCCGGCCACCCCTATACCCGCGGCCTGCTCGACTCCATCCCGAACGTCGAAATCGCCGCGCATACCGGGCCCGGCCGAGCACGGTTGAATGAAATCAAGGGGATGGTGCCGTCTCTGGCTCGATTGCCGCAGGGCTGCACATTCGCGCCCCGTTGCAGCTTCGCCTCGGATCGCTGCCGGACGGAATATCCGAGATTGGAGGAGTATCGGCCGGCCCATTTCGTGGCCTGCTGGCATGCTGAACTTCTGTTGGGAGGCGCGGCATGAGCACCACGACCGGACCGCTGCTGGAGGTCCACAATCTCAAGAAGCATTTCCCCATCACGCGCGGCTTTTTCTCGCGTGTCGCCGGCCAGGTTCTGGCGGTGGACGGCGTTTCTTTTCAGATCGAGAAGGGTGAGACCCTGGGTCTGGTCGGTGAAAGCGGCTGCGGCAAGTCCACAGTGGGCCGGACCTTGTTGAAGTTGCTGGAGCCGACCGACGGGTCGATCAAGGTGAAGGGGACCGACATCACGCATCTGGACCGGGAGGGTATGCTGCCCTACCGCCAGCAGATGCAGATGATCTATCAGGACCCTTACGCGTCGCTGAACCCGCGCATGACCGCCGGGGATATCGTGGGGGAGCCGCTGACCATCCACGACATCGGCTCCAAGACCGAACGCCAGGATCGGGTCGAGAGCCTGTTCCAGCGGGTCGGCCTGCGCGGGGATCAAATGTTTCTATACCCGCATGAGTTCTCGGGCGGGCAGCGCCAGCGGATCGGAATTGCGCGGGCCTTGGCTCTGAATCCCGAGTTGATTATCGGGGATGAGCCGGTGTCCGCGCTGGATGTTTCGATCCAGGCACAGATCATCAACCTGCTGATGGATTTGCAGGACGAACTGCAACTCTCCTATCTGTTCGTGGCGCATGACCTGGCGGTGGTGGAACATATCAGCCACCGGGTGGCGGTAATGTATCTCGGCCGCATCGTAGAGATGACGGACAAGACGTCGTTGTTCGAGATGCCACTGCATCCGTACACCGAGGCTTTGCTGTCGGCCGTTCCGATCCCGAAATCCGGGGCGCGCGAGAGAAAGCGGCTGATCCTGACTGGGGATGTGCCAAGCCCGATCAATCCTCCGTCGGGGTGTCATTTCCATACGCGGTGTCTTTACGCGTCGAAGCAGTGCCGGGAGGAAGTACCGGTGTTGCGGGAAGTGAAACCGGGACATCTGGCGTCGTGCCACTTGCACAATAACGGGGTGAAGTTCCCGTTGGAGAAGATGCCGGGGGCTGCCTGATCGCTGCTGGTCGGCTCGGTGCTTCATACATGAAGCGACGGCTCGTCGATCCGATGGCGATGGCGGGAGCAATTCGGCTCAGACCGAAGAACCGTGATATTGACGACCCGAACCGTTGACCGATGCACCGCTCGCTCGTGGTTGCCGAACTTGATCCGGCAACGGCCGCGAGAGGACGCTACCGGTCGTTGTTACAGCCTGCTGGCATTTGGCCCTTCTCTCGGTTCCTAGGTGTCCGTCCGGAAACATAATGCACCTTTTCAGAGGGATACCGTGGCCGTCTGGTGCGTTGCGGCCCCTCATCGATGGCCCCGCATCGCTTTCGGGGCCGCGCCTGCCAGCCGCCTCACGGTATCCCTCTGAAAAGGTGCACTATGTTCCTGGAGGGACACTAAGCGCGCGGCGGTTCCGGGGGGGCAACTTCCCGCGGGTCATGGGACGCGACGATCTCGTGCCACAGCGAGAGAATCGCGCGCGATGTTGCTCCATTGACGTAACAATGACCACCCTGATCGACCGCGCAAATCATTGCCGTCGCGTCGTCTCGAACACGTTGCAAGGCTTGGTTGATGACGTTCAGGCATTCCATGACCTGGTCCGGGGAGTGCAGATGGGCGTGGGTTTGCATCTCCGCCAGGGTCAGCGCGCGCAGATTTTCCGGGCCGACCACCGGGCCTTCTCGTCCCAGTTCGAAGAAAATGCCAACGACCGGGATCAGGGCCTGGATCTGCGCCAGGATGCCACGTGCTTCGGCCATGGTGCAGGACGCGAGAGACGGTGCTTCGGGATGGGCGCGGTCTCGGCCAACCGCGCGGAACATCGCCGCGACCCGCTGTTCGATCCAGGTTCGGACTTCGGGGGGAGCGGCGTGGATCTCTTCCGCGCTGAGGGTGATGCTGGGCATAATCGCTTGGTCCTTCGTGAGAGGACTCGATTTATGCAGGCTCGCAGGACGCCGACATTGATGCGGATCAACCGGCGGGGGATTGATGGCGGCGATTGGTTGGATAGCCACTGGCCCAAACGGATAATCTCGATCCTGACCCCGACGCCCGCCTCGATCGTGTTCCAGGCCCGGTCCGCAGTCAGAACCTTGGTCCCCGATCGTCGCGCCAAGGCCAGACAGGCTCGGTCGCCAAGCGACAGCCCCGCCGATCGGGTCAATGACAGCAACAACCCGGCGGCGGAGGCGAGATCGTCGTCGAACGGGACCATGCAGATCGGAAGCGGGCCAAGAATGGCGCGGATATCCGCTTCACTGCCGCCGCAACGGGCGAGATGCCCGACGACCTAAGGGCCGTATAGCTCTGCGCCAGCGCGATCACCCCGCGCTGGCGCATCTATCAGACAGCGCCCCGCAGCCTCGGGTCAAGCATATCCCGGATCCCGTCGCCCAGCAGGTTGAACGCCAGGACGGTGATCGTGATCGCCAGGCCCGGGAACAGCACCAGCCACCACGGCGGCACCAGACCTGCATTCAACGAATCCGACAGCATGTTGCCCCAGGTCGGCGTGGGCGGCGGGATGCCGACGCCCAGAAAGCCGAGCGCGGCCTCGATGATGATGGCGACGCCGAGATGGGTGGTGGCGAGGATCAGATAAGGTGCGATGCATTGTGGCAGGATATGCCGCAGCATCATGCGCATGTGGGATGCGCCGAGACTTCGGGCGGCCTCCACATACGACATCTCCTTCAAGGACAGCACCACGGATCGGATGATCCGCCCGCCGAACGGAATACGCGTGACGGCGATGGCAATGATCACGGTGCCGGTGCCCGCCCCCAGTGCCATCGCGATCGCCATGGCCAGGATAAGGTCGGGGAAGGATTGCAGAAATTCGATAATGCGCTGGCTGACGATGTCGAACCGGCCGCCGAAATATCCGCTTGCCAGACCCCATAAAGCCCCGAACGTCGTCCCCAGCAACACCGCCGCCGCCGCCACCGTCAACGAGGCTCGGCTGCCATGGATCACGCGACTGAGCGTATCCCGCCCGATCTGATCGGTGCCGAACCAGTTGATCCCATCCGGCGGCTTGGACATGCGGCGGAAATTGGCCTGCAACGGCTCATAGGGTGCGATTTCCGGCGCCAGCAGCGCCATGAGGATGATGGCCGCCGCGATCACGCCCCAGAATGCGGACAATGGCGAACTGCGGACGAAGCGCCGCGCGCCCTTGGCGATCCGGCGCAACAGGGACGGCCGCACGAAGCGGACCGGGGCAACCGTGGGTGAGGTGACGCTCATTGGTAGCGGATCCTAGGATCGAGCCAGGCGATGATGATATCGACCAGGATATTCAACAGGACAAAGACGCAGGCGTAGAGGAACACGAGGTTCTGCATGACGAACACGTCGCGCTCGTTCACCGCGGTAAACATGGCGAAGCCCAGGCCCGGCGTGCCGAACGCGCGCTCCACCGGGATGGAGCCGGCGAGGACGAAGCCCAACAGAATGCCGGACAGGGTGATGACCGGTAGCAGGGCATTGGGAAGAGCGTGGAGCGCGATGACGAGCCGCCCGCTGAGGCCCTTGGCGCGGGCGGTGCGGACGTAGTCCTCCCGGATCACCTCCAGCAGGCTGGATCGGGCCATACGGGCGATATAGGCCGCCTGCCCCAAGCCGAGGACGATGCCGGGGCCGAGCACGATCTGGAGATTCGACCAGGGGTCGGCGAAAAACGACACGCCGGCCAAAGGCGCGCGATAGCCGAACCAGAACAACAGCCCCAGCATGATCAGCATACCCAGCCAGAACCCGGGGATTGCCAGGAACAGGATGCTGATGAAGCGGGAGACATTGTCGCCGATGCTGTTCGGCCGCAGCGCGCTGACGATGGCGACGGGAATGCCGACGACCCAGGACAGGACCACCGAGATGAGCGCAATCTCGGCCGTCAGCGGGCCGCGGCGCAAGATCATCTCGGCCACGCTTTCCGAGCGGAAGAACGATCGCCCCATGTCGCCGCGCGCGATGTCCTTGACCCAGTTGAGGTACTGGAGCCAAAGCGGGTCGCTCAACCCGAGGGCTGCCATATAATTGGCGCGTTCGGCTTCGGACAGCTTGGTGTAGCCGTCGGCACCGAAGATGGCGACCAGCGGATCGCCCGGCAGGATACGGAGCACCACGAAGACCAGGATGGAGACCCCGACAATGGTCAGGGCACCGAAGGCCAGGCGGCGAAAGATATAGCTGTACATGCGGTCAGCGGTCCCGAACCGTGGAACCAAGTTGGACGGCAATGGTCACACGGGCGTGTTCACGCCGCATCGGAGCCTCCCCTTTTCGGTCGTACCACGCGAGGAGCCGACCTTATGGAGCGGGACTGTATCCGAGCTTGGGCCAGGACGCGAGACGTGGATTGCGTCCTGGTGACGATTCAGCGCCGCCAGTGCCGATCCGGGGTCGGCGACGACCCAGCGAAGGACTGGCGCCCGCGCCGAACCGTGTTCAGGCGGTAAGCCCGGCGGTACGGTAAAGATCGGCGACCGGGGCCGCGAAACTGATGCTGGTCAGTTCCAGGATGTCGGGCGGGCGGAGAATGGTCGCCATGTCCGGCCAGTTGCCGTCCGGGCCACGGCGGAGAAGTTCCACCTCCATTCGCGTGCTGCGGATCGCCAGGATTTCCTGGATGCTCGGGATGGTGGTGTAGGTCCAGATGTTCGAGCGGGTCCGACCTTCATTGCCCGGGGAGAGGATTTCCACCAACAGCACGGGTTCGGGCGTCATTATGGCGTTGGACGGCGGGGCGCAGGTGACGCCCAGGTCGGGGATGCGGAAATTCTCGGACGAACGGACTTTCGGGACGATGCCAGGTTCGCCGATCACCCGGCACGGGCTGTTCCTGGCGAGCAGGTGGTTGCCCAGGAGCCTGGCGATCTCGCTTTGGATCGCGCCATGCCGCTCCGACGCCGGCGCCATCAGCAGCGGCTCGCCATCGACGAGATGCCACCGCCGACCGGTCCGGTCGGCGGTGTCCCAGACCAGGAATTCGTCCACCGTCATCCGCGCCGGCGGTCGTTTGCGCAGAGCTACCATGGCCGAACGCTACCACGGCCCCCGCCAGGATGCCACGACTTGGTCGCGGCGCGGTCAGGCGCTACCAAGCAGGCCACAGACCGGAAGGAACCGCCGCCATGACCCGTCAATACCGCATCGCCTCCCTCCCCGCCGACGGCATCGGACCGGAAGTGATCGGGGCCGGATTGGAGGTGTTGGACGCCGTCGCCTCTCGCGATGGAGGGTTCACCCTGAAGATCGATCACTACGACTGGGGATCCGATTACTATCGCAAGCACGGACAGTTCATGCCGGCCGATGCGCTGGCCTGGCTACGGACCGCGGATGCGATTTATTTCGGTGCGGTCGGCGATCCGAATATCCCCGACCATATCTCCCTCTGGGGCCTGCGCCTGGCCATCTGCCAGGGATTCGACCAGTTCGCCAATGTCCGCCCGACCCGCATCCTGCCCGGCGTGACGTCGCCCCTGCGCAATGTCGGCCCGGGCCATCTGGACTGGGTGATCGTACGGGAGAACAGCGAGGGAGAATATGCCGGTCAAGGCGGGCGCACCCATCGCGGCCTGCCCGAGGAAGTCGCCACCGAGGTCGCCATCTTCACCCGCCGCGGCGTCGAGAGGATCATGCGCTATGCCTTCGACATCGCCCGGTCTCGCCCCCGCAAGCACCTGACGGTGGTGACCAAGTCCAATGCGCAGCGCCACGGCATGGTGTTCTGGGATGAGATCGCCGGTCTGGTATCCCATGATTATCGCGACGTGACCTGGGACAAGGAGTTGGTGGACGCAATGACCATGCGCATGGTCCTGAAACCTCAATCCATCGACACCGTGGTCGCCACCAACCTGCACGCCGACATCCTCTCCGATCTTGCCGCCGCGCTGGCTGGTTCGCTGGGAATTGCGCCCACAGGGAATATCGACCCGGAGCGGCGGTCGCCGTCGATGTTCGAGCCCATCCATGGGTCGGCCTTCGACATCGCCGGCAAGGGGATCGCCAATCCTGTCGCCAGTTTCTGGACCGCCGCCATGATGCTGGAGCATCTGGGCGAGAAACCGGCCGCCGATCTGCTGATGCGGGCGGTGGAACAGGTTTGTGCGGCCGGAATCCTGTCGCCTGACCTAGGGGGCCAGGCGACGACGAAGGAGGTGACGCGGGCGGTGGTGGACGCGGTGCGGGGGATGAACACGTAGATCAAGCCGGTATCGAATCGAACTCGCCCGCCGACTCGGACGCGATATCCCCACCGGGCTGGTTGCAGCCAGGGTGGGTCGGCTGACCGCCGGTGGCGAACTTACATGTAAATAGGCCCGGATGTTGCCAAAGCCGGCGGAAAACCGCCATTTGCACCCATGGGGGCGCGGGCACGACCGCGGGGTAACTGGACTCGCCAGAGGGATGTACCTGGGGAGTTACCTCCCGTGGCGGTGTCCCGTATCGCTTCCGGTTGTCCCGCTACAATCTGGATGGTAATCCTGTTTACTTATTCGGGAATGCCCCCGAACGCGAGGGGCGTTGCCACTTCCGACTGCCCTGCACACGACAAGATCGTTGGTTGCGAGCCAAGGCAGGGTCGCCTATAAGGCGCGACCCTGACTTGGCCCCTGGCTGAGCCAGTGCGGAGAGGTGCCAGAGCGGTCGATCGGGACGGTCTCGAAAACCGTTGTACTCTTACGGGTACCGAGGGTTCGAATCCCTCCCTCTCCGCCAATTATATCCGTTAATTATTTGATTTAATTGATAAAATATTGCGGCGTGGATTTCCTACCCCCACCTCTACCCCCATGGCCGTCTCCGGTGCCCCCGATAACTCCCCTCGTTCAAGTGGTCCAGTTGTCAGATCGAGGCGGGCCTTGTCGCCCCCGCGACCTATCGACCACCCTCGGCCCGTTCCCCATCAGGCACCCCGTGCGGTCTTCGCAGCACACGCGCCAACGCACGGACCTTAACCATGCTGGCGGTGGTGCCCTTGCTGTACCAGCCATGACGATAGTTGCCGTGACAAAGGCGCGGAAGGTCGGCGGGACGCTGGCGCAGCATCCGAAAAGCCAGCCACCCGGCAGGACACGCCCGTCCCAGGTTCACGCTTCGGTGTCCATGGTTTCGGCCTCCGGCCACAAGGCGTCCCCCAGCGCGGCAACCTGCGTCGCACCATCCAGGAACCGTTGAACCGCCCAAGCTATGCCAGCCTTGTCCCGGCATCCGACCTGCAACAGCGCCATGCGCTCAAGTGCCGCGAGTTGGTGCGGTGAAACCTCCACCGGGACCAGGACGCGTCCATGGCGTCGGCGATCGCGATAGGCTCCCGTCCGTGTTGCCTGGGTGCGACGGATCAATCCATTGTCTGTCATGACGTGGTCAGGAATCCCCTTCATCTCGCCTGTTACCAGGGAACGTCGTCACGGATGACACGCCCCGGAAACCGGGCCAGGATTCGTTTGGCACCAGCGATGAAAACGACTTGGTGTGAGCGTTCGGCTGCATCCAGACGACCCAACAGCCGTTCATAGGTTTTCTGACGCATCCATTTGGGTCGCGTCGGCGGGCCTTGCTCATACTGAACATACTCATCCCCCAGACGTTCATAGATTCGACGTTGTCGGGCATGCGACCGAGCCAATCCGTTGTTCCGCTGTGAGCGGTAGACAAGCCTATGCGCCTGCCGAGCGGCGAAAATGGTCGCACCGGGCGGAAGATACAGCTTCCCGACCCGCCGTCCACTGACAGGACAGATGAACCACCATCGCCGGCCCCCAAGGTGAAGCTCGGACGCAGTAAGACCTACTCTGTAATTTTCGGTCGAGGAAACCCCCTGCCTTGTCGCGCGGTAATGGAGACGAAGCGAAGATTGGTCAGGATTTGTAAGGTCGAAATCAAAACCAACGGACGCGGCATCCTCACCGGCCCTGGTCCACGTCACACTTCCGCGTCCCGCGCGACCGGGGACAATACCGCCTCGCTTAACAAGCATTCCGATGTCGAGCACGAACGCACCTTCGACCAACCCATGCCATCCAGGGCGCCCAGAATTGTACCCGCCCATACCCTGCCCTCCTTACCATATCCTGCGGGTCCGAGTGCCCTCCCGCCCCCGTTGTATCGGCGTGAGCCTCTCAGGATTTTACGAAATCAATTGGCTAACCTCAGTTTTTCAATTCTCGCTTTCCGTTGGCCGGTATACCCGGACAGCAACAGGCGTCCCGCCAAGCGGTCGGGTCGGGCGGATGACACCGCTGGCACTGCCATGGACCAGGTCCGCTCGGTTCGAGAGATGACAACCGCCACCACAGGCCATTACCGCAAACGGAACACGGACCGGCCGGCAAGGCCCCCAGATCAATCGGCGGGGCCGTCACCCCAGCGCGTGCGGACGCGGTCAGCAACCCCATGAGTGCGACCTTGTGCGCCCGCAGATCGCCCAACAGACGGGACGGGATGGCGGACGCGGGTGTGAGGCGCAAAGCGTCCCCGTCCACTCGCATCGACACTCCCAACCGACCGAGGCCAACCAGCAACTCGGCGGCGGTCACAGCACCAACTCGTCAGCATCGGCACCGTCGGCTTCGCCCTCAGGTTGACGGGATTCAGCGTTCCCAGCGTTCCCACCGTTCCAAGCATTGGATTTCAAGGGGTTAACGGAACGGTCCGGAACGCTGGACGCGTTCTGGGAACGCTCATCGGTTCGGCCAGCGTTCCGGGGATTATGTTCTGTTTCAGAGGCTTGCCCCCCACTGGAACGCTCGGAACGCTGGGAACGCTGATTTCTTATATCTACGGGGCGGATAATGATCTTGCGACCGTCGCGCCCGCCGCTTGTCGGCAGGATCACTTCCACCCCACCCCGGCGCAGGGCCGGTGCGAGGCGCCTCAGGCGCGTCGAAAGCCGAGCGCCATCAACGGGCCATCCGCGCTTGCTTCGCACCTCGGACGACACCAGCGCATTCACCGCCTCAAGTAGGCCGGTAGCCGTGCCTTCCCATTGCGGCTTGCTTTTATCGGCAATCGCCCGGACCGCCTCGGCGATCGGGTCGGCCGCCAGGATCGTTTCAACCGACGCCTCTCGGTTGGCATCCAGCGCGGCCAGCATGTCGTCCTGGCTCCATCCGAAAGCAGGAGCCGCAGCACAGGCCAATCGGGCGAAGTCAGCCATTCGCGGCAATCGAGCGAGTTGCAGCGTCGGCAACCTCCCGAGCGCGACCACCAGTGCGTCCAGCAGAAGTGCGAGGATGGCCGGCGCGCGTTCCCCGAAGTCTGACCAGACCTCAGATTCCGGGCGGCGCTTGTCGTCAGGGATGTGCTGCAAGGTCACGGCAATGCTGCGGTCGGCCAGGTCCGCCCGTGCCAGAAGAGAAGGTATCCCGTTCAGCAGGATCGGGCGGGAGACGGCCACAATCGTTTCGCCAAGGTCGCTGTAGAGTGTGCGCTTGCCAAACCCGGCCCCGGTCGCAAGGCGGCACAGCGCATCGGCCATGTCGCCTTCAATGTGGGAGACGTTATCCAAGGCGACCACGCGACCGTTCATGGCGGCAATCAACAAGTCGTCTTCACTGCGGGGCGTTGCCCGAAGGTCAGCCGCATTTGGGTCAACCAGCCGTCGAAGCATCCGGCAGACAGTCGACTTGCCAGAGCCTTGTTCGCCATCGACCGCCAATACGGAATAAGGGCCGGTCGGATAGAGTGCGGCCACCAACCATGCCGCAATCAAGCGGAAGTTGTGCCGGCCTTCGTCATCGTCCGGCAGGTTGAACAACCCCTGCAACAGCTTGAGCGCGCCGCCATCGCGCACCGGTATCGGCAACGCTCGCATTCCGTCAGGTCTCACCAGATGCGCGATCGTCCGCTCTTCAACTGTCCAGCCCTTTGCCGTGACCCTGATTGACCGAAATTGCTTGTCCCCCAGGTCGATCCAAACCGAATCGCCATTCAGCATTAGGCGCACCCCTGGCTCATATTCGGGCGCGTCTAGTGCCATCGCCTCGAATGCCGGTATCGCCTCACTCATTGCCGTATCGGACACACTGCCAGGCCGAAAGCCGCGTGCGCCTTGCACGGGGTTGGCCACTCCGTAGAGGCGCCGACAGACCAACGCAAACCGACGGCCTCGAACGCGAAGATGCATGACTGCACCCTCGGGACGGTCCGCAGCCAAGGGAACCGAGGCGAACGCGTGCCCGTCCGGATCATGCCAAAACAGCACCCCGGCGGCTTGGACTGCTTCGATGATCAGTTCCCGCTGGGCTTGCCTTTTATTGTCATTATCGGCGCCATTACCCGGCGGGGCGTCGTCGACCGTGAAGCCGGCCGAAGAATCATCCGACATGGGGTGCCCTCCGGCAAAGAAGGTCGTTGAAGTCGCTGTCGCCGGACGGCAACGCGATTTTCACATCCCGCCCCTCGGCCGTCCACCGGAGCCACGCAGCTCGGGCGGCATCCCGCCCGGGTTGGTCCGGGTCCGCCGCGATGATCACGCGCTGGACTTCACACGGCAGAGTAAGACCCTTGGCCAGGTTCCCGGCCGAGATGGCAGCCCAGGCCGGCAAGCCCATCAGGTGCCCAGCAGATGCGGCTGTTTCGATGCCTTCGCCGATCACCAGCGGTTTGTGCGGCTCATGTGCCGACAATCGTATGGCACTGCCCCAGATCGGACCGAGGCTGGCCTTGGGCGGGTCTACGGTCGCCTTGGTGCCATCCGCCCGCAGATACGTCCGATGGATGGCCAGCGCCTCGCCATTGGGGCCGGACACCAGCGCAAGCAGCGCGCTATGGCTTTCCCCGGTCGGGTGCGGCGTGATCCCTCGGAACCGGAGCGCGGGAGACGCGGCCAGGAAGTCGATGCCCCGTCGGATCAGGTAACGCTCGGCCGGAGTGTCCGCGACTGCTCTCGCCCCGGACCACAGGGCAAGCGCGCGGTCTCGCTTGCGGGCCTTCGCGTTTGCTTCGCGTTCACGGTCAACCGGCGGCAGGCTGGCGGCAGTGCCGGAATCGATTGCTTGCGCGATTGCGCCGTAGTCCTGGCATGAGGCGCACCATAACAGCGGCTGGCCCGAACGCCCTTCCCGGACTGAGAAAGTCCCCCGATATCCGCAAGCGGGACAGTTTCCGCGCCAGCTTCGACCGGATCGCTTCAAGTCAAAGCGATCGGCAAGATCGCGCGTGGTTTGGATTGTATCGTCTACCATGGCAGGCTCCAACGCCCGCCCGTTCTGGCTTTTCCTGTCGCTTGCATGTAAATTGTGGATGCCAAGCCACTCGATTACATGCCGCCGGTTTCGCCAGTCGGGACCGGCGGTTACTTCGTTGTGAGAGCCGCGACAAAGCCCACCGCCAGTATCAGCAGCAGCACCCACGGCCGAGGACAGCGGCAGGGGGCGGTCATGCGGCACCTTTGCGGTCGGATCGGCAGGCTTCCAGTGCCGCCCGCAATTCGGATCGCCGCCAGCGCGGGGAACGCGGGGAGACATAATAGGCGGCAGGCACACGACCTGCCGCGACGTCACGCCAGAAGGTCGAGATTGCCTGCCCACGTTCAGCAGCAGCTTCGGCGGCGGTCAGCAGGGGGTCGTCGGGGACATAGACTGGCTTCTGCCTGCCAGCGCGAAGCGGTCGAGCAGGCAGAAGGTTGGTAGGCTTTGTATCCATAGCGACACCTTTCGATCTATCAGGGTGCCGCACCATCCATCATCGCGGATGCACGAAATATACGCACGAAATCCGCACGAAATTATTATTTCGTGCGTGCCCGTTGCCGGTTGAATTCAGTGCGAATCGCATTCTCCACACTCCGGGGCATCATCGCGGCGAGGTGGCTATGCGTTGCCAACAACCATGCCGATAATGCCGTGCCTTCCTCGGTTATGGAGGAGCAGGCTTCCCCCGCCTCAGCGCGCCTCCGATATTCCGCTAGGACAAGATGTTTGCTCGACGGGCGCCCCGGCGCACCGGAGTGGTCGGTTGCAAGTTTAATTGGTGCGGAGTGGGAAGGTTTCGGCAGGTCGGTTGAGGAAGGTGCCTCCACAGTAGAAGCCGATCGGGCTGTAGCTGCCGGCCAAAGGGCGAGGACTTCGACGGTCTTGAATTGGACCTTGGCGTATTCTGGAATCCGCAGGTTCAGCCATTTCCCGACCGGATGGCTGGTATCGACGCGAACCATATCCCATTCCGTTATGCCAATCATCGGGTGCATCAGATGGGTTGCCGGTATTGCCTCATGAATCGACCCCGGGCGCGGTTCGCCGTCATCCCCAGCCCGGATGCCGAACGCGACGAGGTCCCCGCCCGCCGCCCGGTCCAGAAGTGTGACTCTGGCCGCTTCAATTTGGGCCGAAACACGCTTGTCGTCCTCAATCTCGGCTTTGAGCATGTCTGCTACTTCGGCATATGACACCAATCGGCCCGTCTCCTTGCGACGCAGGGCACGAATTCGTCTGAGAAGCGCCGGCCCCTCCTTTCGGAATTGTGGGAACCGCGAAGGAAATTCATCAGACCCAAACCACGGTCCAGGCGGCAGACGTATTGGGCAATACGGACCGTCCGCGAACTCACCGGAGCGGGCGGACAACGCAATCAAGATCGCGTGTTCCGGCAGTTCCACCCACCGCGCATACGATACTTTGAAAAGGCAATGGAGGCGTTCTTGTGGAATGATTCGCCGAAAGGCAATCCAGGTAAGCACCTCGCATGCCGACATCAACGACCTGTTCGGCGGGTCGGCTGGCATGCCGAGCCATGTTGCGACCATGCGCCCTCCGTGACGCCCTCCGAACAGGGAAAGGCGGGGCGGCCCGGTCGGAGGTCCGGGCGTTCGGTCGCGACTCCTAGCCCCGCGCTCCAATTGTAGGCTGCTCTGAACCGAGTCGCATTGGCTATTTGGACTTTCGTGCGGCGCTCGAAGCACCACGATAGGGACGTTTTGGAGCGAGGACTCGCCTCCACGCCAGGGCGGCAGGAGACACCGAGCCCCAGACGATCCCGCATTGCACCTGGACCGCCAACCAGCCACGCAGAAGGCGAATTGGATACCTCAACGGTGGTCAGGCCCGCTCCGGTCGACGCCGGCACCCAACCGAACGGGCTACGACACAACGGAATCTCGGACCCGAACAGCCAAACCCCATCAGAACCACATCCGCCGCATTGATCTGGTCAGCACCCCCACCAAGCCTTAGCGTCCTGCGCACCGCCAACCACAGCATCGGAACCCCATGGCCACCGACCTGCAAGACCTCGCCCGCCGGCTGTTCAAGGCCGCCTCGACGATGTGGACCAACACCGGCCTGCGCCCCGACCAATACGCCCAGCCCGTGCTCGCCCTCGTGGCGCTCCGCCAGATGGAGGCGAAGTTCGAGGCTGTCGACAAGGCCCTCCGCCCGACCTTCACCGGCCGCTTGAAGCCCACCCCGGCGCACTACCAGGCCCAGGGCGCCATGTTCGTGCCCGAAATCGCCCGTTTCTCCCGCCTGCTCTCCCTCCCCGGCAACGCCAACCTCGGCGCCGAACTGACCGCCGCCATGGACGCCCTCGCCGACGCAAACCCCGAACTCGCCGGCGTCCTCCCCCGAGGCTACGCCGCTCTCCCCAACACGGTGCTCGCCGATCTGCTCCGCCTGCTCGCCCCGCTCGACGTCGAAGGCGACGCCTACGGCCTGATCTTCGAATACTTCATGGGCGAGTTCGCCTCCGCCTTCATGCAGAAGGGTGGCGAGTATTTCACCCCCGCCTCCATCGTGAAGCTGATCGTCGAGATCATCGAACCCTTCCACGGCGCCATCCTGGACCCCGCCTGCGGCTCGGGCGGCATGTTCGTCCACTCCGCCGAGTTCGTCCGCCGCCACCACAAGGCGCCCGACCGCGAACTGTCGGTCTATGGCGTCGAGAAGATGACCGACACCCTGCGCCTCTGCCGCCTGAACCTCGCCGTCCACGGCCTGTCCGGCGACATCCGGGAGGCCAACGTCTATTACGAAGACCCCCACAAGCTGCTCGGCCGCTTCGACTTCGTGATGGCCAACCCGCCGTTCAACCAAAGCGAGGTCGACCGCTCCCGCCTCCTCACCGCCACCGGCCAAATCGACCCGCGCTATCCGCTCGGCCTGCCCACGGTGAACAACGCCAACACGCTGTGGATCAACCTGTTCTACGCCGCCCTGAACGTAACCGGCCGAGCGGGGTTTGTCATGGCGAACAGCGCGAGCGACGCGGGCGGCAGTGAGCGGGAAATCCGCCGCCGGCTGGTGGAAACCGGCGCCGTGGACTGCATCGTCTCGGTCGGCCCCAACATGTTCTACACCGTCACCCTGCCGGTGACCCTGTGGTTCCTGAACCGAGGCAAGACCACCGGCCCCCGCGCCGATCAGGTGCTGTTCCTGGATGCCCGCCACCTGTTCCGCCAGGTGACCCGCGCGCACCGCGTCTTCGACCCTGACCAGATCGAGTTCCTGGCCAACATCGTCCGCCTGTGGCGCGGCGAACCGACCGAGGCCGAAGCCGGCAGCACGCCCCGCATGACGGACGCCTTCCCTGACGGCGCCTATCGCGACGTGCCGGGCCTGTGCCGCGTGGCCAGCCGAACGGAGATCGGGGCGCAGGACTACAGCCTCAATCCCGGCCGCTATGTCGGCGTGGCCCCCGGACAGGTGGTGGACGACGAGGAATTCCGCGTGAAGCTGGAAGCCTTGCAGGAGGAACTGGAAGTGCTGAACACCGAGGCCGCCGTGTTGCAGGCGCGGATCGCCCAGAATGTGGCCGAGTTGCTGGCATAGCGCGTGGCCGATATCGCTCGGACCACCCAAGGCGGCAGCGTCTCCCGCATTCACACATCGCAGCCATAGAGAAAATTCTCCCCCTCCCCTTGCGGGAGGGGGAGGACTTTTCTCCGTCCCGGAAATGTGTGAATGTCGTAGGCGGAAGCGCCGAGGCGCGACCTGACGGCCACCGCTCAGACGAGAACCCTCGCCGGCTGTCCCTGCTTGTCCAGCAGGGCGACCGCCTTCCTGTCGAAGGAGACGAAGGTTTCCCCACCCAGCCATTGCCCCTCAATGGCGATGACACGGTCCGCGAAATCCCCGCCGGCATCGAGCATGGCCAGACCGGCCTCGACCGCGGGGCGGTTCGCGGCGACGTTTACGGCATTCAGCAGCGCTTGCAGGGCCGCGTGAATGTCCTGTTGACCCATGCTGTAAACCCGCCGCAGCACCCAAACGAACTCACACAGGCAAGGCAGGGGGACCGCGATGGTGTCCGCATCCTGCAACAGCCTTGCGGCGGCGTCGGCTTGCGCCACATCGTCGCGCATCACCGCGCGGACCAGGATATTCGTATCGACCGTGATCCTCATTCCTTCCCGGCCCAACCGGCGGACGCCGCCTGGTTGATTTCATCGAGCGTGGCAATTTTCTTCGTCTTGCCCGCGAGCAGGCCGAGAAAACCGTCTATCGTGCCGCGCGGCCTCGCCGCGCGCAGGGCGACACGGCCATCCGGTAGCTTGTCCAACTCGATTTTCTCCCCCGGCTTGATGCCGAGATGCTGCAACACGTCCTTGCGGAACGTGACTTGTCCCCGTGCGGTCACGGTCAAAGTGGTCATGCGCGGAGCCTCCTATCGCTTGCAGCAAAATAATGCATTTTCGCATTACGGTCTATGAACCATAGGCGGAGCCAGCAATGCTCATCATGGCCGAATGAGGCATTCTCCTCGTCAGGCTGGGCCTTGCCCCGGGTTTCATCGCGCCGTTTTCGACTGTGGGTGTGCGGTTTTGATGGTCTAAGCAGGCGGGCATTGGGACGGTGCAGGGATCCTGGGGCAAGGGAAGCGGTTGATTGTTTACTTTTTGTTCTAGGCCGGGCGCGGTATCGGTGGCAAGTTAAAAGTGGATTTCGGCGGTAAGATGCGGGTTTTTGGGGTCAAAGCCCTCGGGTTGCCCTGGGGTTTGCGCTGTTTTGCCTGGATTTTGGGCGATGGTTAACAAAAACCCCGAATGGTTAATTGAACGCGAAACTGGCTGTTGGCGATTTTCGTCGAAGCTCACATCCAGGTTGCGGATCGGGTTGTGAGTCTCTGATATCACGCAGTTTATCGAGACTCTTAAGATTCTACTTTAAGTTGGGGAGTTTCAGTAATCCGTTCCGATCAGGCGCGGATAAGGGGGCATTTCGTTACGAAGCAATGCGGGACTCGGGGGGTATTGTTCCGGTTCCATGCCGTTAATCCTGGCGTTCATGATTGCATGCGGATTGGGCAGATGGCTGCTTTCGAGACGGGTCGGACGGGTCAGAGACGGGTGGGCTTGGGTGAGACGGCTGCGGGCCACCACGAAAGGCTCTTATCGCGTTATCTGTCGGGAGTGGACGGTTTCCATCAGCTTGGAGACCAAATCCACCGGTGGCATGGCCGCAACCTCGCTTCTTCGTGATCTTCGTGTCTTCGTGGTGGAAAATGGCGGGCGTAACCAAGGACACCTTGCCTGTCCGGGAGAGTCCCATTGGGTAAGGCCACCGCGAGCCGCAGCTCCGCGACTCTCCACCACGAAGACACGAAGGGCACGAAGAAGGGGCTGGCGGACCAGCGCCGCCAGTGAACGCCGTCGGGCCGAGGGCGAAAGCCAAGCTCCCGATAGGTAACGCTGTTAGAGACTAATGAAAACTGCTGAGGCGGAGCGGGCTATCGTTCGAAGCTTGCGCGCGCCTGACCGTCCCCAAAGCGATCCTTATCGGCGGGATCGGGCTTGACATCGTCCTGATATGCGATAGCTATCACGTATGATCAGGACGTTCGCCGACAAGCGCACGGCGGCGGTGTGGGATGACCGGACGCCGAAGGGCTTTCCCAGCGATATCGCGAAAGTCTCGCGCCGGAAGCTGCGGATGCTGGCTTCGGCAGTGCAGTTGGAGGAGTTGCGCTCACCGCCGGCCAACCATCTGGAAGCGCTGTCCGGCGATCGGGATGGGCAGCACAGTATCCGGATCAACGACCAATGGCGGCTCTGCTTCGTCTGGCGCGATGGTGACGCCTTCGATGTGGAGATCGTGGACTATCACAGGGGATGACGATGACCATTCGCACGGAAGACATCGCCGGATTGGATTTCTCGGATGTCGCGGGCGTCGAGCGGATCGGACCGGTTACACCCGGCGACGTGCTGCGGGAGGAGTTCATGGTCCCCCTAGGCTTGTCGGGCCGCGCCCTGGCCCGCGAACTCGGCGTGCCCTCCAACCGCATCACCGAGATCGTGGCGGGTGAGCGGTCCGTCACGGCCGAGACGGCGATCATGCTCGGCGAGCGGTTCGGCACGTCGGCGGAGTTCTGGCTGAACTTGCAGATGGCGCATGATCTGGAGTTGGCGCGGCGGATTCGGCGGCGGGCGGCGTGAGTGGGGGGACGGACGTTTATCCGCCTCGGTCGCGCACATCGTGAATGGGTTGTTGGAGACAGTACGATGCCAGGCTGGCCGCTAACGCGAATGGACGAGTTGTGTGAGATAACATCAAGCAAGCGTATTTTCGCGGCTGATTATGTCCCTCAAGGCGTTCCATTTTTTCGTGGCAAAGAGATTACCGAGCGATACAGGGGGAATATTAGCGTATCGACTGAATTGTTCATCGCAGAGGAAAAATACAGACAAATTGAACGCAAATTCGGAGTTCCGACGCCTGGCGATTTGCTACTTACGTCCGTCGGCACCCTCGGATCGGCCTACGTCGTGAGATCGGGCGATAGATTCTATTTCAAGGACGGAAATATAACATGGTTTCGTAATATGAGGGGGCTTGACAGCCGATTTCTGTACTATTGGCTTGGCTCACCTCAAGGAAAGACGGAACTTCAGAAAGCGACGATTGGTTCATCACAGCCTGCACTCATCATCGTGCTCTTGAAGGCCATGGAGGTTGCCCTCCCACCCCTCCCCATCCAACGCCGCATCGCCTCCATCCTGGGCGCCTACGACGACCTGATCGAGGTGAACCGGCGGCGCATCGCGGTGCTGGAGGAGATGGCTCGGCGCCTGTTCGACGAATGGTTCGTCCACTTCCGCTTCCCCGGCCACGAAGGCCACAGGACGGTCGAGACGGAGCATGGGCGGTTTCCGGAGGGGTGGGGTTACGGCCCCTTCACGGATGTCGCAGACGTTCTCAGCGGTGGCACGCCCAAAAAGGAACGCCCTGACTACTGGGATGGGTCGATCCCATTCTTTACGCCGCGCGATGCCCCAAAGTCGGCATGGGCGCTAACATCGATGGGCATGATCACCGAATCTGGCCTCGCCAGTTGTAACTCACAGCTATACCCAGAGTGGACGGTGTTCATCACGGCGCGGGGAACCGTGGGCAAAGTCGCGTTGGCTGGCGTTCCGATGGCGATGAACCAATCCTGTTACGCGCTCCGTGGCCGAGGCTTTGGCCAACCGTTCGTCTTCGGACTCACACAAGTAGCCGTCACACGCTTGCAAGGTATGAGCGGGGGCGCCGTGTTCGACACCATCATCGTTGACACGTTCCGAAAGCTTCAAATCGCTGTACCGCCAAAAACCCTAGCCGCAAGCTTCGATGGTGCGGTGCAGCCGATCCTTCTTCAATCTAGAAGTATTGCAATAGCAATTGATCGCCTCACCCGCTCCCGCGACCTCCTCCTCCCCCGCCTGATCTCCGGCGAACTCTCCGTCACCGAAGCCGAGCGCGAACTGGACGCCGCCGCGTAATGCCCCCAAAGGACCCAGCCGCCGCGCTGCTGTCCACCCTCTCCACCGAGGCATCCCTCGTGGAAGCCCCCGCCATCGAACTGATGGAAACGCTCGGCTGGTCCACCGCCAACCTGCTGCAGGAAATCCCCGGGCCCGCCAACCCGACCGGCCGCCTGTCCCTGAAGACCCCGTTCCTGCCTGCCCGCCTGTCCGCCGCTCTGCACAAGATCAACCCCACCTTGCCGGACGATGCGATCCAGCAGGCCATCGACCTGCTGACCCAGGACCGGACCGTCATGCTGCCCATCGCCGCCAACCGCGCGGTGGCCTGGCTGCTACTGGATGGTGTGCCGGTGCAGGTGAAACAGCCGGACGGCACGCACACGGACGAAAGAGTCTGGCTGATCGACTGGCGCAACCCCCAGGCAAACGACTTCTTCCTCGCCGCCCAGGTCCGGGTCCACAGCGACCTGTATGGACGCCGCCCCGACCTGATCGGCTACGTCAACGGCATGCCGCTGCTGCTGATGGAACTCAAGGCCGCACATGTGAAACTGTCGGAGGCCTACGACAAGAACCTGAAAGACTACCGCGACACCATCCCACGCCTGTTCGACGCCAACGCTTTCGTCATCCTGTCCAACGGCCACGAAGCGGTGATGGGGCCGAGCCACGCAGTGTTGGAGGAATTCGCGGTGTGGAAAAAGGTGAAGGAGGAAGACGAACCTGACCAACCCGGCCTGGAAACCCTGCTGCGCGGCACCTGCGCGCCGGACCGCTTCCTGGACATCGTGGAGAACTTCATCGTCTTCCAGGATGTAACCGGCGGATTGCGGAAAGTCGTGGGCAAGTATCACCAGGTATTGGGCGTCAACCGCGCCATCGACGCCGTCCGCCACATCCAGCAGAACCAGGGCCGGCTCGGCGTGTTCTGGCACACGCAAGGCAGCGGCAAGAGCCTGTCAATGGCCTTCTTCGCCGAAAAGGTGCTCCGCACCCTGGGCAACAACTGGTCCTTCGTGGTGGTGACGGACCGGGTGGAACTGGACGATCAGATCGCCGGCACGTTCGGCTCGATCGGTGCCTTCGGGGCGTTGAAGGCGCGGGACTGCCAGGCGCAAAGCCGAGCGGATTTGCGGGTGAAGCTGGCGGGGCAGCAACGGTATCTGTTCACGCTGATCCATAAGTTCGGGACGGAGACGGGGGAGGCGATGCCGGTGCTGTCCGATCGCGCGGACATCATCGTCATCACGGATGAGGCGCATCGCAGCCAATACGCGCAACTCGCCGCGAACATGCGGGCGGCGCTGCCGAACGCGGCGTTCATCGGCTTCACCGGCACGCCGCTGATGGCCGGAGAGGAACGAACGCGGGAGGTCTTCGGCGATTACGTGTCGATCTACAACTTCGCGCAGTCGGTGGCGGATGGGGCGACGGTGCCGCTGTTCTACGACCCGAGGCAGCCGGAACTGCATCTGGCCAAGGAGGATTTGCGGGAGGAGTTGCAGGCGCTGCTGGATGACGCGGCTCTGGACCCCGAGCAGGAAAAGCAGGTCCAGCGCCAGTTCGCCCGGCAATACCACCTGATCACGCGGGAAGACCGGTTGGACAAGATCGCGGCTGACTTGGCTCGGCATTTCGCCGGCCGGGGCTATCGCGGCAAGGCGATGTTCGTGGCGATCGACAAGGCCACGGCGGTGAAGATGCATCAGAAGGTGCAAGCCGCGTGGCTCGATCTGATCGCCGAAAAGGAGAAGCAACTGGCGACGGCGCATGAGGCGGCGGGCGCGGTGCTGGCCGAAACGCTCGGCTGGATGCGGGAGACGGACATGGCGGTGGTGGTCAGCCAGTCCCAGGGCGAAATCGAGGAGTTGAAGGCCAAGGGCCTGGACATCACCCCGCACCGCAAGCGGATGGTGGAGGAGAACCTGGAGTCCAAGTTCAAGGACCCGAAGGACAAGCTGCGGCTGGTGTTCGTCTGTGCCATGTGGATCACCGGCTTCGACGTGCCGACATGCAGCACGATCTATATCGACAAGCCGATGAAGAACCACACGCTGATGCAGACGATCGCTCGGGCGAACCGGAACGCGCCGGGCAAGCAGGCGGGGACGATTGTCGATTACGTCGGGGTGTTCGCGAACCTGGAAGATGCGCTGGCGATCTATGGCACTCCCAAGGGTGGCGCGGCGCCGATCCGCGACAAGGACGCGCTGGTGGAGGCGTTGCGGGAGGCGCTGGCCGAGGCGGAAACCTGGTGTTCGGCGCGCGGGGTCGATGTGGCGGCGATCCTGGAGACGGACAAGCTGGAACGCGCGGCGCGGATTGGGAAGGCGCAGGAGGCACTGATCGCGCCCGATGACGTGCGGCGGGCTTTCCTACGGTTGTCGGACGCGGCGTTGCGGGCTTATCGCGCCGTGCTGCCGGATGTTCGGGCGGAGCCGTTCCTGCGGCCTGTGGCGGCTCTGGCGGTGGTGGCTCAGGCGATCCGGAACCGGTTGGGGCCACCGGATATCTCGGCGCTGTCGGCTCAGATCGAGGCGATGCTGGATGCGAATATCCTGGGCGTGGAGATCGCGGCGCCGGTGCGGGATGGGGACGACACGGCGGGCCTGGCCGACCTGTCCGCGATCGACTTCGAGAAACTGGCCCAGGCCTTCGTGAAGGCACCTAAGACGACGGTGGATCAGATGCGGAGCAAGGCGGAGGCGAAGGTCGCCGAAATGACCGCCGAAAACCCGACGCGCGTGGACCTCATCGAGAAGCTGGAGAAGCTGATCGACGCCTACAACGCGAGCACAACGGACGTGGAGGAGACCTTCGAGCGGTTGAAGGCGTTCCTGCGCGAATTGGACGAAGAGGAAGGCCGGGCGGCGCGGGAGGACCTGACAGGAGACGAGTTGGCGATCTTCGATCTGCTGACAAAGCCCGAGCCGAAGCTGACCAAGGCACAGGAGGTGCAGGTCAAGAAGGTCGCACGGGACCTGCTGAAGAAGCTGCAAGACGCCACCTCGGTATTCCAATGGCGTCAGCGTCAGCAGTCCCGCGCTGTCGTTCGGTCGTCCATCGAGGTTGTCCTGAACACGCTGCCGGAAGAACCATACCCGGAGGACATCTGGCGGGAGAAGGTCGACACGACTTGGCAGTTTGTTCTGAGCCGCTACGGCACGGCCATACCTTCCAGACCTGACGCCTGATATCGGGGGCAAAGCGGGTCGAGAGAGCCGAAACGGGGTGACCTATCCGACCTGTTGCGCCCGTCGTGGTGCCAGGGCCACGACTTGGGCGGGCAGGCGGTGGCATTGCTCCGCCCACGCGTCCATCAGTGGTCGCCGCTTCTCCAACAGATCGGAGCGGGCATACGCGGCTTCGGCCTTGTCCTTGATGGTATGCGCAAGCGCGCGCTCCACCACTTCCCGGCCTTCCGGACGGGTCTCCCCGGCCCAGTCTCGGAACGTGCTACGGAAGCCATGCGGCACGATCGCCCGCCCTTCGGCATCTCGCCAAGGCGGCGGAGTGCCTGCCTCGCCTCCTTCGTTCATGCGGCGCACCACTTCCGACAGGGCCATGTCGGACAGTGGGACATTCTTGCGGACGCTGGGGAACACCAGATCGTCGGCCTTGGTCATCAATGGACGCACCTCGGCCAGGAGGGACAATGCGGCGGGGGACAGCGGCACGCGGTGGGTTCTCGCGGCCTTCATGCGATCCCCGGGGACGACCCAGACCTTGCCTTCCAGGTCTACCTCCCGCCAGCGCATGCCCCGCACTTCCCCGGTGCGGGCGGCGGTCAAGATCACGAACCGCAGTGCCAGGGGGGCGATGCCGTCACGCTCCGACAGCGCGGCCATGAAGGCGCCCATCTGTTCCCAGGGCAGCGCGGGGCGGTGTTGCACCCGCTTGACCTTGCGGGGGGACGGCAATTCGCCGGCCAGGTGGCCTTTCCAGCGGGCCGGGTTCTCTCCTTCGCGCCAGCCTTTCACGCGGGCCGCATCCAGCACAGCCTCGATCCGCTGGCGCACGCGGGAGGCGGTTTCCGGCACCCGTTCCCAAATCGGGCGCAGCACGCGCAACACCTCGGCGGTGCCGATCGCCGCAATCGGCATGTCCCCGATGGCGGGGAAGACATGGGCTTCCAGGGTCGCAAGCCATTGGGCGCCGTGCTTGGCGTTGCGCCACCCTGCACGCTTGCTTTCCAGCAGTTCGGCGGCTGCGGACCTGAAGGTGCGTTGGGTCGCCTCGGCCTCCGCTTTCGCCTTGGCCTCCCGTTCGGCTTGTCGGTTGCCGATGGGATCGGTGCCGTTGCGGAGCTTGGCGCGGGCCTCGGATGCCAGAATGCGGGCCTTGGCGAGCGGCACGCCGTCAGGCGGGTCGCCGACGGCGCCCAGGCCCATTTCCCGCGCCTTGCCGTTCAGGGTGTAGCGGAACAGCCAGGACTTCGTGTCCCCGGGTGCGATCTGAAGATACAGGCCGTCACCATCGCCGAAGCGGACGGGCCGAGCCTTGTCACCGGGGAACCGGAGCGACTTGACCATCACAGCGGAGAGCTTGCCCATATGTCCTACCCCCAACCCTTCTACCCCCAAATCTACCCCCAACGGGGTCATGGATGCAACTGGGTTCGGATAGACGTAGGTGGATTTATGGTAGGTACAAACGATAGGATTCCTGGCACCTTGAGCACCACGGTAGATTTGTGTGGGCAGTTCAATGGCGGACACTCTATCCGCCAATTCTCCCTCCGATAACATTCTCTGCGGCCGCGTAGGGCACCGAAACGCGGAGGATTCCGGCGGTTTTCCCGGCGAACCTGTTGACCTGCTCTCTGCCCATGAGGGCGTATTTCTCTCTCTGAGAGGCCGTACTCTCCGAACCTATTGACTGGGCCGACTTAGTACGGTTCTCGTCTGCCATTGATAATACGGTATTTTTCACCTTTCCGGCTCCGTACTATTTCGCCATGGCGGTTGGAAGGCGGGGGGAAACTGAAATCGAAATCGGTCGTTGATATCATTGACGGTTCTTGATTCTCTGGTGCGGGGCCTCCAGGGGGCCCGTGCCTCACTGGCGTGTTCAAAGACCGCGACGGGAAGACCAGTACCGAACCGCCGCAATCGACCCACAGCGGTCCTTCGCCGGCTGCGGACAGACTGACCGAAATTAGCCGGAAGCGGAACGTCTGCTCTTGAGCATCGGCAAAGGATTAGGCCCAGATCGCCCAGGTGATCGCCACCGCCGGCTGCGAAGTGAGGCTCTACGTTACTGATCCAGCGCAGCTGCCGGCTGCCATGGACACCATCGAGAACGGCCGCTTCGGCCTGCGCCGTGCCGTCGATCTCGGCAAGCTCGCGCCCGAGCAGCTGCGCGCCACCCTGGCCCGGATCCGCCCCGTGACCACCATGGCCGAATCGGTTGGCGCCGCCGGCCTCACCGTCGAAGCCGTCCCCGAAGACCTCGACCTCAAGTGCCGCGTCTTCCGACAGATGGACGAACTCGTCCCGCCCCGCGCCATCCTCACCTCCAACTCGGCCGGCCTACCCATCACCGCGCTGGCATACTCCACAGCCCGCCCGGGCCAGGTCGTGGGGTGGCACTGGGCCCAGCCCTGCGCCGTCATGCGCATGGCCGAAATCATCCGCGCGCCCAGCACCATGGAGGCAACAATCGCCATCGTCTGCGACCGCGCCCGAAGCTGCGGCAAGAACCCGGTGGTGGTGAAAGACCAGCCGGAACAATGGGGCTACGTCGCCAACCGCATCAACGCCGCGGTGCGCCGCGAGGCCCGCCGCGTCGTCGACGAAGGTATCTGCACCGAGGAAGAGGTCGACACCTTGATGAAGGACTGTTTCCGCTGGCCGATGGGACCGTTCGAACTGTGGGGCGGCCGCACGCTCAAATAGCCCCGGCTGCCTGCCCGGCCGCGTCGAACGCGCCTGATCCGCAAACGCCCGGTTCCCAAGCGACCGTCTTCTGTTCTACGCTCGCTGCGAAGCCGCGCGTACGGCCCTTCAGGGAGCAAAACACATGATCTGGGGCATCAGTAAATGGCGGGCACTGGGCCTGACGGCAGCGGCGCTGCTGTTGGCCCTGCCAGCCCTGGCGCAGACCGCAAGTCCCCAGGCCAAGAAGGGCGGCACGCTGATCCACGCCCACGTCTCCGGCATGGACCATTTCGACCCGGCAGCATTCTGCACCACGGTGCAGCTTGAAACCGGCATGCACATGTACGAAGGCCTGATGATGATGGGCGACGACTACTCGTCCAAGCCCATGCTGGCCAGCAAGGTGGACGTCGATCCCGAGGGCAAGAAATTCACCTTTGCCCTGCGCCGCGGTATCAAATTCCACAACGGCAAGGAGATGACCTCCGCCGACGTGCTCGCCACCTACCAACGCTACGTCAACCAAAGCCCGAACGCAGGTTCCTTCGCCAACGTCACCAGCTTCGACGCACCAGACCCCTACACCTTCGTGATCAATCTGAAGGAAACCTCGGCCGTCCTGCTCGACGTGCTGAAAACCCCCTGCTACCCGCTCTCGATCATCCCGGCCGAAGAAGCCGCCAAGGGACCGCGCGAGATCACCGTGATAGGCACTGGCCCATACCGGATGGGCGAACTGGTCAAGGACAGCCACTTGGTGATGCGCCGCTTCGACGGCTACACGCCCGACACCAGCGCCGCCGGCCCAGATGGCTTCGCCGGCCGCAAGACCGCCCATTTCGACACCATCCGCTACAACTTCCTGCCCGAGGTCAGCACGCGCGTCGCCGCCATTCTCGCCGGCACCGCCGACTTCGCTGAAGTCGATGCCGACCAGCTCGACCGGTTCAAGGGCCGCAATGACGTGGTGATCGAAAAGGTCTTTCCGGGCTGTATGCACACCATCGTGCTGCGTGCCGATGCCGGGCTGACCCGCGACGTGCGCATCCGCCAAGCGATCATGGCGGCGGTCGACGCCGAAGAAATGGCCGAAGTTTCCGGCTATGTCTACAAGCTCAATGCGTCGCTGCTCTATCCCGACAGCCCGTACTACACCGGCGACCAGATGAAGAAATTCTACAGCCAGAACGACCCTGCCAAGGCAAAGGGCCTGCTCGCCGCCGCCGGTTACAAGGGCGAGAAGCTGATCATCCACACCAACTCCAACTACGCCTACATGCGCGCCCAAATGCTCGTGCTGGAACAGAAGCTCAAGGCCGTCGGCATGAACGTCGAGATGCGCGTGACGGACTGGATCACCAACGCCAACGCCCTAACATCCGGCGATGGCGGCTGGAACGTCTCGATGACCGGCTACTGCTCACAGCCCCTGCTCGGTCCGCAGCAGTGGCGCCCGCTGATCTACACCCACACTGCGCTCGGCAAGGTCAACGACACCGAGGTCGACTCCGCCTACGCCAGGTTCTTCGGCTCGCTCGACATCAATGTTCGCAAGCAGGCATGGCTGGAAGCCGAAACGTTGATCCGCAGCAAAGCCTACCTGGTCAAGATCTCCGACGCCGGCCGTGCCGTGGCGTTCCGCAGCAATCTCAAGGGCTGGAAGCCATGGTATGCGCTGCGTAATTGGGACCTGTGGCGCGAATAGCCAAACGCGAGGGCAACGGATAAGGGTTTCTCGGCTTTTTGTTTCGAGAATGAATGGAATTTCGTCTTGAAGCAAAAATCAAGAATACTCCTGTCTTTCAGCCTGCGATGGCGATTCCAGGGTAATTTCCCCGATACTGACGTATGCTGGAACGGGGAGGGACGAAGAATGGACCTGCACTTCACCGAGGGAGGAACCGCCTTCCGCAATGAAGTGCGCGACTTCGTCCGCACTAACCGCCCCTCCAATACCCGCGAGCGCTTGCGCCTGGGCTATCCGCGATCAGAAAGCAGACCAAGCTGGCGGGTCTGGCGGAAGGGATAAGATGTATCGTGGAATCCTGATGCGCCTGTCGCAGGCAGTGCCTGTGTTGCTGATTTTCTCGGTGATGGTGTTCATGCTGATGCACCTGCTGCCGGGTGATCCAGCACAGGCAATCGCGGGCATCGATGCGTCGCCCGAGGCGGTAGAGAAGATCCGCGAGCAGTTGGGCCTGAACCGGCCACTACCGATCCAGCTGCTGGAATGGTTCGCCCGTCTGGCCGTGGGCAATTTCGGCGAGTCGCTGACGCTGAAGCAGAGCGTGGTCAGCGCGGTGGGCGAACGGCTGCCGGTGACGCTGTCGCTGTCGTTGATATCGTTGATGGTCACACTGCCGATCGGCATCGGGCTGGGTGTCGTGGCGGCGTATTGGCGCAACTCCTGGGTTGATGCCTGCGTAATGTTTACCGCGCTATTGGGAGTGTCGTTGCCCGGGTTCTGGGTTGGTATCCTATCGGTGCTGTATTTCAGCGTGACGCTGGGATGGTTCCCGCCATCGGGCTATGTCCCGCTGAGTGAAGGCGGGTTGTGGCCCTGGTTTGCCTCGCTGGTGCAGCCCGCCATTGTGCTGGCGTTGTTCCAGATCGGCTTCCTGGCGCGCATCACCCGTTCGGCCATGCTCGATGTGCTGGACCAGGACTTCATCCGCACGGCGCGGGCCAAGGGCGTGGACGAGCTGACGACAATCGGTAAGCATGCGTTCCGCAATACGCTGATCCCCATCGTGACCGTGCTCGGCATCACGCTCAGCCTCTTGATCGGCGGTTCCGTGGTGATCGAGCAGGTCTTTGCGTTGCCGGGGATCGGGCGGCTGATCGTGCAGGGCATCCTGAACCGCGACTATCCCCTAGTGCAGGGCACTATGTTGCTGTTCGGTTTCGCCTTTGTCGTGGTCAACATCACGGTCGATATCATCTACACCGTCGTCGACCCCCGGGTGCGGTATGACTGAAGCGACGGTCCTGGCATCCGGTGAGGCGATTGCCGCCCGACGCCGGTTCCGCGTGCTGCGCAAGTTGCTGCATCATCGCAGCTTTATGGTTGGCTTCATTATAGTACTGGCGATGGTGCTCGCCGCCATGCTGGCGCCGATGACCGGGGTGGACCCGAACGCGATGCGGGTCCGCTTCCGCTTCCGCCCGCCGCAAGACGCCTATTGGTTCGGCACCGACCAGTTCGGCCGAGACCTGTTCACCCGCACGCTGTACGGGGCGCAACTCTCATTGTGGATCGGGTTGTCGGTGGCGGTACTCTCGGGCGTGATCGGAGCGGCGATCGGGGTGTTGAGTGCCCAGTTCCGGCCGCTGGACTCGCCGCTCATGCGGATCATGGATGCGCTGATGGCGGCACCGGCGATCCTATTGGCGATCGGGCTGGGGGCGGCGCTGGGGCCACAGACCCATAGCGTGATCATCGCGCTGGCCGTGGCCTATATCCCGCGCACGGCGCGCATCGTGCGAGCCTCGGCACTGGTGACGCGCGAACTGGAGTTCATTGAGGCCGCACGGGTGTCCGGTGCGTCGAACCTGCGCATCATGTTCAAGCATCTCTTGCCGAACGCCACCGGACCGCTGCTAGTGCAATCCACCTTCGTGTTCGCCTACGCGATCCTGGCCGAGGCGGCCTTGTCGTTCCTGGGCATCGGACCTCCGCCGCCAGCGCCGTCATGGGGCAACATCATCGCCGAGGGGCGGTCGTTTGCGGTGCAGGCATGGTGGATCATGCTGTTCCCCGGCTTTGCGATCAGCCTGGCGGCACTGGGCATGAACCTGCTGGGCGACGGGCTGCGCGACGTGCTCGACCCGCGGCTGAAGGTGGAGAGCTGAGATGGCCGCTCCTCTACTGGAGGTGCAGGACCTCACCGTGCGGTTCCGCACCGATGATGGGTGGATGACGGCGGTGAACCGTGTGAGCCTAGCTGTCGGCGAGGGTGAGGCACTGGGTATCGTGGGGGAGAGCGGCTCGGGCAAGAGCGTCACGGCATTGTCGATCCTGCGGCTGCATGCCGCACCGACCACGCGCATGCCGACCGGCCGGATCATGTATGGCGGGCGTGATCTGCTGACCGTGCCGAGCCGCGACATGCGGGCGATCCGCGGGCGGGAGATCGCCATGATCTTCCAGGATCCGATGTCATCGCTGAACCCGGTGCTGACCATCGCCGACCAGATCGGCGAGACGCTGCGACTGCACCAGGGGCTGGACCAGGCGACGGCGCGCAAGCGGGCGATCGATCTGCTGGATCTGGTGCGCATCCCTGACGCCGCGCGGCGGGTGGACGAGTATCCGCATCGCCTGTCCGGCGGTATGCGCCAGCGGGTGATGATCGCCATTGCGATTGCCTGCCGGCCCAAGCTGTTGATTGCCGATGAGCCAACGACCGCACTGGATGTGACAATTCAGGCGCAGATCCTGGACTTGTTGCGCGATTTGCAGCGCGAGCTTGGCATGTCGGTGATCCTGATCACCCATGATATGGGGGTGATCGCCGAATTCGCCCGCCGGGTGATGGTGATGTATGCCGGGCGCGTGGTGGAGACCGCACCGGTGGGCGAGCTGTTCCGCCGGCCGGTGCATCCCTATACCGACGGGCTGCTGGCGGCGATTCCGAAGCTGGATGTGGATGTGCGACGCCTGCCGACGATCCCCGGCTCGATCCCCGATCCCACGGCGATGATCCCGGGTTGCCGCTATGGCCCGCGTTGCCCGCAGGTGCAGGAAGCGTGCCGGCGCGAAGCGCCTGAACTGGTGCCGGCGGGGCCGCAGCGCGAGGCGCGGTGCCCACCGCGTGTGGCCGCGATGAGGGCAAATCTATGAGCGGGCCGATCGTCAAGGTGCGTGACCTGGTCAAGGAATTCCAGGTGACTCGTGGGCGCGGCGGGCCACCGGCGGTACTGCGCGCGGTGAACCATATCAGCTTCGACATCCGTCCGGGCACCACGCTGGGGCTGGTGGGCGAATCCGGCTCGGGCAAGTCGACAACCGGACGCCTGCTGGTGGGGCTGATCCCGGCAACCTCCGGCGAGATCGAGCTGTTTGACGAGACCATTACTGGGCGGGGTGGCGCCGCCGCGTTGGCGAAGGTGCGTAGCAAGCTGCAATTCGTATTCCAGGACCCGCATGGCTCGCTGAACCCTCGCATGCGTGTGGGGAACAGCATCGCCGAGCCGATCGACATTGCTGGCGGCTGGCACCGGAAGGATCGTGCCGACCGGGTGTCCGAATTGCTGGAGACCGTAGGGCTGCCGCGGGCGGTGGCCGAGCGATTTCCGCATGAGTTCTCCGGCGGGCAACGCCAGCGTATTGGGATTGCACGGGCGCTCGCACTGAAACCGGATTTCGTGGTCTGCGACGAACCGGTCTCGGCGCTGGATGTGTCGATGCAGGCCCAGATCATCAACTTGCTGCTGGACTTACAGGAGAAGCTCGGCCTGTCGTACCTGTTCATCGCTCACGACCTGGCGGTGGTGCGCAGCATCGCGACCGACGTGGCGGTGATGTACGCGGGCGCGCTGGTGGAGCAGGCACCCAAGACGGCGCTGTATGCCGCGCCCAAGCACCCGTATACCCAGGCGCTGTTGGAAGCGGTGCCGCGGCCGGATCCGAACCGGGTGCGCAGCACCCCGCTGGGGGGCGAGGTGCCGAGCATCCTGAGCCCGCCGCCGGGATGCGCGTTTGCCGCGCGCTGTCCGCGGGCGATGGGTGTCTGCCCCAACGAGCCCCCGACGCCGCGGGCAACGGGGGAAGGGCACTTGGTGGCGTGTCATTTGTATTGAGGAAGAGTATTCATTGCTAATAAAAAATCAAAAATTCTTATCTCGTTGCCGGGATTCCCCTTATGAACGGCCACCTTGGCCGCCGCAGAGGCACGATAAGCTCCGAACCGGGCGTTTAGCAACGGTGACACGCCGGGAAGATTGCTGGCGCCTTGCCGGTTGATCGTCGATCGCTGTGTCGGCAGAAATCGGGGTGCGCACGCCTGCCTCGGGACGCACGTCTCCAGCCGCCAGCCAGTTCGGCCCCGTCTGACGCCGAACGTCAACATCGGGCGGGCGGCAACGGCCGGTGCCCCGTCATGGCGTCGAGTATCTGCTGGAACAACCCGCGAGAGACCATGACCTCGGCCATCTGGAAGGTGATCGAGCGTCCGTGCCGGACGATCTTCGCGCCGATCTTCACCAGCCGGTCCCGCAAGGTGGTCATCGACCAGTGGGTGAGCGTCTCGGGCAAGGTCAAGGTGCGGATAAAGTTGGCGAGGTTGTAGGCCAGGGCATGCAGTTGCAGGCGCACCGCGTTGGCTGCGAAGCGGCGGCGCTTGGGCCGGCCTCTCCATGGATGGAGATTCTCTCACAGACTCTAACGCTGTCTTTCCCACTCCATCGGAAACGGCCCCATTAACACCGGCAGCGTCATCTCCGGCGCCTGCTGCCCATCCATGATTGCCTTCGCGATGTCCGGGGCCAGCAGCGCCAGCCGCGGCACCCGGCTGACGCAGGATTCATTGATCTTCTCGGCCGCAGTGATTCCCCCTGCGGAGCCCTGACGTTCTCAACGCTAGAGAGGCGTTGCCGCGCACGACAAGCACGCCTACGGTTTATTCCTGACGGCGGAACTGGCTGTCCATCCGCGGCATGCCGGTGTTACCAGCCAGCCCGAGCAGGGAGCAGCCCATGTCCAGGATTGAACGTGTCATCAGCCCGGCGGTCAGCGAGCCTCAGGCCGAGACTTGGTCGAACTGTCTGGTGGTGGACGGTATCGTCTATGTAGCCGGCATGACTGCTACCGGACCGAACGGCAACACCATTGGCGACGAGTACGAACAGGCCAAGGCGATCTTCGACAAGATCAAGGCGTTGGTGGAAGCCGCCGGCGGAACCATGGCGGATGTCGTGAAAGTGATCATCTACGTCACCGACATCACCCGCCGCGAGGAGGTCTGGCGGGCGCGGCGAGAATTCTTCACGGGTAACTTCCCGGTCAGCACGCTGGTGCAGGTGGCGGCGCTCGCTCGGCTGGCAATCAAGGTGGAAATCGAGGCGATCGCCCATATCGGCGCCAGCAAGGGTTGAACCTGACCACGAAGGGACGCGGAACCGTGTGCCCCCGAGTCGCCTCGGACGGCAATGGGAGTGTCTGATTAAGCCGCCCCCAACGCCCCGAACGCTGCCAGATGGACGCCATTCTCCCCCATCTCGTCTATCGCCTCACCCAGCGAGGCAAGGGATGCAGTGTGGCTGTCCGGCGTCAGGTCACCGGCGGCGAGTTGGTATCTCAGCCAGGCACAGTAAAGCATCATGGTATCGATCTCGCCGTAGCGGCAGATTTCATCGTGGTGGCCAGCGATAGCGGCATCCTCCACCTTCGAACCGTCCATGCCGTCGATCTTTCCCGGCAAGCCAAGGACGGCTGCGATCTCGTTGAGACTCGTCCGCGTTGAGGCGCCATAGCCCGACAGCAGGTCCATGAGATCGACATGGTCATCGCCATACCGCTTCCAGTAGTCGCGCGGTTTCGGGTGCTCCGGCCAGCGCCATTTTGGCGCCTCCTCGGGATAGCGAAACATCAGTGGCCGGACCGACAACGAAAGCGCCATGGCGCGATACCGCAGCACTGGGAGGTCGAAGCCGGACGTATTCCAGCCGACGATCACCGGTAGAGGCAGAGTGTCCAGCGCGGCGGCGAGGCGCTCAATGATGCGGCCCTCGCCGTGGCGCACCGTGGAAGCTGAGACGATCCGATGGGTCTTCCATGGTGCGCGGTGCTCGTCGCGGGACGCCTCGACAAACGCGA
>Ga0082335_1002365_pt1 | contig 35524 bp, 32 predicted proteins | sample Subgrocontami58m_FD_72375 | JGI IMG/M metagenome (GOLD analysis project Ga0082335, IMG submission 72375) | Subsurface groundwater microbial communities from S. Glens Falls, New York, USA - GMW37 contaminated, 5.8 m (SPADES assembly) (version 2) ... | reverse complement strand
CGCCCGCAGCGCGGGTGCCCGCATGGGGGGTTCTCCCCCCCCACCCCCCGGGCAAAAACCCCCGGCGCCCCCCGCGGTTGCTGCCGCCAAACCGGCTGCCGCGGCTCCAACCGCTGTCGCCGTTGCTTCCGCAGCTCCAGCCGCGGCTCCAGCAACTGCCGCAGCCGCTCCCAAAACGGTCACGGCTGCGCCGGCGGCTCCGCGCGCCCCCGTCGCTCCGCGTCCAGTCGCTCGGCCTGCTGCGGTGAGTGGAATTGACACAGGATTAGCCGTCGTCGCCGCCCTCGTCACGATCGCCGCGGTGGTTCGCTTGCTGTTCCTCCTTTAGAGCAAACCAGAGGGGAGGGGGCTAGCCGGCAAACTGATCTCTCACGCTTTACGGAATTCTCTTATGGCAGCTGCCAATATCGTTCATCTCACTGACACGAATTTCGCTGAGGAAGTGCTCAAATCGAGCACTCCGGTTTTAGTCGATTTCTGGGCCGAATGGTGCGGCCCGTGCAAAATGGTCGGGCCGATTCTGGATGAACTCGCCGCCGAGTACGATGGCCGCATCAAGATCGGCAAAGTAAACATCGATGATTTCCAAGGGCTGGCTGCGCAACATGGCATTCGCGCGATTCCGACCTTGCTCCTTTTTAAAAACGGCCAAGTGGAAGAACAAATCGTTGGGTTCCGCAGCAAGCGGGATCTCAAAACCAGTCTCGATCGGTCCTTGACTTGATTTCTTCCGAGCGGCCGAAGCTATGCCGCTCCTCATCACGCCCCGGCAGCTTGCGCAACAAGCCGAGTTCTATCATCAACTCGCCTCGATGCTCACGGCTGGCGTCTCCCTGATCAAAGCTCTCGAAACGCTCGCGCAACACCCGCCCAGCAGGGCCCTGCGCAAACCAATCGTCCGCGCGCTCGAAGGCTTAAGCCACAATCTTAACCTTGCCGAAGCTCTCGCCCGGCTCGGTGATTGGCTCCCATCATTCGATCTGGCCCTGATCGAAGCTGGAGAACAAAGCGGCCGGCTCGACGCTTCCTTTCGGTTGCTGGCCCGATTTTATGAGGAGCGCGCCCAGCTGGCCCGCAAGGTTATGGGAGACTTGCTCTATCCGCTGTTCATCGTTCACTTGGCCCTCGTGATTTTCCCTCTGCCCCTGCTCACCGGGTTCGTTTGGCAAGGGCGCGTGGCCCTGTTTCTGGTTCAGAAACTCACCGTCTTCGGAATTCTCTACGGCGGCATCTTCTCGCTGATTTATGCCTGCCAAAGCCGGCATGGAGAGTATTGGCGCTTCACGATCGAGACGCTGCTGCATCGCATTCCTTTAATAGGGTCGGCGCGGCGGACGCTCGCGTTGGCCCGGCTTTCCGCAGCTTTGGAAGGATTGCTGAATGCGGGAGTGCCCGTCATCCACGCCTGGGAATTGGCCGCCGCATCGAGCGGCTCCGTTGCCCTGCACCGCGCGGTGGGAAGCTGGCGGCCCGGGCTCGAAGAAGGCCAAACTCCGGCAGAACTCATCCGCGCAAGCAACGCCTTCCCGGAATTATTTTCGAGCCTGTACAGCACGGGCGAAATCAGCGGGCAGATTGACCAAACCTTGCGGCGGTTGACCGATCATTACCAGGAGGAGGCCACTCGCAAGTTGCGGCTCGTGGCCGAATGGGCGCCTCGCTTGGTTTATGTCGCCATCCTCTTGGTCGTGGCCTGCAAAATCGTGAGCTTCTGGAGCGGCTACTACGGTGACATGTTGCAGCAGTTTTGAAGCTGCTCGCTATGAAGCTCGCTGAAATCCTCTCGAACGAAGAGCTCCGCCGCCACGAATTTCCTGTTGCGCGCGATAAGGTGTTTTTAGGCCACGCCGGCGTTTGTCCATTGCCTCGCCGCGTCGCCGCGGCCGTGCGTGATTACGCGGAACTCGCCACACAAGGCGATCAAGAAACGTTATGGCCCGCCCACCGTCTGCCCGAGACGCGTGGAATGGCGGCGCGGTTGCTCAGTGCAAAGCCGGAAGAAATCGCGCTCCTAGGCCCAACGTCCCTTGGACTCAGCCTCGTTGCCGCCGGTCTGGACTGGAAGCCGGGTGACAATCTGATTGTCCATTTCGATGATTTCCCTGCGAACGTTTATCCCTGGCTGGCACTGCAAGAACGCGGCGTCGAGGTGCGCTTGGCCAAGCCAGCTCGCCTTGGCGAAATCACGGTCGATGAAATCCGCCCGTTGATCAACGCGCGCACCCGCCTTGCCGCCTTGGGCTCGTGCCATTTTATCAGCGGCTTCAAAATCGATCTGCCTGCCCTCAGCGAGTTCCTGCGGAGCAAGAACGTGCTCTTTTGCCTCGATGCCATTCAAACTCTTGGGGCGTTTCCGATCGATGCCCAACAATTGGATTTCTTGGCTGCCGATGCGCATAAATGGCTGCTCGGCCCGTGCGGCGAGGGAATTTTTTACGTCCGCAAAGAACTTCAGGAACAACTCCGGCCCGCGATCCTTGGCTGGCACAACGTGCGTTGCCCAAATTATATCGCGCAAGAGCAAATGATTTTTCGCCCGGATGCGCGTCGTTACGAACCGGGAACGCAGAATCTTTTAGGAGCCGCGGCCATTCATGCTGCGCTGGAACTTCTGCTCGAAATTGGCATCGACGCTATTGAAAGTGAGTTGCTGCGAAAGCGGGCATGGCTCATTCCGGCGCTCCAAGCGAAAGGTTATGAGGTGTTGAATGATGCTGCCCTCCCGAAAAATTCGAGTTCCATCATCAGCTTTTCCAAGCCGCAGACGGACCTGGCCGCGCTTTGGCAGCGGCTCGATCAGGAAAACATCATCACGTCGCTTCGCACCGATCGGGCAGGGCGCCGTTATATCCGAATCTCCCCGCATTTTTATAATAGCGACACGGAACTGAAACGTTTCCTGGACGTGCTCGACCGTCGCTGAAGCAGGAGCGCGCCTTGTCCCCGCGCAGTTTGATTCAATGCGCGGTCTCGCACGAGTTCGACAAGCAGTGTCCCAATCCTGAGATGGCGGAGCGCGACTGTGTCCGAAGGACCAGTCGCAGCGCTGCGGCTGGTCTGCGACACAGCCGCGCTCCTGCCAAATTAGGACACTACCGTTCGACAAGCTTGATGGACAAATTGTTGCTCGACGGCAATGATGCGGCTTATGAGCACTGATCCACGAGACAATCACATCGACTATGTCGAGTTTCCGGCCCCGTCTCCTCAAGCGTTCGCTTCAGTGAAGCGGTTTTACCAGGAGGCCTTCGGATGGTCATTCCAGGATTGGGGTGACACGTATTCCGACACCAAGGCCAGCGGCATAACTTGTGGCTTCAGCGCTGACGCGGCGCATCGACCAGCGGCGCCTCTGGCCGTTTTGTTCGCAACTGATTTGGAAGGGGCGAGGGAGCGCGTCATCAAAGCCGGGGGCAAGATATCCAAAGAGATCGTCAGTTTTCCCGGCGGGCGCCGCTTTCAGTACATTGATCCGGCCGGAAATCAACTGGGCGTTTGGTCCGACAAGTGAATTTTCGTGGACGTTGCGTAAGGATCAGCTCGGATGCGCGAAAACGCTCATTCCGGAGACAACGATGAACCCCAAGATCGATGGGCAACATGCTTGTGAGAATGGCGGCCTCACGATTGGCGCCACGGTGTTGCCAGCTGCGGGTGCGCTTTTCGTAAGTCACGGCATCTCGTTTTTCCGAAATTACATCGGCCGGCGTGAGTATGAGCGCAGCAGCCTCCTCGCGCTCATGTTCTGGCCCTATGCACGCCTGGCGATGATGGCAGCCGTCACGATCACAGGGTTACTCGGCGTCCGGCTGGTTCCCGCTTTCCTGCGATTGCCGCTGTTCACCTGTTCGATCATTCTGCTGAAACTGCTCGGAGACTTCGCCACGCATCGAATGGAGCACGGGGCCCGCGGCTAAAACGCGGCTACGGTCGGTCTCCCCGGCCCAAGTGAAACTCGATGGTTAGCGGGAACTCCGAAAGCTGTGGAACGCCGCAAAACGATCCATTTCGTTGCCTCCGCCACCGAGCTCGAATTCTCCTGGAATCTTCGCTCGACAACCCGGGTTGACTCGGGCTTACTTTGCCGGATTTTGCGTGGAGGGCGGTCGTCGATAATTGCCGCGGCGAGTTGTGGTGGGCCGCGCTTTTTTTAACGCGGAGGCTCGTCCCTCTGAATGACAACATGAACCCTGAGCTGTTAGCCAAGGCCAAATCGTACGGCTTTTCGGATCGCCAAATCGCCCATCTGACCGGCCGCACCGAGGACGAAGTTCGCCAGGAACGGTACCGGCTTAGGCTGGTTCCAAGCTTCCGATTGGTCGATACCTGCGCCGCAGAGTTCGAAGCGTATACACCCTATTTTTATTCGACCTACGATCGCGGCGACGACGAGGTGAAGCCGTCCGATAGACGGAAGGTAATGATTCTGGGCGGAGGGCCAAACCGGATCGGGCAGGGCATCGAGTTCGATTACTGCTGCGTTCATGCCGCATTCGCGCTCAAGGAGGCCGGGTTCGAAACCATCATGGTCAATTCGAATCCCGAAACCGTTTCCACCGATTACGACACGAGCGACAAGCTCTATTTCGAGCCGCTCACGCTCGAGGACGTCTTGCACATTTACGACCGCGAGAAGTGCTGGGGCGCCATCGCGCAGTTCGGCGGCCAAACTCCCTTGAACCTCGCGCTCGGCCTCCAGAAGAACGGCGTGAATATCATCGGGACTTCGCCGCAAGGAATCGAAATTGCCGAGGACCGAAAGCTGTTCGCGGCGATGCTAAACAAGCTGGAAATCCCCCAGCCGCCCAACGGCATTGCCGTGAATGAAAGTGAAGCGCTGGCCGCGGCGAGCAAACTCGGGTATCCGATTCTGGTCCGGCCTTCCTTCGTGCTCGGCGGTCGCGCCATGCAAATTGTTTTTTCGGAAGCCGAGCTCTCGCATTACATGCGCTTCGCGGTGGAAGCCTCGCCGGAGCGGCCCGTCCTCATCGATAAGTTTCTCGAAGACGCCACCGAGGTGGATGTCGATTGCATCGCGGACGTTGGCCATTTTGCCGATCCATCACGCGAGGGGCACGTGGTCATTGGCGGCATTCTCGAGCACATCGAATTCGCCGGTGTGCACTCGGGCGATGCGGCCATGGTCCTGCCGCCGCACACGTTGTCGGCCAAAATCCTCGACGTCATCCGCAATTACACCTCTCAAATGGCGCGCGAGCTGAAGGTGATCGGGCTCATGAATGTGCAATATGCCGTCAAGGGCGACACGGTGTTCGTGCTCGAAGTCAACCCGCGCGCTTCGCGAACGGTGCCGTTCGTCAGCAAAGCGATCGGAGTGCCGCTGGCCAAGCTGGCGGCGCAAGTGATGGCCGGAAAGAGGCTGGCCGAACTCGAATTTACGGAGGAGCGCTGGCCTAAATACTGGGCGGTGAAAGAATCCGTGTTCCCGTTCAGCCGATTTCATGGCCAGGATATTTTGCTCTCGCCGGAAATGCGCTCGACCGGCGAAGTCATGGGATTGGACGCCGACCTGGGAATTGCCTACGCCAAATCGCAAATGGCCGCAGGCGCGCCGTTGCCGTTGTCCGGCCGGATTTTTCTGAGCGTGAGCGATCATCACAAGAAGGAAGTCGCATCGGTCGCGCGACTGTTTTCCGAGCTCGGCTTCGAACTGATTTCAACCGCCGGAACCGCCGCGGTGCTCGAAGCAGCGGGATTAAAAGTTCAGCGGATTCAGAAGCTAGGCGAAGGCCGCCCGAACGCGATTGATCTGCTCAAGAACCGCGAGATCCAACTCGTCATCAACACGCCATCCGGCGAAAGCCCGCGCGCGGACGAAGTCAAAATCCGGACCACCGCGGTTTACACGAACACGCCGATCATGACGACGCTCAGCGGGGCCAAGGCGGCCGCGCTCGGGATCGCGGCGTTGAAAAAGCGTGGATACGAAGTCAAAGCGCTTCAGGAGTACCATCGGTGAAATGACGAATCACGAATCACCAATAAGGAATCACCAATAACGAAGAACGAATAGCGAATAACGAATCACTAATGACGAATGACGAAATAAACCCGAATTCCGAATGACCGCTTCCATTTCAGGTGCGCACTTTTTGGATTGAGTCATTTGTCCTTAATTAGTCATTAGTTATTCGTTATTGGTGATTCCTTATTGGTGATTCCTTATTGGTGATTCCTTATTGGTGATTCCTTATTGGTGATTCCTTATTGGTGATTCGTTATTCGTGATTCGTGATTCGTCATTCGTCATTCGTCATTCGTCATTTCGGCCGGCCTGCCCCCACACTTTCCCATCCAAATCGCAAGATCATCGCCGCGACGACGATTAAGAAGAATCCGCGGACGAACTTGTTCCCTTTCAGAATGGCCAGCCGCGAGCCGAGCCACGCGCCCGCCAAATTGCTCGCTCCCATCGGCAGCGCGTATGCAAATGCGATATGCCCGGTAAAACCAAAGTAAAGGAGCGCGGAGATATTCGTGGCGACGTTAATAAACTTGGCGCTGGCTGATGCGCTCAGAAAGTCGAAGCCGAAGAGACTGATAAAAATAAAGATCAAAAAGCTGCCGGTCCCCGGGCCAAAGAAGCCGTCGTAAAAGCCAATCGCCGCGCCCACCAGAATCCCGACCAGGCGCTCTGTGGTTGGTCGAAACTTGGGCGCGTGCAGTTCCCCGAAATTCTTGCGCAAGGCAGTGTAAGCCGCGACCGCGACGAGCAGGAAAAAAATCAGCTTTTTGAGCGTGTCGGTGTCAATCAAGCGCACGGTATGAGCGCCCAGAAATGAAAAGAGAAACGCCGTGCAGCCCGCGGGAGCGATCGAATGCCAGTTGATCCGAACACGCCGGGCGTACTGGACCACAGCCATGCTGGTGCCGCACACCGCCGCCATTTTGTTCGTGCCAAAGACCGTGGGAATGGATTGCGCGATTGCCGGCGGCAGAAACAAAAATAAGGCTGGCAGTTGGATCAATCCGCCGCCGCCCACCACCGAGTCGACGAAACCAGCCAGAAAGGCAAAGAAACAAAGGTAGAGCGTTTCCAAATTCGTCCCGAAGATAAATTTTCGGGCTACGGGCTTGTCAACTCAAAGAACGCTGTTCCGATGGGAGCGGCCAGTTTGACCGTCCATTGATCCCCGTCGAGAAAAGGTGGAATCCCAACCGGGCTCCATGCCGTTTGAGAAGAGAGGTTCGCCCGTTGCAGCAGATGAAATCCCTCCGCCGCTGCCGGCCAGGTTATCGCAACCCCATCCTGAACACGATGGATCGAAAGCACGGGCAATGGAGGACCCAAAATGATTTCTCCAGGCGCTCCGATCGACGGAGCCCACGTTTGCCCGCCGTCCAAACTGATCTCCGTAAAAATGCCGAATGCCTCGCTGATCCAAAACCCTTGCGACACGGTGCGCTCGCTCAAACAACCCAGCGACGCGCGCGTTGGGCTTTCGCGGATAAGAACGCCCGGCGGCAAGCTACCGCCCGAAAGATCCAGTTGCAGGATCTCCGTATCGAAGTAACGGGTATTTCCATTCTCGACCGAGCTTTGCACGCGCACACTTAAATTGGCCGGGGCTGATCCCGGTGAAAAACTCTGGCCGCCGTCCGTCGACCATTGAAAATCCGTGCGAGCGCCGAATGTTTGAATCGCCGATCCCAAGATCGCCGGCGGCGGAAAGGATTGTGTTGGGGAATGAATCACGAGATTCCGGAGCACGATGCCTGGTGCGTACGAAGCCCAGAATTGTCCCGAGCTCGCGTAACGCCCCGCAGTTGGCGGTGTATCCGAGCTCGCAAAAAAGATCTCCGCGCCTGGGCATTCGAGCAGCAGCCGGGAAGGAGCGGCCGTGGGCGTCCAAGTTTGACCGCCATCCACACTTAACTCCGTCCAAAGATCAAAGAAACTCTGGACCTGATACACCCCGCCCGTCGTTGTGAGCGTCAACCCGCCCACGGACGCGATCGTGGGACTTTCCCGCATCAAAATCCCAGCGGGCAAATCGCCGCCTTGGACGGTCAGCGAAAGGATTTCGGTATCGAAGAACTGCGTGTCGCCGGCGTTCATCCGATAGCGCGCGACAAAGGCGAGGCTCGCCTGGACGCGTCCCTGGGAAAAAGTGCTCCCATTGTTACTGGAAAATTGGAAATCCAATTGCGGCGTCGAATTGTAAACCTGCGTTCCATTTGTGCCTGGCGCTGGCTGCGGCAAAGTAAAGGCGTGCAGTTTGGCCTCCTTCAAAATAAATCCGTTTGGAAAACTGGCCAAAAACGCTCCCGCATTTGTATACGCGCAGCACGGCGGTGGCAGCAGCGGGGTCGGGACAAGCTCGGACGATTGAGCCATCGGATCTGCGCGCAACTCAATGCGGCTCGAATCAATCGCTGATGTCCAGGTTTGGCCGCCATCCGAGCTCGCCTCCCAAAAAACATCAAAGAAGGCGCTGACCAAATCGCCATTGCTCGTGACGCTGGTTTGTACCTGCCCTGCGGAGGCCTTAGTGGGGCTTTCGCGAAACAGCAAGCCGCCCGGCATCGTCGCGCCAGCTAGATTGAGTTGCAGCATTTCCGTGTCGTAGGTAAAGCTGCCTCGGCCACCGGACTGATTGCTGATTCGCATGGCGGAATCCACAGACGCCTGGACCGCCGAAAACGTGAGCCCGCCATTGAGGGATAATTGGAAATTCCCGAGCGAGGTAAATGTGGCTACCGCTGTTTCGCCCCTTGACGGCAGAACAACGGAAGCGCTGGAGGCCCGGCTCGTGAAATTGCTCAAAACGATTCCATTCGGGAACAGCACCGTTTGCACTCCGATAAACATGCCGTCGCCCGGTGGCCAGCCCTTGAGATCGAAGAGAACTGGTTGGTCGGCTAGCACGGAGTGGAGGCTGACGAACAAGAAAATCGCAACCAGAGGGTTTCGTGTTTTCATAAAAGTTCTCGGGAGGCAAGCAATCGGTTGCTGACAACTGTCACTTTGAGGGTGGATGGCACAATAGGCCCCGAGCCCTAACACGACAAGAAAACTCAACATGAACTCACGAATTCAATTCGGCCGACTCGCGCTCCTCACCGCGCTGATGTGGGCGAACATCGATGTTCTCGCCGCGGAGAGCGAATGGGTGCGCCTCGGGTCGGATGGCAAACTCATTTACAAAACCACGCCCGCAGGTGATCGCATCATGGATTTTTCCTACGCTGGCTATATGGGCGGTGGAGTCGCGCTGCCGAAGGTCGCCGTGAAAAGGACGCTCAAACCGTCCGGAAACGATGACACGCCAGCCATCCAGAATGCGATCGACGACGTTGCGGCATTGGCTCCCGAGAACGGTTTCCGCGGCGCGGTGTTGCTGGCGCCGGGTATTTTCAGTTGCTCGAATACAATCATGATTTCATCGAGCGGCGTGGTCTTGCGCGGCAGCGGCAGCGCGGAAGGGCCGATGAGGACAACTCTCCAGCTCCTTGGCAAACCGCACAACGCGATCACAATTCGAGCAAGCTCTCGAACTGCCGAACCGAAAGGAAAAACCGAAACCGCACCTACGCACATCACCGATGCTTACGTTCCATCCGGGGCGAACGGGTTCAACGTTGCCGATGCAGCAGGATTTGCGGTCGGTGACACCATCGAAATCCGGCGGCCAGTCACGACGGCGTGGATCAAGTTCATGCAGATGGATGACCTCGTCCGCGATGGCAAGCCGCAAACCTGGTTGCGACCCGGGAGCAGCACAACGGCTGAAAGACGCATTGCCGCGCTTTCCGCGAATAGGATCACGCTGGATGTTCCGCTCTCCGATTCGTTCGATTCGAAATATCTAAATCCGCCAGGGACGTCCGTGTTGAAAATCCGGCCGCCCGCGCGCGTCTCGCAAGTTGGAATTGAAAATCTGCACATCGAATGCCCGCCGCAAGCGATCAACCATACACAGGCACACTTCAGCGCCCTGCGCATCAACGCCGAAGACGCCTGGGTGCGTGACGTGGTCATCGATGAAACCATGAACAGCGTCGCTGTGAATGGCCGGCGCATTACCCTGCAACGCGTCGCAGTCAATCGGAAGGCGCGCCATCAAGGTTCGTCGAAACCGGCCGAGTTCGCGCCGAATGCCACCCAAGTGCTGCTCGATCATTGTTCGAGCCGCGGCGACAATGTTTGGTATGCGGCGACCGGCAGCGGCGTGTCCGGCCCGATCGTTTTGCTTCATGGCAGCTTCGAAGGGGACGGCCGAGTGGAATCGCATCAGCGCTGGTCCACAGGCGTTCTCTACGACAATTGCCGCGTGCCGAATGGCGGCATGGATTTTCGCAATCGCGGTTCGATGGGCTCGGGCCACGGTTGGACGATGGGGTGGGGCGTGGCGTGGAATTGCGACGCGAAAGATTTTGTCATTCAAAACCCTCCCGGGGCGGCGAACTGGATGATCGGGTGCATTGGCAAAAGCAAACCGATGCCGCGGCCGTTTGGTTCCGGGCCAAATCTTCCGGAAGGAATCAAGGATTCACCCGGCGTCCACGTGAATCCGGAAAGCCTGTACCTCGCTCAATTGCGCGAACGTCTCGGACCTCAAGCGGTGCAAAACATTGGCGCGGGTGAAGCCAGGTAACTCGACAAGCATCGGGAGAATTGTGGCCGAAAAAAACAAAAGGATTAAAAAAGGATTCTGTTCCTTGTGGTGACAGATTCTTTTGAGCTCGTAACTGGTTCAAGGTTTCTCGAAGAGCCTGTTTGGAAAATAGGACTATCCCCATTTTCCAAACACGCTCTCAGGGTTCGCTGCAAAAATCGGCGGCCAAATTCGATTGCAAGGACTTCTTTTAACGCTAACGGAATTGCTACTGATTTGACCCACAACCATTTATTCAGGTCCGACCCCGGACACACGACCATTCAAACCAGTCCGGGTCTTTGGTGAGGATGTCCGCGATGACGCTGGTGTCCACCAGGATCATGCGGCGCCACGGGTCAACCGCAGCCAGCTTTCCGTGTTGCCTTTGACTTTGCCTCCACGTAACAACGCAGCAACCACTTTCTGGCCGCCGGACAGCTTGTCGGCCTTGGCCACAAGCACGCCGTTTGGCTGATCCACGAATTTAACATCCTGGCGGGGCAGCAACCCGTGTTTGCGTCGCATGGTCAGAGGGATCGTGACTTGGCCTTTCCTCGACATCTTCATGCGAACACTTTTGCTCTGGCACAGCTCCAACGTCAACAGAACGGCTGAGCTCTCTTCTTCGATCAATCTTGGTTTCGCATGAAAACGAATCATTCCGGTTCAATACCACTTCCGTGTTCGAATTTCGATCTGCAGGTCAATTCCCATTTGGCGCTTCAACGAATTGAGGTCGGCAAGCGTGGAATCCTGATTCCGGTAGTGATACGGATAAACGACACGCGGCCGGAAAGCGCGAATCGCATCCGCCGCCTTGGTGACGCTCATGGTATACGGCACGTTCATGCAAACAAAGGCGACATCGATCTCTGCTAACTGGCGCATCTCAGAGGTATCTTCCGAATCTCCGCTGATGTAGACCCGCTTTCCGCCCAGGGTGAGCACATAACCGTTGCCGACTCCTTTCGGATGGTTGCTGGTGGTGAAAGTATACGAAGGCACAGCTTCAATCCGAATGCCGAGAACGTTTGTTTTCGCCCCGTTGGATAGCACCACCGTCTGATTTTTCAGAGTCACAGGCAGGCTGTTGTAGACAGCTTGCGGCGCCAGAATGACCGCACTCGCTCCCTTCACCGCGTTGAGGGTGGCGGTGTCAAAATGATCTCCGTGATTGTGGCTTACGAGAATCAGATCGGCGCGGGGCAGGGTCTGGTACGGAGCTGTCCCACCCACGGGATCGTTGTAAATGGCCAACCCATTCCAGCTCATGAAAAAACTCGCGTGATTGATCGGATGCACAATCGCGTCGCCCTCAGCGGTGGACAGATGATCGCCGGTGAGAACGTTGGTTCCGCTCAACTCGAGCGCGCGATAAAACCGGCCGTTGAGGAATGGAGCGGCGGAATCGGTGTATTGGTTCAGGGTCGAGCCCCGCAACGTGGAAAGAGGGTCCCATCGTCCCAGATCACTGGAAGTCTCGATCTGATAAGCGAGCCCCGTCCGAACGCTTAACCGCAGAATGATTTCCTTGTTGGTCTGGCGTTCGATAGCCGTAAAGGCCGTCTGTTGCGCCAGCGCGGCCGCTCCGAATCCTGACAGGCAGAGCGCGAGGACTGCTGGTAGATGGTTCATGCCGCAGAGAACAATTCTCGAAGGTGAAGCGTAAATCGCCGGAAAGCAATGCTTCTCCGCTTATGGACAATTGTGAAATTTGAAATTTGCCATTTGAAATCTCTTTCGCCACTCTCCGCGAACTCAGCGACACATCATCATGATCACAGAAAGAATTTCTGAAATCGCAGTGAAAATCCTGGACTCCTCCGGCTACGCGGGCGCGGGGTTTTTGATGGCTTTGGAAAGCATGATCGCTCCGGTGCCCAGCGAAGCGGTCATGCCGTTTGTCGGATTCCAGGTCGCGGACGGCCGATGGAACATCTGGCTGGCGATTTTATCCACCACCGCCGGTTCGGCGATCGGCTCGTTCATTTCTTATCTGCTCGGGTATTACGGCGGTAAGCCAGCGGTGTTGCGTTGGGGGAAATATTTATTGCTGAATGTCCATGATCTCGAGAAGACAGAGAGCTTTTTTAACCGGCGGCAAGGGACCTTAACGATCTTTGTCAGCCGATTCATTCCGGTGATCCGCCACTTCGTGTCGATTCCAGCTGGCACCGGTAAAATGCCGCTCCTGCGCTTCATGATAGCCACCATCGCCGGCGCCACGCTCTGGAACAGTTTCCTTCTGGTCTGCGGGATCAAATTACGCGAGCACTGGACGGTCGTGCAGAAGTATTCCCACGTGGTCGACATCGTGGTCGTGTTGGCGCTGATAGCAACAGCCGCTTGGTTTGTCGTGCAACGGAAACCATCCAGAACCAAGATTAAAACGAATAACGAATAACGAATCACCAATAACGAAGGGCATTCGCGATCCGTGATTGGATTCTTCTTTCGACATTCTTTTGGGTTTTGAATTTGAAGGTTTGGGAATTATTTCGGATTTCGAATTTCGGATTTAAGCATCCTCATTTCGAATTTCAACTTCCTTCGGCTAGCTATTGCCGGTTGGTGGTTTCCTTGCCCGCCGCCGCCACCAGCTTTTCCACCAACTCTTCCGGCTTCCATTGGTTGCCAATGAGAATGTCTTTGATCTTTCCGTCAGCGCCGATCACGACGGTCCGCAGATTGTGATCCCAATTGAAACTTCCTTCCTGCCGGCTGAAGTACAACCCGAATTGCTCGGTGATCGCGTCGATGTCAATCATCGCGCCGGTTAGAAAATTCCATCGCGCCGAATCCGCTTTGAACATGCGCTGCCCATATTCTTTGAGCGCTTTGGGGGTGTCGAAAGTTGGATCGAACGAGATCGTCAATAGATGCCAATTCGTGACGGCGGAGTGATTCGTGATGAGCTGGTGATACGCCGCAGCAAAGTTGCGCCCCATCTGTGGGCAAAAATTCGGCAAAGGACACCGCGTGTAGATGAAGGTCAAGGCCACGGCCTGTCCTTTGAAATCGCTCAAGTTGACCGGCTGACCGAGCTCATTCGTGAAATGATAATCGGGCATGAGATCTCCCACCGCGAGCGGTTCCACGTCGCGCACCCGCCTGAATGACCCGCTGGCTTGCAACTGATTGGTCGCCGCGGCATTCGCGGGCGTTGCTGGCGGGGCGTTCGAAAGCTTTTTAATCCGATCGATCCAGGCCCGGTCATCTGTCACCAGCAATCGAAAGGTAATCGGTTCGTTGGTCGACAAACCGTTCAATTCCCCCGCGTCGCGGACTTCAAAGGGCATTGCCATGGCCGGCATATATCCGGGAATTTCTTCATGGCGAATCACGATTCTCTTTTGGGGGCGCTCAATGTTTTGGATGACCCCTTTGACTTGGAACACGCGCGGCTCGTCGGTTCCGGCGGTTGGAGCGGGAGATTGTTTGCAGCCGGAAACCAAACCCAGCGCAAGAAATAGAATGCAGCTCAATCGGTTCATGAGTCGGACTGTTAAAGAATGCCAATCTACCCCGGGTCGATACCCGGCTCAAGCAACAGCTCGATTTTAAGTCGTGTTTAGGCCGTTGCGCCAAAAGCAACTGTTACCCAAGAGGTGGAGGTCGAGGTCCGAATTTCTGTGACAGGCGCCGTGCAATCCGTATTCTTGGCGCGCCATGCGTCGTGTTCCCGTTTCGTTAGGCCAGCGCTCCTATCACATTCTTGTCGGAAGCTCTTTGCTTCAGGAATTGGGCCGGCATTGCTCCCGGTTCGGATTGGCTTCCAAGTGCGCGATCATTTCGGATTCCAAAGTGGCCCCGCGGTTCGGGAGTTTCATCGTGCAAACTCTCACGGATGCGGGGTTCGACCCGCGAATGATCGTCGTGCCAGCCGGCGAGCGGTCGAAAAAACTTGCCGAAGTCGAGCGCTGTTATCTGGCACTCGCCAAACACCGGCTGGAACGCAAGTCCTTCGTGATCGCGCTCGGCGGCGGGGTCGTTGGTGATCTCGCGGGATTTGTTGCGGCGACTTACCTGCGCGGAATTCCGTTCGTGCAAATTCCTACCACGCTTTTGGCGCAGGTCGACAGTTCCGTCGGCGGGAAAGTCGGCGTCAACCTTCCGGCCGGAAAGAATTTAGTGGGCGCGTTCTATCAACCGCGTTTGGTGCTTTGCGACTCGGCCACGCTCGAGCCGCTCCCGGAGCGCGAATTCCGGGCCGGTTTGGCGGAGGTGATTAAATACGGGATTATTTATGACGCGCCGCTTTTCCGCCGCCTCGAACGCGATTTGGAGAAAATTCTGGCGCGCGACAAAACCGTTTTGGAACCGATTATCGCCCGCTGTTGCGCGATCAAGGCGGAGGTCGTTGGTCAGGATGAAATGGAATCTGGGCTGCGCGCGATTCTGAATTTTGGCCACACGATTGGCCATGCTTTGGAGGCCATTTCCAAGTACGGCCGTTGGTTGCATGGCGAAGCGATTTCGATCGGCCAAGTGGCCGCTGCGGAAATTTCCGCTGAGCTGACCGGATTGCCGACCGCTGAGGTCGATCGGATTCGGTTGCTGTTCGAGCGAGCCGGGTTGCCGGTGCAAACGCGGCTCAACTCGTCCCAGCGGACGAAACTCTTTGACGCGATGCGGCTTGATAAAAAGACGAGCGGCGGCGAGGTCAAATTTGTCTTGGCGAAACGAATCGGCCAAGTCATCTGGGGCCAGAAAGTGCCAATGCCAGTTATTAGAAAAGTGCTCGACCAACGTTAGGTTCTTCTTTCGACAGTCTCATCGCAAAACCTCTTAGATCAATCAAATCCGAAAATCGAAGCTCGGAATTCGACCTGTCTCCGAAGCTTCAGCGAAGGAGGAAACAAATTCGAAGGACCAAAGTGCAAATGCTCAAAACGAGCAGGGGCTTTCCAGGAAGGGCAATGGCTTTGTTTTGGGTTTTGGATTTGAAGGCTTGGGAATTGTTTCGGATTTCGGATTTAGTGCTTCGGATTTAAATACCTCATTTTTAAGTATCCTGATTTCGAATTTCAAATTCCTCTGGTTAGCCTTTCTAGGGGCCGCCCAGTTGGAACACCCGATAGAATCGCTGCGGGTCCTCGAACGGAGCGCCAGTCGTAGCGGGTGGGCCGACATCCACCCATTCATGGTCAGGCCCGCTAAAGCCAACTGCGAATCCTCCGGTGGAAGAGAAGAACCAATTCGTTAGGTTGGGGGAGAATTCCACCTGATACGACCGATCAGCGGTCGCTGGCCAGGAGAGAATGAATGCGCCATGTGCTTGATCGATGCGCACGGAGGGTTTAACGAAAGCAACCGGCTTGAACCCGGCCAACTCAAGGCCGCGCTGAACCTCCGGGTTTCGCATGAACAGTTCCCAGACCCGTTTGCTGCGATAATTTTCGGCCATGAGAAGGATCGGGCCTTCGTCAATGCCGAGCACATCCGGGTCCCACCACTTGTCAGCGAGATTAAACGCATCGCGAAAGCCGTAGCCGGTCCAGATGTTGGTTCGGTATTGCGTATACATGAAGCGCAGGGCGGCAATCGATTCTTCCGGCGCAAAAACAATCGAACCGCCCGGCGCGGTGGGCGCGATCGTGCCATCATCATTTTGCGTCGGAGGGGCGCCTCGCGCCGCGTAGCCAAGGAAACCTTCCCGGCCAGGACCATCGCACGCGGTGAGGCCCCACACGTTCGCGCTGTAGCCGGTGAACTTTTTTGGGTTGGCGATGCAGTAATCGCGTTGAGCGAGCGTGGCCCGGCGCGAGTTTTCAAAATACGTGCTGGCTTTGGTTCGCATGTAAGCATCGGAGACATGGCGGAAATCGATCCAGCAATGGGAATATTGATGGCCAAACAGGGGAGGAAATGGAACGAACTGGCGGCCAAAGAGAGTTTGCCAAGTGTAGGTGCTGGTCCAGTTCTGCCATTGCTGAGCGGCCACAGGCTGGTTCGTTGCGCCAATGGCAAACACGTAAAGGATCATCGCTTCATTGTAGCCTTTCCACGTCGAGGATAAGAAACCCGATTCCGGTTTCCACCCCATGCCGAGGACGGACCGGCCATTGGCCATCCAATTCCAATCAATGCGATCGAACAAGCTGCCGGCGAGCTGGCGAATTTGCGCTTCCTCCGCCTGGTCCTGGTCAAAGTACTGTTTGACGAAGAGCACGCCACCCAGCAACAGCGCTGTGTCGATGGACGAGAGTTCGGAGGACCACGCTCGCAGTCCCGTGTTCATGTCGAGGAAATGGTAAAACCAACCTTTGTGCCCAATCTGGCCGTTCACGCTGGTTCCTTGCGGCGTTTCCCAAAATGTTTTCAGCGTCGTGAGAACCCGCGCGCGGCCTTGCTCGCGGGTAATCCATCCGCGATCAATGCCGATTCCGATCGCGGTCAATCCGAACCCGACGGCGGCGATGCTGCACGGGGAGGTGGGCGTGCTCCGGTCCCGCACTAAACCATTGGCTGGATTGGCTTCGTACCAGAAATAATCAAACGCGGTTTGTTCGACGTACTCGAGGAAAGCTTCGTCAGCCGGAAATTCACGAGGCGTGGCGGACACGCTTTCGGAATTGGAACTTTCCTGACTCGCGCTGGTGACCGCGCGAACGGCGTAAGAATAAATCTGGTCATTCGTCACGTTTAAATCAGCGAAGCTCGGCGAAGTCACCGCCGACGCGTTGAGCGGTACCCAGATGGCATTGGCATCTTTCCGGTAAACCTTGTAACCGGCCACGGCCGCATCGGTGCTGCGGTCCCAATGAAGCACGATGCTCCGGTCGCCGGTGCGAGTGACAATATTCGTCGGAGGCGAGATGGCGCCCGAGAGGAAGCACGCTGACGCGATTGCCAGCGGGGCGTAGAGTAAGGATCTCATTCGATTCGGCATCAATAGGAGGGGCGTCGGGATTTTTCAAGCGCGGATGTCGCCGGAACGCGTTCCAGGCGTGTGCGGTTGCGCCTTGCGCCAGGAACGCAGCGTTCACGCTGCAGGCGAGGCGTTGCACCAACTCCATGGTGATTACTCGTTGGCAGCAGGCTAAAGCCAGGTTGAAATCTGCGTTCCCCAAAAGCAGAAAGGCTGACTCGAAAGCCGAGTCAGCCTTTTCGGGGAAACTTTTTCTATTCCGTTATTGCGGCGTTGGTTGCCGGCTGATCGGCTGGTTTGCCGGCGCCAGCGTTTGGCCCGATTGGTTGAGGTGCGGCATCTGATCGACCACCGTGACGCTCACGCCGTGATCGAGCAGGTACTTCTTTTGGTCAGCGCTGAGCTCGAACACCTGGCCAGTCACGCGCAACCGATCGATCATTTGCTGATCGCTGAGGCCGGCTTGCTTCATCGCCACGACTTCATCGAGCGTGACGAGGCCATCTCCGTTCACGTCGGCGCTGGTGGCCGCCGAAGCTTGTTGGGCGGTGACGGGATTCTGTTGCGCGCGCGCGGCTGCTTCCGCGGCCGAGCCTTCGTGCCCTTTGTACTTCTCGACATTCGCCCCGATCACATATCCGCCGGCTGCGCCCAACACGCCGCCGAGGAGCGCGCCTAACCCGCGATGTTCCGATCCGCCGACGGCCGCCCCGACCGCTGCGCCGCCTGCGCCGCCGACGACCGCGCCTTGAGTGCCGCTGCTGCCGGGCAGATTTTCACACCCGACCAGAGCGGTGGAAACGACGGCGACAAAACCGAGCTGCAACAATGATTTTGCTTTCATGATTGGTACTCTCCTTTTCTGAGTTCTGAATGAGACCTCTGCTTCAAAAATCGACCAGCAAGCCTGTTTGTCAAATAACGTTTGGGTTGAATTACAAAAGCGAGCCGTTAAAAATCCCGGCGCATGAATTCCCCTGAACCGCGCGGGTTGACGCTGACGCAATGGCTGGTTGTGCTGGTCGCGATCATTGGATTCGCCTTTGACACGTATGAACTATTGATGCTGCCGCTCATCGCCGGCCCGGCCTTGGCGGATTTGCTCCACCTTCCTCTGGGCCACCCCATCAGCCGCAATTGGCTCGGCTACATTTTCTGGGGCAGCGCCGTTTCGGGCGGCTTGTTTGGATTGCTGGGCGGCTATCTGGCCGATCGGTTCGGCCGGAAACGCGTCCTGGTCTGGAGCATTTTGGTTTATTCGCTGTCGCCGTTGGCCGCGGCGTTCAGCACTTCGGCCGGAATGCTTTTTTTCTTCCGCTGCACGACCTTCATCGGCGTGTGCGTCGAGTTTCCCGCAGCCATTGCCTGGCTGGCTGAACTCTTTCCGGAACCAAAGCGGCGGGAAAGAATCCTCGGCTGGACGCAGGCATTTGCCTCGGTGGGCGGGTTGGTCGTCACGGGCGCCAACGCTCTGTGCGTTCAATACGCCAATTCGCTTCCCGCCATTCACGGTGGGCACGCGGCCTGGCGGTACACGTTGATTACCGGCCTGATTCCCGGCTTGCTCTTGCTGATGTTGCTGCCGTTGCTGCCGGAGTCGCCCGTCTGGCTCGAGAAACGAAAACAAGGCACGCTAAAGCGCCCTGAGTTTTGGGAATTGTTTCAGCCGGCGCTGCGCCGCACCACTTTGGTCACCACGATCCTGTTCGCGTGCGGTTTTGGCGCCGCGTTTGGCACGTTGCAATTGGCCCCAGCTCAAATGGTCCCAGGTCTGCCGCAAGTGGCCGAGGCAACGAAAACCCGCCAAACCATCGAGAAACAGGAAGCGCCGCTCATGAAACAATTGGCTGCGCTGCCGCCGGGATCGCCCGAACGGAAAACGATCGAAGCGCAACTCGCGCCGTTGCGAGGCAAGAAAGCTCCGGCCATGAAGCAAATTCAACAAGCCGCAACCAAGGTCCAATTTTTCCAGGAAATGGGCGGCTTGGCCGGACGCTGCCTGCTGGCCCTTTTGGTGACTGTGATTGCGAGCCGAGTGACTTTGCTCCGGATGTTCCTCGTGCCCGGAGTCATCATTGTTCCGTTGGTGTATTTTTATCCGGCCCGCACTGACCTCGAATTACTGAAGTGGGGTGTGTTCGTGGCCGGCATGCTGACGATCGGCCAATTCAGCTTCTGGGGAAATTATTTGCCGCGCGTTTATCCGGTTCACTTGCGCGGGACGGGTGAAAGTTTCGCAGCCAACGTGGGCGGCCGAATGATTGGAGCGTCCGCAGGTTACGTGACGACGAACCTGATCGCGCCGCACTTGCCGTATCAATCGACGTTCGCGCAGGTCGCGGTGGGCGGCGCCATCATGGCGCTGTTCGTTTATGCGTTGGGGTTGCTGCTCACGTTCTGGCTCCCGGAACCGGAGAAGGAATTGACGATTGAAAATTGACGATTGACGATTGGATTGCGGATCTTACGGGCGAGAGGCCCGACGTTCAGCTGATTTAGATTCGTTCGATTACCTGGCGATCAAGCTCGAGGTCCGTTCCGATAGCCAAACCATGTCCAGGTTGTTTGGGGAAGCCACATTCAACGCGAGATTGTTGTTCAAGCGCACCGGCGGTTTGGTTCGGCTGTCGACCCACTTCCGGATTTCGGCGTGACCATCAGCAAATGAAATGCCCGCCGCGCCGTTGTGGTAGCTGGCGGGGAAATCAATGATGCGCGCGCTGGCCAGCGACTCGACCATTTGATTGGCAAAACCGCCCGCATTGATTCCGTCGGGATGCTCGTCCAGTAGGACGTAAAGTTTCGATGGTGAGGGATCGGTGATCTCCGCGGTTTTGCGATAGGTGCGATATTTTTTCTGGCCTTCGTTGTAAGACGGCGGCGCGAGCCACGCACCGGGTCCACCGAGCGCCTGACTCATGCTCATGCTGCGGACACGCGGGACATTTTTTCCTCGAATCGTTACGTAGCTCCGGTCCGCTGGACATTTATAAACTTCGACCGCTTGGAGGTAGGTCGCGAACTTTGAAAGGTTCGGATCCTTCATGATCACGGTATTGGTGTTATCCGGATTCGACCCGCTGAAGTCCAGCCACCCAGCGACCCAAGCGCCCGGCTCTGCGCGGGTGTTTCCCGGGGCGGTGATGCGATCGTTATTGTCGTCCGGGTACAAGAGCCAGGCGATCTGGAGCTGTCGGAGGTTATTCAGGCACTTGATCCCCTGGGCTTTGGTTTTTGCTTTTGCCAACGAAGGCAAGAGCATGCCTGCGAGGATCGCGATGATGGCGATGACGACGAGCAGTTCGATCAGGGTGAAGGCCGAAAAAGTTCGGCGGCGGTTTGCGAGCAGTTTCATGGCGCAGGAATAGTTTGTCTCGTAGGCAACGAGTGGCATTTGGGCGATGCGCCGATCGTGCCAAACCGCGGCAAAAAGGCAAGCCGTCTGGCGGCGGCGGGCAAGCCTCACTCTGTGGGGGATGTTTGGTGCATCGGAGAGGTGCAGGTGGGGCGAGAGTACTCGCGAGCCGTTTGTTGCATACTCGTCGGCGGCTCGTCAGTAGCCTCGCCCCACCGAATGGCCTTGGCGCATCCAGGCGGTGCAGGTGGGGCGAGCGTACTCGCGAGCCGTTTGTGCGTACTCGTCGTCGGCTCGTCAGTAGCCTCGCCCCACCGATCAGAAGGTTCTCCAGCGTTCCAATCGGTGGGCGAGTTCGTCGAGGTGAGAGGCTTCCCTGTTGATGTCGGGAAAGTCGCGCAGCAGCTGTTCGATGGTTGGGATCGCGCCCCAAGCGGTGACGGTGAACACTTCCAACGCCCGGTCCGTGTTAAGGCCGAGTTCGCGGTTCTTGCGGACGAACCGATGCCGCACTGTGGCGGACCATTCTTCCAAAGACTTGGGGGCATCGATTTGGTGACGCCCGACCCACGGAAGCCACTCGCTGATCTGCGATTGATGGCAAAAGGTCATCTTGCAGATCTGCGCGAAGGCGTCCTCGACATCGACAGCCAGATGGTGCTGGTTCGCTCCGCTCATATAGCCATCGTGCAGATTTAGAATTACCGGCACCGCGCACTGGGCCGCGGCGGTTTCGTCTGCCGGGTATTCAGGCGTGAACGCATGCGGCACGTTGATCATATAAGCAACCTTGCGGACGGCGTCAGCGACGGCGACGTGATCGACGTGAATGCCAGCGAGCGGGTCGGGCGCAATGGGCGGGCAAAAAATATAATCCGGTTGAAACTCGCGAATCGATTTCCAGAGCGCAGCCAGTAAGTCGACCGTGACTTGGAGGCACGCTTCACGGGGCGGCTGGCCGTTGGGCAATTTCAGTTGTTCGAATTCATAACCCCCGATCGCAGCTGAGGCCAATTGCTCCTGAAAACGGAGCTGGCCGGTTTCTTCGCGAGTGCGGAATTGGTGTCCGGCTTTGCCGTCCGTGCAGACGACAACCCGTGCGCGCAACCTCGAACCGAGCTTGCGTTTCCAGAGCTCGAACGTCCCGGCGGCGACGAACTCGAAGTCATCGAAATGGGCGTGGATACAGAGGATACGCATGGCTGGGGAGTGTGTTGGTTTTGTTAAGGTTTGCCAACAAACATTGGATAACGATTCGCAATTTCCAGCTTGGCCTTGGAAGGATTGGCCTATAAAAAGTTGCGCCGAACTTATTTGTGCGCTAACACTGACTCAAAGGAAATTATGACCTCACCCAAGTTTTGGATCCGTGGTGTATTAGTTCTCCTGTTTTTCTCCCTTTTTCCAACCGCGTTCGCCGGCGAGGCAGACATCAAAATCCCGGATCTGGATCCGATCACCTTCGACGTTTTAGGGCAATCGGTTGGCGGCATGGCGCTGCTCTACGCCGGTCTGGTCATTTGCATCCTGGGGGCGGTCTTCGGCATCATACAATATCGCCAAACGAAAGCGTTACCCGTCCATCACCGCATGCAGACGGTATCGAACACGATTTGGGAAACGTGCAAAACGTACCTGCTGCAGCAGGGAAAATTTCTTGCCATTCTCTGGCTGCTCATCGCCGTCTGCATTCTCTACTACTTCATTGGGCTGCGCTGGAATGACCCCGAGCTCACGCATGGCCAGCTCATCTCCAACGGGCTGGTTATTTTGGCCTGTTCGGTATTGGGCATTCTTGGCTCCTACGGCGTCGCCTGGTTCGGCATCCGCATCAACACTCAGGCCAATTCCCGGAGCGCGTTTTCGGCTCTGCAAGGAAGCCCGCTTCGCACGCTCGAAATTCCGCTCCGTTCCGGGATGAGCGTCGGATTGCTGCTGGTCAGCGTCGAATTGTTCTTCATGATTGGGATCCTGGTTTTGTTGCCGCGTAATTTAATAGGGCCGTGCTTCATCGGGTTCGCGATTGGCGAATCGCTGGGGGCAAGCGCGCTCCGTATTTGCGGCGGTATCTTCACCAAAATCGCTGACATCGGGGCGGACCTCATGAAGATCGTTTTCCAATTGCCCGAAGACGATCCGAAAAATCCCGGCGTGATTGCCGACTGCACCGGGGATAACGCCGGCGACAGCGTCGGCCCAACGGCGGACGGATTTGAAACGTACGGCGTGACAGGCGTGGCGCTCGTTTCGTTTTTGGCCCTGGCTTTGGCTGCGCCCGCCTACCAGGAAATCAGCGCGAAATTGATCATCTGGCTGTTCACGATGCGCGCGTTGATGATCATCACATCCCTGGTTTCCTACTTTCTTAGCTCGGCCGTGAGCCGCAGTCTCTACGGAACAAAGAAAGACTTCGACCTGGAAGCGCCGCTGACGATGCTGGTCTGGCTCACGTCGATCATTTCGATCGGTCTCACCTTCGTCGCGAGTTATCTTTTGCTGTCGACCGTGCCCAATCATCAGAATCTCTGGCTGGTCCTGTCAGCGATCATCAGTTGCGGAACGCTCGCCGGAGCGGTCATTCCCGAATTTACCAAAATTTTCACGAGCACGAACTCTCGGCACGTTCGGGAGATCACCAACGCATCGAACCATGGCGGCGCGTCGCTGAACATTCTGTCCGGGTTTGTGGCGGGCAATTTTTCGGCGTTCTGGATGGGTCTGGTCATTTTGGGTTTGATGGGCCTGGCGTATTGGTTCTCGACCAGCCCGAGTTTGGCCGCGTTGATGCCGGCCGAATTTGCCTTCGCGGCGCCGATCTTTGCGTTCGGGTTGGTGGCGTTCGGTTTCCTCGGGATGGGTCCGGTCACGATCGCGGTCGACAGCTTCGGGCCGGTGACGGACAACGCCCAATCCGTTTACGAACTCAGCCAAATTGAGTCCCAGCCGAACATCAGCCAGGAAATCCAGCGCGATTTTGGCTTTCGACCCGACTTCGAAAACGCGAAATATCAATTGGAGAAAGGAGACGGCGCTGGCAACACCTTCAAGGCGACGGCGAAGCCGGTTTTGATCGGAACGGCTGTCGTGGGGGCGACCACGATGATTTTCGGCATCATCATTCTGCTCCAAAATCTGCCGGGCTACGGCCACGTGGTGGAAAATCTGAGTTTAGTCCAGCCGACCGTCATCCTCGGGTTGTTGATGGGCGGCTCGGTCATTTATTGGTTCACGGGCGCTTCCACGCAAGCGGTGGTGACCGGCGCATACCGGGCGGTCGTGTTCATCAAAGATAATATCCGGCTGGACAGCGGGGCTGCTTCGATCGAGGACAGCAAAGAAGTGGTGAAGATCTGCACGATTTACGCGCAAAAAGGGATGGCGAATATTTTCGTGGTCATCTTCTGCATGGCGTTGGCGCTGCCGTTTTTCAATCCATTCTTCTTCATCGGTTATTTGATCGCGATTGCGTTTTTCGGTTTGTTTCAAGCCATCTTCATGGCGAATGCCGGCGGCGCTTGGGACAACGCGAAAAAGATCGTCGAAGTCGAGCTTCGGCAAAAGAACACTCCCTTGCACGCCGCGACGGTGGTGGGCGATACGGTGGGCGATCCGTTCAAAGACACCTCTTCAGTTTCGTTAAATCCGGTCATCAAGTTCACGACCCTGTTCGGGTTGCTCGCCGTCGAGATCGCCGTGACGATGACGAACACCACAGCCAAACTTGGGATTGGGATCTTTTTCTTTCTCGTCGCGTTGGTCTTTGTTTACCGCTCCTTTTACAACATGCGCATTCCGACGGAACAGACGGGCACGGAAGGGAAACTCGTCATCGGCGAAGAAGAGAATGAACCGGCCCGCGGAGCTTAATGAAATGTTTCGATCAATGACGCCGGCACGGCGCCGCGCCTCCGGAGTTCCCGCAGACTGAGCGAATCGAACCGTTTGGCGAGCCGCACGCCGCGATCATCCGTGACGAGCGGGCCATGATAAAACTGGGGCGGCGCCAACCCGAGAGCCTCATAAAGCAGAAGCTGGCGCGCCGTGGATACGAGCAAATCGGCCCCGCGAACGACTTCGGTGATTTTCATCGCTTGATCATCAACGACGACCGCTAATTGGTAAGCCGGAACGTCGTTGTTTCTCCAAACCACAAAGTCGCCAAAATCTTTGCCGGCGAGGAACGACTGCGGGCCGAAGCGGCCATCCACAAACGCTATCCTTCTTCCATCTTCCACCTGAAATCGCCAATTACACCTGAGTGAGCGTTTGGGTTCAGCCGCCGGCGCGAAACATTTTCCGCTCGAACTCGAGGAGCGCGGACCAGCTGGGTCAGAACCAAAAAATGATCGCGGCCGGCATTTGCCTGGATAAATCGGCTCTTCACCTTCAATGCCCGAAGGAGCAGCTTGCCGGATTTCCTGTCTCGTGCAGGCGCAAGGATAAACCCGGCTGGTCTCCCGTAATTTCTCAAACGCTTCCAGGTGCATGAGCCGGCGCTCGCTTTGTGTGTAAGGCGAAAACGGGCCGCCGCAATCGGGCCCTTCCTGCCACTGAATCCCGAGCCAGCGCAGATCTTCAAACATCGCCGCGACGAATTCCGGCCGGCAGCGTTGGGGGTCGAGATCTTCGTTGCGGAAAACCAAAGTGCCTTCGGCTCGAATCGCCCGTTGATAAGCAGTCCAGAACGTTTGCGCGTGGCCGAGATGAAGGTAACCCGTTGGCGACGGCGCGATGCGGCCTCGATAAGGCGGAGCCACAATTCTCATGCGGATGGAGTGGACTGGTTTGGCGTCGAGGCTTCTGCCATGGCCCGCAAAGACACGCTAAAGCGTGCACAGCAAACGGCCCTGGATCGAGCAGGTTCGTTCAAAAGTTCAGATGGCCGGCGACGGCTGGGATTCGAGCCAGTCGCTGAATTTGGGCAACCGGAAAGAGAGAAGGGAAGCGATCTTCGAACAATCGAGCGACGTGTCCGGGGCGCGCGCGGGGCCATGGTGCTCGCGTAGAGATGAAGATTCGATTCGTCCTGGCAAAACGCCCCAGCGATCGGCGAGCAGTTGCCCAATTTGCCAGCGGGAGAGCCGCTCGCTTCCCGCGAGGTGAAACAAGCCCGTTTGATTCTTTGACAGGAGTTCGAGCACGCCCCGCGCGGTGATGGCCGCTGGAATAGGGCATCGAAATTCATCCGCGAACAATTTCAAAGTCCTTCCCGATTCCAGTGCGCGCCGAATTTCTTCGTTGAAGCCGCGATCGCGCGTGGGCGAGATTCCCGCATTCAGCGAAGTGCGAACCACCAGATGGCGTGGATTGCGCAAGACGATTCGTTCCGCGACCGCTTTCGTTTCGGAATAGACCGTCAACGGGTTGACCGGATCGCTCTCGAGGTAATTTCCTTTTTTTCCGTCAAACACAAGATCCGTCGAAAAGAAGATCAGCGGAATGTCTTCCGCCAGCTCGGCGATGAGTTGAGTGGATTCAATATTGATCCTTCGGGCCAGCGCGGGGTTTTCCTGGCACGCAGGTGTTTTGCTCAAGGCCGCGCAGTGAATGACAGCGTCGGGCGGATCCCGTCGAAAGGTCGCTCGCACCGCCGAGGCGTCGGTCACGTCGAGCACGCAGCGGGTGATTGGAATCGGGTCGAAATCGTGGGAATGAGCTGTTTGCACGAGAGCGTGACCGATCAATCCGCCAGCGCCGGTGATCCAGACGCGTTTTCTCATTTGGGGGTGCGGCAATCGTGAGTTCGCTCGCGGACTGGCAATGGTCGGGTCAAGTCGCCCGAGCGCTCGGCTCGTCGAGCAGCCGTTTCGTCAGATCGGAATAAGCATCAATTCGCCGGTCGCGGAAGAAAGGCCAGTGGGTGCGGGTGACATCGACTTTCGCCAGATCGACCTCGACGAGCAGAATTTCTTCCCGATCCGTGCTGCCTTTCTGTAGAATCTCGCCTGAGGTGCCGGCGACGAAACTTTGCCCCCAAAATTCGATGCCATCTCCGCCCGCGGGTTTCTCGAGGCCAATCCGATTCACTGCGGCGACATAACAACCGTTCGCGACCGCGTGGCTGCGTTGAATTGTTTCCCAAGCGCTGTGTTGCGCGGCGCCGGCTTCGGCCTTTTCGCTCGGATGCCATCCTATCGCTGTGGGATAAAACAGAATCTCTGCTCCGTGCAGGGCAGTGAGCCGGGCCGCCTCGGGATACCATTGGTCCCAGCAGATCAGCGCGCCGATTTTGCCATAGCGGGTTTCCCACGCGCGAAATCCGAGATCGCCCGGCGTAAAATAAAATTTTTCGTAATAGAGCGGGTCGTCCGGGATGTGCATCTTGCGATAGATGCCCAGCAGGGAGCCGTCAGCGTCGATGATCGCGGCGGAATTGTGATAAATGCCCGCGGCCCGTTTTTCAAAAATGGAAGCGATCACGACGATTTGATGCTTCCGGGCGACTTTTTGAAAAGCTTTCGTGGTCGGGCCGGGAATCGGTTCAGCCAGCTCAAAATATTTATGGTCTTCCGCCTGGCAAAAATATTGCGAGCGGAAGAGCTCTTGGGTCGAAATGATCTGAGCTCCGCGGCGGGCGGCTTCTTCCGTTCGGGCCAAAGTTTTTTCCAGGTTCTCGGCCGGATCTTCCGAGCAACTTGTTTGAATAAGGCCGAGCGTGACGGCGCGGCGCGAGATTTTTGGGCGGACGGAAGTTTGCGGCGGCGAACTCGGGCGACGTTTCATTTCCGGCTGAGGCTGGTCGAGATTCGAGCGGTGCGTTCGAGCAATTGGGTGCTTCCTTTGGACGCCGTCACGGAACGGAAATCTGCCTGATCGAACAATTCTCTGCAGAATTTTCCGAGGGTTTCGTTGGTGGGGCCGTAACCACCGTGGTAAATGTAGAACTCCAGCGCATAGAGAAATTCATCGGCGGTCGCATAGCGCGTGTCAAGTTTCCGGGCCAGGGCGCGCTGAATGATTTGGTTCAAGCGTTCATCAATGCGCTTGTCCAGCGGCCGGAAATCGGGCACGGGCATGCTGATGATGCGATCGCGGGATTCATCCGAGTTGCTTCCCTTGAAAATATTGTAGCCGAGGAGCAAATGCGCGAGGACGACGCCGGTCGAAAAGATATCGGACCGCTTATCGGTGATTTGAAAATCGGCTTGTTCCGGGCTCATGTAATCGGCTTTGCCAGCGACCACCTCGCCTTCGTTGTCCTGGAGAAGGCCGCGGGCTTTGGCGATGCCAAAGTCGGTCAGTTTCACATCGCCTTCGAACGCGATCATGATGTTCTTCGGATTGACATCGCGATGAACGATCCCGAGCGCCTTTCCATCTTTGTCAGTTTTGGCATGGGCGTAAGCCAGGCCCCGCGCGACGCGGCTAATGATGAAAACGGCCAGCTCGACCGGCAGAATTTGTTTTTTCAACCGAAGCTGCTGGCAAAACTGTTCGAGATTAACGCCACGGATCAGCTCCATCGCGATGAAATAAACGCCCTTGGTTTCGCCCAGGTGATACGTTTGAACGATGTTCGTGTGAATCAAATCGGCCACGAGCTTCGCTTCGCCGATGAAGTTATCCAAAAACTCCTTTTGATTGGCGAAGTGCTCCCGAATGATTTTGATGGCGACACGTTTGACGAAATCCCGGGGACCGTGTTGTTCGGCTTCGTAAACGGTGCCCATTCCCCCCTCGAAAATCTGCCGCACGATCGTGTAGTGCAGTTCGTTTTCGATCGTGAAGAGCGGGGCCATTTCGTGGGCATGTTGTGGGAACTCGAAGGCAAGTCAAGCCTGCGCTGGATGGCGTATCTTGCTTTCCGACGGCGCCGGTGGAAATCGAGCCGGCTCAAGTTTTGCGGCGGCGCAGGCCGCCCGAATGCTTCGCGCGCGCGGGTGACTTTATTGCGGGGCCGGGTTTTGCCCGGACGGGCCAAACTTGCTTCACTGCAAAACCCCTGTATTTCCTGGCAAAATCAGCGATTTTCTCCTTGCGCCTCGTTGCCGAAGAGTTTTAATACGCCGAAGTCAATGTGACTTCATCACCAATTAAAAACACAACCTATGGCAAAGCCACTTACCAAATCACAGATCGCAGCATCGATTGCTGAGAAGACGGGCATCACCAAAAAATCGGCCGTCGAAGTTCTCGAATACGTTGCAGATCTTGCTTACAAAAATGCGAAGAACAGCTTCACGCTCCCGGGGCTCGGCAAACTGGTCCTGGTAAACCGAAAAGCACGCATCGGCCGCAATCCCGCCACCGGTGAAGAAATCAAAATTCCCGCCAAGAAAGTCGTGAAATTCCGCGTTGCGAAAGCCGCCAAAGACGCGATCCTCGGCGCCAAGTAAACCTCCGTTTTTCAAAAAGGCACTCTGGTCCTCAGAGTGCCTTTTTGTTTTTGGAAGCTGGTTGGAAGATAGATGGCGGCGCCGCCGTTGTAGCCGCCGAAGTGATGAGGCGGATGGAGCATTGGAGCTGGTGAATGGGTCTTGTCCGCCTCCTTACCGTCGGCGGCTACGGTTTGCCAAGGAAAAATCTAATCGATCTGCGAAGATGAAGGTTGCTGTCGTCGGCTGCGGCGCATTGGGAAGCTTCTATGGCGCGAAGCTATCGCAAGCCGGCTGCGAGGTTCATTTCCTTCTCCGTTCCGATTACGCGACGGTCCGCCAGCAAGGGGTTCGCATCGTGAGTCCATGCGGGGACTTTCACGTGTGGCCCAAGAGCGCGCGGCATGCCTCCGAAATCGGCTCCGTCGATCTCGTGGTGATTGGCCTCAAAACTTACGCCAATGATCAATTCCCGATTCTGCTCCCGGCCCTGGTTGGCCCTGATGCCGCGCTGCTGACGCTGCAAAATGGAATTGGCAATGAAGAGCGGTTGGCCGCGCTCTTCGGCCCTGATCGCGTCATGGGCGGGTTGTGTTTTGTCTGCCTCAATCGCGTCGAGCCGGGCGTGATTCACCATCTTGCCTTCGGTGACGTTTCCTTGGGTGAATTCGGGCGTGCGCCCCAGCCGCGAACAGAACAGATCGCGCAGCTGTTTTCGAGCGTCGGCGTGCCATGCGTTGTCACCCCGAATCTTGAACGCGCTCATTGGGAGAAGTTGGCCTGGAATATTCCGTTCAACGGCTTGGGAGTTGCCTCCGCGGCGGGTTATGAGGCGGTGATGCTCGGTGACCGGAGCAAGTCGGTTTCATTAGGGGCGTGCCTCACAACGGATCAGCTGCTCGCTGACCCCCAATGGGAGGCGCTCGTGCGGAGCTTGATGGCGGAGGTCATCGAGACGGCGCGCGCGCTCGGCTTTGATGTCCCGCGGCAGGTCGCCGATGCGCTGGTCGACCGCACGCGGAAGATGGGCGCTTACAAAGCCTCGACGGTGGTTGATTTTGAACGCGGACAGCCGCTCGAACTGGAAGCGCTTTTCGCCGAGCCGCTGCGTCGAGCGCAGCGCGCGAAGGTGTCCACTCCGCGTCTCGCTGCGCTTTGCCGGTTGCTGCAGACCATGAATCCTCCCTTGCCACTCTGACGCGCATGGTTTATGAAACGGTCCCTTTGCAAAAATCGCAGGGTTGAGGAATAGAATGACATGAGTGTTCGCGTTCGTTTCGCGCCGAGTCCGACGGGGTTCCTGCACATTGGCGGAGCTCGCACGGCGCTGTTCAATTGGCTTTACGCCCGCCACACTGGCGGAACGTTCATCCTGCGGATCGAAGACAGTGATGCGGCGCGCAACACTCAAGAAGCCGTCGAAGTGATCTTCAACGGACTGCGCTGGCTTGGCCTCGAATGGGATGAAGGACCCGCCAGCAGCTCCCCGGAAGCTGGGCAGTCCAAAGGAAATTTCGGCCCGTACTTCCAATCGCAACGCCGACATATTTATGAGCGGCGTGTGCAAGAGTTGAAAGACCGCGGGTTTGCCTACGATCATGAAGGCGCGGTCAAGTTTCGCATGCTCCGAGAACCGGTCGTCATTCCCGATCTCGTCGTCGGAAATGTGACGCGTGAATTAACCGACCGCGAAAAGTTGGAGCCCGATTTCGTCATCGTGCGATCCGACGGGCAGCCGGTGTTTCACCTCGTCAATGTGGTCGACGATCTCGAGATGCAAGTGACGCATGTGATCCGGGGCGAAGATCATTTGGCCAATACCGCCAAGCACATCGCGCTGTTTCGCGCGTTTGGGGTCGAGCCGCCGCGCTACGCGCACATTCCGCTGATCTTGAATATCGATGGAACGAAAATGAGCAAACGCGACAAGGGCGCGTCGCTCTCAACTTATCTTGAGGAAGGTTACGCGCCGGAAGCGGTGGTGAATTATCTGTGCCTGCTGGGTTGGTCGCCGAAAGAAAATCGCGAAGTGGTCCCGATCGAGGAAGTCATCCGGCTGTTTGATCTTCCCCAAATTCTCCGGCACAACGCGCGTTTCGACATCAACAAGCTCCATTGGCTCAATGGCGAATACATCAAGCTGATGAACCTGGCCCGGTTCGAACAGCTGGCCGTGCCCGCGCTCGCACGGGTTGGCCTTAAGGTAGGGGGGCACAATTCGACATACATTTCCGCGGCTCTGGCCACCTGCAAAGAAAAGGTGAAGCTTTTTTCCGAAGTTCCCACGTTTGCTGATTTCTACTTTAAGGAGTCGATCGAGTTCGATCGCGCGGCCGTGCAAAGCGAGTTCACCTCAGAAACAAAAGAACGGCTGGCAAAACTGCGTGAAGGATTTGCCCAGGTCGAACCGTTCACAGCGGCGCAGTTGCAGGCCAAGCTGCAAGCGGTCGCGGGTGCGCTCGGCGTCAAATCCGGCACTCTGGTTCATCCCATTCGTTTGGCCGCCACAGGCAAAGCGGTCGGGCCGAGTTTGTATCATCTGCTGGAAGTGCTCGGAAAGGAGCGCGTGCTGCGGCGTATCGATCATGTGCTGGCCGAAAGCTGAGCGTTGGCGAACCCCCGCCCCAAATCCAACACTTTTTTCAGAGCCCACTTGCGCAGCCACCCAATGATTGGTCTCCGCACGTCCGGTTCGGTCAGGAATGCAAGAATTTCTCCCTCTCCTCGTCGAACGAGGAGAGGGCCGGGGTGAGGAGCCGAATCAAACCTTCTCGCAACCGGCGAAAAGCTGGTTCCAATCGCAGCGAAGCATGGCGTGCACACGGTTCGCAAGCATTCGGTGAGCAAGTCGAGGGACAGGAGGATAGGGCTCCATGACCGAGAAAATGTTTTCCGCTGCGTTTTGGCTGCCAGCGTGACCAGTTGCGATCATTTCAGCCAGTTGATTTTGATTTCCTTTTCCAGCGGCTTGAATTCCGGGTCGCCGGTGACGAGGTCAGCTTTCTTTTCCTTCGCCAGCGCGGCGGCGAAGGCGTCGGCCAGACTGATTTTGAAACGGGCCTTGAAATCGGCGGCCAGGTCCGCCAGCGCGCGGCCGGCGGGATGGAATTGAATCGGAGCGGCCACAAGTTCGCTGGCAATCGTCTGCCACGCCGCGTCACCATCCTTGCGCCGAATCATGTATTGCACCTCGGCGTAGTTTACTTCGGTCATGTGCACAGGCTGGTCGCGTTGACCCGCCTTTTCGAGAATCTGCGCGACGGTTTCAGCGCCCGGCTCGTCGCGGAGCAGTTTGAGAAGCGCGTGACTATCGAGAACCTGTGTTACGGGCATATTTGACTTCCTCCAATTCCTTTTCTTCGCGCTTGTGTTCGGCCCATTCCTCGTCGAAAGGCTTGTCGCCGGGTTTGCGTTTCAGAATCCCCCGCAAACGCCGGATAGTGACCGACGTCACGGGCTTGAGGAGAATTCCTTCCGGCGTGGCCTGCACGACGGCCTTCGTGCCATCCTCGATGTGGAATTGTTTGCGAAGCCACGCGGGGATGACCACTTGGCCTTTCGTGGTGAACCAGACGGAATCTGTTTTTGTTATCGTGCTCACAGGTCAAACTCTTACTGTGTAACTGAATTCCGTCAACAGATAACAAGTCGGAAATAATTCAAATGGGCGGATACCGGTTGAACTGTTTCAACAACCGAGCTTGGAAAACATTTTGCCCGAACTGAAAACCGTTTTGCTCAACGCCTGCTTCGTTGAAGACGTTGGAGGTTGGTTTCGATGAGGTCGCGCATGAGTTTCGACAAGTCCATGGCGCCGTGCGCGAAAAGTAGCTGTTACCCGGGAGGGGGACCGATGGGCATTTCCGGTTGCGCGACTTTGGTGTATTGGAGCGCGTCCTGAATCAGCCGGTCGAGCCGGCCCGCGGCGACGATGATCTGCCGCCGGTATTCCTGAGTTTGGGCTGGCCCTCTCCTGGAAACCTGTTGACAGACCCGACAGAAGTCTGCTTGGGTTCGCGCGGCATCCCATGAGCGGCCCATCTCCCCAAAACATTACGTACCATCTGAAAATCAAACACATCCTCATCGTCGAGGATGACACCGGGCTGGCCGAGGCTTGGAAAATGTTTTTGGAATCGAATGACTTTGTCGTTTCGACCTTCTCCAATGGCGTGGAAGCTTTGAAACTGATCATGGAGATGGATGTCGACGCGATCATTTGCGATTTGATGATGCCGCAAATGGCGGGTGACATGTTTTATCTGGCGATTGAACGGGTCAAACCGCAGTTGTGCCGCCGGTTCATTTTCGTGACGGGCTACGACAAATTTCCAAAATTCGAAGCGTTCCTGAAGAAGGTCAACCCAGTGATCCTGTACAAGCCGATCACTCCCGGGAAACTGCTGGGCACAATAAAAGTTCTCTTTTCCAAAGCCGCGGCCGCCTCCTCCGCGGCTTCGGACAACCCACGCTTCGAGCAAGGCCATTTACCGCGGACCAATGGCCGGTAGGACCTACCGAGGGGCAATTCTGAGCGCAGACTCGCTGTCGGCTCGTCAGCAGCCTCGTGCTTCCCGATAGATCGGTCGCAGCCAAGCAGCGCACCTGGTCTGAGCGCACTCGCGACCCATTCGGCAGTCGATGCGCCAGGCGTGACAGTCACATCTCTGGACGATATATTCCGTTGCTCGAATCATGAATGCCTATCGTTCCTATCGTGATCTTCCTCCGTTGGCCGGCATTTGCCCGATGGAAAGAGCCATGCAGCCTGGCCTCTCCGTGGAAGAGTGCGTGGCTCGCTTAAAGCGATTCCACTACGCCTTCAAAAGGCTCCACGACATCTTCTTGTCCCGGCTCACCTCCGAGCCGATTTACGAATTGAAATCGGCTTTCAGCCTCCATGCCTACCTCTGCTCCGAGCACACCATGGCGTTGCGCCAGCGAATCGGCGAGATGCGCGAGCCGCCGCTCGGCTTGGACCAGATTCCCGATCCGCATTTGCAGATTTTTTTCGATGAAATCCGCAGCGCCCCAACGACAGAGGAATTAGTTCTCGGGATTTATGAAAAAGCGGCGCCAGCGCTTAAAATGGCGCTCGAACGCCATTTGGCAGACACTAATCCGCTGGCGGATCATCCTTCCGCGCGCCTTTGCAAATTCGCGCTGATCGAAGCCGGAGAGTTAATCGAATTTGGCCGGCAAGCAATCGGATGTTTGGTGGATGGAGCGTGCCGTGAGCGTGCGCGAGATTGGCTGGCATTGCTGGATGATTGTCTCACGGCGGCCGGCGGCTTGGACGGCACGGAACGACCGTCCGGAAAACGGATCAACCGCGCTTACTCCGCCACACCATTCCAGTACGATCCCAAACCGCGCCGGGACGAACGTTTCCCCGACCCGTACAACATGGGCGTCAATGCCGAGGTTTTTATTTACGACGAGAAATTTCCGCCGGAGCCAAAAATTCTAATGCTCTATTACAAGCGGCTTCGGGAAATCGATGTGCCGGAAATGATGGCGAGCATCATCGTCGAAACGGAAGGGAAGCCCTGGGCTTACTACCGCGACATGACGCGGCAGCTTTGGGATGAAGCGCGCCATGCCATGATGGGCGAAGTCGGCTTCGTTCAGTTGGGGGTTGATTGGCGGAAAGTGATGATCAACTTCACCTGGTCGCTGGCATTAAACACGCAACTCAAGGCGATCGAACGTCACGCTGTGCTCTATTTCATCGAACAAGGGTTGATGGCGAAAACGGGCAAGCGCTACGAATGGGAGGTTGGGCTCGCCTCGAAAAATCCGCTTACGGCGCTCTTTCAGGATTATGATTGGGCGGACGAAGTGCTCCACGCGCGCATTGGGCGGGATTGGTATCTCAAAGAATTCAAGGATGCGCATGCTGCCGTCCAGTACGGCGATCGTTGCTGGTCAAGAGTGTTGATGGGCTGGTCGCAATGGCGAAGCGAAGGGCTGACGCAACACAGAAATTGGTGGCCGGACGTTTATCGGGAAGCGTGCCAGCGCTGGGGCATCGAACCCGCGCCGGAAATCTTGAGTTACTCAACCAGCTACGAAACGATCCGAGCCGATCTGAAGAATTTAGCGGGCTCGGCGTAGAAAGCTGAACCCGGTCGGACTCGGTTCATCGGTGCCCGGAATCAGGAACTGTGCTGATCTTTTTCCCTTCGAATCGTGGATCTGACGTAGGAGTCCGACCCGCAAGGAGCAAGCTCAGAGCGGCGGTGCATCTCCGAGTTGTTGGAAAAAGTGCTGGACTACCGCGGACCGATGTGATGAACTGGGTTTGTGGAAACCAAACGGTGCATCCAAGGTCGCTGGTTGGATGAGGCCGAGATCGGCA
>Ga0082335_1002364_pt1 | contig 35535 bp, 33 predicted proteins | sample Subgrocontami58m_FD_72375 | JGI IMG/M metagenome (GOLD analysis project Ga0082335, IMG submission 72375) | Subsurface groundwater microbial communities from S. Glens Falls, New York, USA - GMW37 contaminated, 5.8 m (SPADES assembly) (version 2) ... | reverse complement strand
ACGCGCGGCTCGGCCAACGGCCGCTGCGGACGTTTCCCACCGTCTCGTTCTTCAACCTGCACTTCGGCTACCCGCTCGTCCGGCGCATGAAGGTCTTCCGGCCGCTCGATTTCATGCCGTACTCGCAGGAGGCCGCGGTGCGCGAACTCACCGCGGACTACGGCTGGCGCTATTACGGCGCGAAACACCACGAGTCGGTCTGGACAAAGTTCTTCCAGGGCTGGCTGCTGCCGACGCGCTTCGGCTACGACAAGCGGCTCGCGCATCTCTCCAGCCTCGTGGTGACAGGCCAGCTCACGCGCGTCGATGCGTTGCGCGAACTCGAGCGCCCGGCCTACGCGCCGGACGAACTTCGGCGCGACCGCGCGTTTGTGCTGCGGAAACTCGGGTTATCCGACGCGGAGTTCGATCAACTCGTGCAACAGCCGCTGCATACGCATCGCGACTATCCGTCCAACGAAGTTGCCAACCGCCTCGCGGGTGAACTCGTGCACGCGCTCATTGTCACCAGCCGAAAATTCCGCCGCCGGCGCGAAGCGGTCACGCCATGATCGGCATCATCGATGTCGGCTTGGGCAACACGGGCTCGTTGCTGAACATGCTCGCCCACCTCGGCGTCGCGGCGCAATGCGTGTCGACGCCAACCGGGCTCGCGGCGGCGGAACGGCTGATCCTCCCCGGCGTCGGCGCGTTCGATCCCGGGATGACCCGGCTGCGCGACTCCGGCCTGCTGCCCGCCCTCGAACGCCGGGTCCGGACGGAAGGCGTGCCATTGCTCGGCGTCTGTCTTGGCCTGCAATTGCTGACACGCGGGAGTGAAGAGGGTTCGCTCCCGGGGCTCGGATGGGTTCCGGCCATCACGCAGCGCTTCAAGGTTGCCGACGATGCGCGTCTGCGGATTCCGCACATGGGCTGGAACGAATGCCGCCCCACCGCGACTTCCAGTCTGTTCGATCTCGGCGGCCCTGAATTGCCGCGTTTCTATTTCGTCCACTCGTATCATGCGGTCTGTGACAGCCCGGCGACCGTGGCGGCCTGGACTCATTACGGCGGTGATTTCGCGTCGGCCGTGCAGCATGGCAACATCCACGCCGTGCAATTCCATCCCGAAAAGAGCCACCGCTGGGGCATGAAACTGCTGGAGCGATTCGCGGCGTTGCCGTAACCCATGGCCCGAATCCTTTGCCTTTCCTTCTCCCCCCTGCACACCGATCCGCGCGTGCACCGGCAAATCGCGTTGCTGAGCCGCGAGCACGAGGTCACCGCGGCCGGCTTCTCCGATCCGCAGCTGGCCGGCGTCAGCTTCATCAACGTGAACGGACCGCGGAAGAACATCGCGCAACGCGCGCTCGCCGCCGCGCGGCTGCTCGGGCGGAAGTTCGACGCCTACTACTGGAACATCGGGTACATCGCCGCCGCCCGGCGTGCGCTCCATGGGCGCGAGTACGATCTCATCATCGCCAACGATTCCGACACGTGGCCGCTCGCCGTCGCGCTCCGCGGGCCCGCCCGGCTCCTCTTCGATGCCCATGAATACGCTCCACGCGAGTTCGAGGATATCTGGTGGTGGCGATGGCTGCACCAACCGTACCGCGCGCACGTCTGCGGCAAATATCTGCCCGCGGCCGACGCCGTCACCACGGTGTGTGACGGCATCGCCGACGAATACGCGCGCTGCTTCGGCGTGCGACCGGTCGTCGTGATGAACGCCCCGCCACGCCGCGATGCGACACCCGCGCCCGTCCCAGCCGATCGCGTGCGCATGATCCACCACGGAGCGGCGATCCGTTCGCGGCGGATCGAAACCATGATCCTCGCGCTCGATCACCTCGACGAGCGTTTCTCGCTCGATCTCATGCTCGTCGGCAATGACGTGAAGTATCTGGCCGAACTGCAGCGACTGGCCGCGGCCCGGCCGCGCGTGCGGTTTCGACCGGCGGTGCCGATGCAGCGGATTCCCGAGGAGACGCGCGACTACGAAATCGGGTTGTTTCTCCTCGAGCCGACGAACTTCAACTACCTGCACGCGCTGCCGAACAAGTTCTTCGAATTCGTGCAGGCGCGGCTCGCCCTCGCCATCGGGCCATCGCCCGAAATGGCGAAGCTGATTCGCGCGCACGACTGCGGCATTGTCGCGGCCGACTTCACCCCGGCGGCGCTCGCCCGTGCGCTCGCCGACCTGACGCCGGCCGTCATCGAGCGCTTCAAGCGCAATGCGCACGCCGCGGCGGCGACGCTGTGCTGGGAACACGAAAGCGAAACGCTGCGCCGGATCGTCCGCCACCTGCTCGCTCACGCGCCATGTGCGGCATAGCGACCCTCTTCGAGCCGTCGGCGCCGGACTGGCTGCCCAAGACCATCCGCCGGATGATGGCATCCGTCCGGCACCGTGGTCCCGACGGCGAAGGATTTCTCTTTTTCGAGCCGCGCTCCGGTCGGACGACTCCCGTGCGGTCGAGCGACACCCCCGCCGATGCCGCCGGCGAACCCGAACCGCCGGCCGGCGCCACCCTCGCGCTCGGCCACCGCCGGCTCGCGATCGTCGACCTCACCGCAGCCGGCCATCAGCCGATGGCGGATGCGAACGGCGAATGCTGGATCACGTTCAACGGCGAGATCTACAATTTCATCGAACTTCGCGCCGAGCTGGCGAAGTTGGGCCACGCGTTCCACACCGGCACGGACACCGAGGTGATCCTCGCCGCATGGCGGCAGTGGGGCCGCGATTGCCTCGCGCGGTTCAACGGCATGTTCGCCTTCGTGATCTTCGACCGGCGCGACCGGCGGCTGTTCGCGGCGCGCGATCGCTTCGGCGTGAAGCCACTGTATTATTGGGTGACGCCGACGGGCGGACTCGCGCTGGTCTCCGAGATCAAGCAGCTCACGGTTCATCCGTGCTGGTCCGCGCGGCTCAACGGGCAAATCGCCTACGAGTTCCTCAACTGGAAAGTCTGCGATCACACCAGCGAAACGTTTTTCGCGGGCGTAAACCAATTTCGCGGGGGCGAGTTGCTCGAGGCGACGCTCGACGAACTCGGCGCCGCGGGTGCGCGCGGCACGCCGCTGCCGTTGCATCGCTGGTACGAGCTCACGCCGCAGCCGTTCGCCGGATCGTTCGGCGAGGCGGGCGCGCGTTTCCGTGAGCTGCTGATCGACTCGGTGCGATTGCGGCTGCGCGCGGATGTGCTGGTGGGCACCTGCCTGTCCGGCGGGATGGATTCCTCCGCGATCGTCTGCACGATGCGACACCTGCTGGGCGACACGGCGGCACACCGGCAAAAGACGTTTTCCGCGTATTCCGACGTCGCGCAGTTCGACGAACGAAAGTTCGCGGCACTCGTGGCCGGCCACACCGGCGCAGATCCGCACGCGGTCGTACCGCAGCCCGACGATCTCTTGCGCGACCTGCCCAAGCTCACCTGGCATCAGGACGAGCCGTTCGGCTCGTCGAGCATCTACGCGCAGTGGTGCGTGTTTCGGCTCGCGCGCGCCGCTGGCGTGACGGTGATGCTCGATGGCCAGGGCGCCGACGAGGCGCTGGCCGGTTATCACGGCTACTTCGGCCCGCGCCTGGGCGGGCTGTTCGCCCGCGGCCGATGGTCGCAGTTGCTGCGCGAATGCCTCGTGCTCCATCGCGCCTACGGCTACGGCTGGGGCAAGCAGGCCGGCCTGATCGCGAACGAACTGCTGCCGCTCAAAATGGCGGAGCCGGTCCGCCGCCGCATCGGCCGAACCGTCGCGAATCCCGATTTCCTGAACATGGCCCGGTTGGGCGCGACGCCGCGCTGGCCGCACGAAAACTCCGTGCGATTGCGCGAGGCGCTGCGTTCGGTCTGCGCGTCGCACCTCACCGCGTTGAGCCTGCCCATGCTGCTGCACTGGGAGGATCGAAATTCGATGGCGCACGGCATCGAGGCCCGGCTGCCGTTTCTCGATTACCGGCTCGTCGAGTTCTGTCTCGGACTGCCGGAGGATTTCAAGATGGCGGATGGCTGGACCAAGCGCGTGCTGCGCGAGGGCCTGCGCGACATGCTGCCCGAACCCGTGCGGCTGCGCCGGGACAAGCTCGGTTTCGCCACCGCCGAGGAAACGTGGATGCGCGAACGGTTGCGGCCGGAATTCGCGAGCCTGCTGGAAAAATCGCTCGCGACCGCACAACCCTGGCTCACGCCGGCCGCGGGCATCGCCGCGCGCCGGATTCTCGCCGGCGAGGCGCCGTTCAGCTTCTTCGTCTGGCGGCTGATCAGTTTCGGCCAGTGGATCGAAACGTTTCACGTGAACGCTGCGGCAAACTGACATGCTCGCACCCCGCGTCATTCCCGTGCTTCTGCTCGACGGCCGCCGGCTGGTGAAAACCGTGCGCTTCCGCGAGCCGCGCTATATCGGCGATCCGATGAACGCCGTGCGCATCTTCAACCAGAAGGAAGTCGACGAACTCGTCCTGCTCGACATCGGCGCGACCGCCGCCGGGACCGGCCCGCAGTTCGACTTCATTCGCGAAGTCGTCTCGAGCGCGTTCATGCCCGTGTGCTACGGCGGCGGCGTGACCACGCTCCCGCAGATGGAAAAACTCTTCCAGCTCGGCATCGAGAAAGTCTCGCTCGGCGCCGCAACGAGGCAGCTTCCGGGCCTCGTGGGCGACGCGGCCAAGGCGTTCGGCCGCCAGAGCGTGGTCGCCTGCATCGATTTCAAGCGCCGGCTGATCGGCGGGCCGACGGTCGTGACGGGTCGCGGCACCGACGATTTGAGGCGCAAACCCGCCGAGTTCGCCCGCGCCGTGCAGGACGCCGGCGCCGGCGAAATTCTCCTGCAGTCAGTCGATCGCGACGGCACGTTCGACGGGTACGATCTGCCGGTCATCCAGGAAGTCGCCGCGGCGGTGAACGTCCCGGTGATCGCCTGCGGTGGCGCGCGCGACTTCGCCGATCTCGCCGCGGCCATCGCCCATGGCGCGAGCGCCGCGGCGGCCGGCAGCTTGTTTGTGTTCCAGGGCAAGCTGCGCGCGGTGCTGATTTCGTATCCACCGCGGACCGAGTTGATGAAGCTGGTGCCGCCACGGAACGCACCGGGGTCGCCACCGCGATGAACGCGCACTTCGTCACGCGCCAGGCCTGTCCCGCCTGCGGCACTGCCGGCACACGGACGATCTTCCAGCGCAGCTACGAGGAGCCGCGGCTGCGCGCCGCGTTGGAATCGTTCTACCGTGTGGTCGGCGGATTGGACTACGAGGCCTTGCGGGGCGCGGACTACGTCGTGCAAGCCTGCCCGAACTGCGGGCTATTCTACCAGCGCGATGTCCCCGACGACTTCCTGCTGCAGAAGCTCTACGAGGAATGGATCTCGCCGCAGAAATCGTTCGAACGCTTTCACGCCCATGTGTCGGTTGCGCGCGAACGCGAGATGGCCCGCGAAGTCGCGCTCAGTCTGGCACTGGTCCAGCCGGAGGGCGCGCGCCCGCGCGTGCTCGACTATGGTTGCGGCTGGGGCGAGTGGGCACGCGCGGCCCAGGCGGCCGGCGCCGAGAGCTGGGGCACGGAGCTTTCACCGACGCGACGGGCCGCGTGCCTCCGCGCGGGAATCCAGGTTGTGCCGGACAAGGAGTTGCCCGCCGAAAGCTTCGACGTGATCAGCGCCGATCAGGTGTTCGAGCACCTGCCGCAGCCCGCGGCCACGCTGGCGCTGCTCAAGGCGAAACTGCGTCCAGGCGGCGTCATCCGAATCGCCGTCCCGAATGGCCGGCGAATCGCCGCCAGCCTCCACCGGTTCGATCAGGAGTTGCAGGAGCCGCGGCTCGGCGGCGTCAACGCCATCGCGCCGCTCGAACACCTCAATGGCTTCACCGCGCGCAGCCTCGTGCGACTGGCGGCCGGCTGCGGACTCGCCCGGCTCATGCCCTCCTGGGCCGCGCTCGGCCGCGCGTTCATCTGGCCGCCGGGTCTGCGGGCGAAGGCGAAGCAGCTCGCGCTGCCCTTTTATCTCCGAAGCCGCTGGACGACGCAGATGTGGTTCGCCGCGATGCCGCATCTCCACGTTGTCGGTCAAACGTAGCGCCGGCATCCTGCCGGCAGGTGGCTGCGGCTTCCAGCCGCAGGTTCATCGACTGGAGGTCGATGCCACTCGCATGCCGGCAGGATGCCGGCGCTACGTTCAGGCCGCTGCGATCACCGACAGCCGGCAGATGCGCCCGTTCACCGCGAGGCCGCCCGTCGCCGTTTGACCGGCGTGGAATCCCATAATACGCCCAGTTGAATATTGCGCCGTGGCGCAAAATTGGACGCAGCGGGGCGGATTTCCGCAAAACGATGGGTTGATGAACGTCACTTCGCGCGAAAAGGTTCAGCCGTGCGTTCGGCTTCAATCGCTCAACGACTCTTCCGCCGGCTGCGTGGCGGCGGATTGCGCTGGCTCGCCGGCGCAATGCGCAATCGCATTTTCCCGCCGCGGCTGAAGGCCGCCGCTGCCATCCTCGCCGCCGTCCGCGATCGCCGCGGGCTCGAGATCGGCGGGCCGAGCCGGATTTTCCGCGCGGGCGGGATGCTCCCCGTCTATGCCGCCGCTGCGTGCCTCGACAATGTGAACTTCACCGCCGACACCGCGTGGGAAAACCGGCTCCGCGACGGCGGCGATTTCCCGTTTCACCCCGGCCGCCCGGCTGGCACGCAGTGGCTGCGCGAAGCCGTGGCGCTCACGGGCATCGCGGAGGGCGCCTACGATTTCATTCTCTCGTCTCACTGTCTCGAGCATGTGGCCAATCCGATGGGCGCCTTGCGCGAGTGGTCGCGCGTCACGAATCCCGGCGGACACCTCGTGCTCGTGCTGCCGGATCCTTCGCGGACATTCGATCATCGTCGCCCGCTCACCACCCTCGATCACCTGCGCGCCGACTTCGCCCGCGGCACCGGCGAGGACGATCCCACCCACGCCGCCGAGGCGATCGCGCTGCACGACATCGCACGCGATGCCGGCGTCGGGTCGGCGACGGAATTCGCCGAGCGCGTCCGCGACAACGCGCGCAACCGCTGCCTGCATCATCACGTGTTCGATCTCGCCCTCCTCGCGGCGGTGCTGCCGGAAACCGGATGGCACGTCCTCGCCGCCGAACGCGCGCGACCGCTGCACCTCGTAGCCTTCGCCCGAAAGGAGTCGTCGTGAAGATCGCCTATCTCGGCCAAATGGCCGACGTCTCCTGCGAGAACGGCATCTCCAAGAAAATTCGCGCTCAGACCGCGGAATGGCTCCGGCTGGGACACGAGGTGCACTACTTTGGGCTCGAGGCCACCGCGGGAGTTTGGGGCGGACTTGCCCCGCTGCCCGTGCAGGTGCGCGTGCGCGGCGGCGTTGGCCAGCGCATCCTGCAGTCGCGCCGCCTGGCGCAGGACATCCGCGTCTGGCGGCCGGACGTCATCTATTTTCGCTACGCCTACCACAGCGCCGGCCTGCCCGAACTGTTCCGGCAGGTCCCAGCCGTGGCTGAAATCAATTCAGACGATCTTGCCGAGTATCCGCTGACCTTGTCGTGGCCGAAGCTTGTTTACCACCGGCTGACGCGCGCGCGCATCTTGTCGAGCACCACCGCTCTGGTCTGCGTAACGCACGAGCTGGCGACACGGTTGGCGACTTTCGCCAAACCCACCGAAGTGATCGCCAACGGGATCGACTTGGAGAACAAGCCGCACGTATCACCCGCTCCCGCCGCCCGGCCGCGCTTGATTTTCGTCGGCAGTCCGGGCTCGCCCTGGCATGGGCTCGAGCGCGTGAACGAACTGGCGGGGTTGCTGCCCGACGTGGAGTTCGACGTCGTCGGCTGCGATGTCCTCCCGACACCGCCGCCCACCAACGTCCATTTTCACGGCGTGCTGACGCGCGAACGCTATGAACCGCTCTTGCACGCGGCCACTGCCGCGATCGGCACGATGGCCCTGTATCGGAAGCGGATGGACGAAGCGTGCCCGTTGAAAGTTCGGGAGTATCTGGCCGCCGGACTTCCCGTGATCGCCGCGTACCACGACACGGACGTTCCGGCCGACGCCGATTATTTCCTCCGGCTGCCCAACGGGCCCGGTTCGCTCGCGCCGGAACGCGAACGCATCACGGCGTGGCTGGCCCGCTGGCGCGACCGCCGCGTGGACCGCGCCGCGGTGGCGCATCTCGACACGCGCGTGAAGGAGCGGCAGCGACTGGCGTTTCTCGCGCGAATCGCCGGTGGTGCAACCCCATGACGGCACCGGCCACGAATCCCGCGCGGCCGCCGGTGGTCGGCGTTGTCGTCACCTATTTTCCGGACGCTGACTTCGCCGCGCGGCTCGCTGCGATTGCCCGTGAGACCTCACAGGTGATCGTCGTCGACAACAGTGCGAACGATTCGGCCCGGGCGGCGGTGCGAGCCGCGTGCGCGCCACACGGTGCCCGATTGGTCGAGAACGCGGAAAATCGCGGGCTCGGCGCAGCCCTTAATCAGGCGGTCGCCATGCTCGAGCCCGGCGTCGATTGGATCGTCGCGTTTGATCAGGACAGCACGCCGGAACCGGGATTCACCGACGCGTTGTGGCGGCTCGCCGCCGCGCCCGGCGGACGGGTGGCGATCGTCGGCGCGAACTGGCGCGACGAAGCGCGGCCGGACAAACGGGCGCCGCAACTACGGCGTCATCCCGTCGTGCCGTTCTGCTTCGAGCGCGTGACGTCAACGCAGGATCTGCGCGGCATCACCTGCGTCATAACATCCGGCTCGCTTTTCCACGTGCCGACGCTCCGGCAGCTCGGCGGCTTCAACGAGGAGCTGTTCCTCGATCTCGTCGACAGCGAACTCTGCCTCCGTACGCGCGCGGCCGGGTACGACGTGGCCGTGGCGGCCGGCGCGCTGATGTGTCACCGTCGAGGCGCGAAGCGCGCCGTCCGTTGCTGCGGTCGCGAGTGGTGGCCGGCGTTCATGCCGCCGTCGCGGCTCCACTACCTGTTTCGCAATCGGATCCTCGTCGCCCGCCGGCATGGCTGGCGGTTTCCCCATTGGGTCATGTTCGAACTCGTGTTCGCGGCCAAGATTCTCACGGAAATTTTGCTCTTCGAAGATCGCAAATTCCGCAAATTTGCCGCGTGCTGGATCGGCACCTGGCACGGGCTGATCGGACGTGCCGGCCAGCTCCCATGAGTTCTCCCGCTTCCAGCGCACCACCGTCGACCGCGCGCGCCGCCTTGCTTGTTGCCAGCGCGAGCGGCCTGCTCGCGGTCGGGTGGCTGGTGCTCCACGTGTTCGTCGGCCTCGATTTCACCGACGAGATGCAGTACTACGGCGAAATCACGAGCCTCGTCCGGACCGGAAAATTCTTCCAGGACGACCTGTTCGTGCAGCAGCTCGGGTACCTCTGGGTGTGGCCATTCTTCAAGCTGCATGCCCTCGCCTTCCCCGATCACGCCTACCTGATCGTGTTCGCGCGGTTGCTGTTCGTCATCGCCTACGCCGCCGTCGGCGCGTGGTTCTGGCGCGCGACGACGCTGTCGGGCGGATTTTCGCCGGCGCAAAAACTCACCGGACTCGCGGTGTTCTTCGCGTGGGTCCCGTTCCAGTTGTTTGCCTTCAGCTATAACACCTTCGCGTACCTCTCGATCGTAGCGCTGCTCGCCACGTGGCTCGCGCGCGAGCAGCTCGGGCTCAGGCGATACGCGGTGATCACGGCCGGCTTGCTGACGGTGCTGACCTACAGTTATCCGCCGGCGGGATTGGTGCTGATCGCGGTAGCGGTGGTGGAAGCCTGGCGGCGTACGGGCCGCGCCACCGCGCTGCGGTTGCTTGGCTTCACCGCGGCGGCCGGCGGAACCGTGCTCGCGCTGATTCTGCTCCGCCACGGCAAAGCGTTCATCGATGATCTTGTCGTCTCCGCTCGCTTCAGCGGCGGGTTCAGTGGCGGGCAGATGTTTCGCAATCCGCTCCACATCGTCGCATGGTGTATCGTTGCGCTCGGTGGCGGCCTGCTCGTGGCGCGACTGTGCGCCCAGGCGCCGGTGCCGGTGACAACCGCGGAAACCGGCACGGCGCGCACCGCTCACAGCGCGTTGATCATCGCAACCCTCGTCGTGCTCCTCCTGTTCGGCGTGCGCTGGGCCACCGGCTTTGTCGCACCGTTCTGGTTTGTAGGATTGCTGCTCGCGCTCGCCACGGCGGTCCGGCCCGGCGACCCGCGCGCCGTGGCCGACCTCAGCGCGGTCGGGCTGCTGCTCGGGCTGCTCTTCGCGATCAGCGGCGGCGATGGGATGATCAATTTCGGGACCGGCTCCGCGGGGGGGCCGCCGCTTTTCCCGCCTTTTTTTGCGCGGGATCTCCACACGCCCGCGCCCGCCGTGCCTCAGGCCGCCGCGACAAGATCCTCGAACCTCGGCCCCAGAATCGGTCCGAGCATCTCGCAGCCGGTCACGATCCGCTTCCGGATCCGGCGCGTGCATACGTCCAAGGCGCGCGCCACTTCCTCGACTTCCTGCCCTTCGATGATGCGCAGGCGCACGGCCGCCTGGATCGGCGGCGGAAGCTGCCCGAGCGCCTCGAGCAGCAGATCGCGCCGCTCCGCCCTGCGGACCTGCGTATGCGGGCCCGGGCCCGGCGCGACGGAATCGACCTCGGGCAACGGATCCATCGCCCCACGCCGGCGCACGAAGTCGATCGTCACACACTTCGCGATCTTGAACAGCCAACGCAGGAACTGGACCTCTTCCCCCGGCGCATGTGCGCCATGCTCCCACATGTCCATGAAGATGCACTGCACGATATCCTTGACGTCGGCCGCGCGCACCCCCAAGGTCCCGGACACCCTGATCTCGAGACGTCCGCGGTAGCGGGCCTCCATTTCGAACCACGCATCCCGCGCCAGCGGACCTCCTCCGGCCCCGAGCGCGAACAGTATCGCATCCGACATTCCATGCACCGGGCTCTTCATGAAGTTCATGGCGATACCCCTTTCGAGTCAGCTTCTTTTTTTCATTCCGCGCCCCGCGCGACTCAGTGCCGCGTGCAAGGCGTTGTCGGGGATAAAGCACGCCCTGTGCCAGCCTGAATTTCACTCTAATTCGTACCGAAGAAACCGATGGACAACGGGTTGTGACGGAACACCGAATCGCAGCGGCGAGTTCCGGAGGCGTGTAGAATCGTAACGCATTACGAAGCGTAACAGGGGCAAGCCGCCAACGGGCGGTACGCGCGCTCCTCAGCTCGCTCGCAGGTCGGCGCGCATCTGCGCGCCATCTTCCACGGACTCTGCGCCTGGTGCGAACGGACCTACAAGGGCGAGGTGGATCACGTCCGCCCGAAGAGCCGCTGCCCGGGACTACGCCTTTACTGAATGGTACGGATTTCGACGTTGCCATCGCCGGTGCGGCGGAGAGCGTGGACGTGACCGCGCCGAAGCCCGGCAGCAACGAGCGGCGCGCGGCTGCCGGCGAAGATCTGCACGCCCGGGAAGGCCCGCGCCAGCGCCGGGCGCGTGGGCCGCGGGACGAAGTTGGAGTTCGTGCTCCTCGAGGGGGAAGGGATCGGCGGCCAGTTTGGGCGCGACCGGCGATGGGGCGCGGGATCGGCTCGCAGGTCGACTAATGTATAGGGGCGCTGAGCCGGCGGGGCTCGAGGAGTCGGGATCGGTGGGGCGGGCGCACGGTCACGGCGTGCGGAGGTCTGGTTGGCGTGTGGTGCGGCCGGTGCGCGGCGCATCGGAAACGAGCGCGGAGCGCGCCCCAACGACGATGCGGAGCAGCCGATTGAAGTGAAAAGTCGGTGCTTCGTAGTTAAAACGATTCCAACGACGTTAAATCGGTTTTTCAGCTGTTGCGACGAGTTTCAACGGCGACAAGCACGATTCGAACGGCGGACGGAGCACTCGCAACGCCGATAAACACGACGCGCACAATTGAAAAGCGGATTCTCGTGGATTGAGCGGTGATGCAACAGGGTTTGGAGCACGCGGATCGACGTTACGTGTGGATCCAACGGCGTTGAGTGGATGCCACACGACGAAAAGGCGGGGGAATCGTCGAGAGAATCGTGCTCAACAGGGAAAAGTGGCAGCGATTGCCGGTTGGGCGTGCTCAGGTCGTGGAGGAGGGCGCACGATCAGCGGTTCGGGGGCGCTTGCAACTGGTGAAAAGTCGATTTAACGTCGTTAAGTCGATTCTTTCGCTGTTGCGACTGACGATTCAGAGTTGCAGGGCGGCGCGAGCCTGTTGCGGTCAAATTGGAAGTCGTTGATCGCCGAGTTGACGGGGAGCGGGACGAGTACTTGTCGCCATCATGCCGTCGAAAGGTGAAGCGACGGGTTTTGCGCGAGTAGGGGGACGACCAAGCCGGGTTCTGAAGGACATTCAGGCCAAAGTCCGCCTGGCGATGAGGGTGAACGGTCCGTTCACCGCCGCATTGCTGAATGGCCGCGGTAGCGCCCATCCTCGTCGACTCGAACGGCCCGCCGATGCACTCACGCCCAAGGTGCAAACGGATCTCTTTCCGAAGTTCGAGCTGCCGCGGGCTTGCGCCCGCGGAGAGCGTTCGCGTTCCGCCCGGGTGGCTCAGGATAACCCGGCCCTGGGTGGCTCAATTGACGTGGCCCTTGACAATGGTCTGGACGCTTCAATGGGGCCGCGGGCTTGCGCCCGCGGAGAGGAGGAAACACTACGGTGAGGGAACCCTGCGGGGACCGCTTCAATGGGGCCGCGGGCTTGCGCCCGCGGAGAGAAGCACGACGGCGGGAACACGGGGATCCCGTTTCCGCTTCAATGGGGCCGCGGGCTTGCGCCCGCGGAGAGTTCGTGAAGCTCCCGTGCCCGAGCGGCGCGATGCACGCTTCAATGGGGCCGCGGGCTTGCGCCCGCGGAGAGTCCGCCGCCGGATCTTCTCAAGCGCGCGATGCGCGGAGCTTCAATGGGGCCGCGGGCTTGCGCCCGCGGAGAGTCGGGACGATTCCGCGAAGCTTCTACTGCCGGTTGAGCTTCAATGGGGCCGCGGGCTTGCGCCCGCGGAGAGGGATCTCCCCGTTGAGCGTGAGCTGAATCTCATTCCGCTTCAATGGGGCCGCGGGCTTGCGCCCGCGGAGAGGTCGGCGGAGGGCTGGACCCCGCGCGAGTTGCGTGCAGCTTCAATGGGGCCGCGGGCTTGCGCCCGCGGAGAGACACCGGCACCAGTCAAAAACTCCCCTTGAGGGTGCTTCAATGGGGCCGCGGGCTTGCGCCCGCGGAGAGGTGCGTGTGTGGGCATGACCGTGAGGGGCATTGCATGCTTCAATGGGGCCGCGGGCTTGCGCCCGCGGAGAGGTGACGTTGTAGGCCCAGCCATTGCCGTTTCCCGTGGCTTCAATGGGGCCGCGGGCTTGCGCCCGCGGAGAGCAGGAAACTTCCTCCAGCGCGTTGACGCACTGGTCGGCTTCAATGGGGCCGCGGGCTTGCGCCCGCGGAGAGTGGCTCGATCCAGGATTCATGAGGTTGCCTTCCAGCGCTTCAATGGGGCCGCGGGCTTGCGCCCGCGGAGAGTGCTCGCACGCAACCTCGGCTCCGCGCACACGTCACGCACGCGTACACGAGCGATGCCCGGCAGCCACGGCGGGAGCCCAGGAAATGAACATCATCCATACGCATCCTCCACCTGCAACGTCGATTACATCCGCGAGCGTCTCCCGGGTCTGACGCAGCACCGCGACGCTCGCAGGCCCAGGAAGCACACAAGGAGTCAGATTGTCAAAGAGCGGCCGAACCCATCCTGCTACACGATCACCGCGCCGGGATCCTCCGCGGCATGCTGCCGTCCGAGTATCTCGAAGCACTGCGCGCCCCGGCCATCCGCCGGACCGAGGTGCACGATCATCACGCGATCCTCGTCCGCATGTATGATCTCCGCCACCGCCCCCCTCAGCAACACCTTTTCGTGGTCCGAAAGGTCGCACACGAACACGGAGTACTGCATCGCCTCGCCGAATCCGCGCACGGTCTTGTGCACCAGCCGAAGCCGCTTCGGGTCGGACACGTCGTATGCGACCAGGTAGCGTGCGCGCATGGATCAGATCACCTCGTCACGAACGACACGTACTCGGGAATCTCCCCGGACAGGTAGCGGCCCAGCAGACGCGCCTGGATCTCCAGCACGCGCCGGTAGGTCACGCCATACCCGAAGACCGGATGCGTCACCCACTCGTCCATCCGGCGCTCGTAGGCGCGCAGCACCGCCTTGCGGCCGCCGGCGGTCATGGCGACCGCGCCTCCCCGCCGCAGGAAGTCCTTGGGCCCGATCTCGCGCTTGTTCACCACCGTGATCACCACCGAGTCGGCGATCAGCGGCCGGAACTCCTCCATCAGGTCGAGCGCCAATGCCGGCCGCCCATATCGCGGCTGATGATAGAAGCCGAGGAACGGATCGAACCCCACCGCCTGAACCGTCACGGCAAGGTCCTTCGCCAGCAGCGCGTACGCGTACGACAGCATGGCATTGACGGGATCCGTGGGCGGCCGGCGGTTGCGGCCGTCGAAGTCGAACTCGCCCCCCGTCCCCTCCCCCTTCAGCAACCCGCCGAAGTGAGCGAAGTACGTCCGGGCCGCCGCACCCTCCAGGCCCAGCAGGGTCTCGAGCGATGCCGCCCGACCGGCGGAGTCGGCAAGGCGGGCCAGTTCGGCGAGCGCCGCCTCCGGTTCCGGTTCGTGATTGCGGCGCAACAGCGTCCGGGCATTCCGCACCTTGCCCGCGACGATCGCACGCGCCAGGGCCAGCGACTTCGCGGGGTCCCCCGCGGCCGCGAACTGAAGCCGGCGCAGCTCGACGTTCTTGTGCGCCTCCCCCTGCGCCATGCCGTGGAACCACCCACCGCCGGAAAACCAGCACACCGGCACGCCCCGCGACAGGAACTCGCGGATCGCCTGCGTGCTCGCCTGGACGTTGCCCATGAGGCAGACTTGCGAAACGTCGAGCAGCCGGACTTCCTGGATGGTCTTGCCCTTCTCGCGCACTTGCACGACGTCGCCGTCCAGGCCGATCGACAGGCCATGAGTCTGGACGTACAGCGGGTAGGCGTCGTCGCGTGCCGGGAAGATCCGGCGGACGTCGCGCGCCGCGCCGGCTTCACGAAGCATCGTCACTTCGTCGGGAAGGCAGATGGGCGCGAGCGAGCACCGCAGGCACTTGGGACTGTTGACGAGCGGCGGCGGAATCGCAGCGTCATGGGCGAGCGCGCGCAAGCCGGCGACGGCTTCGCGGCAACGCACGACGAGCGCGTCGTCGATCGCCACCGTCACCCTGCGGCGCGACTTGACGTAGTAGACCACCCCTTCGTCGCACGCGTACCCGTTGTCCCGCAGCACCAGCGCCTGCGCGGCGATCTGGACTCGATCGGCGTCCCAGGCGCCTTCGGGTACGTCGGGCGCCCGCCCCCGCTTGTAGTCCACGGGGACGACCCAGTTCCCCTCCCCTTCGACCAGGTCGATGCGCGCGATCACCCCGAGCGAGGACGACGAAAGCAGGACCGAGCGGGCGTGGATCTGCTCCTGATCCGCCTCGGCCTCGGCCTCGCCGGCCTCGGGCAGATCGCCCGTCTCCACATCGACGCGGCGATGATGCAGCTTGCCCTCGGCCACTTCGGCGTTGTCTTTGAATTCGCCCTGCACCCACTCGAGATAGGCAAGCCGCGGGCAGTAGACGTACTCGTTGAGCATGCGGGCGGGAATCAGGTCGGGCGTGTCGGCGGGATTCATGGCTCGAGTCGTGTCCTTCGCAGAGTCCCGGCAGCGTGTTGTGACGAATGCGCTTACCTGTTAGGATGGCGTGGTCGCAGCCCGGTACGAGAAACTGCGACGACTCTTCAACCGGCTCCCGTCGACGTGAGGTTCCATGGACGCATTCGTGCTGGTGCGGGGGTGCCTGTGCGACCCTCGTCACATCGAACTGAACGATCCGGCGCCGATTCCGGAACGAGAAGTCGAGGTCTGGCTGCGTACGTTTCCGAATCCGGCGTCGTTCTGGAAAGAACGCACCATCGAAGAGCTTGCCGCCGAGCAAGGGGTCGCGGGACCGCAATCCCTGGACGAGCTGATGGGCCAGGGATCGGTCCTGTGGGGCAGTGAACGGGAGTTCGACGAATTCGTCGACGCCATCCAGGCGCGGCGGCGGATCGCGCCGCCGGGATCGGCTCGCGAATGACCGCCATGGTGGTCGACACCAACATCGTCTCCTATCTGATGCGTGCGGAGTTGGGACGGCTCCCGGGGCCGATCCGTTGGCGGCTTCGCGCGCCAGGATGACGGGATTTCCCGAGTGTGGGCGCTGGCGCAGCGTGAAGGAGAAGGCGGCATGAAGCGGGCTCTGCGGCCGGCAAGGATGTCCGTTCTCGAGAAGCTCTCTGCCCTGGAGCAACTCTGGGAGGACCTTTGCCGCAGTCCGGGGGCAATTCCATCGCCCGGATGGCACGGGAAAGTCCTATCGGAACGCGACGAGGTGCGGAAGGGCGAAGCGAGGTTTGCACACTCGCCCAGGTCAAGCGGAGGATTCGCAAGGCGCGGCCGTGAAGTCGAATTGCTCGATGAGGCAGAGCCGGTAAACCAGCCGGCCAGGATGACGGAGGTTGCGAAGTGACGGAAGAGAAGATCGTCGCCGATCCTAAGATCATGATGGGCAAGCCCGTGATCGCGGGGACCCGCATCACGGTCGAGTCCGTGTTGGAGAAGCTCGCTGCCGGAGAGTCCATCGAGCAGATCCTGGACGCACACCCGCGGCTCACCAGGGATGGCGTGCTGGCCGCCCTCGACTTCGCCGCGAAGGCGTTGAGGGCGGACGTACTGTATCCGGTCCCCGGGCGCTCCGCATGAAATTGGTCGCGGACGTGGAGCTTGGCCTCGGCCACCTCGGCGTCGTCCTTGAATTCGTCCTGGACCCAATCGAGGTAGGCAAGCCGCGGACAATAGACGTACTCGTTTCGCCGGGCGGGGACGGGAAGAATGTCGGGCGTCATCGGCAAGGGGGCTGATCCTCGCGAGAGCGTGGGCCTTGTGACGGGCGGCGCGCGCGATACGCATTCCGCGCGGAAGCGTGATGCACTTCAAGTACCCGTGAACAATCCGCCTCCCAAGTGCCGGGTTCTTCCAAGCAGAATCGGCCCAGAAATCGCGACCGCAAATCGCAAGATAGCACGACCCACTAGCCCCACGCCGGGCACCCCTCGGGTCTCCAGTACCTCGATTTGCGGCTCCGGAAGCCGCGCGCGTGCACAGGCGCTTCGAAGATCGGCAATCAGCGCCGCGTCGCTGCTCAGACGCTTGGCATGCCGATCTACGACGTATGGTGTTACCGAGGTCCAACGGCAAGATGGCGCGAATAAGTGGTCGTTGTCCAGATCGACCGTCGCGGGACCAAGGCGGAGACGGCCTGCCGAGCCTGCGCGAAGGTCGTCGAGGTCCGCGAGAGCCGAGTCGACCAATTGTAAGTCGCGCTGCGGGCCGTATGACCTGCGAGGTGCAACGACGAGTAGCCGCGCTCTCGCGCGGTCGAACACATACGCCAGATGACCTGACCTGGCGGGAGTCCCATCTGCGGCGTGTCCCGAAACCAGGATCGGCAATCGCCCGTGCGGCCCGAGCTTGCTCTGAACCCGCGCCATCACCGCGCGCCGGAGTGCGGCAGTAACCACCATTTCATCCGCGTTCTCGGCGAGTCCGTCCAGAATCCTGAACGCGGATGCGGCCGGATTAACTCTCGCCGGAGCCATGACCCCGAGCCCAAGAAAGCGTCCATCCCCGATTCGGACAGGACCTCGAACGGGCTGCTCGAACATGAGTTCCACGTGCCACATGCGTTCTTTTTCAAATCGGGTGCCGGAAGCGAAGGCCTCCGCGCGTTCTCCCCTCGAATGAAACGGCTCGCGCTGAACGCGAATCGCCGCGACGGGGGAGGTTTGGCCCACGTGGCGGAGCGCCTGCTTCACGGCCTGCATCGCGCGCGCCTCCTCTTCGGCCCGCTCAGTCGCAGGCTTGGCTTGGTCGCGCCGATGCGCGGGATCGATCCGACGGCGACGCGCAGGGGCTGGCAGGACCGCCGCCGTGACGGTGCGCCACGTTCGATGCACCTCGCCGCCAATGCCATAGTGCCTCAACATCGCCGTGTCGTCCGCGCGCGTAAGCACGGCCCCTGTCTCAGCCAAGTGCAGACCAGAAAAGGCCCACAAGACGTCCTCTGCAGCGATCCTTCCGCCCTGCGGGACTTCCACGAGGATTCGCCGGATCCGTAAGTCGACCTGTTCGTGTCCGATAGAGGGAACAGGCACCAAGCGCACACGCCCTTCGGACCCCGTGGTCGCACCGTTGCTCGGTCTACCGACCAGAGTCCGCAAGATATCGCCTGCCCGATCAGGGAGTGCATTCCGCAGGCGGTCCGCCCCCGCGTCCCGGATGCGTGTGACCAGGGCACTCGCATCCGCGAGCGGCCAGGCCAGCAGCGGGGCATCGACATCGACTCGCAGCTCGAACACCGCGCGGATAGGCGCGCAGTCGTACCCGACATTCAAGAAGCGCGGCTTAGGAGGCTGGACGAACACCTGCTTGGCCTTGCGTCCCTCGCCTTCGGACGAGAAACGCCGCCCCGAGTCGGCGTGCCGTCGCAGGAGGCTGTCGAAAGAACCAATCATGGGGCACGCGAGATCCAGATCGCTGGGGGCACCGAGCAACGGCCGATGGAGTCGACCCGGGTGGGCCGACAGGAGCGCCTCGAGCTCTGCGGCGCCAACGATCTCGGCCACCGCCCACGCCAAGTCGACGCCTCGGCCCAACTGGTACAGCCCCTGGCCGATCACGCAAACCTCACGCGCCCGCGCTTCGGACTCGGCGCAAGACGAGAGTGTCCAGGCGTAGACTAACGGGATCCGCGCGTCGAAGAGTCGGGGCCTGACCTGCTTACCCGTGCGAATCTCGGGGACGCGAGCAGGGTCGCCGCCGTGCGCGTCGAGGTCATTGTTCGGAACCCAGAACGTCGCTGGCGCGCCAAGCGTCGCGTGTGGGACCGCAATCACGGGCGGAGGGAGCCCCTCGAGCCAACGCAGGGCGTCGGCCACGGCTCCGGTTGCCGCCACGACCGGACCGGCCCCGGCGATCAGCGCCTGGAATAGGCGTGCGGGGGCCGGGGGCCAGTCCGAGACTCCGTGATACCTGCCGTCGTGCAGGCACACGCGAATGACGAGTCCGCGGTCCTCGTTCGACTTCACTTCTTGTCCTTCTTCTTGACGTCTGCCTTCGCGAGTTGCTTGTCGAAGGTCACCGAACGGTTGCCTCCCACGCCGAAGCGCGTCGCCGCCTCGGCCGCGTACCTTCCGACGAGTCCATCCGGAATCGTAACCGCCTCCCGGCTGCCATCGCGTTTCACGACGGTCCAGGTCCCGGGGCCTTCATGCGGTACGAGCAGGCATCCCTGGCGGAGGAATGGGTCCATCGGCTCGACCGCGGCGACCAGCGCGAGCCCGAGGACGTATCTGCGGAGCAGGTCGGCCGATTCGCCACCGAGGCGTCGCAGCGCGATCATGTTTACTGTCACGTCGCGCCGGATCGGCCCGCGTGCGACCACGCCGCCGTGCCCACCGGTTGCCGGTACGTGCACGAATCCACGCTGTGCCAGGGGACTCTCCTTCTTTCCCTCGGCCTTCTGCTTTTCGTCCTCCGAGAAGACATCCAGGGCCGCGTAGTCGACTGCGGGCACATACTGCGCCGAGCGCGTGAGTGTGGACACGTCCCAGGCCCGAATGACGGACTGGACCACGCGGGGAAGCTTGGCACCGGTGTCTCGCGAGTCCCATGCCCCGAACACCAGCGAAGTCGGCGCGAGTTTCGCGAGCTTCGTCGCGTCTCCCGTCCGCTGGAAGGTCCGGAATGCTTCCTGGGCCTCCTTCTGTAGCGCCGTGCAGCGCACGATCGCGTCGCCGAGCCGGTGACCTGCCTCGAGAATCGACACCGTTCCGTCCGTACCAGACTTTGACTCGCCGTACGCGATGTCGATCTGCGGCACCAGGGCTCGATGCGTTTCGCGCAGAAACACGGGCTCCATGCGGTTCGCCTGCGAGCCGACGCTATCGACGAGCACCACCCGCGTCCCATCGGCGAGCGTGTCGATGTTGTATGGGCTCTTCTCGCTCGCGAACGTCGGCGGGAAGAACACCGCACCGTCCCCTTCCACCGGGGCGAGCCTTTGCTCGAGGTGCATTGCCACGGGACCGTCGGGCGCACTGGCCCACGAGTCGAGCAACTTCGAGGTCAGAGTCGTCGTCGTCATAGGTGGTTCTCCTCGGTAACGGTGGTAATGCAGCGCGCCTGATTCTCTTGGCCCGGCCATTTGAGTGCCATGCGGAACCTGCGCGTCGGCCAGGGCAGCGACGCGCAACCGAGCGCTGCTCGACCAAACAGCAGGGGCACTCGGCAGAAGTCGTGCGGCTCGTCGTTGCTCCCTCGGCCAATGATGCCGTAGCGGTATGCGAGCTTGTCGCGAAGATCGGGGCGTTCGGGGCGCGCGTGAGTCAGCCCGATCGCGGCCAGAATCTCCACCAATGGGTAGCCTCTCGGCTCCATCGGATGCTCGTTCAACGAAAAGCCCGCGTCCAACGGGACGTAGTCGCGGCGCCAGTCGAGCCGGAGGCTGCTCGACTGCGGCGCGGAGAGGGCAAAGGGGTCCACGGCCACTCGCGGGAGATCGGTGCGAATCGCAGTGCGCACGAGATCTAGACCATCGCGCAAGAGCGCCGCCCCGGGATAGCCACCGGCCCCAGCCCAGAACTTCACATTGTCTCGCTGCGTATCGCCCCAGTGGTCCACAACTACCCGCCTACCATCATGCTCGAGCACTGCGGGGAGCGTGGCGGGGCTGTCTGGATCTGGAAACGGAAATGGCGCATCGGGCGCGTTCTGCACCGTCGGCAAGTCCCAGCGAGCCGTGTCGTTGGCCGAACCGGAAGGCGCTGTGGTGAGAACGCTGGCTGCGCCCAAGAAGTCGAGCACCGAGTGCAGCGGGTTGTCAGCACCGTCGGCCCAAAGCGAGAATCGCGCATTGGCTTCGTCGCTCCAATCGAAGCCGGCCTCGGAGCCGCCATGGAGAACCTCGGCGGCTTCTGCCAGCCCGAGACACGCGAACACCTGCCCCGGATTGAAGACATCGACCGGGATCGATGCGTACGCCATCAGGAACCTCCCCGCCGCATCTGCGTCGTCTCCTCGTTGCGCTTCGACGCCTTCTGGTCGGCCGCACGCAGAAGGGACTCCCACCAGGCAAGGCCCCAGGGGCCCCAGTGCGCATGCAGCTTCGCGAATCGCAGCGCGACATCACGGGCTCGAGCAGCGAGGACCGAGGGCGGTGCGTCTTCGCAGCCGGTAACAGCAATGATCGGTCGCGAGAAACCGTGGTGGGCTGCGATCAGATGCAGCGCCAGTTCGCGAAGCTCCGGATCGAGGCTGAGAATTGCCGGGTTACATTCAGCAATCGGCAGCGACCCGAACTCGTGTCGGTAGTGGTCGAGTAGCGCGATGTTCACCGGCCCTGGCGTCTTGGCATACGGTCCCCCGGGCGGCGCATTGAACGCGCGCTGCCAGCGAGCCGCGCGCTTGCCCTCATCATGAAGGCGCGCCGCGACCTCGAGCATCGTCACGTAGGCTTCGGGGAGATGCAAACGCTCCCCAAGCCGCCTTGCCTCATCGGCAGCCCAGGCTTGGTGGTCGATGAGCAGCTGAAGTGAACCCGCGGAGCGATCTTCCTCCGTGGCCGCATCGGATCGCCACTTCCACACCACGAGCCACGAAGTGGCCTCGCCGTCGTCCGAGCGCTCGAACGGTACGCGCAACCGTTCGCGCCACGCCCCTTCGCTCGCCTCGTGCTGCCCAGCCGAAGCCCAGCGGACACTGAATCGGACGGCCGGCGGGGCCGCATCCGCTGCGTCCATCCAGAACGAACCATCGTCGATGGTGCGAGGGACGCGGGTCGACTTGGGCGACAACAGGCCGTTATCGTCGAGGCCACCGAGCCGCGCATCCAGAACGAGCGCTCGCTCGCGTAGTGCGCGACACAGGTCTTTCTCGAGCCGGTCGCGCTGAAAGTCGGAAGGAGGAACCAGTTCGCTCAGCCGCCAGGCCGCGGAGGGCTCTCCGGCGGAGTCGAGGCAGACTGCGACGACCGATCCTGCGGTGAGGGGAATGGGGAGGTGCGCCGCCTGCCCTGGGGCTTGCGAGGGAACTGGACCGGACCCATCGAGCGCCGCGCGCACCTCCTGCGCACGTTCCAACAGGCACTCGACGACGGTGCGGGTCTCGATCTCCAACGACTCGCTCGCATGGGTCGCGGCGGCCTCGAAGAATCGTTCAAGCTCCGAACGGTATGCCCGCTCGTGCGCGCTCTCCTCAGTCGCCGGTTGAGGAATGAAGCGGCGCCACGCAACCGTCGACTGCGGCTCGTCCTCGTCGATCCACCCACGAAGCCACGCAGCGATTTCGGGCCGCCCGGTATGCACCTTTATAGCGGTCATGGCCCACGCGTCTATCAGCGGGCGGCTAATCGCCGGTCGGAGGGGTGCGGCTGTGGTGGCGTCGTTCAGGGCCTTGGCCACATCTCGGTCCTTGCGGGCTTTGCGTCTCAGGTCCTGCAACGCATGGAGGCTCGCATCCCAACGACCATCGGGTCCAACTGGGAGCAATTCGAAGGGCTTCTTTCGCGCCACGTAGTCCGTGGCGCGCGCTTGGTAAGCCTCGATCACCCTCAGATCAGCCTCTCGGAGAGCCTCTGAGCTCGTGGCTAGGGCGGTCTCTTCCTTCTTCGTCGGCTTGGGCTGCTCCATTACGATCACGATGTCGGCTTCGCCGTGCCCCCGGCGGTTGACGCGCCCGAATCGCTGGACCATTCGTTCCCAAGCTACGAGGTCGCCCACCATGTGTTCAGCGTCAAGATCGACGCCCACTTCGCCCGCGGACGTTGCGAACAGGAATGCGGGGTGGTCCCGGTCGACGGGCCTGCCCGCAAGAAAGCCCATGGACTCCAAGCGCGTCGCCGCATGGTCGCGCTCGAGCCCTCGGCGCCCGCCCACGAACAGGTCGCATTCGATCGTCGCGTCCTTCGCAAGTTTTCCGAGTTCCTCGAGCGCGGATCGCGCAACCTCGCGCGAAGTAGAGAACACGACGCAGCGGACCGGACGTGCGCCTTCGCTGGACAGTCGCCATGCCTCCGCAGCGAGCGACTGCGGGAGCTTTTGACCGCCCACATCGACCATCGACACGCGCTTGGGTGCCCGCAGACGCCGCTTGACCACTTCGTGTCTGAAGTCGGCTTCGCCGAGTTCGAGAACGCCCTCGTCGTGCATTCTGCCCGTCGCCGAAAGCGACAGAAGCTGCATCGACGGCACCGGCGTCTCATCGCCGCGCGTGCCCAGTTCGCCTCCAGGAGAACTCCCCTCGACGACCGACCGGATCAGGTGTTCGAACGGCGGTACGAGGTGCGCCTCGTCGAGTACGATCAGGGCGTCGCTGCCGAGAAGCGCGGCGTGGTAGGGTCGCATTTTCCGCGACGTCCCGTACCCTTCGAAAAGAAGTCGAGAGCCAACCATATCGACGGTGCCCACTATGATGGCAGGAGAAGTTGGATCGTCGAGCCACTCACGATTGTCGATGAACTGGCCCCGAAGTGTGGAGATCGGCAGCGACCGGTCAAGCGCAAGGGCTGCAAGCGCTTTCGGCGTGCGATCCAGCCACTCGCGCAGATCCATGGCGACGCGCGTGGCCTGGTCGACGACCGCCCGGCGGTCCACGACGTACACGAGGCGCCGAGAGACTTGTGCACCGGCTGCCCTGGCTACGAGCCAGATCGCCATGACAGCAGTCTTGCCCAGACCGGTGGGGACGTCCACCGCGCGGACGCCTGTGCCGCTCAGAAATCGCTGCAGGAGATCGCTCTGCCATGGGAAGGGGGTAGCGCCAGGGTCAAGGCCCAGCGCACCATGGAGCCATTCATCGACTGCTCGAAGCGTAATCACTACTCCTTCATGCGACTTGCATGCCTTCGTACGGAATCTACGGGTCCGGCGGGTGAGTACCGCTACTTGGAATTCGGTGGGCCCCAAGTCCTGATGGAAGGCTCAGAGCCGCACCATGGTGATCTGAGCACATGATCGAAGCAGGGCGTCGGTATCCGTCGCAACGGTCTCCACGACTAGTCCTGGATCCTACCCCCCCACCCCCGCCACCACATGTCCGCGGTCCCCCTTTTCCCATTTTTTCACCGCAACTCGCAAGCGTCTCCCACCGCACCCGTTCGTTCGCTGCACATGCCCCCTCCTCACCCCCTCCGCACCCGCGCCTTTCCCTTTCGCCCATACGTCCCCGCGAACCACCCCGCCAGCCGCTCCATGGCCCGCCGCAGCTTCGCGGGCGCGAGCACCTCCACGTGCTCCCCCCAGCGCAGCACCTCGCGCTCCACCTCGAAGAGCGCGTTCGTCGAGAACGTCACCGTCGCGCGGCCGTCCCGCCCGCGCACGACGCGCTGCCGGTCCGCGAACGGCGCCCGTTCGATCAGCTCCGCCGTCTCCGCATCGAACCGCAGTACCACGCGCTGCCGCCCGACCTTCTCGCTCTGCAGGCCGCGGAATCCCGCCGCCGCGTACTCCCGCACGTCAAACCCCCGCGGCACCCGCACCGGCACGTCCCCCAGCACCGTCGCCGTCGCCACCAAGGGCAGGAGCAACGTCAGCGGCCGGCCGCGCAGATGGTCGTGCCCGTGCAGGAACCAGTCGCGCCCCCGCACCAGGATCCCCCAGGGGTCGAAGTCCCGCTGCACCGCCGGACCGCGCCCGCGCGTCCGATACGTCAAGCGCAGCCGGCGCTCGTCCAGCAGCCCGCGGAACACCGCCTGCCACACCGCCGGGTCCACCGGGGACACCGGCCCGCACGGAAAGCAGATCCGCCGCGCCAGCTTCCGCAGCGTCTCCGCATCCTCGCCCGGAAAGAGCTGCACGGCTTCCAGCACCCGCTCGAACGCCGCCTGCATCCGCGGACCCAGCGGCGTCCCCGCATACGCGGCGACCAGCTCCCCCGTGACCAGCAGCGCCTGCAAGTCGTCCCGGCTGGCGAACGTCGCCGGCAGGAACCGCCCCGCCTCCGTGTAGTACCAGCCCTTGCGCGACGGGTCGTACTCCAGCGGGCAATTCATGTTGACCCGCAGGTATTCCAAGTCCCGCTGCATCGTGCGCACCGACACGCCGCACATGCGCGCCAGCGTCGCCTGGCTCGGGTAGTCCCCGCGGCGGATGCGCGCGTCGATCAGCTTCACCCGCGCGCGCTGGCCCACATAGTCGCCGCGATCGGCGCGCCCGCCCCGCTCGAGGCCCTCCCGCTCGTCGGCCGTGCGGTGCGCGCGCAGCCCCAACAGCGAGAGCCCCTCCGATCGCGTTTCGCTCATGTCCTTTCCCCGCTCCTACAACGCGCCCAACTGAATGTCGTCGGGCCGGTAGACGTCGAACTCCACGACACGTTCGAAATCGCCATCGCGTGTAGCGATCGAGCGGACCCCATACGATTTCATCGCCGCCGCGATCAAGGAGTCGTTGGTCATCAAACCGTGCGTGCGCCGAAGGTCTTGGGCCAGGCGATGACGATCCTCGCCGGACTCCAGCAGGAGCAGGTTCATGGAGAAGATCCGGGAAGCGGATGTCCAATAGCTCGAGAGTCGTCGAATCGCCTCGGGGAGGCCCCGAAGATCGGCAGCGCGTGCCCGTGGAATGACCCCGCCGGCGATGGCCTCGGCCATCATCGCCCGGTGCACGACTTCGGCGACGACCTCGAAGTTGGTGACCCCGCAGATCTCCTCGCGCGCACACCGGCTCAGGAAGTTCGTGCACTGAATCGAAGTTCCGTGAAAGTGGTAGAGGAACACATTCGCATCGACGAACACATCCGCGCCGGGGGGGATGGAAGGCAGCGAAAGCAGAGCCAACTACACTTCCTCGACATCCGCGTCTTCGAATGCCCATGCCGCATCTTCCGGAGGCAGCCGGAAGGGGAATCGCGAATGTCGGAGTGCTTCGAGGGCGGCGATCACGCGAGTCTCCTTGCCCTCCGGGGGAAAACGCCGGGACTTCAGGGCATCGAGCTTCGTTTCTGGCTCCAATGCCTCTTCCAAGTCGAAAGGCGTGTGGGGCGCATGGTAGCGCCTGTACCCGGCGTCAGCGAGGGCGGACGAGCCGGCGTCCACGCCGAAGGTGAGTGTTTGTAGGGTACGCTTCAAGCGAGCATCTCCCGCAGGGAATCGGCCAGACTGTCCGCGGTGAGGGGAGTACTCTCCCATTCCGTATCGGGACTCGCGCGTCGCACGACATGCCACTCACTCGGGGCGAATCGCGCAAGGACGCGTCGGTTCGTTCCGCGAATCATATCGACCCGCCCGCTGGCACCCATGATGTGGCGCGCGATCGGCATCAGGTCGACGCGACGATCCTGGAATTGAATCTGCAGGGCAGGTGCCTGGTACGGACCCGCGCCTTCGTCGACGGAGACCTCGGCCGCAGTCACTCGCAACCCCTCGGCCTCGACCGGCTTCAGCCATTCGCGCACTTCATGGAACAGTCGCTTCAGCGCACGTATCCACTCCTTGTGCAGGTTCTCTGGGCTCGGCGTCGCGGCGGGCCCCTTCGCGTTCTGCTCGTGCAGGAATGCAACCAAGCCATCGCGACCGGTCGTCATGTGGATTTCCTAGCGAGTAGCGGGACGAGTACCATCGCCGCGCGGATGCAACATGAGGATAATAACGGCTGTAGGACGACGTGACAAGGGTACTTGGGCCCGAGCTCACCCCCTGCACACGTCTCGGGATCGCCCATACCTCCCCGCAAACCACCCCGCCGTCGCCACCAATGAGAATCAAGCTCGATGAAAGCCTCCCCCGCTCGCTCGAAGTCGAATCGAATTCCGTGGGGCACGACGTCGATTCGGTCCCTTCCGAGAGGGCGGGTTCACGTGCGATTTCGTCGGTGGTGGGCGCGTCGTATGCGCGAGCGGCTGCTCTTGACGCCGGCCACGCCCGCGCGCGCATCGCTCGGCGAACTGGAAAGGAACACGCCTGGTCCGACGTGGAAATAGGCCGCGAGCTTCACGACGTGGTCGCGATTGAAGCGACGCCGGCCCTTGAGAAGCGAGGAAATCGTGGACTCGGCAATGCCGGTCGCGGCGGAAACATCGTGTTGCGTGACGCCTTTCGCTTCGAGCAGATGGGCGAGCATCTCGACGTCGGACACGGGCCCCTCGGGGATCGCCTCGTCCTCGTACTTCTCGATCAGATCGGACAGCACGTCGATGTACGCATGCTCGTCCGTGGTGAAATCGTTACGCAGGAGGAGACCGTTGAGGACCTCGATCGCCCGCTCGAGTTGCTCGTCGCTCTCGATCGGCCGAAGCGGGAACTTGCGAACGAGGCGGTAGTACCGCGTATCCGCAACGAGTCGCTGCATGGTCATGGGCTTGATCCGCAAGGAGGACCGCCTGGGTCGAAATCCGACATCACAGGCTCTTCAAGTCACGCCGGTCGTACTCCTCGTGCGTGTCCATGAAGATCACGAACACCTTTCCTTTGGCGTACTCGATCTTCGCTGTCAGCCGATACTTGTTTCCGCCGATGTCGAACACGACGAATTCTCCGACCTGGTCCGCGCTGCCATACACCGCCTTCACGTCGGCAAATCTGCGCCAGGTCGTATTCCGCACGACGCGGAGCCACTCGCGAAGAGGCTTCTCCGCTGCCAGGTGCCCCTCCCAAAATCTCTTCAAGGTCTGTTTCGAAACCGGGTGCATCTCAGCCCTCGCGTGCATCGGCTATTGTCTTTACACGTTGCGAAGATGTCAAGACCTCTCTTGACCGACCCCATGGCGTTTCGTTCTCTTTCGAGCGGCCTCGTCAAGGAAGCGATCCGCACTTGCACCTTAACTCCCCCGCGCTTCCCACCTCCAGGCATGGTGGCCACCGCATCCGGGAGGCAAACCCATGCCGATCCGCCCTCTGCCCTCGCGTCCGACCGCCATCGTGCGATCCTTGATCCTCCTTGCCGTCAGCCTCGGTTCGCCGCTTCGGGGGGCGCACGCCGAAGAGCCCCCGAGGAGGATCCGGCGGGTCACTCCCGCACTCGATCTCGCTCTACCTGGGGGAGGTCCCCCGGGGGAGGAACTGGAGTTCGAATATGCGCTCGCGGCGAAGTTGGCCGTCAAGGCGCTCACTCCCCGCTCGGCGGTGTACGAGTACTACGATCCGGAGTAGAGGGCCGAAGTCGCGCCCGAGGAATTGGAGGTGAAGTGAGGGCGGGGCGCGCTGGGCCTGCCGGCGTCGCGCCTCCCAGGTCTTCCCCGTCGGAGCCGGGAGCCGTCCGACTCATCTTGACCCGTCTACCCGAAGCTCCGAGCCGGGCGTGAGTGACTCGGCCGAAGACGAGCGGGGCCTCGGCAGGGATGGACCGAGCGCTTCAGCGCCCGAATTGGGTCGATGCGTGCGACATCGAGCCAGGCGTGGACCGGTCGCGCAGCACCGCAAGGACGCCGAAGAACCAGATTGACTCGCCCCCATGCATATGCAAAGATGAGTGCATGTTCTCGATCCGCGTTTCCGAAGGTGTGGCTTCGGATCTGGCGCCGCTGCGTATTTTCGATCGTGCAGCGATCCTGGACGCGATCGAGCGGCATCTGTGCCGGGAACCGGATCGCCCCACGCGGCGACGGAAGCGGCTCGACGGGCTGCTTCCCCCGTGGGATGCGGTGCCTCCCATCTGGGAGTTGCGCGTCGGCGAATTTCGGGTCTTCTACGATGTGGATCGGGACCAGATGCGCGTCCATGTGCGCGCGATCCGACGAAAACCGCCGCACCTGACTACGGAGCAGATCCTATGAAGACCGTGAGTGTCCGCGACCTGCAAAAGGGCATCAAGCAGTGCGTGAAGGACTCCCAGCGCGAGCGCGTGGTGATCACTCAGCGCGGCAAGCCTGCCGCCGTGATTATCGGCGTGGAGGGGGCGGACTGGGAGACCCTTGCGTTCGCGGCCGACCCGGCGTTCTGGCGGCAGATCGAATTGCGCCGACGACAGCGTACGGTTCCCATCGCCACGATGCGACGCCGACTCGGGATTCGCAAGACGGACAAGCGACGCTAAGTTGGAGTGCAGAATGATTCAACCCTTTCCGTTCGGGCCGTCAGCGCCGGCTGCCGAGACTGGACGTCCGGCTGGCACTGGGGTTAACGCGTTCTGCGTTCCTACTTAGTGTCTTGAATTGGAAGTTCGACGTCTTTGTCCCGGACTCAACTCCCGCTCGCACTCTGGACCTGCAGCGGGACCTGGTTCGGGAAGCCCGTCCCCGGACCGAACACGACGATCACCTGGCCGAGCTTGTTCGGCGGATCGGGATCCGGGCCGGCGATCTTCAACGGCAGACCCGCGATGCTCGCGAGATTCACATCCGTCGAACTCGACTGCGCCTCGGCGGGCCGCCACAGGCGATCCACGGCGAGGACCACGAGGCACAAGGCGATCACCGTGAGCACGATTCGGGTGTAGAGGTCTGGTTTCATGTGCGCTTCTCCTTGGTTGGGCTCGGGCCTTCCCCTTCGCGGAGACAACTGGACGACCGCTCGCGACAAGCCGGATCCCCATGACTGCCTGATCCCCGGCCTGCCTGCTGCCGGTGCGGCGAACCGAACCTATCCATTGTCGCGTCCAGTCGCAAGCACTCGCAGCGTGCGGCCTCCAGCCCGGCAGATGGCGGCCTTGTTCCGACCCCGGACGCGTCGATACAATCATCCCAGCGCGTCCTGTCGCCTTGATTCGCCGAGGCGGTAGACGCGAGACCGGCCCGTTTCCAGGCATCTCCCATGTCCGCCTACTCCGACCTCTACCGGCGCATCCAGTCCGCGGAAGCCCTGCCCGCGTTCTCGCCCGAGACGCTCGCGGAGCACTTCGGCCTGCCGCAGGACTGCTTTGCCGCCTCGCAGGACGATCCGGACCTCGTCCTCTGCACCAGGCGGCATGCGGACCGCTCCGCCGAGGGGTACTTGCTGAAAGGCACGTTCTTCTTCCGCCGCACGCGCCGGATCGTCCGCGCCTACCCGAAGATCCTCTACGGACGCCAGCGCCAACCGGGCATGCCGTTCGCCGTCCAGGCGGAAGTCGAGTTGCTCTCGTGCCTGGCTTCGGGCGGAATCCTCTTCGAGGAGAAGCTGGACGGAGTCAACATCCGCGTGTACGCACGCGAGGGCAGCATCCGTTTCGCGACGCGCCAGCGTCACGACGGCAGCAATCCGCTCGGGCTTCAGCCCTGGGGCGAGATCGCCCGCCGCGTCCTCCAGGCCCGCTATCCGGGCGCGCTCGCGCTCGCCCACGAGGGCTGCGTGCCGGTGTTCGAGCTGCTCTCGCCCGAATTCGCTGGGGCGATCCGGTACTCCGAAGAGGACGCCGTCCTGATCGACGTGATCCGGTCCGACCACCGGTTCGCGGATCGCGCAGAGAAGGAGGAACTCGCCGCGCGCCACGGCTTGCGCGCGGCGCGCGTCGTGTCCCGCGTCGACGGCGCACAGCCGGCGCACGAGTTCCACAAGGCCTTGCGCGGTCTCGAGCACTACGCCCACGAGCTCGGAATCGAAGGTATGGTGGCCAAGGCGTCGCGGGCGCTCGCCGACGGCGGGCGGGGCGACCAGGTCTTCCTCAAGGTCAAGACCGAAGAACTGCGGCGGCTTCATCGCAGCGTCAATCTGCCCGACCGGATCCTGCGCGCGACGATCGGCAAGGTGGCCGACGGCTTGGGCACCCCGGACCTCGCCGACGTCGCCGCGGTGGTGGACCTCGTCGCCGAAGACCTGGAGGAGGACGCGGAAACCCGGGTCGGGCCGGAGCTCCGTGAACGCATCGATCACCTGTACCGGGCATGGCTCGACCGTGATTGAGTTCTACTATCCCTTCGCCGTCCCGTACGCGGCGGAGCGGCTCGTTGCGATCGGGGTGGATGTCGCGGGAAAGTCCCCGGACGAGCTGCTGGCCTGCGCCCGCGAGGCCGGCATCGCGATCCACTTCCTCAAACGGGTGGTCAACGCGCGCGTCCGGCGCACGCTCGGGTTCGTGAGGGCGCTGCGTCCGGAGCGCTGCCTGGACGTCGGCAGCGGGAACGGGCATGTGGTGTGGGGGATCCTCGCGGAGGAACTGGCGGGCCGGCTCTGGTCCGTCGATCTGCGAGAGCGAATCGCCGCACGCCTGGCCGCGGTGGCGCGCGTCGCCTCGCTCCCGCTTTCGGCCGCGCGCATGGACGCATGCCGGCTGGGATATCCGGATCGCGCCTTCGACCTGGTCATCCTCACCGAGGTGCTCGAGCACCTTGTCGCGGACCACGCGGCGCTCGCCGAAGCCGTCCGGGTCTCGCGCAGCCGGGTCCTGGTGTCCGTGCCGACCAAACCCGACGAGAGCCCGGATCACCTGCGCGGATATGACTCCGCGGCGCTGGAACGCCTGCTGCGCGGCGCCGGCATCGAGCGCTGGAAGACCGTGCACGGCCCCGACCGCCTCTTCGCGCTCGCGGAGCGCCCATGAAGCGCCTCGCCGACGCGATTGTCTCGCTCCGTCCGTTCTCGCTCGCCGTGCCGATTCGGCGACCTCGATGGAGCGGAAACGATCCGCCCGATGCTTGGCCAATCGGGGGAGAGGGTACGATTCGCGCCCCCCTGGTGGTCGTCCCGATGTTACACATCGTAACACTTCCACCATTTCGCTTGTCCGTCGCAGCGGAGCCCCGTTACAATCCGTAACATCGGCTATGCTTCCCTGCCGAAATCCGCCGACGAACGAGCCTTGGCGCCGGATCCACCCGGCAATCTCCCCGCCGGGGGCCCCTGATTCTCCCAGGTGGTGCCGGGGGAGAGCGCCACACCAGGGCGAGGAGCGCGAGCGGGCACTTGTGCTCCGATCGGCCCTTCGGGCCCCTTCATCGCGACGCACGACGAGAGGACTCCGCCAGCAGCGTTGGGATTTTGGATTTGGGAGTTTCTTGGGATTTGGGGTTTGGGATTTGGGATTTGGGACTCTGGTGAACACCGCCATCGCCGGCACCATCGTCAACCGCCGCTACCGCATCGCCAAGCCGCTCGGACAGGGGGCCTACGGAGCCGTCTACCTTGCGGAAGACCTTTCCCATGAAGCCCGCCCGGTGGCCTTGAAAGTCCTCTTGCCCCGTGCGGGACAGACCGCGGAAATCGAGCACTTCCGCAACGAGTTCCAGTTCCTGGCGCAACTCCGGCATCCAAATCTCGCCGAGGTGTACGACTTCGGCATGTCGCGCGACCTTCCGGAGGGGTCCGGCGCGACCGAAGCGCCGTTCTTCACCATGGAGTATGTGCGCGGCGACGACTTCTACATCGCCACCGCCGGGATGTCGTGGGCCGACCTGTACGAGCTGATCGTCCAGGTCTGCCGCGGACTCGAATTCATCCACTCGCGCGGCTTCGTCCACCACGACGTGAAGCCGGGCAACCTCCTGGTCACCACGCTGGCCGCGCGCGAGGAAGGCGGACCCAGGTTCGGGGTCAAGCTCCTCGACTTCGGGCTCGCCGCCCACCGCGGGTTTCCCACCGAGTCGACTCCGCGCGGCACGGTGCCCTACATGGCGCCGGAGATGTTCAAGGGCCTCCCGGTGGACCGCCGCGCCGACCTCTACTCCCTGGGCGTGGTCCTCTACCAGGTGATCTGCCGGCGGCTGCCCTTCGAGGGGGACGTTCCCCTCGTCATCGTGCGCAAGCACCTGCAGGACGACCCCGTCGCTCTCCATCTCCACCGCAAGGACGTTCCGCGCCCGCTCGAGAGCCTCGTCCTCCGCCTGCTCGCGAAAGAGCCCGCCGACCGCCTGCCTTCCGCGAACATGGTGATCCAGACGCTCTCGATGCTCACCGGGGGAAAGTTCGAGATCGAGACGCGCACGACCCGGGAGAGCTGGATCATGGGCGGGCGGTTCGTCGGCCGGGAGGCGCCGTTCCTCATGCTGCGGGATGCGCTCGACACGCTCGTCGTGCGCATGGCCGGCGCGGGTCGCGTGGCCGCGTCGCCGGCGCCCGACCCCGCCCGCCTCCTCGCCCGTTTCAAGAACTGCCTGTTGCTCTCCGGCGAGCGGGGAATCGGCAAGCAGCGGCTGGTCCAGGAATTCAAGCAACAGGTCCAGCTGTCCGGCGTCGCCTTCGCCGACCTCGAGTGCCCGGCCGATGGCGCCGCCGCCTTCGCCCCGTTCCTCGAGCTCCTGCGCCACGGCCTCCACGTCCTTCAGGGGGACGACGTCCTGTTCGACCGCTACGCCGACGAGCTCGCGCTGCTCCTGCCCGACGTCGCCGGCCGCAAGCGGCGCCAGGGCCTCGAACTCGAGCCCGAGCGCGAACGCGTGCGCCTGGTCGGCCGCGTCGCCGACCTCGTCCTGGAGATGGCCCACCGCCAGCCCACGGTCATCTGCATCCGCAATCTCCACTGGATCGACCCCATGAGCCAGGAGCTGGTGCGGCACCTCGCCCACCGCCTGCACGCGCTGCGGCGCGAACATCTCGACACTCCCGCCGCCGCCGACGAAGAGGAAGGGGAGCCGTTGCCGCGCCTGGCGGAGCCGCCGGGCCGGCTCCCGCCCCTGCTTCTGGTCGCCACCTACGACGACGCGCAGATCGAAGGGCGCCCGCAGAACCGCCTGGTCGCCGAACTCACCGCCTCGGGATCCGCGGAGGAGATCCGGCTGCGTCGGCTCACCCTGGGAGAGATCTCCGACCTGGTGAAGTCCATGCTCGGCCTGCAGCTCCTGCCCGAGTCCCTGGCGCGGCTGGTCCACGAAAACTCCGGGGGCAACCCGCTGTTTGCCGAGGAGTTGATGAAGGCGATGGTCGAGGAGGGGGTGATCGCCTACGACCGCTGCGCCTGGCGGGTGTACGAAGACCGGCTCCGGGCGTTCTCGGTTCCTCCGGGGATGACGCTGCTGCTGCAGCGCCGGCTCGAGCGGGCGAAGGGCAAGGACCTGCAGGTGCTCGAGCTGGTGTCCGCGTTTCATCGCGCGGTGCCGCTCGAGGTGCTCGGGCGGTGGAGCGGGGACAGTTCCGACACGGCGCACCGGGTCGGCTGGCTCGAGCGCCGCGGGCTGTTGCAGCGCGCGGTGACCGCGGGGCAGGAGGCCTACGGCTTTGCGCATGCGGCGATGCGCGACCTGGTGTACCAGGGGATGTCGCCCGAGCGGCGGCGCGAGATCCACGACCGGATCGGGGCCGACCTCACGGATGCGCCGGAGGGCGGGCGGGCTCGTGGCGACCCCGACGAGTGCGCCTTTCATCTCCAGCGCGGCCGACAGCCCGCGCGCGCGCTCCCCTGGCTGCTGGCGGCGGCCGACCGGGCGCGCGCGCGGCACGCGATCGCGCGGGCGCTCGAAGGCTACGAGGCGGCGCTGGCGCTGATCCCGGCCGAGGATCGCACGACGCGCGAGCCGGTGCTCGAGAAGCTGGCGGCGGCCTGCACCCTGGTCGGGCGGTACGACGACGCGGTGCGCGCGTATTCCGAGGTCCTCGCCGCCTGCCGCGGCTCCGCGCCGCCCGAGCGGCTGATCTCGCTGTGCGGGCGGATCTCGGACGCCTGCGCGAAGAAGGGGGACACCGAGCGCGCCGTCTCGTTCGTCGCCCAGGGCTTCCAGGCCGCGGGAGCAAAGCTTTCGCCGGAGGTCGTGCGCCTGCACCACCAGCAGGGGATGCTCCTGGTCCAGCGGGGCCAATGCCGCGAGGGAATCGAGGTCTGCGAGAAGGGACTCGACCTCGCCGCCCGGCTGGGGGACGAGGCATTGCAAGGCCCGCTGTTCAACGTGATGGGCGTGGCGCACCTGCACCTGGGCACCTACGACCGCAGCAAGTCCTTTCTCGAGCGCGCGCTCGAGGTGTTCGAGCGGCACGGCGACGTGCACGGACAGGGCAATTGCCTGAACAACCTCGCCGCGCTCTACGGCTACACCGGCCACCACAAGAAGGCGCTCGAGGAGCAGAAACGGGTGCTCGCGCTGCGCGAGCAGACCGGCGACCGCTGGGGGGTGGTGCTGGCGATCGGCAACCTGGGCGTGATCGCGCACGAGATGGGGGACAACGACACCGCGATGGAGTACTTCCGGCGCAGCCTGGCGTTGCGCGAGGAAGTCGGGATGAGCCACGGAGTGGCCACCATCCTGCTCAACATCGGCAGCATCCAGCTCGCGCGCGGCCAGGTGGCCGACGCCTGGCGCTCCTGGGAGCGCTGCCTGTCGCTCTACCGGGAGCACGGCGACCAGCAGGGCGAGGTGATCTGTCTGACGAACCTGGTGAACCTCTACACTTACTGCGGCGACTTGAAGCGCGCCGAAGGCGAGCTGGCGCGCGCGCGCGAGCTGGCGCAGAAGCTCCAACTGCGGCGCGAGCTTTCGGTGCTGCAGCATGCGGAGGCGGAGATCGCGGCGGCGCGCGGCGATGTGCGCGCGGCGGAGCGCGCTTTCCGGGTGGCCGAGGCGCTTTACGAGGAGATCCGCGCCGGGACCGACCTCGGCCGC
>Ga0082335_1002363_pt1 | contig 35569 bp, 18 predicted proteins | sample Subgrocontami58m_FD_72375 | JGI IMG/M metagenome (GOLD analysis project Ga0082335, IMG submission 72375) | Subsurface groundwater microbial communities from S. Glens Falls, New York, USA - GMW37 contaminated, 5.8 m (SPADES assembly) (version 2) ... | reverse complement strand
CAACGTCCCTCGATCCCGACGCGCTCGCGCACCTCGCCGCCGAAGTGCGGCGTACCCAGCCGGCTGATGTAGTTGAACGCGCCGCCAGGAGAATTCGACGCCGTGATCGAGGCACTGCCGCCGCGGACCGCCTCGACCCGCTGCAGGGTCGCGTCCGGCCGGTTGAAGTAACTCGCGTTGTAATTGCCGAACGCGATGTTCGTGATCGGCAGCCCGTCCTCCTGCATCGAAACGTAGTACTGCCCGGTCGCGCCGTCGCTGCTGTCGGCCGAGATGCCGCGCGAGTACACCATGCCGCGAATCTCGCCCAGCGACGAGTTCACGAAGACGCCGGCGACATTCAGCAGCAGATCGTCCGCGCTGATCGGCACCTGCTCGGCGATCATGCTCGCATCAATGGTGGTGATGGCCGTCGTGGCCTTCTTCGCTTCGGTCGCGTTGAACACGCCGGTGACTACGTACTCATCGAGTTTCACGGCGTCCTTGTCGGAGACGGAGGCGGCCGGGGCTGGAGTGGCCGGGGTAACCTGCGCGTTGAGCGCCGTCGCAAACGCCGCTGCGACGACACCGAGTGTGAGTCGGCGGTTCATTGGGGTAATGGGGTTATTTGGAGTCTTGGGGTCTTCGACGGTACACACCCCGCCCTTCGGGTACCCCTTTTTTTAGAGGGGATCTTCAAGACCGGATTCAGAATTCGTTCTTGGAAATCCCCTCTAGCAAGAGGGGTGGCCGAAGGCCGGGGTGTGTTGGGTTATGACTCTAACGCGGCACGCGCGAATGCGAATTACGGCAGCGTCTTCAATTGAACATTCTTGAACTGCACGGTCATCGGCGGGCCTTGGTGCAGCTGCAGCGCGAGCACGCCGCTCGCCGCACCCTTCTCCGGATCGTTGTCGGTCACGTCGGCGGTGACCTTGCCGTTGATGATGTGCTGCAGGTGATTTCCGTTCGCGACGATCCGGATTTCGCTCCATTCGCCGACCTTGTACGAGGCCGCGAGTTGCTCGGGCGTCGTCACGGTCGAGACGACTTCGACCTTCGCCTTCTGCTTGGCTTTCTTCTGTCCTTCGCCTTTTCCGCCGCTGGGCGGCGCTTCGCCGGCCCGCGGAATGACAATCTTCTGCCCGGGCTGCATCAGGATGCCGCGGCCCTTCTCCTCGTAAAGCATCCCGACGTACTTGCCGGTGTCCATGTCGGCCTGGTACCCGCCGACGACGAAACCGGCGGGATCGAGGACCTTGCTGCGGTATTGGATTCCTGAATTCGCGAAGTTCGCGTCGTTGTTCGGCTGGAGCCGGAACTGCGCGCGCAGCTCGAAATTTTTCACCTCGCCGGCCTTCCACACGAGAAACGTGTTCGACGTCAGTTTCTTCTCGGCCGTCGTCTGGCCGGTGATCGCGCCGTCGCGCACCGACCAGAAGCCCGGCAGGCCTTCCCACCCGGTGAGGTCCTTGCCGTTGAAGATGCTTTTGAAGCCACTGTCGGCGGCGCGCAGGCCGCACGCCACGGCCGCGGCGAGCGAGAGGAGAATCAGTTTGGAGCGGAGTAGTTTCATGGGGAGTAATTCGTTGGCCGAGTCGGCAGGTGGGGCCGGTTCTCCGAACCGGCCTGGTTTGATTGGTTAAAGCGCGAGGGGAGACAATCGTCACATTGAACTCAGGCTCGCTCGGAGAGCGAGCCCCACCTCTTCAATGCGTTCCCTGCGCATGGGCGGTGACGGCCGTGGCCGCCGGCGGAGTTGCGGCAGCCATCGGATTGGATTTCAGGTAGGCGTTCACGTCCTTGGTGACGACCAGCTGGCCATACATCAGCATCCAGTGGCCGGGGAAGGTGCAGACGTATTCGTAAACGCCTTCCTCGCGGATCGGCCGCAGGCGCAGCGTTTCGCTCTGGCCCGTCTCGAGCAGCTTGGTTGCGGCCACAATCTCGCGCGATTCGGTGACCCAGGCGCGGCCGCTGCGGTCGAGATGTTCCGGCGGCAGCGTCATCGCCTCCGGGCCCACGCGTTCGCGCGCGCCGGGTTGCACCACCACGAGGTTGTGCGGCATCACGTCGGGGTTTTCGAATATGATCTCGAAGGGCTTGCCGGTCGGCACGACGAGCCGCGTCGTGTCGTAACGCATGCCCTCGGGCACCGTGCGCACGACGTAGACGTTGACGCGCAGCCCGGCGATGGTGTTGCGCAGCGTCGCCGCGTCCTCCGCGGGCAGCGTGCCGGCCAGCTCGTCGGCGACCTGGATGGTTTCGACGTAATCGCGCGACGTGCGCTCGCTGGGATGCGCTTTGCCCGCCCAGGCGACCAGCGCGCGGGCGGTGGCCGGCGCGCTTTCGGCCGTCCAGGCCGTGCGGGGCAGCGCGCGAATTCCCTGCGCGGCGGTCGGGACCTGGTAGCCGCGATCAATCATCGAGCCCAGGGCGGCGAACACCGCGGCGGGTTCGCGCTTGCTGCTGACGGCGGTGCGGATGGCGTCGCGTTGCGTCGCGGCGACGATATGCTCGGGCCCCTGGTATTCCGCGATCGGTCGCGCGAGCAACGGCATCACCCGCTCGTAGGCGGTGGCGCGCAGCTCTGCGTTCGGAATCAGCGGCAGGCCGCCGATCAGGCTTTGGAACGAGAGCGGTGTGTCCGCGGCTTCCTTCCACACGTGGTCGAGCGTGCCGTCGGCGAGCGCGATCGCCGCCCAGGCATGGGAGCGGCCTTCGGCGGTGTCGTTCAGTCCCAGCTTCAGCAACGCGGCGCGGTGCGGTTTCAAATCAGCCGCCGGCTGCGCCAGCAGCAGCCGGCCCACGCCCTTGACGTCGATTTCCGCCGGCGACTCGATCGTCGCGAGCAGCAGCGCAACCGGCGTCGTGTTCCGCTGCCGGGCGAGCGTCGCGAGCGCTTCGGCGCGCATGGCGTCGGAGACTCCGCTGCGGCCGAGGATATTTTCACAAACATCGGCGCTGCGCGGCATCTTCAACAATTCCGCCACCGACAGCGTGCGGAGGAGGTAGCGCACGCTCGCCGGATCGCCACCCGCGATCGCGGTGCCCTCGCCGAGGCTCTTGCGCCATTGCGGCCGCAGCTGGCGGAGGGTTTCGCCGATCACGTAGTCCAGGTAATAGTCGACCTCCTGCTTCGTCGCGGCGAGCGCGACGTTGGTCGCGGCGACGTCGGGAAAGAAACTCGCGGCGCGCACCGCGTGCAGGCGAACCCGCGGACTTTCGTCCGAGGCGAGCCGCGTGAGCTCGGGCAACGCGCTCGGCACGTGTTCCCGCCAGTAGCCGAGCACGCGGATGGCGGCGGCGCGCGCGTCCGCATTCGGCGAGTGCAGCAGCCGCGAGAGGAGATCAACGTCGACGACGTTGTGCCACTGGTGCACCCAGAGTGCCTCGAGCAGATGGTGCTGATAGTCGGGGGAATTCCGGTCGAGTCCGGCGACCCAGGACTTCGTGGCCGCGATGACTTGCGTCGAGTCGTGCTTGCCGAGCTCGATCTTCGCCAGCGTGCGGATGTGGTTCTCTTTCCTTTTCAGCAATTCCAGCAGCGCTGGAATTGCTTCGCCATCGATCTTCGGCTGCCATGCGAGCGGCCGGCCTTCGGCGGTGATGCGATAGATGCGGCCGTGCTCGTGGTCGCGGTTGGAGTCGCGCAGGTGGCTCTGGAGATGGCCAATCAGCGGATTGTGCCAGTCGACGACGTACAACGCCCCATCTGGCCCCGTGCTCGTGTCGATCGGCCGGAAGTTCGGATCCTTCGATTGCACGATATCGGTCTCGCGCGTGCCCTTGAGGCCCGAGCCGTCGTCGGAAAGCTTCACGCGATAGATGCCCTGGAACCCGATGACGTTCGGATTGAGATACCTGCCCCAATACTCCTCGGGAAACTGGGTGCTCGTGAGAATCGTGCTGCCCGCGGACGGGCGCGAGGGGCGCTCCCACAGCTGTTTCATCTTCGGGTGCTTCATCGGGTAGTCGATCTTCCCGCTGAACGCCGCGCCGAAGTAGGTGTTGTTGCCGGTCGCGTCGGTGATGATGTCGTTGCCCCAGTAGTCGAAGGCGCGGCCGTGGGGATTTGCGAACGCGTACGACGCGTAGACCTCGAACTTCCCGGTGAGCGGCTCGTAACGAAACAGCGCCGCATCGATGTTGCGCACGGGACCTGCCACGGTCTCGACCTGCGAACGATGAAAGACGCCGTCACTGAGGAGAATCGCGCCACCCGGCTCGTAAATCAGCGAGTTCGCCGTGTGGTGCGAATCGGCCGAGTCCAGGCCCATCAGCACGCGCTCGATCGAATCCGCTTTGCCGTTGCCGTCGGTGTCACGGACGAAGAGCAGATTCGGCGCCTGCATCAGCAGAATGCCGTCCTTGAAAAACTGAAACCCCGTCGGCGCATTCAGATTGCCGATGAACGTCGTGCACTTGTCGGCGCGGCCATCCTGGTCGGTGTCCTCGAGGATGATGATCTTGTCGCCGTCCTTCGACGTGGGCGTGCGCTCGGGATAGTTCGGCCAGACCGCCACCCAGAGCCGGCCCTTGGTGTCCCAGTTCATCTGCACCGGCTTGGCCAGCTCCGGAAACTGTTTCTCGCTGGCGAAGAGGTTCGCCTTCAGCCCGGGCGCGAGCGTCATCAGGGCGATCGCTTCGTCGCCATCGATGAAGGGATACGTGCTGTCGATGTTCGGCCCCGGTTTGTTGGTGCCGAACGAAGTCACGACCGGCAGCGGGAGCATCTCCACCGGACCGGGGCGGCCGCTGGCGAGCGCCCAGGCCTTGCGCTCGAGGTTGGCCGTCATGACGTCGCGCTGCGCCATCTCCTCCTGCATGATCAGCGTGTTCGTGATCTTCGGTTGATCGGGATGCGAGACGTACGCGATCTTCGAGCGGTCGCCGTAGATGTTGTAGCCGTCGACGCTGCGGTAGTGCGAATGCCACATCTCGTTCTTCGCATTCACCGCGGCGCGCAGTTTCCCGGCTTCCGGCGTCTGCAACGCGGGGGGCGCCGCGCCGAAGACGAGGGGATACATCTTTTCGGCGAGCTTCGCCTCGCCCGCCTCGCTCAGGTGCACGCCGTTGATGGTGAGCGGTGGCTCGCCGTTTTTCGCGGCGTCCGCGTAGAGCTGCTGCGAGGGCGCGAACAGGTCGACGAACGTGACGCCGGCCTGATCGCGGGCCACCTCGGCCATCGCCTGGGTGTAAAGCGCGAGGTTCGCATTGATCTCCGGCTTGTACTCGAAGTTCCGGTCGGGGTGCTTCTCCGTCGCGATGGGCGAGAAGAGTACGATGCGCGGCGCGCCGATGCCGTTGTACTTCTTCGCGCGCGTCTCCCGCAGAAAGTTGGCGAGGTCCTCCTTGAATTTGGGCAGGCCCTCCGGCCCGGCGAAGGATTCGTTGTAACCGAAAAACGCGAAGATCGCGCCCGCCTGCACCTTGGTCAGCCATTCGTCGGGCGTGCCGAAATCCTTCGAGCGCGCCCGGGTGACCACCTCGTCCGCCGGGAACGCCAGGTTGCGCACGACGAGCTGGTGGGCCGGATGCGTCGCATGAATCATCGTTTCCAGCCAGCCGTGATGCTGCATGCGATCGGCGAGCGCGTTGCCGATGATCGCGACGTGCTCGTTCGGGTTAAGATCGAATGGTGCTGGCTGTTTTGGAGGGCCGGCCTCCGTGCCGGCCGCGGGGACGGACGACACGGAGGTCGTCCCTCCAGCGGGCGGCGTCGCATCGGCCCGCGCCGATTTCTTTGGTGCCTCCTTGGCTTTCCCCTTCGGCGCGGGCGCCGGCATCCGGCCGCCTTCCGGCACCGTCTTGCCCAGCGCGTAGTCGGACGGCTTCAGTCCGACACGGTAGCCGCGGAAGCCGTACATGAGCGGCTGATACGGGTCGACCAGGCGCACGTCGGCCCTGGCCGGCACGTCGAGGCCGAGTCCCCAGTACACGCCGTTGACGACGAGCCGGCGCAGCCCCTCGTGCTCGAGGTCGGTGGCCGCGCCCATCGTCGTCGTGAGAATCTTGTTCTGCCCGCCCGCCTCGTTGCGATGCACGCGCGTCCACACGACCGGCATCGCCGGCTCGTTCACCGGCTGCTCCTGCTTGTCGGTCGCCCGCGCCTTGCGGTAATCGGCCGGCGCGTCCGTCGGCGTCATGCCCTTCAGCACGACGCCGCGCACGAGGATCTTCGCGTCGCCCGGCGGGTACGCCTCGTAGACATCGCTGTTGCCGAAAATTTCCGTAACGCCGCGCAGCAGCGGATCGTTCTTCGCCGCCGGTTCGAGGGCCCCGCGGGTGGCCTCGACCTTGTGCCGGCCCCAGTGGGTGACCCAGGTTTCGCCCAGCACGTTCCGGCCAAAGCCGCCGACCCAGGGCGCGGTCTTCCGATTCCACGCGTATTTCTCCCACGCGCTGCCCGCCGGAAAATTGAACGCGTGCGTCGAGGTCCGCAGCGCGATGATCGGCACGCCGCGCAGGTAGGCGTCGGCGAAATGCTTCATCGCCGCGTCCGGCCACGCGCGGAAACGCAGCGCCATGATGATGACGTCCGCGCTGTCCAGCGCCTCCGCGCCGGGCAGCGAGTTCGCGTTGTCCGGATTGATCGTGCCGTCCGGATCCAGCGCGAACAGCACCGTGCACTTGAATCCGTGGCGCTGGCTGAGAATCTTGGCCAGCATCGGCAGCGATTCCTCGCCCCGGTACTCCTCGTCGCCCGAGAGCAGGACGATGTGCTTGTTCTGAGCTTTGACGCCGGCGGGCGAGTTGAGGACGAGCGTCTGCTGGGCGTGCGTGAACGCGGCGGCGCTGACGAAAGCGAGGAGGGAAAGCAAGCGTGGCATCGAGAGCGGGGTCACCATCGGAGGATTTGGAGAGAAACGCTGAACGCCGAACGCCGAACGTCGAACGCCGAGTTCGGAACATTTGCGATCGACTGGGCGGCAAGTCGTAGCGCTGAACTCTTCAGCGCCGGAAAACAGGCCGGCCGAAACTTCGACGTTCAGCGTTGAGCGTTGGGCGTTGAGCGTTTGGCGCCGAAGGCGCCTATTTGGCCTGTTTCACTTTCTGCCATTTCTTCGACTTCGCGGACGCGAGCACCGCGTCGACGACGTAGTCGGTGGCGAGCCCGTCCGCGAAGTTCGGCGTGGAACCCTTGCCGCTCTCGAGGCCTTGCACGAATTCCACCATCGCGTGGACGAAGCTGTGCTCGTACCCGAGCTGCAGGCCGGGCACCCACCATTTGCCGCAGTAGGGATGATCGCCGTCGGAGACGTGCACGCTCTTCCAGCCGCGCTCCTGGCCCTCGTCGCTGTGATCGAAGATCTCCAGCCGATGAAGATCGTGGAGATCCCACTTCAGGCTCATGTGCTCGCCGTTGATCTCGAACGTGTAGAGCGCCTTGTGACCGCGGGCATAGCGCGTCGACTCGAAGAGGCCCAGCGAACCGTTGTTGAAGTGGCAGTGGAAGATGCACGCGTCGTCGATGCCCACCTTCTCGACCTTGCCGGTGAGATTGTGCTTCCGCTCCTTCACGAACGTCTCGGTCATCGCGCTGACATCCTTGATCCCGCCGTTCAGCCAGAGCGCGGTGTCGATGCAGTGCGCGAGCAAATCGCCCGTGACGCCGGAGCCGGCGACCTTCACGTCGAGCCGCCAGAGGCCCGTGCCGCCCTGCGGCAGCTCGGGGTTGATCGTCCAGTCCTGCAGGAAGTTCGCGCGGTAATGGTAAACCTTGCCGAGCTTGCCGGCGCTGATGAGGTTTTTGGCGAGCACGACGGCGGGACACCGGCGGTAGTTGTACCAGACCATGTTCGGCACGCCGGCTTTCTTGACGGCCTTGAGCATCGTCTCGGCTTCCTTGCCGTTGCGACCGAGGGGCTTCTCGCAGAGGATCATCTTGCCGGCTTTCGCGGCGGCGATGACCTGCTCGGCGTGGAGGTTGTTGGGGGTTGCGATGTCGACGACGTCGATGTCATCGCGGGAGACGAGTTTCTTCCAGTCGGTTTCGACCGACTGGTAGCCCCATTTCTCGGCAAACTCCTTCACCTTTGCTTCGTCGCGTCCGCAGACCGCCTGCGGCACGAGCTCGTAGCTGGAAGGGAAGAAGTGATTGACCTGGTGGAACGCGTTGCTGTGGGCCCGGCCCATGAAGCTGTAACCGATGAGCCCGATGCGGAGTTGTTTCTTTGGCATTTGGAGAAATTGAAATGAATTAGTTTGGGAACACAGAGGTCACGGAGGAGGCACAGAAAGCACAGAGGTTTTTTTTGGAATCTCTGATTCTCTGTGGCCTCTGTGCCTCCTCTGTGACCTCTGTGTCGCAACAGACTTGTCAGCCGACCCAGCCGTGGAGGTTGCGGACCTCGATCATCGCGCCGAGGATCTTGTTCCAGGTCTCCTGCTTCATCAGCACTTCGTTGGGGAACATGCATCCGTCCCAGCAGATGTGCTTCATCTTCTTGGTGACCTTGCCGTTTTCGTCACGGAGCCAGTAGCCCGAATCGCGCGGGATGTTCAGCTTTCCTTTCACATCGTCGACTTGGCAGTGCTTGCCCGTTTTTTCGTGCGAGCCGGAGCCGAACACGCTGCCGTCGTTCTGCGCGACGTGGAAGTCGATCGTCCAGGGCCGCAGCGCCTTGGTCAGCTTCGTCATCGCCTTGTGGAATTCGGCGGGCTCGTAGTTGTACTTTGCCGGCACCAGCCGGTGCTCCTCCGCATTTTCGCCGAGCGTGTAGAGGTGCGTGTGCGACATGTCCGCCTGGAAGCCGACGACTTTCGGCATGTCGGTCTCCTCGAGCAGATTCACCATGTTCTTCCACGAGTGCATGCCGCCCCAGCAAATCTCGCCCTCGGCCGCGAGCCGCTCGCCTTCGCCTTTCGCAATCTTGCCGGCCTCGCGGAAGGTCGCCGCAATTTTCTTCGTGTTGCCTTTGGGATCCTGGTCCCAGTCTTTCACGCCAGCGGCACTGTCGATGCGGACAACGCCATAGGGCCGAACGCCGAGTTCGCGAAGTTTCTTCGCGACGCGGATGGTCTTGCGGACGGAGTCCACCCAGCCGGCGCGCTTGGCATCGTCACCCATCGCGTTGCCAAAAAACCAGACGGGCGCGACGACCGAGCCGACGACCAGACCCTTGGCTTGGATCTTGTCCGCGAGCGCCTTGATGCCGTCGTCGGAAAGATCGAGTTCGGTGTGCGGCGTATAGATGAACAGATCGACGCCGTCGAATTTCGTGCCGCCCACGTCCGCTTTCGCGGTCAGGTCGAGCATCGTGTCGAGGTCGATGTCTGGCTCGGCGCCGCCCATGCTTTTCTTGCCGACGAGACCGGGCCACATCGAATTGTGCAGTTTAGGATAGTTATTTTGAGCCATGGTGGATTGGGGAGAATTGGCTTGGGAACACAGCGGTCACGGAGGTGAGCACCGAGGTCGTAGAGCCAATCTCCCTGATTTTGCTCTCTGTGGCCTCCGTGCCTCCTCTGTGCACTCTGTGTCGCAACAGATCAGTTCAGTTGAATTTGTTCTTCTTGTACGCGCCCATTGCCGGGGCGTCGGGATTCATTTCGGGGCCGAAGTAGCGCAGGCAGACGAGCGGCTCGGTCGCGCTCGTGTTTTCGAGCGTCACGCCGGCCTTTGCGCCGTCCTCGGTGCAGAAGTATTCGTCCTCGGTCATTTCGTGGAAGCGGATCAGCTTCGGGCTGTTGAGCGGCTGGCCGTTGATCTTGCCGCTGCCCTGCACGCAGATGAGCCCGTAGGCGCCCTTGTCTTTCACGGTGCACTTCACTCCCGGATCGACCGTGAGTTCCTTCGCGGTGAACAGCTGCTCGCCATCGATCTTTCCGTAGACGATCCAGCGATCGACGTAGCCATCGCTGCGCGTGTCCGCCACCGGCACGGGCTCGAGGTAGTGGTTGTCCTTGAAGTTCGGATCGACGTTCTTCTCCCAGTCGAGCTGGTCGACGATGAAGTCGATGTCCTGGTGCTTCGACTTGGGCATGTCTTTCACGAGGAGGCTCCAGGGCACTTCGCGACCTTCGACGAGGTTCTGGTACATGCCGAACACGTCCGAGCCCCATTGCGGCTCGTAGGTGCAGAGCGATCCCGGCGCGTGGAGGATGCACGGATCGATCAGCCAGCCGGTGCCCGGCTTCAACCGATAAGCCTTCGAGAGATCGAGAATGCCGTTGTCGCCCTTGTTCCAGTTGCGGATGCACTGCTTCACCTGCTCCTTCGTCGTGCCCGGTTCGAGGCCCATGAAGGTGTAGGGAAAATTGTTGCCGACGTTGTTGTGCTGCGGCGGGAAGTAATACGACTCCGGCTTGCCCTCCTGGCCAACGAGCTTCGCCTGCTTCGCCGACTGGTGCATGTGATGCGGAATCGGGCCCATGTTATCGAAGAACTTCGAGTAGACGGGCCATTTCTTGTACTTCTTCCAGATGGACGCGCCGACGATGGTCGCGCCGCAGTCGGCGACAGCTTGCTGCAGCGTGAAGCGCTTTCCGCCGACGACACAGTAGCTCAGCCCCTCATCCCAATCGCGGCCCTCATTGGCCGTGGGGGTGGTCGACGCGAACCACCGCTCGTCGATTCCGCCGCGGTGCAGGCCGTAGGCGTACGTGTCGTCCGGATGCAGCTTGATCCGCAGTCCCGGCTGCAGAAACGAGCGCGGCACCCAGGCCGGCGCGAGCCGCAAGAGGCCGCTGGTGTCGGCGAGCGCGCCTTCCACGAGGCTTTTGACGTTGCTTTTGACCTTCTTGAGGTCGTTGACGGAAGTAATCGGCATGGCGAAAATCGGGGAGTGACGGGGTCGCGTGCAGCGAAGGCGGAAAGGAAGCCGGGGGACGAGGAATGAGCATCCTAACGGTGCCGGTGGCAATCGCCTAGTAAGCCCGCGGCGAGTTTTGGGAGAATCGCGGCTCAGGGCGCGGGCGGTGGGCACTTCTCCGAAGCCGCCCTGGGCAGAGTGTAACGTATTACGTTACGCTGCGACGACCCGTAATGGCCAAACTCGAGGCACCGCTTCTCCGAAACGGCGTGAGTTGCCGGCCCACGCTGCGGGAACCCCGGGCCGGCGCGGAGAGCCGGCCCCGCCTCAGTGTCTCCAGCCGCGCCGGCTTACCGCTGCTGGAACCGGGCCCGGTACGCCCGCGGGGTTTCCGCCATCAATCGGCGAAACTCCTTCGTGAAATGGCTCTGGTCGGCGAACCCGAACTCGGTCGCGACATCCGCCAGCGATTTCCGTGAAAACACCAGCGCGCTGCAGCTCATCCGGACGCGCAGCCCGCGGATGTAGTCGTGCGGCGAGCTGTTGTACGCGGCCTGGAATTGTCGCTCGAAGGCCCGCACCGACAGCCCGCAGGCCTTCGCGAGGTCCTCGTTGGTGATTCGATCCGCGTAGTGCTGGCTGACGTAGCGAATCGCGACGCTGAGCGGCGAATCCGGCGTGGGCGCGGTGCCGTTGGCGGCGTCGTGACGGGCGAGGGGACGCGTCACACCGGCGGTGCCGGCAATCCGGCCCTCCTTATCGCGCAACGGCACCTTCGAGGTGACGCACCAGCGCGCCGTGTGGTCGAACCGGCCGACGAGCTCCACGCGCGAGAGGATCCGTTCGCCGCGGAGCACGCGCTCGTCGTCGATCCGGTACTGGTTGGCGAGCACCTCGCCGCAGAAATCGTAATCGGTACGGCCGATGATTTCCGCACGGGTTTTCACGCCGAAGTTGAGCAGGAAGGAAACGTTGACCCACTCGTAGTGCCCGGCCTGGTCCTTCATCCACATCGGCGTGTCCTCGAGATAATCGAGCAGCTCGATCACCTCCGGTGCGATCGTCCCGATCCGGCTGAGGGTCGCGAGCATCGTGTCGTCCGCCGAAGGCATCGGGGAAAGTGACAAGTGACGGGTGGCGAGTGACAAGTGCCAAACGCGCGATTGCGGCGAGCCGCGCCTCGGTAACTCGTCACTTGGCACTCGGTCGGCTCACCCAAACGCCACCCGCGCATTCGACTTCAGGTATTCCGCGATCGCGTCCGCGAATACCTCCGCAAACTCCGCCCGCTTCTTCTCGCCCATCCCGGGAATGCCCTCCATCTCCGCCGCCGCCGCCGGATAATATCTCGCCATCGCCCGCAGCGTCGTGTCGCCAAACACGATGTAGGCCGGCACGTGCCGCTCGTCGGCGAGCTGCTTGCGCAGGGTTCGCAGCCGTTCGAACAGAATCTCGTCGCAGGCGATGTCGCCTTCGCGCCGCGGCGCGGCCGCGCGCTTTGCCTTGGGCGTCGCCATCGGCTTCGTCAGCGTGATCGGTGTCCGCGCCTTCAACACCGCCATCCCTTCCTCCGTCAGCTCGAGTGTGGCAAACTCGCCCTCTGCCACCGCCACGTACCCGAGCCGCATCAACTCGCGGCCCACCTGCGCCCATTGCGCGCGGCCGAGTTCCCGGCCGATGCCATACGTCGTCAACCGGTCGTGTCCCCAGCGCCGAATCTTATCGGTGTCGCCGCCGGTCAGCACCTCGATGATGTGGTTCATCCCCACGCTGAACCGGCTGTTCTGCACGATCCGATACACGCACGAGAGAAACTTCTGCGCGACGATCGTCCCGTCATACGTCTCCCGCGGCTCGGCGCAGTTGTCGCACGCGCCGCAGTTGTCCAGCGGGAATTTCTCCCCGAAATATTCCAACAGCTCCGCGCGCCGGCACGAGGCGTTCTCCGCGTAGTGCACAATCCGCCGCAACTGCGCCCGCGCGATCTGCTGCTCCTGGGCGTCGGTGATTTCGTCCAGGAAGTGCGTCTGCTTCGCGATGTCGCCCGCGCTGAAAAGCAGCAGGCAGTCGCCCGGCAGCCCGTCGCGGCCCGCCCGGCCCGTTTCCTGGTAGTAGCCCTCGATGTTCTTCGGCAGGTCGTGATGGATGATCCAGCGGACGTTCGGCTTGTTGATGCCCATGCCGAACGCGATCGTCGCGCAGATGATCCGCGTGTCGTCCCGCAGGAACGCCTCCTGGTTGCGCGCCCGCTCGTCGCCGTCCAGGCCCGCGTGATAGGGCTTCGCCGCGAAGCCCCGGCCCGCCAGCCCCTCGGCCACCCGCTCCGCCGTCGCCCGGCTCGCGCAGTAGATGATTCCGCTCTCGTGTTCGCGCCTGCGCACGAAGTCGATGATCTGCTTCAGCGGCTGGTCCTTCGGCACGACGCGGTAGGTCAGGTTCGGCCGGTTGAAGCTCGCGACGAACACGTCGGGCTGGTGCAGCTTCAGATGCTGGACGACATCGCCGCGCACGCGCTCGGTCGCCGTGGCCGTGAGCGCCATCAGCGGCACCTCCGGCAGCAACTCGCGCAACTTCGCGAGTTGCCGGTACTCCGGCCGAAAATCGTGGCCCCACTCCGAAACGCAGTGCGCCTCGTCGATCGCGAGGCAGCTCACGTGCCATTTCTGCAGATTCTCGCCCCAGCCATCGAGCATCAGCCGCTCTGGCGCGGCGTACAGCAGCTTGTACTCGCCGCGGTGCAGCCCGCGCAACCGGGCGCGCGCTTCGCCCTCGTCGAGCGTCGAGTTGAGAAAGGTCGCCGCGACGCCGCTCGCCTGCAGAGCGTCCACCTGATCCTTCATCAGCGCGATCAGCGGCGACACCACGACCGTGAGGCCGTTGCGGGCCAGCGCCGGCAGTTGGAAGCACAGCGACTTGCCCCCGCCGGTCGGCAGCAACGCGAACACGTCGCGGCCGGCGAGCGAGGCCTCGCAGATTTCGCGCTGGAGAGGGCGAAACGACGAGTACCCGAAGGTGAGTTTGAGGAGTTGCAGGAGATCAGGCACGAGCGCGCGCAGGATTGAACTGCGCCGAACGCTGTGCCGACGAAAAAAGCGTTTGATTTCAGTAACCGGCTTTTCGGTCGCGGCTAACCTCGCCCTGCCCCTTGTCGCGCGCCCCGCCGGCGCCTCGGCCGCTCATCATCGCAGATCCACCGAGAGAACGGGCATCGCGCCCCACGCGCGGCCAAACACCATCAGTTGCAGGCTGAACATCTTGTACTGGTACAGATTGCCGCGACCTTCGCGACTTACGCTTTCAACCCCAGCCAGCGCGCGAAATCCCGGAGCGTCGGCGCGACCGCGTGGCCGCGCCGGATTCGCCGCGACACCACCTGCAGCCGCCGCTCGGCCCGATCCGCCTTGGGGTCGACGTGGCCAACAATCTCCGTACCGACCAGCACGGGCAGCGCATAGTACCCCCGCACGCGTTTCTTCGGCGGCGTGTACGCTTCCCAGGTGTAATCGAAATCCCACAACGCCGCCGTGAGTCGCCGGTCGTAGATGAGCGGATCGAGCGGCGCGAGCAGCCGGGGGGCGTGCTCGCGCGCATCGATGGCGGCGTTGCCGTCACTCGGGTCCGCACACGCTTGCAGCAGCGGCGCGTCTTCCCGCAGGCAATACAGCGTCGGGCACCCCTCCACGGTCACCGGTTGAATGGCATCTTCGACCAGCCTTGCTTCCTCGCGCGTCAGCAGCGCGAGCCGGCGCTGCCGCAGCTTCAGCCGCACGCACCACCTGGCGGTTTCCGGTGGCGGCGGCTCGGGCTGCGCGAGCACGCGGGCGGGCAGGACGCGCTCCGGCAAATCGTAGCGCCGGCGATTGTTCGCCCGTTGGGCAATCAGCAGCCGGCCGTGAAAGAAGAGTTTCTGCAGCGTCGCCTTCACCAGTTTCGCCGCGCCCCACACGCGCTGCGCCCGCCGCGGATCATCGAAGTCGTCGGAGCTCAGCGGGCCCCGCGCCGCAATTTCCTCGATGAGCCGCGGTGCCAGCGCCTTTTCGCGGGGCGTCAGCCGGCCGGACCACGCGCTCCGGTATTTCGTCCGGCCGCGCATCGCGCCGAGCAGGTGCGGCCAAGCCTCGAGCGGAAAGGCGACGAGAATGCCCGTGCCTGGCACGTGATGCTCGAACGCGACCCGCTCGTCCGCCGCCAACGGTTTCGCCTTTTCGCCCTGGGCGGATGCACCGTGGAGGTAGCGCATCAAGTCGCCTTCGCGGTAACCGGCCACGCGATTCCGCAGGATCAGATCGTGCATCCGGCCGCAGATGTTAATCGGGTCGATCTGAACATACCCGTGGTACGCGAGCACGGCGCCGATGTCCGGCTTCGGCGTATCCAATCCGAGTGCCAGCCGCATGAAACGGCGGGCGGCCGGGCGCGAGATGGGCAGCGGGGACGACCGGGGCACGCCGGCGGATTCAGGGCAGCGCACCTCAAAAAACAAGCGTGCGTTTATGCGCCCGCTCCACCCTTTGCGTTGGGATGTCCCAGCTGAGACACTCCAAAGCGCGCAGGGCAACCCGGGCCTGCCGTCGCGGCGCAGCCGTTTTTCACGCGAGGCCGACTTCCGTTCGTACAATTCGATGTCTCAGCTGAGACATCGGAGCGCGCTGACCGGGCGCGGCGGGCGGGCGGGATCACGCCGCCGCAGCGCGGCGGAGACCGGGTCGGTCGGTCGGTCGGCGGCCTGGGGGAACGCGAAAAACAGGCCGCGCCCCGTTGAAGGGAACGCGGCCGTGAGTGCCGGGAAAGGTCGTTTCGCTCTCCGAAGGGGTTCCGCGGTCGTCAGGCGGCCGCGACTTCGAGGCGGCCCGTGGATCGGGTCGGCTCGAACCAGTCGGCGGGCGCGGCATCCGGCGAGAACTCCGGACAGGCCTCCGCCAGCAGTGCGCGCAGGTTGCCGCGCGCGCGCGCGATCCGGCTCTTCACCGTCCCGACGTTGATGCCCAGCGCCTGGGCGATCTCGTCGTACGAGCGGTTCAGGAGGTTGCGCAGGGTGAGGATCTCGCGGTGACGCGCATCCAGCTTTTCCATACAGGTCGCCACGAGCGCGGAGAACTCGCCGGTCGCGGCCTCGCGAGCCGGGCTCGGGGCATCGGTGGCGACGAGGTCCGCGAACGTGGCATCGCTCTCCTCGCTCAACGCGCAGTCGAGCGAGAGGGTCGCATGCCGGCGACGGCGGAAGAAGTACCAGTAGCGATTGCGCGCCAGGTTGACCGCGATGCGGTGCAGCCAGGTGGCGAGCGACGAATCGCCGCGGAAGCGGGAGAGGCCGCGATGTGCGCGGATGAACGTGTCCTGCGCGATCTCCTCGGCGTCGGCGCGGTTGCGCAGCAGTGCGAGCGCGACGGAGAAGATTTTCTCGCGGTAACGGGTCATGATCTCGACGAACGCGCTTTCGTCGCCGGCGTTGAAACGGCGCACGAGCCCGGCGTCGTACTCCGCTTCCTGATGCGAGGCGGCGGCCCGCGCGGCGCGTTCGCTGGGAGTGCGCGGTATTTTCGTCGAAGCGGCCGGGTAAGAGGAGGCGATCATGGCAAAGTCCTTGGGTTGGGAGTTGGAGATGCGATTTGCTTGCCCTCTTCATACCTCGGCGCGTGCCAACCGCGTTGCCCGCCGGACAACCGTCTGCCCGCCGGGAGTTTAGAGTTTCGCCCGTGGAATCCCCGATGGCGTGCGCCGGAAAAATCTTCGTGCAAGCTGCGCGACCATCGGGCGGGGTCCGTGCGAAATGCATCAGTCGCGGGAACTTTCTCCCGCGCAGCATAGCCTGCGCTGCCAGCAGCGGTTACAAAGCACCAACGCGGCGTGAATGTCTAGCGGCGCGCCGCGGCGCGCGCTTGGGCCAGCAGCCGGCTGATTTCAGGATCGTGAGGCAAAGCCGCCGACAAGCGTTCGACATAGGGCAAAGCCTCCGCATGGCGGCCGAGATGCATGAGCAGCAGCGCCAGGTTTCGACATGGTTCGAGATAGGCGGAATCCAGCCGGAGAGCCGTTTGATAGTGCGCGAGAGCGTCCGGCAGCTGATCGAACTCAAGGAGGACATTCGCGAGATTGTTGTGGGCCATCGCGTAGTCCGGCCGGGTGGCAAGCGCGGCCTCGTAGTGGGAGCGTGCCTCTGGCAGCCGGTGCAATTCCGCGCAGGCATTGCCTGCGTTGTAATGCGCCTCGGCGTAGTTCGGATTGAGCCGGAGTGCTTCCGCGCACTGCCGCAGGGCTGGTTCGGGGTGGCCGAGTTGCAGGAGCACATTGCCGAGGTTGCTGTGCGGCTCGGCCAGCCCCGGCCTGGACCGAACCGCCTCTTCGTAATGAGCCCGCGCTTCGGCGACCCGGCCTAGCTTGAGCAGGGCATTGCCAAGATTGTTGTGGGCCTCGGCATTCCGCGGCTCCAGTGCGAGCGCTGCTTGGTAGGAGGTGATGGCTTCGGCGGTGCGGCCGCGGCGCGCGAGGCAGACCCCAAGATTGTAGTGCGTTTCGGCCGCACGCGGCTGTAGGCGCAGCGCCGTTTGAAAGTGTGTCATTGCCTCCTCGACCCGGCCGGCATTCAGCGACGCGCGGCCAAGGTTATGGTGGGCGCGCGCGTTGGTGGGGTGTTTGGCCACGGTGTCCGCCCAAAGAACCTCCTCGCTTCGATAATCGGCGTTTCGCCGCCAGGTAAGGATCCCCCCCGCCACGACGAGCAAACCGCACAGGACAAGGCTGCGCCGGCCGAGTGTCCGATGCAGCATCAGCACTCCCGCGGCGATAACTGCCACGAGCGGCAGATACATTCGGTGTTCTGCCATCGTTTGCGAGGCAATCGGCACGATGCTCGAGCTTGGGGCCAGAATCGCGAAAAACCAAAACCCCGCGAGACCCCAGATTGCCCGCCGCCAGAGCGCCCAGAGGACAACGGTGGCCAGCATGAGCAATCCGGCCGCCGGGAAAAAAACGTCGGCGGGATCATGTACCACGGCCGTGCCGTAGTCGAACACGAGTGGGTGCGGCCAGACAGCAAGCCGCAGATATTGCCCAATCGCGCGGCATTGCGTCAGCAGGTATTGCCAAGGAGTCACGAGCGTCGCAAAACCCGCCGTGCCGCCGCGGCCTTCGGTGCTCAATACCAGCCCGGCGAGAATCACCCAGGTGGTGGCGAGCGCAAGGTGGTATTTCCAGCGGCGCCCCCACGCCTCCCGGAACGTGCCTCCGACCAACGCCCGGTCGTAGAGGAGAATTGTTAGCGGAGCCGAGACCATCACCTCCTTGGTCGCCATCCCCAGTGCGCACCAGACGACCGAGCCGGCGAGCCACGGCAGCGGACGGGCAGCGTCGGCGGCCCGCAGGAAAGCGTAGAGCGTCAGCAGATAAAAAAGCGCCATCAATGACTCCGCCCGCTGGACGACATACGTCACCGCTTCGGTCTGCAGCGGGTGCAGGGCCCACAGCGCCGCCACGGCGGCGGCGAGCCAGGTGACGGTGGACCCGCGGCCCGGATCCTCCAGGGCAACACGCCATTGCCGCGCGAGTGTGCGCCGGAGCACGCCAAGCAGCGTGAGGGCGGCCAGCCCGTGTATCACAAGATTGACGACGTGGTAGCTCCCCACTTTTTCGCCAGTCAGCCGGAAATTCACGGCGAGGCTGAGCCTCACGACCGGTCGCCCGCGGGTGGTCTCGCCGCTGCTGGCGCCGGCATCGGGAAGATCGGCGGTCGGGTGGGGAGGCCGGACCGCGGGATTCTCGAGGATTGCCGGCGCATCATCGAAAAGGAAGGGCACCTGAAAGCTGTTCGCGTAGGCCAGGAGGATGAAGGCGACGATCGCCAGGCTGGCCAGCGTGACGCTTGCGCGGGAGGATCGCGGGGAAGCTTGGGGCCTGGCACTCACGCCGGTAATGCAGCACGCGCGTCCCACGCGAGGAAACCTTTTTTTCCGCGAGCGCCGATCCCGATCATTGCCTGGTGCGCCGGCGCTCGTTCGCCGCGCCAGCGGATCACAGTTCCAATTCCGAAACACCCGGTGGTGAAGACCTACCGCAGGGAGTGCACTTGACTCGCCGAAACGCCCGCCGTCTTCTGCCCGCACAGTGTATCGCCGGCCCAACCCGGCAGGAACCACCCAAGCACTATGCAAAAACTGTTCACCAAGTCCGCACTCCTAGCAGTGTTCACGATCATTGCCGTGGCACTTTCCCCGACCGCGCTGGCCCAGTTGGTCACATCGGGCATGACCGGGCTGGTGCGTGGTACGGATGGCAAGCTACTCGCCGGCGCCACTGTCCGCGCGACTTACACGCCCACCAATGCCACCTTCACTGCCATCACCAACGAACAAGGCCGCTTTAATTTTCGCGGCCTGCCGGTGGGCGGCCCCTTCACGATTGCCGCGACGGCGAGTGGCTACGGCGCCGAGCAAGCCCCGGAAATCTACACGACGCTCGGCACCGATGTCGACGTGGTAGTCACCATGAAATCCGAAGTCGTGGTGATGGAAAAATTTGTCGCCTCGGCGTCGCGCTCGGATCTCGACTCGTCGGCGACGGGCTCGGGCCTGACTCTTTCCAACGAGCGCATCAGCAACAAGCCCACGTCGGAGCGCTCGCTCGCCGACATGATCAGCGCCTCGCCCCTCGTCGCCATGCGCGACATGTTTGGCGATCGCGAAGAGGCGCAGCTCACCGCGGTCGGCCAGAACAACCGCTACAATTCGATCCAGATCGACGGCTCGCGCATCAACGACATGTTTGGCCTCAACGCGACCGGCCTCGCGTCGTTCTTCAATCCGCTCTCGCTCGACACGATTGAGCAACTCGCGGTTCAGATTTCGCCCTACGACGTGCGCCAGGCCGGCTTTACCGGCGCCTCGATCAACGCGGTGACCAAGAGCGGCACCAATACGTTCAAGGGTTCGGCCTACACGTATTTCCGCGGCGACCACTTGCTCGGCTTCCGCCTGCAGGGCTACAATCCCCGCGAGAACGAACTGACCGGCGCCAGGGTCATCCCGCGCCTGGAGCGCACCACCTGGGGTGCCACGCTCGGAGGTCCCATCTGGAAGGACCACATCTTCTTCTTTGCGAACTACGAGAAGTTCGAGAGCACCAGCGCCGGCCGCGACCCGCGCTTCACCCCTGCGAACGAGCAGCAAATCCTCCAGCGTCTCCAGCAAATCAGCCAGGCGGCCGGCCGGAGCATCACTTGGGGCAATCCCGTTACCGAGCAGACTTCCAACACCTCCAACGACGAAAAAAAGAGCGCCAAGATCGACTGGAACATCAATGCCGACCACCGGCTCACTGTCCGTTACACCACCACCGAAGGTGAGGTGCCCCAGTTCGGCAATTTCGCCAACTCGAGTCTCACCTTGAACGCCGTCAGCGGCGGGATTCTCGCCTCCCCCGACGGTCACTTCTACTCCCAAACCCGCAAGGAAAAGACCATCGCCGGCCAGTTCGCCAGCCAGTGGACGCCGTCGCTCAAGACGGAGATCAAATATTCCAGCACGAAACAGGATCAATTGACTCCGCTCAGCACCGTGGCGCCGCAAATCTTGATCACCGGCGTCTCCGGCACCGATCGGCTCAACAACACTTCCGTGACCAACGGCGCCTATACCGCCGGCACGGAGCAGTTCCGCCAGGGCAATGTGATCAAGGTCGACAGCAAGCAGATGACCGCGACCGGCGACTATCTTTGGAGAAACTTTGTGTTCACGGGTGGTTACGAGCGCGAACAATCGGATTTCTACAATCTCTTCCGCAATGGCTCGTATGGTCTCGTCGCCTACCGCAACGTGGCGGACTTCCTGGCCGACACCAACGCGGCGATCACGCGGAACGTTTACGATCCGAACGTTCGCAACGTGGCGGACGTTGCCAACATGGCTACCAACGGCATTTTTGCCCAGGCACGCTGGGATTACAGCAACCGCCTCACGCTCACCGGCGGCCTGCGTTTCGAATTCGTCGAGAGCGCCACGCCGCCACTGAACCGCGCCTTCCAGGCGGCCACGGGATTCCGCAACGACGGTAATCTCGACGGCACGCACAGTCTGTCGCCGCGGCTGGGCTTCAACCTGGCGCTCGACGATGAACGGCGCACGCAAGTGCGCGGCGGCTTCGGCCATTTCTTTGGCCGTGCCCCTTGGGTTATTTTCTCCAATTCATGGAACGCGCCTGGGGTCGGCGGCTTCACCCTGGATTCGGCCACGGGCCAGTTGCCCACCAACCTCACCACTTACCTGCGCAACAATTTCGATCCCGCCAACCCGATCGGGACCGGCACCGACAATCCGACGCTCCGCCGCGAAGTGGACTGGGTGGATGATGGAACGGAGTTGCCGCAGTCTTGGCGGGGCAATCTGGCCGTCGAGCGCAAGATGCCGTTCTTCGATTCGCTTTTGACGCTCGAGGTGGTGCACACCATCGTCGACAAGGCGATCTTCGTCACGAATGAGAATCTCCGCCCAACCACGATTGGGGCGGATGGACGGCAGCGCTTCGCCGGCAACCCCACCACGGCGGCGAACGCGAAGTTCCCGAGCTACACCTCGATGATCCGCGTGCAGAACACGTCGGTCGGCGAATCCACCTACTTCTCGCTCCAGTGGTCGCGCCCCATCCGGAACAAATGGGGCTTCGACTTTGCCTACACGCACGGCCAATCCACGGAAGCCCAGTCCGTCGGCCAGACGACCGCCGGCGGCCAGTGGTTCCGCAACGCCATCTTCAACCAGAACACGGTTGAGAAAGGCACCGCGGATTTCGAGATCAAGCACCGTATCCAAATCGGCCTTACGCGCCAGTTCGAGCTTGTCAAGAAATGGCGCACCACGGCCACGCTCTACTATGACGGCCGCAGCGGTAATCCCTATAGCTGGGTATTCGGCGGTGACCTCAATGGCGATGGCGTGACGTTTAACGATCGGGTGGCGGTCCCCGGCGGGATCAACGATCCTCGCTTTGATTTCTCGCAAATGCCGGCGGCGCAGCGGGACGCCTTCCTGGCCTACGCGAGCTCGAGCGAGCTGGCCAAGTACGCTGGCGACATCGTTCCGAAAAACGCGTTCACCGAGCCTTGGGTCAACCGCCTTGATCTGAAGCTTCAACAGGCCATTCCGATTTACGGGCGGGCCCGCCTGTCGCTCTTCTTTGACTTCATCAACCTGGGATCGTTTGTGAGCAAGAAGTTCTTCGGTTACACGGAACTATCTCCGTTTCTGTCCAACGGGGTGTTCCGGACCAAGACACTCACCAATGCCACGGCCTACGGCCCGGATGGTCGTATCCGCCCAACCTTTACGACCCAACCGACCGGCTTCAATATCGACAATGGCATGTCGCGTTGGCGCATCCAGCTCGGCGCCAAGCTCGAATTCTGAGCCGTTCGGCCTCCTTCCAGAAGAAATTTGGCGGCGCAGGGTGCCGCCGCCATTTTCTTTCGGTTACAATGCCACCCCGGTCCTCGCGGGCCTTTTTTTCGGGCTTCGTTTCGGCTCATGGCAGGATGGAGCCGCGGCGGCGCTGGCAGTGGATTGCGATCTGAACGTGGCGTTGAACGCTATTTCCCCAGCACCGCCCGCAACTGCTCCAGATTCCGCTTCGCATCCGGATAATCCGGCTTCAGCCGCAACGCCGTCTCGAATTCCTGTTGCGCCTCGCGCCAGCGCACGAGCCGCGCGTAGGCCACGCCAAGGTTGTGATGCGCCTCGGCGTCGGACGGCCGCAGCCGCACTGCCGCCTCGTAGTGGGGAATTGCTTCGGCCGCGCGCTCCGCATCGATCAGCACGTTGCCGAGCTGGAACTGCGCAGCGCCATCCTCGGGTCGCAGCGCGACCGCCTGCGCCAGGTGCGTCCGCGCGGCGTCCGGTTGTTGCAGCTGCAGGAGCAGGAGCCCGAGTTTGAAGTGCGCGTCCACGTGATCGGGCTGGACCCCAATTGTTTCGCGGAACGCCTGCGCCGCTTCCTCCATGCGGCCCAGCCGCAACCACGCGAGCGCGCGGTTGTAGCGGTACTGCGGGTCACGCGGCTCCAGCCGAATGGACTCGGCATAGTGCGGCAGCGCCGCCGGCACGTCGCCCAGCTGCACCAGCGCGACCGCCAGGTTGTTGTGCGTCCTGGCCTCGGTCGGCACGAGACGCAGCGCCATGCGATAGCTGCGCACCGCCTCCTCGCCGCGGCCGGCCTGTGCCAGGGCGAGCCCGAGGTTGACGTGATAATGGGATTCGTCCGGCCGGAGCCGCACCGCCTCGCGGCGGGACACAACCGCCGGTTCGAAATCGCCCCGCTCCGCGAACGCCTCGGCGAGCCCGGAGTGCGCGCGCGGGTTCTCCGGGCGTTTCGCCACCGTGTCCGACCACAGCGCGAGGTGGCTGCGGTAATCGCGATTGCGGTCGAATGTGGTCAGCGCCAGCGCCACCGCGACGGCGGCCAGCCCGAACGCCGCCCGGCGACCCGCGACGTGCCACGCCCCGACTGCGAGCGGCGCGAGCACGCAGGCCAGCGGCAGGTACATCCGATGTTCGACGATCATTTGCATCGTGCCCGGCGTGAGCGACGTCGGCGCGAGTATCAGGAAAAAGGATGCACCCAGGAAACCCGCGACCGGCCGCCGCCGCAGCGCCCAGCCCGTGGCGGCGAGCAGCCCCGCGACGAGGAGCGCCTCCGGCAGCACCTCCGCGGGATGCTTCACCCAGAATGTGCCGTACTCGAACACCAACGGGTGGGGCCACCCGCTGAGCGCGAGGTAGCGCGTCACCGCCTGAAACTGGGTGAGCCCATAAGCCCACCAGGGCACCCCGACGCCGAGCCCGGCCGTGCCGCCGCGGTTGCCGCCGGTGCTCGCGAGCAGCGCCGCCAGCCCGAGCCACGTCGCGGCCAGCCCGCAGTAATAGCCGCGGCGCGCCCGCCAGGCCCCCGTGAACGTTCCCGCGACAAACGTGCGGTCGTACAGCAGCATCACCAGCGGGGCGGTGGCCATCACCTCCTTCGTGGCCATGCCGAACGCACAGGCGACGACACTGGCGGCCAGCCAGGCGCGGCCGGTAGCCGGCCGCAGCGAGCCCGGCCGGCCGGGGTCAGCGACGCCGGCCAAGGGCTCCGTTGCGCGCACGAACGCATACAACGTCAGCAGATAGAAAAACCCCATCAGCGACTCCGCGCGCTGCACCGTGTAGGTCACCGCCTGTGTTTGCAGCGGATGGAGCGCCCACCACGCCGCGACCGCGAAGGCGAGGGCTGCCGAACCCCCGAGCGTAGCCGGACTCGCCAGAGGCTGGCCGGGGAAACCGGCGGGCGTTTTGCCTGGGGCCGGAGTCCCACGACTTCGGTTGCCGCGCGCGACCGGCTGCCCTCCGGGGCCTCGGCGAAGGAGGGTTCGCCGCACGATTCCGAACAGCAGCAGCGCACACCCCGCGTGCACCAGGATATTGAATACATGGTGCCCCCAGGGGGCGGCGCCGCTGACGGCATAGCTCAACGCGAACGACAGGTTGAGCACCGGCCGGCCGCTGACGGTCAGCCCGCCTTCCTTCTGCGGGCCGAGGATTTCGCCGGGCCGCCCAAGCTGGCGAATCGTCGGGTTGTCGACGATTGCGGCGGTGTCGTCGTACACGAACGGCGCGTGCAGCGTGTTCGCGTACGCCACGACGATCGCCAGCATCAGCCCCAGTGCCGGCCAGAACGGCCGCGGGCGTGAAGCGGGAGTCGCGGGGATGCCCATCGCCGCAACCTACTGCCGGGGCGTTGCGGGTCACGCAAGCGCCCGGCGTGCGGGCCGGTGCGTCTGGGTGTGCGTCTGGGAAAGTTTGATACGCCTGAGGGGGAGACGGAGAGAGGGAGAGACGGGGAGAGACAGAGAGACAGCGAGACCGAGAGATTGCCGTTCTTGGCCTCGCTCGCGCCGTCCCTCCATCCCTCCATCTCTCCATCCCTCCATCTCTCCCTCTCTCCTTCCTTCCCGAACCCGGTATCCGGTTTTCCACTGCTCCCACAGCTGGCTTTGCCAGCCACTTGCGCGGCAGTTTCCGAGCGAAGAAAACATCCCTTTCGGCGTGTGGTGCCGTTCTTCCCTCGGGGCAAGGTTCCCGGGGTTCGCGCAAGCCAAATCTGCTCAAAAAATTAGCAGTTTCCTGACCACAAACGCATTGACGGAGAATCGCCAAATTCCCATGGGTTGTGGTCGCCGCGGCGTGAAACCACATCCTGTAGTGGTCAGTAACCCGTGGATAACTGGTAACAACTTTTGTTCGCTAACGGCCTTTTCACCCCAAAAAAGCCGCACCTTCCGCTCTTCTTCGCGTTCGCGAGAAAGGGCGGTTTGCCCACTCCCAACTCCCACTCGTCGTCGTTCGTTTTCCCACGTTTTCCCGTTCCCGTCCCACCTGCCCGCATGCAAAAAACCTTCCAAGTCGGCGCCAAGACGTTCGTCCTCGACCAAGCGAAGGCGGAGGCCGCATTTGCCGCCAAGAAAGTCATCAACGGTCGCGAGACCATGACGTTCAACCTCCTGCCGCTGAAATATCAGTGGGCCTACGATCTCTACCGCAAGATGAAGGCCAACCATTGGGAGCCGGAGGACATCCCGATGGGCAAGGACATCGAGCAGTGGCGCGATGAGAAGGTCGTCAGCGACGTCGAGCGCTGGATCATCCGGATGGGCATCGGCTACTTTTCGGCCGCCGAGGGCATCGTGGGCGACAACATCCAGCACGTGGTCCGCGAACTGGTGACCGCGCCCGAGCTCAAGCTGGTCCTCGGCCGGCACGCGCACGAGGAGAACATCCACGCTGATTCGCTGCTCTACATGATCGCCTCGCTGCAGATCAATCCCCACGAGTGCGAGGCGATGTTCGAGGACGTGCCGACCATCGTGCGCAAAAACGAGTTTGTCACCCGCATCTCCAAGGAGCTGCGCCGCGATCTCGATCTCACCCTGCCGGAAAACAAGAAGCTGCTCGCGAAGAACATCTTCGTGTTCGGCCAGTGCATGGAAGGCACGCAGTTCTACGGACTGTTCGGGATGGTCCTCTCGCTCTACCGGCAGAACAAGTTTCCCGGCATCGGCCAGATGTTCCGCTACACGCTGCGCGACGAGTCGAACCACATCGAGGTGTTCCGGAATCTGTTCATGGATCTCGTCGAGGAGAACCGTGAGATCTGGACGCCCGAGTTCAAGGAGGAGCTGCGTGCGCTCATGGCCGAGGCGATCAAGCTCGAGAAGGAGTTTATCCGCGACTGCCTGCCCGTGAACGCGGTGGGCCTCGCGGCCGATGAGTTCCTGACCTACATCGACTACATCGCGGACCGTCGCCTCGAGGGCTGCGGTCTGGCCCCGCTCGCCGCCGGCGTGAAGAACCCGCTGCCGTGGCTCGCGGAGATGATGGACATCAAGAAGGAACAAAACTTCTTCGAGGGTCGCGTCACCGAGTACCAAAAAGCCTCCTCGTTGAACGTCGTCCATGACGACGAGCTGTGATTCAGCGGTCAGAAGTCAGAGGACAGAGGTCAGCTTCCGGTCCGACATTCTGACCCTCGCCACTCGCTTCCTCCGCGCCGTCGCCTCCCAAAGTCGGCCTCTCACATTCGTCGCTCCCTATTCTTCGGTCTCTGGCTTCTGACCTCCGGCCTTCGGCTTCCGAGCGCAGACCTCTGACTTTTGACCTCTGGTATCCGCCGCTCCGAACGTTCCGACGTTCCGTCCCTCCGTCTTTTACCCCACTCCACCCCGCCGCCGCACCTGCCGCCCATGAACCTCGCTACCGATCTCGCCCTCAAACGCACCGTCCAGACTCCCGTCGAACAGAAACCGCACTTCGCCTGGCGCGAGGTCTTCAGCGGCGAAGCCATTGATCTACCGCCCATCGTCCTGCTCTGCCCGCACGGCGAGGAGCGTTTCGTGCTCGCCGAAGTCGCCGACACGCTCGGCAAGGCGCTCACGAACGTGCAGCTGGCCAAGGGCGAGAAGGACATCTTCAACGACGCCAACCGCGCCTGGGTCGCCGGGCTGTGCCGCGAGGTCGCCGCCAACCTCCGCGCACTCGCGCGCAAGCAGACGCCCCTGCGCATCACGCTCAACGATCTCTACGAACTGATCGAGAAGACCCTGGTCGACAACAACGCCTACTTCGTCGCGAAGAGCCTCCTGCTGAATCGCGCGCGCAAGATTTCCGTCAACCGCGAGGCTGCCGCGCAGTCCACCCTCCGCGTCATCCGGCGCAACAACCAGGTCGTGCCTTGGAACGAGCAGAAGGTCGAAATCGCCATCCGCAAGACCTTCCTCTCGCTCCAGCGCGACTCCGCGCCCGCCGTCGCCATCACCCGTGCCGTCAGCGAGCGCGTCCACGCGTCGAAGCAGTCCTTCGTCCACATCGAGGAACTTCAGGACTTCGTGCAGGAAGAGCTGATGAAGGCCGGCCACTACAAGGTGGCCGAGGCCTACATCCTTTTCCGCGCCCAGCGCGCCGTCGCCCGCGAGGCCGGCCTCGAGGCGCCCGCCGGTGACACGGCGTTCCCCCTCGTAACCGCCGCGGCCCCGCAGGGGCAGATGACGAACATCATCGTCAAGCTGCCCGACGGGAAGACCGACTTCTGGGACGGCGCCGACCTCCGCAAGCGAATCGAGTTCGCCCGCATCGGCCTCGACCTGTGCCTTTCCAACGACGAAATCGAAACCGAGCTCCGCCGCTCGGTCTACGACCAGATCAGCCAGAAGGACCTCGACGCGACGGTCATCCTCAACTCGAAGACGCTGATCGAGAAGGACGCCGACTTCGCCAAGTTCTCCGGCCGGATCCAGCTCACCTACATCTACGAGGAAGTCCTCGGCTGGAACATCCTCGAGCATGGCGTCGGCCGGCTGAAGGAGTTCCATCAGCGCGCGTTCAAGAAGTACCTCGAGCACGGCGTCGCGATCCAGCGGCTCAACCCGCGACTCCTCGAGTATGATCTCGCGCGACTCGGCACCGCGCTCGATCCGTCCGCCGACCTCGAGTTCGACTTCCTCGGCATCCAGACCCTCTACGATCGCTACCTGATCATCGACAAGACGCGCAAACCGGCGCGCCGGATCGAAACGCCGCAGTTCTTCTGGCTGCGCGTCGCCATGGGCCTGATGCTCGACGAGCAGGGCGATCGCGAAACGCGCGTCACCGGCCTCTACGAGCTCTACAAGTCGCGCCGTTTCTGCAGCAGCACGCCGACGCTGTTCAACTCGGGCACGCTGCACTCGCAGCTCTCGTCCTGCTACCTCTACTACGTCGACGACACGATCGAGAGCATCATGCTGCGCGGCATCGCCGACAACGCCTTCCTCGCCAAGTGGGCCGGCGGGCTCGGTGGCTCCTGGACGGCAGTGCGCGGCACGGGCGCCTACATCGCCGGGACCAACGGCGAGTCGCAGGGCGTCATCCCGTTCCTGAAGCTCCACAACGACCAGCTCGTCGCGGTGAACCAGGGGGGCAAGCGCAAGGGCTCGGGCTGCGCGTATCTGGAAACCTGGCACAACGACATCTTCGAGTTTCTCGAGCTGCGGAAGAACACCGGCGATGACCGCCGCCGCACCCACGACATGAACACGGCGAACTGGATTCCCGACCTGTTCATGAAGCGGATGGAGGCGCGCCAGCACTGGACGCTCTTCCGCTCGAACCAGGTCACGGACCTGCACGAACTGTACGGCCGCGCCTTCGAGCAGCGCTACCTCGAGTACGAGCAGCTCGCCGAAGCAGGCAAAATCCACGGGCAGAAAGTCGAGGCGCTCGAGCTGTGGAAGAAGATGCTCTCGATGCTGTTCGAGACGGGCCACCCCTGGATCACCTTCAAGGACGCCTGCAACATCCGTTCGCCGCAGGACCACGCCGGCGTCATCCACTCCTCAAACCTCTGCACCGAGATCACGCTCAACACGAGCAACGAGGAGACCGCCGTCTGCAATCTCGGCTCGGTCATCCTCGACTCCCACCTTACGCCCGACGGTTCGCTCGATCACCCGAAACTGCGCGAGACGATCCGGATGGCCGTGCGGGCGCTCGACAACGTGATCGACATCAACTTCTACCCGACGACCGCGGCAAAGACGTCCAATCTCCGCCACCGCCCGATCGGGCTCGGCGTGATGGGCCTCGCCCACGCCTTGTACCTGCGCGGGCATGCATTTGCCTCGCCGGAAGCAGTCGAGTTCAACGACGAGGCGATGGAAGCGATCGCGTTCTACGCGTACGAGGCGAGCTCCGACCTCGCCGCCGAGCGCGGCACGTACTCCAGCTACGCGGGCTCGAAGTGGGACCGCGGACTGCTGCCGCAGGACACGCTCGATCTCCTCGAGAACGAGCGTGGCGTGACCATCGATGTGCCCCGCGGCGGCAAACTGAACTGGGAGCCGCTCCGGGCGAAGATTCGCACCCAGGGCATGCGCAACTCGAACTGCCTCGCGATCGCGCCGACCGCGACGATCTCGAACATCACCGCGACCAGCCCCTGCATCGAACCCACGTACAAGAACCTGTTCGTGAAATCGAATCTCTCAGGCGAGTTCATCGTGCTGAATCCCTTCCTCGTGAAGGACCTCAAGGCGCGCGGCCTCTGGGATCAGGACATGAGCGACAACCTGAAGTACTTCGACGGCGAGCTGAAGGACGTCGAGCGAATCCCGGCCGACCTGAAGATAAAGTACCTCACCGCCTTCGATATCGACCACAAGTGGATCATCGAAGCCGCCGCCCGCCGCCAGAAGTGGATCGACCAGAGCCAGTCCGTGAACCTGTGGATCAAGACGCCGGACCTGAAGACGCTGAGCCACATGTATCGGCACGCCTGGCACGCCGGCCTGAAGACGACGTACTACCTCCGCAGCCTCGGCGCGTCGAACATCGAGAAGGCGACGGTGGCCGTGAAGAAGGAAGTCCGCGGCCACGCCGGCTCGACCTCGACCGAGGGTTCGAATCCCCCGGTCGCGGTGAAGCGCGTCTACACCGAGGAGGAAAAGACCGCCTGCTCGATCGAAGCGATGCGCCTCGGTGGCACCTGCGAAGCGTGCCAGTGAGCTGACCGCGTAGCGGCAGGCCTCCGTGCCTGCCGCATGGTTGTGGGGCGCGTCATCGTCGTAGTCGCGCCCATCCGGGCGCGACGTTTCGGTAGCCTGTAGCCGAAGTCGTCAGACTTTGGCTCTTCGGCGAAGCCCAGCCAAACTCTGACGAGTTCGGCTACGCTGGTGGCGGCATGCGAGACGGATGCCGCGCCTCAATGGGCGCGGCTACGCTGTGTTGCGTTGTTGCGTTGCCGTAGCCGCGGCCATTAAGCCGCGGCCCGTCAGGCAGCGTGCCCGCTCTCCGTCACCGCCGGGCGGTCAGCGCGGCTTTGCGGTTCCGCACCGCCGTTGCGAGATCGCCCGCCGGCACCGCCTTCGCGGCCGCGTCCAGCAGGCTTTTCGCCGCCGAGGCATTGCCTTCCTTCGCCAGCAGCTCCGCGGCGACGAGGGCGGCGTGCGTGGCGGGCACGCGCAACTCGGCCGGACCCCTGGCCAGCACGTCCTGGAGCACTTTCGCCGCGTCCGGTGTGCCGATCAACCCGAGCGCCGCCACGGCCTCGGTCGCGGCCCCGCGCTTCGGATCGAACGCGAGCATCCGCAGGTCGGATACGGCAGCCTGCTCGCGGCGGACACCGAGCGAGTTCACCGCGCCGGCCAGCTGCCGGCCCTCGAGCCGGGGCAGCGCCTGGCGCAGCGCCTCGCCGGCCGACGCGTCGCGAATCGATTCCAGTCCGCTGCGCGCATAGCTGGAGAGTTTTTCGTCGTTCAGCAGCGCCGCCAGCGGCGCCACCGAGGCCGGGCCGGCCACCGCGGCGAGTTCCTGGCAGGCGCGGGCCTTCTCGTGCACCTCGGCCGGGGAGGCGAGGACGGCGAGCTGCGTCGCCTCCTTCGGGCTGGGCGGCGCCGGTTGCCTGACTCCGGGCAATGTGGTGCAGCCGGCCAGTGAGAGCACCAGTGCGACCGGCAGGAGGGAGCGAAGGGCAAAAACGTTCATGGGAGTCGGTTGGTTCAGGCGTGCCACGGCGCGCGGCGCGCGCGGCTGCACATGCGGTTGGCTTCGTCGTCGTTCACGAACGTCTCTTTGACGGGATCGAACTGCACCTTCCGGCCGAGCCGCCAGCCGATTGCCGCGGCGTGCGACACGATGTGGCCGCGGCGCGTGACGTCGGCGTTGGCCGCCGGCTTCGCGCGCGACTTCACGCAGTCGAGGAAGTCGCGGACGTGCTTCGACGGATCGGTGCCCGCCATGATGGCTGGCGTGCCCGGTTCGAGCAGCGACGGCGAGGATACGGCGACCTTGCCCGAGTCGGCCGCCTCGACCCAGCCCTCGCTGCCTTCGTAGCGGATCGGACACGTGCCCGGCACGACCCAGTTGCCCTCGCCCCTGAACCCGGCGCGGCGCATCACGAGCTTCACGCCGCTGGGATAGCGGCCGTAGATGGTCTGCCCGTCCATCTCGAACTCGACCGGCACGGTGTCGTCCGCGCTCGCGCCCCACTGGCAAAGATCGATGGTGTGCGCACCCCATTCCGGCAGCGCGGCGCCGCCGTGGAAATCGTAATAGCCCCGCCAGCGTCCGTTCACGTAGTCCTTGTTGAACGGCCGCCACGGCGCGGGGCCGAGCCAGCGATCCCAATCCACCACGTCGATCGCCGGCTCCGGCTCGGCCGCCAGCCACTTGTGGCTCTCGTCGAGCTGCAGGATGCCGGCGTGGACCGTATGGATTTTCCCGAGACGCCCGCTGCGCGCGAGGTGCGCGGCGAACTTGAAGTTGTCGACGTTCCGCCGCTGGGTGCCGGCCTGGAAGACCCGGCCGTAGCGGTTGATCGCGTCGGCCAGTTCCTGGCTCTCGCGCAGGGTTATGCTGCACGGCTTCTCGCAATAGATGTCCTTGCCCGCCTTCGCCGCGAGGATCGAGGCCACCGCGTGCCAGCGATCGCCCGTGGCGATGAGCACCGCGTCGATGTCGTCGCGCCCAAGCACGTCGAACATCTCGCGCGTCTTCTGGCAGTCCTGGTTGTTGTACTGTCGGTTGACCATCACGCGGACGACCTCGCGGCGCGTCTCCTGCACATCGGCGATCATCACGAACTGCACGTCGGGGTTGCTGAGGAACGCCTTCAGGTCCTCACGGCCGCGCGGGCCGATGCCGATGCCGCCCATCACAATCCGGTTGCTGGGTGCCACGCTGCCGTTCTTGCCCAGCGCGGATGCGGGGATGAGGGTGGGCATGCCGATGGCCACCGCCGTGGTTTTCAGGAACTGACGTCGCGAGAGTTTCATGGCGAAAGGAGGGAGCGGCCTGGGTGGCCGAACACGAAGTTGGCCGCAGTGTGCCGTGATTGACCCGCTGCGGTCTGCGCAACCCTTGGCCGACCGCGCGCGGAACTTGGCCTGCCCGGCGTTCGGATTTGAGCGGAAGATCACGAAGGAAACGAAGAGCCGTGAGTATTCGCGCCCTTTGTTCTCTTCGTTAACTTCTGTTCAATGGCTTGGGGTTTGGCGATCGCGCCGCCGCGCCAGGCTCCTGCAGCTCTCTCAACTCCCAACGTTCAGGACCCACCTCACGCCGCCGCGCCGCAGCACTTCTTGTATTTCTTGCCGCTCCCGCACGGGCAGGGGTCGTTGCGCCCAATCTTCGGCGTGGCGCGGCGAACCGGCACGCCGTGCGTCTCCACCTGGCCGTCGTATGCCCACTGGCCGTCTTCGCGGACGAAACGTCCGATTTCGACATGCTCGTGGTCCTTGCCGTCGGTGCGGAAATGTGCCGTGAAGGTGACGGTGCCCTCGTTGTCCTGCGGTCCGCCGCCGGTGGTGTGCGCAATCGTGAGCCCGAGCCATTCGGACGATTCGGCCCAGCGCTGGGCGTCGGCCGGGTTGAAGTCCTTCCGCTGTTCGCGCGAGAGGGTCCGCTCGAGGTGTTCGTAGTTCCGGCGAACGTACGCCGTGTACCGGGAGCGCATCAGCGCCTCGGCCGTCGGCGCCGGCGCGCCCGCCAGCGTCGGCCCACAGCACGCGTCGAACTCCAGCTTTGAGCCACAAGGACAAGTCATGATCCCTATCGCGCGCGGCGGAGGCGATCGCGGCAAGCTTGGAATCAGGGTGGGGACTGCGTTTGCGCGGCAGGGCGGATGGTGGTCCCCATCCGCCGCAGTTTCTGACGGCACACTCAGTCGAAAATCGGGTAGAACGTATTGAACGCGGCTTCGCAGAAGTGGCCGGGGTCGTTGAACCGGCGGTGGCAATCCAGCGCGTCGATGGCGGCCATCTCCTGCGGCGTGAGCGCGAAATCGAAAATCGCGAGATTCTCGGCGAGCCGTGAAACCGTTTGGGTCTTGGGAATGACGGCGCAGCCGCGCTGCACGCCCCAGCGGAGCACGATCTGTGCGGGGGTTTTCCGGTGCGCGGCGGAAATTCGCGTGACCACGGGATCGATGAGCACGTTTTCCTCGGGCCTGGCCATGCCGAGCGGCAGATACGAGGGCGCCCCCAGCGGCGAAAACGCCGTGACGGCGATTTTCTCCTGCTGGCAGAACCGCAGCTGGCGCGGCTGGGCCAGGTACGGGTGCATCTCCAGCTGGTGCACGACCGGGCGGATCGAGCATTGCGCGAGCAGGTCGCGGAGCATCGAGATGTTCAGGTTGCTGACCCCGATCCGCTGCACGAGCCCGGCGCGCTGCAACTCCTCCATCGCCGCCCACGTTTCGGCGTAAGGCACGTCGATCGGCTTCATCACGGGCTGCGCCGCCTGCGGATCGTGAAACCACTCCGGCGGGTAGCGCACGTCGAACGGCACGTAGGCGAGCGCGATCGGAAAATGAACGAGGTAAAGATCGACGTAGTCCAGCTGCAGGTCGCGCAGCGTGCGCTCGCACGCCGGCCGCACGTGCTTGGGTTCATGATACGTGTTCCAGAGCTTGGAGGTGACCCACACGTCCTCGCGCCGGCACAGCCCCGCGCGAAACGCCGCGGCGAGCCCGGCGCCGACCTCCGGCTCGTTGCCGTAGTCGCAGGCGCAGTCGAAATGCCGGTAGCCGATCCGAATCGCCTCCTGCACCAGCGCTGGGGCCTGCGGCTTGGGCATCTTCCACCAACCGAGGCCAACGGCCGGAAACGGTCCGCCATCGGCGAGCGTGAGGGTGGGCGCGCGAAGAGGTGAAGTGTCCATGCTCGCCACGAAGCCGAGGTTGGACGAACGCGTCACGAACAAAGTGGCGGAGGGGGAAGGGGCGGAGGGGTTGAGGGTTGAGAGTTGAAAGTTGAGAGCGGCGCGCTTGTAGCCGAAGTCATGAGACTTTGGCTGCGTGGCTGCGTTCGCGGTTCCGGCCAAACTCCAAGAAGGCGTCCAAATAGGTAGGGCGCGACCGCTGGGCGCGCCGAAATGATTCCATGCCTCCGAAGGAGACGCGGCGGGCCCAGCGGTCCCGCCCTACCTTCGAGCCGAGTTTTTCGACGCCTTCAACGATTTCGGCTACGAGACCGAATTCGACTACGGGCTATCGATGGCATTGCCACCTCTCGCAGTCCCGATTGCGCTGCGGCTCGGAAATGATTTAACAGTGGCTCATGCCCCCCATCGCCGTCGCGGTCCCAAGGTCAACCCCAGCTGAAATGCGCCCCGGAAGGTGCCGCCGGATTCCGCTGTTTGCCGCCATCGCCGCGCTCGGCTTGTTGTCCGGTTACGCGAACGCGCTGCACGCCGCCGCCGCCAACCGGCCCAACATCGTTCTGCTGATGGGCGACGATCACGGTTGGGACGAGACCGGCTACAATGGCCACCCCTACCTGAAGACGCCGGTGCTCGACGAGATGGCGCGCAGCGGATTGCGGCTCGACCGGTTCTACTCCGCCGGCTCGTCCTGCTCGCCGACGCGCGGCAGCGTGATCACCGGCCGGCATCCGAATCGCTACGGCACGCACGCCCCCGGCTATTCGACGCGACCCGAGGAGATCAGCATCGCGCAAATCCTCCGGCGGGCCGGCTACGCGACCGGCCATTTTGGCAAGTGGCACCTCGGCCCGGTGAAGGCCGCGTCGCCGACGAATCCCGGCGCGATGGGCTTCGAGGAGTGGCTCTCGCACGACAATTTCTTCGAGCTGAATCCGTGGCTCTCGCGCAACGGCGGCCCGCCGGTGCAGTTCAAGGGCGAGAGCTCCGAAATCATCGTCGCCGAGGCGCTGCGGTTCATCCAGCGCGCGCAGCAGGAGGCGCGGCCGTTCTTCGTCGTGGTGTGGTTTGGTTCGCCCCACGAGCCGTACAGCGGGTTGCCGCAAGACCTCGCGCTCTACGACCATTTGCCGGCGGACTTCGCCACACGGCGTGTCAAACTGACGTCGAACGAAACCGGCGGCCAGATCCAGCGGCTGCAGCGCGAGGTGCTGCGCGAGCGCTTCGCGGAAATCACCGCGATGGACCGGGCGATTGGGCAGCTGCGCTCGCAGCTCGGCGCGGCCGGCCTGCGCAGCGACACGCTCCTGTGGTACTGCGGCGACAACGGCACGCCCCAGGAGGCGGTCGCGACGGTGCCTTTCCGCAGCTGGAAGGGCGCCATCTACGAGGGTGGCATTCGCGTGCCTGGCATCATCGAATGGCCGGCGCGGATCACGCGGCCGCGCGCGTCGGACGTGAATACGGTCACGAGCGACATCCTGCCGACCCTTTGCGCGCTCACCGCCCAGCCGCTGCCGGCGCGGCCACTCGATGGGATTAGCCTCCAGCCGCTGATCGATGGGCGAATGACCGAGCGACCGGCGCCGATTGGATTCTGGAACGGCTTGCCGCCGCCGGGCGGGGGCG
>Ga0082335_1002361_pt1 | contig 35615 bp, 25 predicted proteins | sample Subgrocontami58m_FD_72375 | JGI IMG/M metagenome (GOLD analysis project Ga0082335, IMG submission 72375) | Subsurface groundwater microbial communities from S. Glens Falls, New York, USA - GMW37 contaminated, 5.8 m (SPADES assembly) (version 2) ... | reverse complement strand
ACACCAAAAGAATCGCATTCCAAAGGCCGTCGCCTTTGGCGGGTCCAGGGCAGAGCCCTGGCGGGGTCCGGGGCGGAGCCCCGCTCTACCGCCCCACGCCTCTATTTCGCCACGCCCCCGGTTTCCCCTGGACGCGAATCGCACGGCACCTTGTATGCATGCCCGATTCCGGACTCGAGGGAGGACCGAACATGTGCCGTTTTCTGCTGGCCGCCGCCGTTGCCCTGCTCCCGTTGATCGGGGTGGGCTGCACCCATACCCAGGGCGACGAACAGGCTCTGGTCGATCGCGCCACCTTGGCGGTGCAGGAAATGATGACCCAGACCGTCTCCGACGAGCCGCAGTCCATGCTGCGCCGCTCCAAGGCCGCGCTGATTTGCCCCCGCGTGTTCAAGGCGGGCTTCTTTGCCGGGGCCGAGGGTGGAAGCTGCGTCCTGCTCAGCCGTTCGGGCAACGGGACCTGGTCGTATCCGGCCTTCTACGGCCTGGGCAGCGGCAGTTTCGGCTTCCAGTTCGGCATTCAGGACGCCCAACTTCTTCTGCTGGTGCTGACCGACAAGGGGCTCAGCGCCGTTCTGGACAGCCAGTTCAAGTTCGGCGCCAACGCCTCGCTCGCGATCGCCACGGTCGGTGCCGGGGTGCAAGGCTCCACCACCGCCGCGATCGGAGCCGATATCGTGGCCTTCTCCGCGGTGCGGGGTCTGTTCGGCGGGGTGGCACTGGAAGGCAGCATCCTGTCCACTCGCACCGAGTGGAATGAGCGCTATTACGGCCAGCCCTTTGCGGCGCGCCAGGTCGTGGTGCAGATGCAAGGGGTCAATCCCGGCGCCGACCCACTGCGCCAGGTGCTGACCCGTTATGGGACCGCGGCGCCCCCCGCGGCGGCGCCCGCGGGACAGCCAGCCCCCGCGCAGGCGCCAGCGTCCCGGCCATCGCAGTCCCAGGCGCCGCCGCCTCAGGCCACATACCCGCAGACCTTGCCGCCTGCGCCCCCGGCCTCCGGCGGACGTCCCCCGATCCAGCAACAGGTGCTGACCCCACCGGCTCGCTAGTGTTCCGCCTCTAAACGGTCGTGTCGTCGGGTCGAAACACGAAGGCTTTGTTTGGGTGTTCCGATTTACGCGACGGAGCAGACGACCCTGTCGTGGTCGGAACACTGGAACGGTTTTACCCTGACGGGAAACGGCAAGCCGTTCTACCTCTTTGTTTTATTGCATGATTCAGACGCGGCTACGTTCCGGCCGGCGTGATCACGCTCTAGCCAGGGCGCAACCGGACCGTTAAACACCGCGCATGAGCAAGACAGAGCCGTTCTGGAAGACCAAACGGCTGGAAGATATGACCAAGGGGGAGTGGGAGTCACTCTGTGACGGGTGTGGGCGATGCTGCCTGCACAAGTTGCGGTATGAGGACACCAATGCCCTGGCGCATACCAATGTCGCGTGCCGGCTGCTGGACCTGGAATCCTGCCAGTGCACCGATTACGTGCGCCGCCAGCGCAAGGTGCCGGATTGCGTCAGCCTGACCCCGGAAGCCGTGCGAGAGATCGACTGGCTCCCCCCCACCTGCGGCTACCGCCTGGTGGCGGACGGCAAGACCTTGGCCTGGTGGCACCCGCTGGTTTCGGGCGACCCGGACACCGTGCATCAAGCCGGGATCTCGGTGCGCGGCCGAGCGGTGAGTGAACGGAGGGCGGGACCGTTGGAACATCATATCGTGGATTGGCCGGGTCAGACCCCGCGCCCGAAGCGAAACCCGGCCGAAGCAACCCCGCCCCTGACGAACCCGCCCCAAGCGACTCGGCCCGAAGCGACCCGGCCCCGGGCCACCCGGAAGGAGACCAAATCATGATGAAGAACGCCCTGTATGGCGGTGTGAATGCCGCCGTGCTCACCGCCATGAACGACGATCTATCGATTGACCTCGACCGCATGGCGGCGCATTGCCGCTGGCTTCTCGCCAACGGCTGCAACGGTCTCGGCGTGCTCGGCACCACCGGCGAGGCCAACAGCCTGGGCATCAGTGAGCGCCTGTCCGTCCTGGAAGGCCTGATCGCACGAGGCATTCCGGCGGCGAAGATGATGCCCGGCACCGGCACCACGGCGCTGACCGACACGGTCCTGTTGACCAAACATGCCGAGAAGATGGGCTGCCGCGGCGCCCTGCTGCTGCCGCCGTTCTACTACAAGAACCCGTCCGACGACGGTCTGCTGGCCTATTTCAATGAGGTCGCACAACGGGTCGGCGGCAACATCAAGCTGTATCTGTATAACTTCCCGCAGCAATCCGCGGTGCCGTTCGGGGTGGAGTTCATCGGCCGCCTGCTGGCCGCCAATCCCGGCAAATACCAGGGCATCAAGGACAGCAGCGGCAGCTACGAGAACGGGCTCGCCTATGTGCAGAATTTCGCCCGCGACGGGTTTGAGGTCTATGCTGGCGACGACACCCTGTTGAAGCCGCTGCTGGAAAAAGGCAGCGCCGGGTGCATCACCGCCGCGTCCAACGTGAATTGCGCGATCGGGGCGCAGGTCTATGCCGGCTGGAACACCCCGGCGGGTGCGGCGGCGCATGAGATCCTGTCGGCCACGCGCAAGGCGGTGATCTCAGTGCCGCTGATCTCCGGGCTGAAGGCGCTGGTGGCACGCAATACCGGCAATCCGGCGTGGCACAACATCCGCCCGCCACATCTGCGGCTGACGGCGGCGCAGCAGGCGTCGCTATTCGCGGCGTTCGATGGGTGCGGGTTGTCGCTGCCGAAAGCGGCCTGATCCGGTTGCGAGGAGAAAGGCGGGGACGGAGACAGCCCCCGCCTCGGTCCCGTGGTTATCGAGGTTATCGAGGTTCCGCCAGGACACACGGCCAAACCAGCGCCACGCCGGAGATGCAAGTGGTGGACGACCCGCCGACCGATCCGGCCCCCGGATTCGTCGAACGGGTAGACGCGGGAGAAAGCCTGGCTCTCGGGACATGGCCACCGGCGAAGTTCTTTCTCTGTTCTAACCAAAGCGGCACCTTGGGGCAGGAAAATCCCACCGCTACGTTGATGTGGTTTCTGAAGAAAACCTCTTTTTCAGAATTTTTCCCAAATTCGAGTTTATCGTGACGTTAATTAGTGGTTAACGTCTATTTTTGGATAGGGTTGAGCGACACCCCGATCCGAACCCGCAACCTCAGAGATCAGTTCGCAATACGCCCGTAACCATCTGCATCGACACTTGAATGTTGCCGATCTTAAGAGTTTGGATGAAGTTGGTTCGGCCGGTCGCTCGTTGTCGAACCATGCGGAAACCGGGGGTTTTCGTTGCATATGCCTGCGCATAACGGGGGGGTTCATTCCGGTCAGGCGCCGTTAACCTTTGCCGGGCTGAACCCTGGTCCGCGCCGACACGGAAACTCCATCGCTTCGTCCGCCGTTCCGCCGAGGGACTCCAGCGGCGGCGACCCTGCACGGCGGTTTGGACGCCCCAAACGCGGATGGGGTGCCAACCGGGTGGCGGAACGCGTCGCACTTGCCGTCTGGTCGCGCGTGTCGTCATTGTCTGTGGTGTGGCCGAGGCACCCCACAGCCCAGGCCGCCGCGCGTGGTTCAGGACGGGCGGAAGCCGCCCGCTGGGGCCGGCCCCTGTCGTCGTTACACCACTCGCCCTAACCGTTGACTCTCGGTCAAGCCCGACCAAGACGGAGAACCAGGAGCGCCACATCGGTCAATGGTTAGGGGTGTTAGTATCACACCCCGTATAGACGTCTGGCGCTCTCCGGATCGATGCTCCCCTCCGCCACGTCGCGCCGGACCGCGTCCGGGTCCCGTTCCCGCGGCGGGCCGTAGCCGCCAGAGCCACCGGTCACGACTTCAATGATCTCCCCCGGGCGCAGACCGCCGGAGCCGTGGTCGAACGGCACCGCGCCGCCATGCAGTCGGATATCCGCCTGCCCGCCCGGCATCCCGCCGAACAGCCCCCAGGGCGGTGACAGCAGGCGAGCCCCATCGACCCGCACTCGGCAGTCATGGTCGGCGCGGTAGACTCGCCTTATGCCCATGCCACCACGATGCCGTCCGGCGCCGCCGGACCCGTCCACCAGCTCGTAGCGCATCAGGATCAGCGGATATTCCAATTCCAACGCCTCCACCGGTAGGTTGGACGTGTTGGTCATGTGCACATGCACGCCATCCAGCCCATCCCGTTCGGCCCTCGCCCCGAACCCGCCCCCGATCGTTTCCAGATACACCCAAATCCGCCCATCGCTCGGCTGGTGTCCGACAAACGTAATGGAGAAACAGGCGCCGTTGCTGGCCGCCGTCACCCGCTCCGGCACCGCTTCCGCCAGAGCGCCATGGATCAGGTCCACCACGCGCTGGCACGGACCGAGCCTTCCGTTCACGGCGGCGGGGTGGACGCAGTTGACGATGGTGCCGGCGGGCGCGGTCACCGATAGCGGGCGAGCCAAGCCCGCGTTCGGCAGGATGGTTGGATCGACGACGGCCTTGACGGCGTAGTAGACGGTGGAGAGCAGCGCCGTCATCGTCATGTTCAACCCGGCGCGCATCTGCTTCGGCGCCTCGAAATGCAGATGCATCGCATCGCCGCGGACGGTGATTTCGCAACTCATGTCGATCTCGCCATCGATCTCCGGACAGTCGTAACGGTCGGAGAATTGGTAGACTCCGTCCGGGATGGCCGCGATGCCGGCGCGCATCTTGCGTTCGGCATAGTCCTGCAAGGCACTGCCCGCCGCCAGCACGACCTCGCGGCCATATTTGGCGCACAGACCCTGCAACCGTTGCACCCCCAGCCGGTTGGCCGCCATCTGAGCGCGCAGGTCGGACAGACGCTCCCGCGGGACCTGGCAGTTCAGCAGGATCAGTTCCTGCACGTCGGTCTGGAGTTCACCGGCGCGATACAGACGTATCGGCGGGATGCGCAGCCCTTCTTGGTAGATATGCGCATGCCCGCGATCGGCGAAATCGGCGTGGTGCGCCAGGTTGACGGCCCAGGCGGTCATTTCGCCATCGACGAACACCGGTTCGGCCAGCACGATATCCGGCAGATGGGTCCCGCCGCCCTCATACGCGTCGTTGCCGCAGAACACGTCGCCAGGGCGCATCTGCTCGACCGGATGGCGCTTCATGATGTGCGGGATCAGGTCCAGGAAACTGCCCAGATGCATCGGGATATGTTCGGCCTGACACAGCGTGTTGCCGGTAAGATCGAACAGTGCGGTGGAGCAGTCGCGGCGTTCCTTGATGTTGGTGGAATAGGACGCGCGGATCAGCGCTTCGCCCATTTCCTCGACGATGGAGGACAGCGCGCTGCCGATCACTTCGACGGTGATGGGGTCGACCGACAGAACAGTCGGAGTGAAATCGTTCATGCCGCCTCCAGGACCAGATTCAGGTAAGGCTCCACGCGCGCCACCGTGTCGGGCAATACAACTGTGGTGGCGTCCATCTGCTCCACGATCGCCGGGCCGGCGATACGGTTGCCGGCACGCAGCCGGTTACGGTCGTAGACATTACAGGCGACGAAGCCACCTACTTCCGGCAGGAAGACGTCGCGCGCACCGATCACCGCGCCAGATGCATCCGGCCCCGCGTCGGCCTGCGGTTGGAAGGTGGCTTTCGGCACGACACCGGAGGCTTCCACCCGGAATGTGACCAGTTGCACCGGTTCGTGTTCGGCGTTGAAGCCGTACATCCGTTCATGCGCCTCGGCGAAGCCCTGCGCCAGCGCGTCCAGGGTGGCAAGGTCGATTGGGCCGCCCGGCATGCGTATGGGCAGTTCGTAGTTCTGCCCAGCATAGCGCATGTCCACCGTGCGGGTGATCCGCCGAGCGTCCTGGGCGATTGCCTCATGCGCGAACCACCGCTCCGCCTGGACGGCCAAGTCATCGAACGCCGAGACCAGATCGGGCAGCGCCGCCGCGGCCAGGGTGTGCAACCGGGTCACCGCGAAATCCGCGCGCAAATCCGTTAGCAGCAACCCCATGGCGCACAGGATGCCCGGATTGCGCGGCACCAGGATGCGGCCGATCTCCAACTCCCGCGCCAACCTTGCGGCGTGCAAAGGTCCGGCACCACCGAACGCCACCAACGTGTAATCGCGGGGATCGTAGCCGCGCTGGACCGAGATCACCCGGATCGCGCGCGCCATGTTGGCCGTCACCACCGAAATGACGCCCTGCGCCGTCGCCATCCGGTCCATTCCCAGCGGCGCCGCCAGCCGGTCGATCGCGGCCACCGCCAGATCGTACCGCACCGCCATGCGCCCACCCAGCAGAAACTCCGGATTCAACGTGCCCAGCACGATGTTCGCGTCAGTGACGGTCGCCTCGGTATTGCCGAGATCGTAACAAACTGGACCGGGATCGGCGCCGGCGCTGCGCGGTCCCACTTTCAGCAAGCCCCCGCTGTCGATGAACGCGATCGAGCCGCCGCCCGCGCCCACCGTATGAATGTCCAGCATCGGCGCCTTGATCGGATAGCCATGCACCATCGCCTCGCTGGTCAGGCGACAATGCCCGGCTTCCAACAAGGCGACATCGGTGCTGGTGCCGCCCATGTCGAAGGTGATCAGGTCGGGCAACCCCGCCAGCCGGCCGATTGCCTGCGCGCCGACGACACCGGTGGACGGGCCGGATAGCACGGTGCGCACGGGCAGTCGCGCGGCCTGCTCGAAGCTGATGACGCCGCCGTTGGACTGCGTCAGATGCGGCGTGGCACTGACGCCAAGATCGGCCAGTCGTTCCGCCAGACGGCCGATATAGCGTTGCATGACCGGACCGAGATAGGCGTTCACCACGGTCGTCGACATCCGTTCATACTCACGGAATTCGGGGGCGACCTGGTACGAGATACAGGAAAATACCGCGGGACATTCTTCGTGCAGGATGCGGGCGGCAGCTTCCTCATGCGCGGTGCGGACGAAGCCATACAGGAAGCAGACCGCTATGGCCTGGGCGCCGGCCGCTACCAACTTGCGCACTGCTTCCCGGAACGCGGCCTCATCCAGCGGGGTTTCCACTGTGCCGTCGTGGCGCAGCCGTTCCGGCACCTCCAGCCGCATGTCGCGGGTGACGAGAACGGGCGGCTTCTCGACCTGCTGGTCATACAGGTCGGGACGTTTCTGCCGGCCGATCTCCAGCAGGTCGCGGAACCCATCCGTGGTGATCAGCCCGGTCTTCACGCCCCGATGCTGGATCAGTGCATTGGTGGCGACCGTCGTGCCGTGACCGAAATAGCCGACCTGGCCCGGTTGGGCGCCGACCAGAGCGACGCCCTCCGCCACCCCCAGCGCGATGCCGCCGGACGGATCGGCCGGGGTCGAGGCGACTTTCCAAACCTCGACCCGCCCTGTCGCGTCGTCGAACAGGCAGACATCGGTGAACGTACCCCCGGAATCGACACCCACCCGCCACGCCATGCATCCGAACCCTTTTCCCGCGTGCCTTTGGACCAGCCCGGCTGGGGACCAACCCAGCCGGCGACAATCCGGGATGGAACGTAGGCGAGGCGACGAATCAGGGCTAGGCTGGACCGAGGCCCGGTGGAGCAAGACCGGCCACCCGCCAATCCGACGCCAGAACAAAGGCAACACGTCCCCATGTCCCCGCCCGTCGACCTGGTTCAATCCGACACCCATCTGCCCGAGCGCACCGGCGTCGTCGTCATCGGCGGCGGCATCATCGGCGTCAGCACCGCTCTGTTCCTGGCCGAAAAAGGCCACGCCGTCGTGTTATGCGAAAAGGGCCGCATCGGCGGCGAGCAGTCCAGCCGCAACTGGGGCTGGTGCCGCACCATGGGCCGCGACGAGGCGGAAATCCCGCTGGCGATCGAAAGCCTGAAGCTGTGGCGCGGCATGGACGCACGCACCGGGCGCGACACCGGCTTCCGCACCCCCGGGATCATGTATCTGTGCGAGACGGAAACCGAGGTCGCCGCTCAGGAAGCCTGGCTGGAACAGGCCCGCCCCTACCAGGTCGACTCCCGGCTGCTGCGTGGCGCGGAGCTGGAAGCGGCGATGCCCGGCGCCACCGGGATGTTCATCGCCGGCATGCACACACCGAGTGACGGGCGCGCCGAACCAATGCACGCGGCGCCCGCCATCGCCGAGGCTGCGCGCGAGCATGGTGCGAAAATCTTCACCCATTGCGCGGTGCGCGGCATCGATCTGCATAACGGTCGCCTGGTCGGCGTGCTGACCGAAAGTGGCCGCATTCGCTGCGATGCCGCGGTGCTGGCGGGCGGCGCCTGGTCGCGGCTGTTCGCCGGCAATGCGGGCCTCGATCTGCCGCAGTTGAAGGTGCTGGGCTCGGTGTTTCGTACCTTGCCGCTGGACGGCGGGCCGGAGATCAGCGCCTCCGGTTCGGTCTTCGCCTTCCGCAAGCGGCTGGATGGCGGCTATTCGGTCGCGCGCCGCAACGCCAATACCGCCGAGATCACGCCGGACCATTTCCGCCTGCTGTCGGATTTCTTCCCCAGGCTGATCAACAACCGCCACGAAATCCGCCTGCGGGTGGGCACGCGGTCCTGGGAGGAACTGCGCACCAAGCGTCGCTGGACCATGGACGAGGCCACGCCCATGGAGGCGGTGCGCGTGCTGGACCCCAAGCCCAAGCAGGGCATCCTGGCCGAGGCGCGGGCTGTGATGGCGCGGGCTTTTCCGGTCTTCGCGAAGATGGAGGTGGCGCAGAGCTGGGGCGGGCTGATCGACGTGACGCCTGATGCCGTGCCGGTGATCGACCAGGTGGAGCGCATTCCTGGCTTCTTCATCGCGACCGGGTTTTCCGGGCATGGGTTCGGCATTGGGCCGGGTGCCGGAAAGTTGATGGCGGATCTGGTGGCGGGCGATCGGCCGCTGGTGGACCCCACGCCGTATCGGCTCGGGCGGTTTGCTCGGGCGCGGACGGTCAGGATTTGAAGGGCGGGGCTTCCGCCCCGGACCCCGACCAGGGGCTTTGCCCCTGGACCCCACCAAAGGCGCGGCCTTTGGGATGCGATTCGTTTGGTGTTTTGACTCGGGGGCCTACCCGGACGGTGTGAGGTCCGCGTAGGCCCCCGAGTCAAAACACCAATGTTCCGGTTCCAAGGGCCGTCGCCCTTGGTGGGGTGTCCAGCGAGGCAAAGCCCCTTTGGGGGGATCGACAACTGGCGATCCCTCGGATTTCCTGACACAGTGCGGGAAACCGGAGGAACGTAGAATGGCCACACTTCCCATCCCAGCCGCCATATCCATGGAGGGCAAACGCGTCCTGGTCACAGGTGCCGCCAGCGGCATCGGCCGAGCAACCGCGCTGGTGCTGGCTGAGCTGGGCGCGGAGTTGTTGTTGAGCGATCGCGCGGACCTGACCGACATCGCCGACGAGATCAAATCGCGCGGCAACGCATGCGCAACCGCGCGGGGCGACCTCACCGAAGCGGCCTACCTCAATAGCCTGTTTGCCGGCCCTCGCCTTCATGCCGCGGCGCACTGCGCTGGCATCCTGTTTCGCACACCGTGGGATGAGGACGCCGACTTCAACGAACGCTTCCACCGCATGATGGATGTCAATGTCCGCGTGCCGATGCAACTGACGGGCCTGGCCATCGAGCATATGGCTGGGCATGGCGGTGGCAATATCGTGCTGGTCGGATCGGTCGCCGGCAAGACAGGCGGCACGTCATTGAATACACCACCGGATTACTCGGCCTCCAAGGGCGCGGTGCATGCACTCGTAAAATGGATGTCGCGCAAGGCCGTCACCCGCGGCGTTCTGGTCAACGCCGTCGCGCCTGGCCCGGTGCAGACGCCGATGACCAGCGGCAACAACACCGCGGCAATGCTGCCGATGCAGCGGCTGGGACAAGCGCATGAATTGGCCTGGCCGATCGCGTTCCTGTGTTCCTCAGGCGCGAGCTACATGTCCGGGGCGATCCTGGACGTGAATGGCGGCGCCTTCGTCGGGTGACAGTGGCGGAACTCGCGGGACAGATCCCGGGGGCGAGCCTTCAGACTGGAAAGCCGGCGCCCCACCAGGGCGCCGGTCTTGCCCAGCCTCGGTGTCGGGCGGATTACTTGTCCAGCCAAACGTCCTCGAACCGCCAACCGTTGTAGATGCTGTTGACCATGATGCCGTAGTTTTTCACGTATCCATGCCAGCACCCAGCCTGCTGACCGTGATAGGTAACGGGTCGCGCGACATCATCGACCAACCGGCGCTCGATCTCCCAGACCATTTTCTGGCGCTTTTCCTGGTCGACCTCCGCCGATTGCGCGTCGAACATCGCCTGGATCTCACGGTTGCAGTAGTTGGTGTAGTTACGGAGCGACCCACAACCGTAATTCTCGTAGAAAACCTGATCCGGCTCATCCAGGGATTGTCCGGTGGCGTTCATCCCGACCTGGTAGTCCTTCTTGAACACCCGGTTGTAGAAGATCGGCGTATCGACCACGTCCAGTTCGGCATCGACATAGATCTCCTTCAGATGATCCGACAGGATCAGCGCCGGATCGCGAAAGGTCGAGACATTGCGGGTGAAAATCTTCACCGCCAACCGCTTGTCGGGTCCGTAGCCGGCCTTGCGCATCAGGGCGCGTGCCTGCTCGCGGCTTTTCTCGATGTCGGGCCCGTAGCCCGGGAAGGTCAGCAGCGTCTCCATCGGCACGCCCCAGACCCCATCGGGCGGAGACAGGAATGACGACCCGATGCCCGGCACGCCCTCATTCATGATGGTGTTGAACGCCTTGCGATCCAACGTCAGCGCCAGTGCCGTTCGGATGTCGGGATTGTTGAACGGCGGTGCGTCGCGATTGATGATCAGGTTGGACGTGCCGATGGCGCGGATGGTGCATTGCGCGGTCGGCACCTGCTGCAGGAATTCCCTGGTCAGTGGCACCGTTACATCGGTGGGGAAGCTGACATCGAACTTACCCGCCACCAGACCCAGCATGCGGGTGGCCCGGTTCGGCACGACCTTGACCTCGATCCCATCCAGATAGGGCAGTCCCTTCTTCCAGTAATCGGGATTGCGTTCCAGGCGGATGATTTCGTTCATCCGGTATTCGACGAACTTGAACGGCCCGGTCCCGACCGGCTTGGTTCGCATCGTCGCCGACGACACGTGGCAGGGATAGACCGGCGAATACCCGGACGCGAGCAGGCTCAGCAACGCCGGCTGCGGTCGCTTGACATGAAACGTCACCTCACGATCGCCGTTGACGGTGATCTTCTCCAGGTTTGAGTACCATTCCTGGCGCGGCGATTTGCGAATCTTCCCCGGCGTGAGGCCAGAGACCATGTCCCAGGTACATTTCACGTCGGCCGAGGTAAAAGGCTTGCCATCATGCCACTTCACACCGTCCCGTAACGTGAAAGTCAGTTCCGTATTGCTCGCGTTCCATTTCCATGCCGTTGCCAGATCCGGAACGATCGTGTCGGCGCGGTTCTGCATTTGATGCTGGTCGAACTGCACCAGGTTGTTGAACATGGACATGAACGGCACCACCACGGAGACCGTCGCTTCCTCATGCAGGGACGGGCTGGGCGGGGTGTCGATCAGCGGCATGGAGAGGATGCCACCACGCTTTTGCGCCACCGCGGTGCCGCTGATGCACAGCATCGCGGCCATCCCCAGGGAAGCCGCCCGCCATCCCGCGGCCAGAAGTCGTCTCATCGGTCTCTCTCCCTCGTTTCCACCGCTCGTTACCGGTCTCTGTGGCAAGGCTGCGCGGGTTTCCGCCGATAGGCAATATCGCCGCGGCCTTTACGCCGCGGCGATCGCTTGACCGGGAGGGGGATCCCACTTGAGATCCCGCTTGGCGTTGCTCATCCGGCCCACCCCGCGCAAACTGCCCTGACGACCCGGGGGAGCGCGCATGACCAACCTGACCGAACTTCGCATCACTGATCGCCGGCCATTTGCTGATGGCCACGCCTTCGGTTCAGTGGGCAGCTATGAACGGTTGTCGGGGCGGGCATTGTTTGCCGTGGACCCACTTTCGGCGGCGCAACGCGATGTGGTGGACCTGGACAAGGCGCCGCGCGACGATCGCGGCCTGGTGCGGTTCGAGGCGGATTTCATGATCCTGAAACCGCTCGACATGGCGCGCGGCAACCGCCGGGTGTTCTACGACTACGGCAATCGCGGCCATAAGCGTGCGCTGCAATTCTTCAACGACGCCCCGCACAGCAACGACCCGATCACTCTGGCGCATGCGGGGAACGGTTTCTTCATGCGGCACGGCTATGCGGTGGCCTGGGTGGCGTGGGAGGGCGATATGCTGCGGGGCGACGGACGATTGGTGTTGGACGTCCCGGTCGCGACCGACAGCGGAAAGCCGATCACCGGGCGCGTGCGGGTGGAGTTCATTCCCGATGCGCCGGGCACAAGAACCTTCCCGCTGAGCGGGCGCTTCGCGGCACACTCCTACCCCACCGTTTCGATGGACACGCGGGACGCCGTCTTCACCCGCCGGCGCTACCCTTACGACACGCCCGAGATCATTGCGTCCGACCAGTGGTGCTTCGCCGTCGAGCAGATCGGATTGGGTGCCGAGACCAAAGTGCCCGAGCGTGCGCGGGTCCCATCCGACTGGCACATCCATTACCCGGCCGGGTTCGAACCGGGTTGGATCTATGAGTTGCTCTACACCGCGAAGGACCCGAAAGTGATGGGGCTGGGCCATGTCGCGGTACGGGATTTCGTCAGTTTCCTGAAATACGACACGACCGACGCCAATCCGCTGCGCGGTACCGTGAAGGCCTATGCCTGGGGCCGGTCGCAGACCGGGCGCTGCCTGCGCGATTTTGTCTATCGCGGCTTCAATGCCGATGCCGCCGGCCGCAAAGTGTTCGACGGCGTGATGCCGCACGTTGCCGGTGCCGGGCGTAAATGGATGAACCATCGGTTTGCCAACCCGATCGTCTCCGGCGGACAACAATACGAGGACCACTTCAACATCGCGGACTCCTTCCCGTTTTCCTACGCGTGGTCGACGGATCACCTGACCGGGAAGCAGGACGCCATCCTGAAACGGCCGGAGACGGATCCCCTGGTCTTTCATACCCAAAGTTCCACCGAATACTGGGTACGCCGCGGCTCTCTCGCCCATACCGACACGCTCGGCAACGACCTGCCGCAGCCGGAGACCGTGCGGGTATATTGCTGGTCCAGTTCCCAGCACGGGGCCGACCCGCTGCTGAAGGCGCCGGCCAGCGGGATCGGGAAGCACTTTTCCAACAATGTCGCCACATCCATGTTGTTTCGCGCCATGATGGTGGCGATGGATGAGTGGGCGACCAACCACACCCCGCCACCGCACAGCCGCATCCCCACCCGCGCGGACGGTACGTTGGTGGATTATGCGACCTGGAAGCAGCAATTCCCGTCGATCCCGGGCTCGTCTGTCTTGGTGGAACCCAATGTCCTGACCTTGCTGGATTTCGGTCCGGACGCCGACAAGGGCATTCTGCGGGAGCCGCCGGAAATCGTGCATGGCAAGAACGACCCCGACGGGGCGCCGGGTCTTCGCTACACGGTGCTGGTCCCGTCCGTCGACAGTGACGGCAACGACATCCCCGGTGTCCTCGCGCCGATGGTGCAGGCGCCATTAGGGACCTACACCGGCTGGAATCCGCGCGCCCGAGGCTATGGAAACGGTATCCAATGGCGGTTCGAGGGCAGTTACATCCCCTTCCCTGAAACCCCGTCCGAACGGGTGGCAACGGGCGATCCCCGCCCCTCCATCCAAGAGCGCTATGGCAACAAGGCGGCCTACCAGGCGGCGATCGTCGCGGCGGCAGAGGCGTTGGTGGCCCAGCGCCTGATGCTGGAAGAAGATGTCGAACGCTGCGCCCAGGGCGCGGCTGACTGGGGCAGGCCGCGGCATTCGGTGATCTCGCTATGATCGACACCACCCGCCTGTTCGGTCCGGGCCGCCCCCGGCGTCCCAATCTGATGGCACGCCGGCACGTCGTGGTGTCCGGCCACTACTATGCCTCCCAGGCCGGGATGCAGGTGCTGGAGGCCGGCGGCAACGCGGTCGATGCCGGCGTGGCGACCGGTCTGGCAATCGACGTGCTCGAAAGCCAGTTCGTGGGTTTCGGCGGGGTGGCGCCCATCATGGTCCGCTTGGGCGGGAAGGTGGAGGTCGTGTGTGGGGTCGGGCCGTGGCCGGCCGCGGCGGACATTTCCGTCTTCCATGACCGCTACGGTGGCCGCATCCCGGATGGGCTGCTGCACACCGTCGTCCCTGCCGCGCCCGGCAATTGGATCGAGGCGTTGCGCCGTTGGGGCACCATGTCGTTCGGCGACGTCGCCGCGGCGGCGATCCGCTTCGCCCGCGACGGATTCCCGATGTATCCGTTCTTCCATGAGATCATCGCCTCCAAACGGGCCGAGATCGCGCGGTATCCGACCACGGCCGCGATCTTCCTGCCGGATGGCGCCGCGCCGGTGGTCGGCTCGATTTTCCGACAGGAAGATCTCGGCCATACCCTGCAATACATGGCCGACGCCGAACGCGCGGCGGCCGGGAACGGCCGGGCGGCAGGTCTGGCCGCGGCACACGATGCATTCTATCGCGGCGACATTGCCCGTGCGATCGTCAGGCATCAGCAGGAAAACGGCGGCTGGCTGTCGGCCAAGGATTTGGCGGGTTTCCGGGCCAAGGTAGAGGAACCAGCCCGCACCCGGTTCCACAACTTCGACGTCTATGGCTGCGGGGCGTGGTCGCAGGGGCCGATGGTGCTGGAGGCGTTGAACATCCTGGAGGGGCTGGATCTTGCCGCGATGGGGCACAACTCGGCCGCCTATGTGCATGCGGTGACCGAAGCCCTGAAACTGGCGGCGGCGGATCGGGAGGCCTATTTCGGCGATCCCGATTTTGAAGACGTGCCGCTGGGCGTGTTGCTATCCAAGGACTATGCGACGGAGCGGCGGCGCTGGCTGGATCCGGCCCGCGCCTGGCGGGGATTGCCCCCGGCCGGTTCGGCTTTGGGCGGAGCGGCACCCATCTGGCAGCCAGACCCATCCGCCGGATCGGGGGCGGAACTCGTGGGGGAGAAACCCGCGACCTCCTTCTTCTGCGTGGTGGACCGGGCCGGCGACGTGTTCGCGGCAACGCCCAGCGACGGAACCATCGGAGGGCCGGTTGTGCCGGGGAGGGGGATCACGGCGTCGATGTGGGGATCCCGTGGCTATTCCGGGCTGTCGCATCCTGGCCGTGTGGGCCCCGGGCGCCGGCCGCGCATGTCCGCCAATCCCGCCATCGCGGTGGCCGAGGGTGAGGCGGTCATACCATTTGGCTCCCCTGGCAGTGAGGTACTGGGGCAGGCCATGTTGCAGGTGTTCCTGAACCAGGCAGTCTTCCGGATGGACCCGCAAAGCGCCGTCGAGGCTCCCAGATTTGCCAGTTTCTCCTGGCCAGAATCGACCCTGCCACATGCCTATCGGCCGGGTCTGTTGTGCGTGGAGACCGATGTCGGAACGCCGGTCGGCGATGCGCTGTCGGCGATGGGCCACACGGTGGAATGGTGGCCGGAACGCAAATACCTGGCCGGGTCGGTCGTGACGGTGCGGCATCAACTGGCGACGGACGTGCGCTGGGCCGGGGCGGACCCTCGGCGGTCGGCTTATGCGGTGGGGTGGTAGGTGGCCAAGACGCGAGCCCGGACAGTCGACTGCCCGGGCTCGCGGGTTGTAGAGCCCCCGCCTATTCGGTGCATCCGCTGTTGTTGCCTCGCAGCGGCATGCGGTTCTCCGCCGTCGCTTGGGCCCGAAGCCCAATCGATGATCGCGTTTTCCCGTCGAGACAGATGGTGCCCACCTGCCCCGTGACCCGGAACGCAACACGCCCTCGGGGCTGGCCGTGTTCGGTTTATGGCCTTGAAACATCCTGCTCCATGAGCATCCGAATGTAGCGGGTATAGGGCATGCCGCGTGCTTTTGCCTTCGTCTTGACTGCGTCAAGCAGGGGTTCGGGGACCCGCATATTGAGCTGGGCACCCTTCCTCTCGAACTCGAACCGCAGCGGCTTAAAGCCGGACAGGTCGTATTCGGACAGGTCGGCCTTGTCGACGAAGCATTCGGCTTCCTCGTCGGTCTTGAAGGCCGGGATGGTCTTAAGTTCCTTTGCTTCGCTCATAATGCTCAATCTCCGTCTGGTGCATGTACCGGGCTGATAATGGCCGGATCAGCGCCTTCCCGCGGGCCGCCCTGATCGTGAAAACGGCGAACAGGTACCGTCCTGCCTCACCGCGTCCAATCCCGCTGAGACGTGTTTCGCCGTCCTGCCCCGGGTGGGCAGGCCAGACCATGGGTTCGTGACTCAGCACGAATTCGATTTCCGCCTTGGAAACCCCGTGTTTGCCACATTTGGGCCAATTGCCCGCGTCCCACTCAAATTCCGATATCACCATGGTCGATGCTGACACTACATTTTTGCATAGGCATTTGCAAAACATTCATGGGAATGCCCGCTTTCTGCCCCACCATGGTTCAGCCTTTGCCACAAAATCCGCCGCGCCACTCCTCGCAGACAAAAGGGATGATCGAGCACCTGCGGTGCATCTCCTCCTTTTCAAAGAGATCGTGTTCCGGCCACCCGCGACGCCCGCCGAGGTCGGAACACTGGCAACGGTCGTGCGGACCTGCCGTGGCGCAACGGGGAGAGGCGACCGGACGCCCGGTCTCGCGGCAGGGCGACCGGTGGTCATGATCGCCCCGCCTGTCGATCCGCGTCAGGCTGCAAGTCGCTCCAACGCACGTTCGTCATCCGAGTCCGCCACCAATGGCCCGTCCCGCACCTCGACCAGACGCGCGCGATCGAAGCCGTTGAATGCGGTGCGCAGGCAGGCGCCGTAGGCCCCGAGTTGCCCGATCTCGATCCAGTCGCCTTCTTTGGCATCGGCAGGCAGCGGGAATGGACCACGCATGGCATCGGCGCTGTCGCAGGTGGGGCCATAAAAAGCGTAGTCAACAACGCCTTCCGACGCCGTACCGCCCGGACGGATCAGCCGCACCGGATAGCGCCACGCAAGCGCTCCGGCATCGGACAGGCTGCCGAAGATACCGTCGTTGATATACAGCGCATTGCCGCGCCGCCCCTGGATCTGCACCACGACGGACGCGCCCCCCGCAACCAGCGCACGGCCCGGCTCCGCCCATAGACGCGCATTCGGTAGGGCAAGGCGTGCGAACCCAGCCTCGATCTCGGCCAGGAACGCGCCGAGCGGAGGGGGTTCGTCGTTGGGGTAGGGGACGGGGAAGCCGCCGCCGATGTCGATGATCTCGACCTCGACACCGGCATCGCGGATCACCTCACCGGTCAGCGCCAAAGCGTCGCGCCACGCCAGCGGGTCCATGCACTGGGAGCCGACATGGAAGCTGACACCGAGAACCGAGGCAACCGGACGCGCCACGCGCAGCAGGGATGCCGCGAGGTCGGGCGCGGCCCCGAACTTACCGGACAGGTCCAGTTTCGCGCCACCGCGCGGCAATGCCAGGCGCACGATCAGCCCCAGGTCCCCCGCGACGCCGGTCGCAGCAATTTCGGTGCGGATTTTGGTCAGCTCGTCCAGGCTGTCGATGACGAAATCGCGCACCCCATGCTCACCCCAGGCTTCGCGGATCGCGGAGCGGGCTTTGATCGGGTGCATGAAATGGATCGGCGCATTCGCGAACATAGAGCGCACCAAACGCACTTCCTGGATCGAGGCGCAGTCGAAATGACGGATGCCGCCGTCCGCCAGCGCCCGGAGCATGGCCGGATCCGGATTGCATTTGACGGCATAGAGGACATCGCCGGGAAACGCCTCAATGAACGCGCGAGCGGTGTCGCGGACCGTCGCCGGGCGCAGACAATGCATCGGCTCCTCCGGCCGTTCCGTCGCGACAACGTGATCGACAGTCGGAAGGCGTGGGGAGATAGAGGCGACAGGACGGCGGAGGGCGGATACAGCGGAACGAACACGCATCGGAGCGATCCTCGCGACAACGCGGAGACGCCAGGGGCGTCCCGCAACGATGACTGAAACGGGGATGGGTCGAGGCCACGCGCAAGGGCGCCGCGGCTTCGAGGGTCAGACGATGCGGATTGTACTTCGCATCACGTCGGTGCTGGCGGACATAGGCGGTTCCTAAACGACCCCGGCCCACGGTTGGCCGGCTCCATCGAAAAGAACGCGTTCCGTCGTTGCTGTGCCCTGACCAAATTGACCGTCGGGGGCTCGCGGCACGTGCGATGCGTCACCACTCCACCCCGATGGGCGAGCGAGGGGTGAATATAGGGCCGTTCCGCAAAAACACTTATGCATTCTGGGAATGTCCCCAGACGTAACCAGCATGGGTCCGCTTAAGCGGTTTTTAATGAGTGTCCCACCAAGGCCAGATACTCCCAGGCGATCGTCGCCGCGGCCAGTGCGGTGATTTCGGCATGGTCATACGCGGGGGCAACTTCCACCACATCCATCCCGACGAAATTCACCCCAACGAGTTGCCGCAGGATCGCCTGAGCCTGCCAGGATGCCAGACCACCGATCTCAGGCGTGCCGGTGCCGGGTGCGAAAGCCGGGTCCAGCGCGTCGATATCGAAGCTGAGATAGGTGGGGACATCGCCCACCACGGTCTTGATCCGAGCGGCCACCGCGGCCGGGGTAGCGGCGTGCACGTCCTGGGCCGAGAGGATCGTGACACCCCGTGCGATCGTCCAGTCCCACACCTCGCGCTGCACCGGGGAGCGGATGCCGATCTGAATGGTCCGCGCTGGCTGGATCAGGCCTTCATTGATGGCGTGATAGAATGGCGAGCCATGCGCATAGGCCTGTCCGAAATTGTCCGGCCAGGTGTCGACGTGAGCGTCGAAATGCACCAGCGCCACCGGCCCACCTTGCCGCTTTGCCAAAGCTCGCAGCAACGGCAGGGTGATACCATGCTCCCCGCCCAGCACGACCAAATGAAGATGCGGTTCGGCCTGCTTCTCAATCAGGGCGAGGCTGCGTGGGATATCCCCCAACGCAAGCACGAAATCGCCGATGTCCGCCACGGCGAGCGTTGAGGGATCGAGCCAGAATACCGGATGATCACCATCGACCAGCATGCGGCTGGCACGCCGGATCGCCGCCGGCCCTTCCCTGGTCCCGGAGCGGTTCGTGGTGCCGATATCCAGCGGCACCCCGACGATGGTGAATCGTGGGTCGGCGAGTTCGGCGCCAACGCCCAAGAACCGCGGCGGGATGGCATAGGTCGGGGTTTCCGCCAGGGGGCTCACCTTTCGGGGAAAGAGTCAGGGCCGTTGAACTGGACGAACCCCTGGGCAGCCCCCTGGGCGAACCCCTGGATTGCCGCCAGTGTTACGCATCCATCTTCAAGGCAGCGAGGAAGGCGGATTGCGGGATTTCGACCTTGCCGAACTGACGCATCCGCTTCTTGCCCTCTTTCTGCTTCTCCAGCAGCTTCCGCTTGCGAGAGATGTCGCCGCCGTAGCATTTCGCGGTCACGTCCTTCGACAGCGCGCTGATGGTCTCCCGCGCGATCACCCGGCTGCCGATCGCGGCCTGGATGGCGATCTTGAACAACTGCTTCGGGATCAGATCCTTCAATCGGCCGCAGATTGACCGCCCGCGATTTTCCGCCGCGGCCCGGTGCGCGATGAACGACAAGGCGTCCACCAGATCGCCGTTCACCAGGATGGAGATGCGGACCAGGTCGCTTTCTGCATAGCCGTCCATCTGGTAGTCGAAACTGGCATAGCCGCGAGAGCAGGATTTCAGCCGGTCGTAGAAGTCGAACACGACCTCATTCAACGGCAGGCGATACACCGCCATCGCCCGGTTGCCGACATAGGTCAGGTCCACCTGCACGCCACGCCGTTCGGAGCACAGCGCGAGCACGGCACCCAGATAGTCATCCGGGACCATGATCGTCGCCTTGATCCAAGGCTCCTCGATCCGGTCGATCACCGAGCCATCCGGCATGTCCACCGGATTGTGCAGTTCGATCATCTGCCCGTTGGTTTGGTAGACGTGGTAGACGACGGACGGGGCGGTGGCGATCAGTTCCAGGTCGAATTCGCGGGTCAGGCGTTCCTGGATGATTTCCAGATGCAGCAGGCCCAGGAAGCCGCAGCGGAAGCCAAATCCCAGCGCGGCGGAGGTTTCCGCTTCATAATGGAAGCTGGCGTCGTTCAGCCGCAGCTTGCCCAGGCTTTCCCGCAGCTTCTCGAAATCGTCGGCATCCACCGGATACAATCCGCACCACACGACCGGGATCGATGGCTTGAAACCCGGCAGGGCCTGGGTCGCCGGATTGCGTTCGTCGGTGATGGTGTCGCCGATATTGCAGTCGGCGACGGTCTTGATCGCGGCGGTAATGTAGCCGATCTCGCCCGGGCCGAGATCGTCGGTCGGGATCATCTTGGGGCTGAACACGCCGACCTGCTCGACCGAGTGCACGGCGTTGTTGGACATCATGCGGATCTTCTGGCCGCGCTTCAGGCGCCCGTCCTTGACGCGCACCAGGATCACGACGCCCAGATACTGGTCATACCAACTGTCGACCAGCAGCGCCTTCAGCGGTCCGTGAGCATTGCCGGTGGGAGGAGGCAGCCGGTGCACCAGAGCCTCCAGCACGCCCTCGATGTTCAGGCCGGTCTTGGCGCTGATTTCGACGGCGTCGGAAGCATCCAGGCCGATCACATCCTCGATCTGCTGCTTCACCCGCTCGGGTTCGGCGGCGGGCAGGTCGATCTTGTTCAGAATCGGCACGATTTCGTGGTTGGCGTCGATGGCCTGATAGACATTCGCCAGGGTCTGCGCTTCCACGCCCTGGCTGGCATCCACCACCAGCAGGCTGCCCTCGCACGCGGCCAGGCTGCGGCTGACTTCGTAGGCGAAGTCCACATGGCCGGGGGTGTCCATCAGGTTCAGTTCGTAGACCTGGCCATTCTTCGCCTTGTAGACCAGGCGCACAGTCTGCGCCTTGATGGTGATGCCGCGCTCACGCTCCAGTTCCATATTGTCGAGGACTTGGTTCGTCATCTCCCGGTCCGATAGCGCGCCCGTCGCCTGGATCAGGCGGTCAGCCAAGGTCGACTTGCCGTGGTCGATATGGGCGATGATCGCAAAATTACGAATATGGTCGAGCGGAGTATCGGTCATGGGCCTGCACTGTACGGGGCGGACGGTGCCCGCGCTTCCGGCGGAGAGATAGAGTGTCTGGTGGCCGGTGTCATCCGGATTGCCACTTTTCGGGTGGATCTTCACGGGCCGGAGGCTGTCCGCCGGTGCCGCGACAGGGCAAAGTGGGGCCATGCCCGTCTCTCCCCCGCCGGATTCGCCACCCTCTGCTTTGCCCGCACATGCCTTGCCGCTGGTGATCGGGCTCCCAAACCCGGAGGCGACGGCCGCTCTTGCCGGCCGCATCGCATCGCTGATTCGTCCCGGTGACGCGATTCTACTGGATGGTCCAATGGGTGCCGGAAAAACGACTTTGGCACGCGCGCTGCTGCGCCATCTGGTTGGAGATCCGGCGCTGGAGGTACCCAGCCCCACCTTTACCCTGGTCCAAACCTATGAGACCCGGGTTGGTGCCGTTCATCACTACGATCTCTGGCGCCTGGACGGCCCGGGTGCGCTGCTGGAACTCGGCTGGGACGAGGCATGCAACGACGTCGTGCTGGTCGAATGGCCGGATCGCCTTGCCGACTTGCGGCCGAACCACGCATTGACCGTCTCGCTGCGGTTGCACGACGACGAGGCGCGGGAGGCGACGCTGACCGGCTGGGCGGATCGGATCGAATCCCTGGCATGACCCGGGACGCGAAGATCGACGAATTCCTCGCCCGGCTCGGTTTCGCCCGGGCGCGCCGGTCCCCCTTGGCGCAGGACGCCAGCTTCCGTCGGTATCTGCGCCTGACCGACAGCCCCGCACCCGCCGTGCTGATGGACGCACCGCCGCCCGAGGATGTGCGACCCTTCGTGCGGATCGCGCGCCACCTCGCGGGCATCGGCCTTTCGGTTCCGGTGGTGATGGGAGTGGACGAAGCGAACGGCCTGCTGCTGGAAGAAGATCTTGGCGACGACTTGATCTCGGGCTACCTGGACGCGCCGCGTTCCGGACCGGCGACGCCCGAGACCGACGCCCACCTGCACGCCCTGTTCGACGGCGCGGTCGACGCCCTCGTCGCCATGCAGCGCTCGGCACCACCACCGGACCTGCCCCCGTGGGATGCCGCGGCGATGACCCAGACCGCCGTCGGCAACCTGATCGACTGGTGGTGGCCGGCGGCGATGGGTCGACCGGCGCCCGAGGCCGCAAAAACCGATTTCACCACCGCCCTGACGACCATGCTGGAACCGCTCCCCAAGGGTCCGCTCGGCTTCGTCCATCGCGACTATTTCGCGGGAAATCTCCTGCATTTGCCGACCCGCCCCGGCATACGGGCCATCGGCATCATCGATTTCCAAAGCGCCGCGATCGGGCATCCAGCCTACGATCTGGTCTCGTTGCTGCAGGATGCTCGCCGGGATATTCCTCCGTCGATTGAGGCGCGAGCACTGACCCGGTATCTGAATGCGCGTCCGGAATTGGAACCGGGGGCATTCCGTGCAGGCTATGCCGCCTGTGCCGCACAACGGCATCTGCGAGTCGCCTGCCAGTGGGTGCGGCTGGCGAAGCGCGACAATCGTCCGCACTATCTGGTCCATGGTCCGAGGACCTGGCGTCTGCTCACCGCCGCACTCACCCAACCGCAGGCGAAACCCCTCATGCAAGCCTTCGACCGATGGATTCCGATGGATCTTCGCCGCAACCCGCCAGGATTCGCCGCATGACAGTCCAGCCCCGCACCGCCATGGTCCTCGCGGCCGGATTGGGGACGCGCATGCGTCCGCTCACCAACGACACCGCCAAGCCGCTGCTGACCCTGGGTGGGAAAAGCCTGCTGAACCACGCGCTGGACCGGCTGTCGGAGGTGGATGTCGAGACCGTCGCCGTCAACGCCCATTGGCACGCCGATCAGGTGATTGCCGCGCTGTCCGCGCGTCGCGCCACGCCTCGCACAGTGCCACTTCCAGAGGCAACATTGCTCGATACCGGCGGCAGCGTCCGAGCGGCGTTGGGCGTGCTGGGGGAAGACCCGTTCTACGTCATCAACGGCGACGCGTTCTGGGTGGATGGCCCCCGGCCAGCCTTGCGGCGATTGGCGGAAGGCTTCGATGACACCGTCGACGGGGTCCTGCTGCTGCACCGCACGTTCCAGGTCCATGCCGAAGTTGGCAGCGGCGACTTCGCATTGGATAAATGGGGCGTCCCGCGGCGACGCCAGGAACGGGAGATCGTCCCGTACCTGTATGCGGGCGTTCATCTGATGCGGCCGTCCCTGTTGGACGACATGCCAGAGGGACCGTTCAGCATGAACCGGGCCTGGGATCGTGCCATCAGCGCCGGCCGCCTGCGCGCTGTCGTGCATGATGGTTTGTGGTTCCATTTGTCCACGCCGCCCGACTTGGCGGATGCGGAAGTCATCCTGGCAGCTCGCCTGACCGGCGATGTGCGTTGGCCATGGCGTTGAACCTTTTCAGTATTCCGCCATCGACCTCGTTTCTGGACGCCATCGCGGCCGGCTGGCTGGCACGCGGCGGCGACCCTCTGGCCAATGCGCGCGGGCTGATCCTGCTGCCGACCCGCCGATCCGCGCGTTCCTTGGCCGAGGCGTTCTTGCGGGCCTCCGATGGCCGCCCGCTGCTGCTGCCGCGTATTGCGGCATTGGGGGGCATGGACGAGGTACCCCTGGCGCTGACCGGCGCCGTGGACCTGCCGCCCGCGGTAGAGCCGATGCAACGCCTTGCCGCCCTGACCCGGCTGATCCTGGCGGCCGGAGGCGCCTCGGGTGCTCCCCGCACCGCCGATCGGGCCTGGCTGCTGGCCGGCGACTTGGCGGCTCTGATGGATGAGGCCGAACGAGCCGAGATCGACCTGCGCCGCACCTTGCCGGATGCGGTGGACTCGGCCCACGCGGCACATTGGGCGGAGATTCTGAAGTTCCTGGAAATCGTCACCCATGCCTGGCCGGCCTGGCTGGCAGACAACGGCCTGATGAACCCGGCCGCGCGCATGGTGGCGCTGCTGGACGCACAGGCGAGGGCCTGGCAGGACCAGCCGCCTGACCACCCGGTGTTGATCGCCGGTACTACCGCCGGGATCAAGGCCGTCGCACGCCTGCTGCGGGTCGTGGCGCATCTGCCGAACGGGCAGGTCGTGCTGCCCGCGTTGGATACCGGCATGGAGGACGACACCTGGGCGGCGCTGGAACCGTCTCATCCCCAGGCGGGGCTGGCGAACCTGTTGGCGGGTTTGGGCGCGACCCGGGGCGACGTTCAACCCTGGCCGATGGGGATGACGCCGACGGGGATGACGCCGACGGAGATGACGCCGACGGGGACGGCGACCCACACCTCTCGCTTTTCGACCTTGTCGACCGCGCTGCTGCCAGCCGCCGCCATGGACGCGTGGCTCGATCCTACGCCCGTCGGCCTGGACGGGATATCGCGCCTCGTCCCGGCGGATCAGCAGGAGGAGGCGGAATCCATCGCCCTGATCCTGCGGGACACACTGGAAACGCCGAATGCGCGGGCGGCGCTGGTGACTCCGGACCGGGACCTGGCGGGACGGGTCGCGGCGTGCCTGCTCCGCTACGGGGTTGTCGCTGACGACAGCGCTGGGGAGGTCCTGGCCGACACCCCGCCGGCGGTGTTCATGCGCCTGCTGGTGCGGGCCATCGCCGAGGAATTGGCGCCGGTGCCGCTGCTGGCCTTGCTGAAACACCCATTGGCGGCGGCGGGCCTGTCTCCAGCCGCTTGCCGCTCCGCCGCGCGGGAATTGGAGATGATCTGCTTGCGCGGGCCTCGCCCGCCACGTGGCATCACTGGGCTGCGGCTGGCGATCGACACTGCCGAGCTTGATGAACGATTGCAGGTGGCGCAGGGCGGAGAGGCTCGGTTCGCTGTTATCGTAGAACGTCTGCGTCGCTTCCTGGCTCGCCTGGAATCCTGCTTGGAGCCGGCGTTGCGGATCAATGCCTCGGTGGAAGCATCCCCCCAGCAAACCCTGGCTTCCGTGTTCGAGGCCGCTGAACGCCTGGCCGCCACGGTGGATCAGCCGGGCCCTGCACGGTTGTGGGCCGACGAGGAAGGCGAGGCTCTTGCCGAACGCCTGTCCGCGGTCCTGGCTGCCATCGCACTGCTACCGGACCAGCGACGCGCCGTGCTGCCGGGCTTGCTGGATGCGGTGCTGCAAGGCGCGACGGTGCGGGGACGGCGGGCGCTGCGCGGGCGCGGCGGCACCGAACATCCGCGCATCCATATCTGGGGCCTGCTGGAAGCCCGCCTGCAGAGTGTCGATCGAATCGTGCTGGGCGGCTTGGCGGAGGGGATCTGGCCCCCGCAGCCCGAGCCCGGTCCCTGGCTTTCCCGCCCAATGCGCGCCGCGGTCGGCCTGCCGTCACTGGAAGAAGCCATCGGTCAGTCCGCGCATGATTTCGTGTCCCTCGCCTGCGCCGCGCCGGAGGTCGTGCTGTCCTGTCCGGTTCGGCGCGATGGCGCCCCCGCGGTACCGGCACGCTGGCTGTTCCGCTTGCAGATTTTTCTGGAGGGCAAATCCCAGGCCCTGCCGGAGCATCCGGCTTCCACCTGGGTGCGTGCCCTGGACCAACCACTGGGCGGAGCCATCCCGGTTAGCGCGCCTCGCCCCAATCCCCCGGTCAGCCGGCGGCCGCGTCGCCTGAGTGTCACCGAAATTGAGACCTGGCTGCGCGACCCCTATGCCATCTATGCGCGCCATATCCTGAAGCTGGACGCCCTGAAGCCGTTGGACGAGGCGACCGACGCAGCCGATTACGGCACCTTGGTCCATCATGGCATGAACCTGTTTTTGAACGAGCACGGCACACGCTGGCCGCCCAATGCGGCAATTCTGCTGCGGCGGGCGATGGAGCGTGCCTTGGCCGAGGCCGGCTTGCGGGAGGCGCTGGCGGCATGGTGGGCGCCGCGTCTGGGACGCATCGCCGATTGGGTGGCGGATATCGAGATGCGCCGCCGCTCCGAAAACCCCCCGATGGCGATCGCTCCGGAAAAATACGGACTGATCGATCTGGTCCGGCCGGGTGGCCGCTTCCGTCTGACCGGACGGGCTGACCGGATCGAGCGGCGGCGTGACGGGTCGATTGCGATCCTGGACTACAAGACCGGCTCCCCACCCACGCAGAAGGATGTGGACAGCGGGTTGGCGCCGCAATTGCTGCTGGAAGCGGCCATGGCGGCGGATGGCGCGTTCGGCCCGGACCTGACTGGGCAGGCGACGGAATTGCAGTATTGGCACCTGACCGGCGGGTTCCGACCGGGCGAGATCCGACAACTCTATCGCGGCAAGGCCGACGCTGCGGTCAGCGCGACACAGGACGCGCGAGACGGTCTCGGTCGGCTGATCGACGCATTCGATGCGGGCCAGGTGTATCGATCACAGCCACATCCCGATCGGGCGCCTCGGTTCTCCGATTACGCGCAACTGGCGCGGGTCGCGGAGTGGTCGGCGGCCAGCGACGAGACAGCCGCCGATCCCAACCCGGGCAGCGAAACATGAGCGAATCGCCACGCGACCGCGCCAATCGGGAGCAGTTGGCTGGCTCCGATCCCGAGGTTTCGGCCTTCGTGGCGGCGTCGGCCGGGTCCGGCAAGACCAAGCTGCTGACGGACCGTTTGTTGCGGCTGATGCTGGCCGGAGCCCGACCCGACCGCATCCAGTGCCTGACCTTTACCAAGGCCGCGGCCGCCGAAATGGCGCTGCGCCTGCAACGCACGCTGGGGCGCTGGGTCACCCTGTCGCAACCGGCGCTGGCTGAGGAGTTGCGCCGGCTGAGCATCGATCCGACCGAGGCGGCTTGCCGAACGGCGCGGGCGCTGTTTTCGCACGTGCTGGACCTGCCCGGCGGCATGCGGATCGGCACCATCCATGCGTTCAGCCAGTCCGTGCTGCGACGGTTCCCCTTGGAAGCCGCGATTTCCCCGCATTTCCAATTGGTCGACGACCGGGACGCCGAGGACGCGCTGATCGAGGCGCGGGAGGATATGCTGGCCGGCGCCAGCACCCCCGCGCTTCGAGCCGCCCTGGATGCTTTGGCCGGCCTGGCGACCGCCGATCAGTTCGGGCGTCATGTGGTGTCCTTGCAGACCGATCGCCGTCGGCTGGCCGCGGCGTTGCGACTGGGCCCCGATCTGCAGGCCGCGCAACGGCGAGCATTAGGGGTCTCGGGGGGCTCAGAGGCGGAGATCATTGCCGACGCGGTGCAATGGATGGGCGAGCATGCGCTGCGACAGGTGGTGCGGAACATCCAGGCCGAGGCCACACCCGCCGTCGTCACCAAGGCCGGCCGCATACTCGATTGGCTCGGTCTGGACCCCTCGGACCGCGCCGAAAACTGGGCGGAATGGCAGGGTGAATTCTTCACCAAGGCGGGCACTGTCTTCAGCACCAGAACCCTGATCGGCGACCGGCTCGCCACCCGCCATCCCGACTGGCTGGACCAGCTTCTGGCCGAAGCGGCCCGTATCGATCGGATCGAGGAAGCGCGCCGAGCCGTGCGGGTCGCGGCGGTGTCGCACGCCCTGGTCGTGCTGGCCGCGCCCGTTGTTGAGGGTTACGCGCTACGCAAGGCCGAATCCGGGTTGCTGGACTATGAGGACCTGATCGGGCGCACCTCCTCGCTGCTGGTCGATCCAGGCGCGGCCTGGGTGCTCTACAAGCTGGATGGCGGCCTGGACCATCTGTTGCTGGATGAGGTCCAGGACACCGCCCCGGAGCAATGGGGCATCGCACATGCCCTGACCGAGGAATTTTTCGCCGGCGCCGGCGCCCGGGACGCCGTCCGCACCGTGTTCGCGGTGGGCGACCGCAAGCAATCCATCTACTCGTTCCAGGGCGCGGATACCCGGGAGTTCGACCGCTCCCGCGGATTGCTGTCCCGGCGCGTAAACAATGCCGGCCTGATCTGGCGGGATGTTGAACTGGACGTGTCGTTCCGCTCCACCGCCCCGATTCTGGGCCTGGTGGATGCCGTGTTCTCCATCCCCGAAGCGGCCGCGGGTGTCGTCGATCACGGCCAGCCTCTGACCCACCGGGCGGATCGCGCCGATCATGCCGGGATGGTGGAGCTGTGGCCGCTGGCTCCGTTACCCGAACCCAGTCCCGTGGAACCCTGGGAAGTGGCCGATGAAAACCACGGTTTGACGACCGGGCCGCAGATTCTGGCCGACACGCTGGCCAATTGGATCCGCGACCAGACCAGCGGCAACGTGATGCTGGAGAGCAAGGGGCGCCCCCTGGCACCGGGCGACATCATGGTGCTGGTGCGGCGACGGAACGCCTTCGCGCGGTCGCTCGTGCGGGCATTGAAGGCACGTGGCGTGGCGGTCGCCGGGCTCGACCGTCTGGTGCTGACCGAGCAACCGGCCGTGCAGGATTTGATGGCGCTGGCGGATGCGCTGCTGCTGCCGCAGGACGATCTGACCTTCGCCTGCGTGCTGACCAGTCCGCTCGGTGGGTTGAACGATGACGACCTGATGGCGTTGGCGATCGATCGTCGGGGATCCCTATCCGAAACCTTGCGCGACCGCGCCGGGGAGCATCCGGCCTGGCAATCCGCCTGGGATTTTTTCTCGCCGCTGCTGGCCCGGGTGGATTTTACCTCGCCCTACGCGCTTTTTACCGAGGCACTTGGAATCCTGGGCGGACGGGCGCGCCTGTTCGGACGGCTGGGACCGGAAGCGGCGGAACCGCTCGACGAGTTCCTGAACGCGGCGCTGGTCTATGGCCGCTCTCATCCACCGTCGCTGCAAGGCTTTCTGCATTGGCTGCGTCGGTCCGGCGCCGAGGTGAAGCGGGAGGCGGAGGCCGCCGGCAACCAGGTGCGCGTGATGACGGTGCATGGCGCCAAGGGGCTGCAGGCGCCGCTGGTGATCCTGCCCGATACGACGGCATTGCCCCCCGAAGTTGGCTCCATCCTTTGGGCCGACGATCCCGCGACCAGTGTGGCCGTGCCGCTCTGGTCGCCACGGCGGGAGGTGCGCTGCAAGGTCATCGACGACATGCGCCAGACCGAGCGGCGGCAGGACATGGAGGAGCATAATCGGCTGCTCTACGTGGCCCTGACCCGAGCCGAGGATCGACTGCTGGTCTGTGGCTGGCAGACCAGGCGGGAGCCCGATGCGACGTGTTGGTATCGTCTGGTGGAAAAGGGCCTCGCGGCCGTGGAGGAGGAGGCTGCATTCGATTCGTCGCGCCTGCCCTTCGACGCATGGGACGGCGACCTGCGAGCCTTTGGCACGCCCCAGCTTGCTGTTGCCGATCTGGGACGTGCTCTGGCGGCGTCGGATTCGACACCGATGCCGGCGTGGCTGGGGCGAGCACCGGACTGGCGGGCGCATGCCTTGCCAGCCGAACCGGCGATGCCGCGGCCGTTGGCGCCTAGCCGGCCGGAGGGGGTTGAGCTGGGAACGGTTCCCGCGGCGGCGTCTCCGTTGAGCGAGCGCGACACGACCAGCAGTCGATTCCGGCGCGGGCAACTGATCCACGCTTTGCTGCAACATCTTCCGGCCTTGCCGAAAGAGACCTGGACAGAAGCGGCCACCCGCTATGTCGGCCGTCCCGGCCATGATCTGAGCTCGCCCGAGCAGCGCGCCCTGGTGCGGGAAGTGCTGGCAATCCTGACGCACCCGGAGCTGACCGCGTTATTCGGTCCGAACGCACGGGCGGAAGTGCCTCTGACCGGGGTGGTCGGCAGCATGGTCGTGGGTGGGCTGGTGGATCGGCTGGCGGTGCTGGATGATCAGGTATTGCTGGCCGATTTCAAGACAAACCGGCAGCCGCCCGCACGGGTGGACGACACGCCGGTGCTGTACTTACGGCAAATGGCGACCTATCGGGCCGTATTGCGAGCAATCTACCCTGACCGTCCGGTGCGGTGCGCCTTGATCTGGACGCGGGAGGCGCGGGTGTCGATGCTGCCGGATGCCCTGCTGGATTCGAACGAGCCGAACCCAGCAATTGCTTGACCACCGTAGCTCGCCCCCCCATTTTGATCCTAACAGACATCACGAGGCCTGATCATGAGCGCCAACACGAAGCCGGTTACCGACAAGAGCTTTGCCATTGATGTGGTCGAGGCGAGCAAGACCACCCCGGTTCTCGTGGATTTCTGGGCCGAGTGGTGTGGCCCGTGCAAGATGATCGGCCCGGCTTTGGAGGAACTCGCCGGTGAGTTCTCCGGCCAACTGACGGTCGCGAAGGTCGATATCGATAACAACCCGACGTCGCCGAACGACTACGCGGTACGTGGCATTCCGACCTTGATCCTGTTCAAGGACGGCAAGCCAGCCGCGACACAGGTCGGCGCGCTGCCCAAGAGCCGGTTGAAGGATTGGATTGCCGGAAATCTCTGAACGATTCGTTGGGCCGTGTCGTTTTGATCGACACTGCGCCCGGTGCATCGGATGCAAAGAAAGCGATCGTGCGGCGTACTGGCGTTTGAGAGCTTCAATCGTTTGAGTGCTTCAACCCCCGTGCATTCCGGAGCTGCACGGGACCGCTGAGCCGGATCCTTCTCTAGCCGCCCGACGAGGGCAGCCAGGGCTCCGTGGTCCAAATCTTGGCCAAATCCGCGCGTTCCGTTTCCATCAGAGCCGTCCAGTACGCTCCGTCGGTCCAAACCGGAACGAACCCAGCAGCATCGGCCTTTGCGCGAAACGCGGGATCTGCCACGATTTCCTTCAGGACCGACGTCAGCCGGTCCTTGACATCAGGCGGCAGGCCGACCGGGGCGGCCAGTCCATGGCGGATGGCCGCTGCCAAGGGCACCCCGGCCTCTTTCAACACGGGCATGTCGGGCAGCATGCCAAAACGGTTGCGCGCGGCCAGGCCCACCCCATGCAACTTGCCGTCACGCAGAGCGTCGATCACATCCGACAAGCCCAACGCCGCGGCCGAGACGTTGCCTGCCAGCACCGCGTGGCGGGCCGCCGACGCCGACGGAAACGGGACGATGGTCAACCGCGTCTGCGAGACGACCTGCAGCTTCAAGGCCGCCAGATGGGGCGGACTGCCGGGCGGTGGCGTTCCCATGGGGATCGCATCCGCATCCTCGCTGGCGCGCCGGATGATATCCTGGACGGATTCCAACGGCTCCGCCGCCGGAGAGACGAAGGCAATCGGCTCCCGGACCACCGCCCCCAGGAGGGACAGGCGTTGGGCGAACGTCGTGTTGCCGCGATCCACCATGCGGGCGGACAGCGTGGGTGTGGTTACCCAACCGACGGACGCGCCGCTGGGGAAGGTCTCGGCCAGGGCGTTCAGGGCGTTCAAGCCACCCTCGCCAGGGACGTTGCGGATGACCAGGTCCGTAAACGGAAAATGGCTGACCATGAACGGTGCAAACCAGCGGGCGATACCATCCCCGCGTGACCCCGCGGGCGCACCGACCAACATCGTGACCCGGCGATTGGCGTGTGCCGGCGCACCCCCCGCTCCCAAAGCCATGACGCCCGCCAGCGCCTGACGCCGGGTGATCATGCTCAGGGGGCCGGGTTCGCCGGGGCGGCTTGCGTCGGCGCCGCGGATGCGTCGCGCCGCAGTCGGTTTTCGCCCAGGAACAACAGGATGGGGGCGGCGATGAAGATCGAGGAGGATGTGCCAACGACGATGCCGAACAGCATCACCACGGCGAAGCCCGAAATCGACTCGCCGCCGAACAGCGCCAGCGGCAGGCTGGCCAGGAAGATGGTGGCAGACGTGCCCAATGTGCGGTTCAAGGTCTCGTTGATCGACAGGTCGATCAATTGCCGCAGCGGGATCGATTTGTATTTGCGCAGGTTTTCGCGGACCCGATCGTAAACCACGACCTTGTCGTTGGTGGAGTAACCCAGGATGGTCAGGATCGCCGCGACCATGACCAGATCGAAATCGTAGCGTGTCAACGCCAGGAATCCGATCGCCTTGGTGACATCCAGGATCAAGGTGACCACGGCGCCGATGGCAAACTGCCACTCAAACCGGAACCAGATATAGAACAGGATCATCAGCAGGCTGACGCCCAGCGCGATCATGCCATCGCGGAACAGCTCAGCCGACACGCTGGCACCGACCGCATCGGTGCGGACGATGTTGGCCCCAGGGATGGATTTTTCCAACGCCGCCCGCACGCGGGATACGGCCTGCTGGGTGGCGGCCTCGGTCGGTTGCAGGCCCAGCCGGATCAGTACGTTGGAGGGGTCGCCGAACTGCTGAACGCCCTGCTCGCCGATATTTTCCGCGGCAATGGCGGTGCGGATCTTGGCGAAATCGGCCGGGCCGGGGGTCCGCACCTCCATCACGACGCCGCCGGAGAAATCGATCCCCAGATGCAGGCCCGGATAAAAGAACAGGATGACCGAAACGGTCGACAGGAACGCTGACACGGCCAGTCCCATGATCCGTCCGCGCATGAACTGGATACGGGTGTTGTCGGGCGCCAGGCGAAAGAGGGGTTTGATGAACATGTGTGTGCTCAGACCGGAAGCGTCTTGGGTCGCGTCCTGGTATACCAGGTGGAGACCAGCAGACGGGCCAGCATCCAGTTGGTGAACAGGGTGGTGACGATACCGACGGTGATTGTCACCGCGAAGCCGCGCACAGGCCCTGATCCGAACGCGAACAGCATCACATGTGACAGGAAGCCGGTCGCGTTGGAGTCGAAGATGGTGTTGAAGGCGCGGGAAAACCCGTGCTCCAGCGCCGCCAATGGCGGTCTGCCCTGGCGGAATTCCTCCCGGATGCGCTCGTTCACCAGAATGTTGGCATCGACCGCCACGCCCAGGGTCAGCAGAATCCCCGCCATGCCCGGCAAGGTCAGTGTGGCCTCCAGCAGCGACATGATGGCCAGGATCAGGATCACATTGACGACCAGGGCCGCATTCGCGAACCACCCGAACAGCCCGTAGAAGAATCCCATGAACAGGATGACCAGGACGAAGCCCGCCAGGAGCGAAAGCGCGCCAGCCTTGATGCTGTCGGCCCCCAGTTCCGGCCCGACGCTGCGTTCTTCCACCACGGTCAACGGCGCCGGCAGCGCACCGGCCCGCAGCAACACCGACAATTCATTGGCGCTGGCGGCGGTGAAAGACCCGCTGATCTGACCTCGGCCGGCGGTAATCGGCTCCCTGATCACCGGGGCAGAGATGACCTTGTCGTCCAGCACGATGGCGAAGCGGCGGTTGACATTGGCGCGCGTGATGTCGGCGAAGCGCTTGCCTCCCACCGAGTTGAACACGAAGTTCACCACCCATTCGGCGGTCTGCGGGTTGGTGCCGGCGCGGGCATCAGTCAGGTCGGCGCCATCGACGTCGATGCGCTTGCGGACGGCTATCTTCTCACCGGGCCGGTCCTGCATGGACAGGAACTCGACCCCGGGCGGCGGCAGACCCCCGGCCATCGGGTTGGCACTCTCATCGACCAGCCGGAACGTCATGTGCGCGGTTTTGCCGAGGAGTTGCTTTATGCGATTGGGATCGTCGATGCCAGGAAGCTGGACGACGATGCGACTTTCGCCTTGCTGGGTGATCTGCGGTTCCACCACCCCGGTCTCGTCGATACGCCGACGGACGATCTCAATCGATTGCTGCACGGCCCCGGTCGCGCGGGCGTTCATCGCCACCTGCGACAGGGTCATCGTAATCGTGCCGTCCGGGATGGAGGCAATGGCCAGATCGGGGGTGTTGCCGGGGCCGGCCGGACTGATCAGGGGACGCAATGCGGCCACGGCGGCATCGGTTTTGGTCGCATCACGCAGGCGCAGCAGCACGCGGTTCTGGTCGGGTTGAGGCTCCAGGACAGAGTAGAAAATCTGCCCGGGCCGCAGCGCCTGTCGGATCCCGTCCACCAGGCTTTCCAATTTTTCCTTGGTGACGGCCTTCATGTCGACTTCCAACAGCAGATAGCTGCCGCCACGGAGGTCAAGACCGAGATGCACGGTGCGCCAGGGGATCCAGGACGCTGGCTTCGGGAACAAATTGGGAAGACACAGCAGCAGCCCGAGAAGGCATGCGCCGAGGATCGCGGCGGTCTTCAGGCGGCTGAAATACATCATGGGCGGTTGAGCCAGGCTCCTGGAAGGTCACACCGAGGCCGCCCGCTCCGATTGCATTCGGAGCAGGTCAATCCCGTTCGGCCCCTATGCGCTGGGGCTTGCCGGCTTGTCCAGCCCCGCCGGAAGTCTCCGGGGCAGATTACCGTCGGCCGGCATCCGGTCATGGTGTCAGTTCTCGGGCCGGAAACCCAGGATCTGCTGGAACCGATCCTGGTAGGCAGGCCAGACGTCGGGGTTCAGCAGCCGTGGCGGGCGCTTGCCGTCCAGGATGTCCAGCATCTGTTCGGCAGCGATTTTCGCGATGTTGTGGCGGGACTGGCGCGTAATTCCGGCGGTGTGCGGGCTGACCAGCACGTTGGCGAATTGCAGCAGCGGATGATCCGTGGGCGGCGGCTCCTCCTCCCACACATCAAGGCCGGCGCCGGCAATCTGCTTCGCGGTCAGGGCCTGGGCCAGCGCGTCCTCGTTATGGATGCCGCCGCGGGCCGTGGTGATGAAATAGGCATGCGGCTGCATCATGGCGAACTGCGCGGCACCCATCATGAAGCGGGTTTCCGCCGTGTGCGGGCAGTTGATGGAGACGTAGTCGGCCGACCGCAACATCTCTTCCAGGGTCGCGGCCTTCTCCACACCCTTGGCGGACATCTGCTCCGCGCTGACATAGGGATCGAAGGCGATGACCCGCATCTGGAACAGGCCGCGGCACAGGTCCGCGACACGACCGCCGACATTGCCCAGCCCGATGATGCCGATGGTGCGCCCCAACACGTCATCACCCATGAAGTCGCGCCGGTCATAGCTGGCGCCAGAGCGCATGGCGTGGTCGGTGAGCATGATCCGCTTGGACAGAGCCAGCATCATGGCCATGACGTGTTCCGCGACGCCCTCCTTGTTGCCCCCGGCCTGGTTGACCACGGCGACGCCAGCGGCGGTGGCATCTTCCAGGTTGACCGTGTCGAAGCCGGCGCCGTTCGTGGACAGTACCACCAGGTTCGGGCATCGCTGCAGCAGCGGCGTGTAGCCCTGGTATTGCATCGCCAGTTCCTGGCGAGACGACCCGATCTGATAGGCATGCGCCTGCGACAAGACCCGTTCGGCTTCATCCTTCGGGCTGTCGTTCACCAGCTTGTCGACCTGAATGTCCGGGCGCTTCGCCATGATTTCGAGGTAAATCTGGGCGGAGACCGCGTTCACATAGAACACGCGCTTGGTATTGGGGGCCATTATCGGTCTTTCATCGAGATATCGCGACTGGCCCGCAGCCTAGAGCGGTTTTACCCGGACTGGAAACGGCAAACCGCTCTAGCATTTTGTTTTATCGCATGATTCGCACGCTAGTGTATCGACTCTAACGGTTGTCTCCCGCGTGCGACCTTTTCAAGGATATCGCCCGGGGAAGCGGTCCAGGCGAACGGCTTGGGGTCTGCGTTGTGGTGTTCCAGGTATTCCATGATGGCGGCCTCCAGTTCAGCAACG
>Ga0082335_1002360_pt1 | contig 35617 bp, 16 predicted proteins | sample Subgrocontami58m_FD_72375 | JGI IMG/M metagenome (GOLD analysis project Ga0082335, IMG submission 72375) | Subsurface groundwater microbial communities from S. Glens Falls, New York, USA - GMW37 contaminated, 5.8 m (SPADES assembly) (version 2) ... | reverse complement strand
TTCGCGAGGTCCCGCTGCCCTTTCGCGAGGTCCCGCTGCCCTTTCGCGAGGTCCCGCTGCCCTTTCGCGAGGTCCCGCTGCCCTTTCGCGAGGTCCCGCTCCCCTTTCGCGAGGTCCCGCTGCCCTTTCGCGAGGTCCCGCTCCCTTTTCGCGAGGTCCCGCTGCCCTTTGGCGAGGTCCCGCTCCCCTTTGGCGAGGTCCCGCTCCCATTTCGCCGGGTCACGCTCCCATTTCGCCGAGTCCCGCTCCCATTTCGCCGGGTCCCGCTCCCCCACCGCGTGTCACCGCTTCGGCGGCGCCGCCTCCCGAATCACCGCCCCGTGCTCGTCGCTCAGCACCAGGATCGCGAACCGCTCCACGAAGTCCAACTCGTTCGTGTTCAGCGACGTGTAGTCGAACGCCCCGCGCAGGTCGGTGTAGCCGTCCTTCGTGAACTTCACCTCCCCGCCCTGCATCCGCGCGTATACCTTCACGTACGTCTTCGCCAGCGGCCGGCCGGTCCCCTGCCGCGTCACCTGCAGCCGCCCCCAGTTCTCCAGCACCTGTACCGAGAGCTCGTGGGCATAGTACGCCTGCGACTTGCCCTTGCCTTCCGCCACCAGCTCCACGATCACGTTCGCCCCGTGAAACTCCGCCGGCAGCTCGAACGCAAGCGTCTTCCGCCCCTCCGGCAGGCTCACCTCCTCCGTGCGGTTCGGCCGGATGAAGCCGAACTGCCCCGATTGCCGCTGCACGAACGGCTGCCGCGAGAACAGGAGCTCGATGTCCATACGATAGTAGTTCACCCGCACCGCGCTCAGGTTCTGCCAGTTCACCGTGACCGTCTTCTTCTCCACCGTGAACTCGAAGTCCGGCTCCGTCGCCGCCAGCGCGGCCTGCCGCTGTTCGCGGTCCTCCTCGTCCACCACCTTCGCCGGCGCTCCCTCGATCTCGGCAATCTGCCCCAGCGCGTTCCGGAACAGGTCGCGCCAGCGATCGACGGGATGGTCCCGGTGCCGCTCCGCGATTTCCCGCGCCGCACCCGGACGCTCGCGCAGCAGGTCCGCCCACACCATGAGATAGTCGTGCTGCAGGCCCGTCTCCACCCGGCCCCAGTCGACGCGATCGAGCCAACCCAACCCCTCTTCGAACCGGTCCTGCAACAGCAGATAGTACGCCGTCGCCAGCCGGTCGTCGTCCGAGACCGCGGCCGTGGCCTTGTAGCGCAGCACGTTCATCAGCGCGACATACTGCGCGGCCAGCCGGTCGTTGAGGATCTTCCGCCGCGCGCCCAGCTTCTGCACCCGCGCGTTCACCAGCGGCGCGTACTCCAGATGCTGGTAGCAACCCCGAGCCACCGGGTCGATCTTCACCAGCGCACTCTCGAGCCACGCCCCGCACTGGCCGAGGAAGCCGTCCTGGTGCAGCAGATACTCGCGGATGTTCGGCACGTCGCCGTGCTTCAGGCTGTACGACCAGAGCGTGTTCTGGTAGACGTGCCGGCGTCGCAGCAGCGCCAGGCACGGCTCGTAGAAGTCGCGCTCCCGCATCCGCCACGCGATCCGCTCGAGCGGCACCCGCCCCGAGCCGTCCGGCTGGCTCAGTCGGTCCAGGTTGTTCTCGTCCATCCACTTCAGGACGTCGCGCACCTCGCCGTTCTGCGAGACCCACGCCCACGAAGTCTTGTCCACCGTGCTCAGCTCACGCACCACCGCCAGCCGCGCCGGCTCTGCGCAGGCGATCAGCCGCTCGTTCCTGGCCACGTGCACCGGGAAGTGCGCGAAGGCCCCCGGCGCCGGGAAGTAGAACGCGTACTCGATCGACTGCGTCGCGTACGCCGCCAACTCGACCGGCATCCCCTTGGTGACGAAGCCGCTCTTCACCGGGATCGCGCCCAGGGGGATCTGCACCAGGAGATCGAGTTTCTGGCTCGACGAGGTCGGATTGGTCAGCACCGCCTGGCAGGCGTAGACGACGTCGACCAGGAACTCCCCCGTGACGTACTTGTCGACGCGCTCGCCGTCCTCGTACCGCATGCGGTCGTCGTCGCGGAAGTAGTTCTGGCTCACCAGCACCGGCACCCGCTCCGGCGCGCGCTCGGCCGGCATGATCTCCTTGTGGAAGGCCAGCGCGCGGCCCTTGCCCGTGAGCTTCATGCGGGCGCCCGAAAACTCCACCGCCGGAGCGTCCGCCGCGAACGGCAGGTCGAGCACCGAGAGCGCGAACATCATCTCGGTGAAGTTGCGCGAGGCATACGCCACGTTGGAGGAGAGGAAGGGCCCCGGGAAGCGATGCGCCGCGTAGTCGCGCCAGAACGGGTTCGCCGTCACCAGGTCGGGCCCCTGCGCGTCGATCGTCCGCTTGTAGTAGTTGTTCTCGGCCCACTCCTGGGTCCGGTCGAGCTTCTGGTAGAACTGCCGCATCTCCCCGCGCGCCGCCTGGTCGCGCCGCGCGCGGCCGCCTTCGCCGCCCGCGGCCTCGCTGAGGCAGTCGTCCAGGTCGGCGAATTCCGCGTCCGGCAGCTCTTCGCAGCTCTCCGCCTCGGCCTTGGCTTTCTTCTGCTTCTCCATCGCCCCCCGGGCGCTCCGCATCTTCCCCGCCATCCGCGCCGGCATCGCCATCCCCTTCGCTCCGGGAGGACCCGCGGTCGCCGATTTGAGGAGCATCACGCTTTCCGCCGCGTCCTTCGCGCGCCCGATCCCGAGCTTGTCCCCCGCCTCCAGGGCGCTGCCCCGGATCGCCGACTGGAAAAGCCGCTCGGCGTACTCCAAGTCGCGAGGGGTGAGATCGTTCCAGTCGCCGACGTGCCGCGCGCACGGATCTCCCTCGTCGTCGAAGCGCCGCGCCAGCAGGATCCGCTCGACCACGTTGAGCCGCCCGTACGCCCACGGCGTCCGGTACCCCGCGAGGTCGTCCCCGAGCAGCCAGCGGTCGAGGAACGTCTTGTCCTTCTTGTTGCGAAGATAGGGCCGGATCACCCGCGCGAAGAACTCCTCGTCCTTGCAGGACACGAAAAACCCCAGCTCGTGGCTGGCGAACTCCGAGTACTTCCCGCGCTTCTCCTCCTCCGTCATCTGCGGCCAGCGCAGGAGGAAGCCGAACGTCGCCAGCGTCGCATCGTTCGACAGCGTCCCCAGCAGCCGGTAGACCCGGGCGAGAGTGTCGTAGACCTCCACCCGTGAGGTGGTGATGTCCGCGAGCTCGAGCGGCTGGCCGGGGGCGAGCCGCGAGACCTGCTTGCGCTCGGTGAAGTGGGAGTCCGCGTCGAGCGCCAGCCGCAGGCGCAGGTCCTGCGGCGCGGGGTCGACCTCCGGCAGGAGCAGGTCCCGGCAGACCGCGTCCCCGGGGCTCACGGCCAGGACCCGGACCTGGTTGGCGTGCGCCAGCGCCGCGCGCGGAAAGCGCACGATCCCCTGCGCGTCGGGCCGGAGATTCGCCAGCACCGCCGCGGGCTGAGCCAGGAAGTCGAGCGTCGCGAAGGCCCCGGCCGCGCCCGCTCCCGAGTCGGCTTCCGCCTCGCAGTCGGCGGCCATCGATGCCATGGGCGCGGGCGACGCCGCGTAGGCCCCGCCCACGGCCGCCTCCTGCGTCGTGGTCATGGTGCTGCGAACCGCCCACGGGTTCAGCAGCAGCCCCGGCCGCGCGAGCAGGTTGCCCGGGTACTTGCGCGCGTACTTGCGCTCGAGAATGTAGCGGTACTCGTCGCCGATGTCGCGGCCCGAGACGTAGTGCGACAGCCCGCGGAAGACCTCCATCCAGCGCGGCTCCGCCCCGCCCGCGCCGCCCAGGTCGTCGAACGCCGAATGCGCCGGCAGCATGCGCGTGCCGAAGACGTGCACCCGCGTCGCCCCGCCGGCGCCGGACAACCGCACCTCCACCTCGTCCTGGCCCACCACCACCGCCGCGACCTGCAGCGGCGCACCGTCCTGTCGCTCGAGCTGCCGCCGCACCCCGGCCACCCAGCCATGCCGGTCCTCGCCCGGAACCACGCGGATCGCAACCGACACACCTTCCCGCTTCAGCGCCAGGTCGTAGTCCCCCGCGGGCAGGCCCGCGACCTCCAGGAAGCCGTCCTTGCGGCTCAGCGCGCCGAACCGGTCGCGCACATAGCCGGCGCCCAAGCGCTCGAGCAGGGAAAAGTCCCGTCGGTCGGCCGCCGCCGCAGGTCGCGCCGGCTTGCCGTGCTCGTCGAGCACGCCGGTCCCGCCGAGCGGTTCGACGTCCATCACGGGAATGCGGATCCGCTCCCCCTCGCGGGCGTGGATCGAGCCCGGCCGCCGGCAACGGTCGCGCGCCAGGGTCCACCGGTCCGTGACTCCCGCGGGCGCCGTCGCCGCCACCTCGAGGACGTCGCGCAGGTGTCCCAGCTCGACGCGCCCGCGCGCGTCGGTCTGCAGCGTGAACGCCAGCTCCGGGACCAGGTCTCGGTGGCGCAGGGAGAGGTTGACCGCCGCCCCTGCCCGCGGCTCGCCGGTCTTGCCCAGCAGGTGAAGCACCCAGCCGGCCGCGCTGCGCGCCAGGTGCAGGCAGGCGATGTGCCCGGTCGCGTCGATCCCGTTGAGCGCCAACCCGTGCGTGGCGGCGACGTCTTCCTTCCGGCTCTGCGAGACGTTTTGGACTTTGCCCCGCAGCGTGAACGAGATCGCGGCGAGATTCTCCGGAACCTGGAACGTGTGGACGGATTCGCGGTCTTCGTAGAGAGCGAAATTGGGGACTTCGAGCGTGGCGTCGACGCCGTCGCGGTCGGTCGAACGGATCGTCAGCGTCGGGTCTTCGATCAGAGAAAGGCCGGCGGGGGCGCCGTGGAGGTCGAGCGTGGCGCGGACCAGGAGCTGGGCTTCGCGCTTGCGCAGCAGGCTTTCCCGATCGACGTGGAACCCGGCGGCGAAGCGGTATTCCTCCGCGCGGTGCTCGAACGCATCCACGGTGGTCAGCGCATCGGGGGCGCGGAGGAGGATGGACTGCCGGCCGGGCCGGGTGCTGAACGGGACGCGGATCTCGCCGTCGCGAGCGCGGAACTCGCGGCCGCCGAGCCAGACCGCCGCGTCGGGCACGGGCTTGCGGTCCTCGTCGAGAACGGTGAAGACGTGGCCCGCCGCGCCGACGCGCTCGAGGAAGCGGAGCCGACCCTTGCGCAGGAGCGCGCGCGAGCTGATGCCGCCGCCGAGGAACTCCACGACCCAGACGCCGGAGCGCGCCAGTCCGGGGAATTCGAACTTGCGGCGCACGCGGCGCACCGGCGGCTCGTCGTAGGTGCAGGTCTTCTCCTCGCTCGCCACCAGCCCGTCGAGGTCGACGCTGGTGTCCACTTCGCGGCCGTGGGCCAGGAAGTAGTTGAGCGCGTTGATCTCGAAGACCTTGACCACGAGGGTGGTGACGTTCTTGACGTCGATCTCGAGCGCCACGGGATCGGCCGCGGCGAACCAGGCGGGATTCGTGCGCGCGAAGCCCAACTCGACCCGGTCCTTGAGGGCCTGAAAGGCTCCGGGGTCGTCGAGCAGCGCGAACCACTGCTGCGGATCGCCGATTCCGTGGAGGATCTTGGTGGTGGCGAAGAGCTCGCGCAGGAACGCGACCTGCATGTACTTCTCGTACTCCTGGGAGTCCTTGGCGTCGCGGAAGAACCGGTCGAGGTAGTCGCGGACCAACTCTTCGTCATCGCGCACCGGGGGATGGAGGGTCGCGGCGGAGTGGTCCTCCCCGAGCGCGAAGGGTCGGGCCTCGTCGCGGAACGTCTCGAGGTATTTCGGCTCGGCGTAGCGGACCTGGCGCGGGAGCTTGACGTACTCGAGGAAGCGGGCGCGGTCGTAGACACCGAGCCGCCGGTCGTGGTCGAGGCGGTGCCAGAGGACGTGGGCCTTGAGGCCGTTGAACGAGGGCGCGAGCGGCCGCACGAAGGCCCACAGGCGGTCGAGGAAGGCCTCGCGGTCGGGGGCGCGATTGCGCCAGTCGGCGTCCGGGCCGGGCTGGAGTCGGGCCAGGTACGCGAAGACCCAGTTCGCTTCGTTGCGCAGCGCGGGCCGCGATTTCGCGAGCGCGTCGAGCTGATCTTGCAGGAGGAGCGCGTGGATCGGCAGGGACCCGAAGCCGCTCGAGTGCTTGTCCTGGAGCTCGGCGAGGATGAGCTGCGGGAGCTTGGCATGGTCCGGGCGGGTCAGGCGGGAGAGGAATTGCCGCAGGCGGGCTACGTCCATCGCCTCGTCGACCAGCCAGTCGAGCGCGGCCTCGGTGAAGCCCGCGAGGTCGCCCGGGTGGCTGTGGGCGAATCCCATCCGCTTCACCGCCGCGCGGCTCACGAGCTGGGGGTCGAGCCGGGTCGGGTAGCCGAGCGCGCGGCCTTCGACCTCGCGCTGGTGGTCGAGGCGGAGCCCCAGATGGGTGCGCAGGTACTCCAGGGTCTTCGCGGGCTCCGCGGGATGGCGCAGGAGCGCGAGGCGGTGGCGGATCTCGCGGCAGAGCGCGGTTTCGCCGTAGCGCTGGACCCAGGAGCGGAGGAGCGCGTCGATCTCGCCGTAGCGGCCCGCCTGCTCGTGGACGAGGCAGGAGTGGAAGTACCAATCCTCGGTGCCGGGGATGAGCTGCTCGAGGGCCTTGGCGCGGTCCGGAGCGAGGGCGAAGGACTCGAGCTGGTGGGGGTCCAGGGGCATGGGGTGAGTTCCTCGAAAGGCGCGGGACGGGGCGCGCGTGGCGCTGGAACCGTAGCGTGGAGGGGGCGCGGGAAGCAAGAGGAATGGAAGAGGCAAGAGGCGACGAAGCCGATTCCCGTGGTGGCTTGGAGATGCACCTCCTCGTCGCGCCTCGGAGAGAGCCATCCGAGGCCCCGGATCGGCTTTCTCCCCTCACCGTGGACGAATACTGCCCGTTCGTCTTCTGTCGGAGGAGAAGCGACCCCAGGCGGGACGGACACTACTTCCACGGGCTTCCCCGCGACGGACCGGATCGTCTTTCCGGTAGTCGTGTCGCACCGAAGCTCGACCCGCACCTCGGGCAAAGAGGAGTCATCGGCCACCACCGCCGGGGACGCCCCGAGGCAAGCGGCGAGAGCCGCGAGTGCGATCCGAGGCATATCCGAGGAGTCGAGATCCTGCGATGGAGACGGCGGCAGTGCGGCAGTGGTGCGCACCGAACCCGAGAGGCCTACTTGGCCCCCTTCTCGGTTTTGTCGCCCTTCGCGCGGGCCTTTTCCTGGATCTTCTTCCACTTCTCCAGCTGGACCGAGGTCATCAAGGCGTTGATCTTGCGCGACGTGGCCAGATCCTCGTAGCGCATGTCCACCTGCAAGGTCGCGATTTCCATCAGTTTCGCGCGGATCACCTTCAAGTCTGCTTCCGCGCTGACGAGCGTTTCGAGCTCGTCGGCGGCGATCACGAGCTTGGCCTGCTGCACGCGCGCCTGCTTGACCAAGGCCTCGACCGCTTGCCGGATGTCCTTCTCCTGCTGATCGGAGAGGCCGATTTCCGCCTTGTAATCGAAGATGGTCTCCACGTTGCGGTCCGTGCGCTCGGTGGGCTTCACATCGCCGACCTTGTCTCCCGCCTTGCTGCCCTTATCCCCGGGCTTGTCTTGTGCCGGCGCCACGCCCACACCCAAGCCCAACAACAGCAACAGACAGGGAAGGTACAGGATCCACCACCGCTTGCCTGCGAACATCGCGTTTCCTTTCACTGGGGAAGAAACACAACGAAGACGATCGTGGATGCAGATGATCCGGACCTCGGATTCACGAGCAGCGCCACGAGCCGAAGACTACTCCGGCGCGAGCGTGTCTCGGACGATTTCGAAGGCGCGCTTGTTGATCATCCACTCTACAGGGCCGCGATCGCGCGGGGGGCTGAGGAGCGAAAGCACGAGCCAGGAGTCCTTCGTGGGCAGGATCACGAGGCGAATCTCGCTTACCTTGCCGTCCCGGGTCGCCGGCATGATGATGTAGCGGCCGCCCTGGAGGAATTTCCCGACTGGCTCGATCGGGGCGTTGAAGATCGGGACGTCGGCCAGGTACTTGAGATCGGCGAGTTCCTCGCGGAAGCTGCTCAAGTATTCAGGAGCGCAAAAATCTGGATAAACCGTGCGGGAGTGGATCTTTACGCGGATCCACCCGACGATCCCGACTTCCTCGCTCCCGTGCGACAGGTCGCAGACGGCGATTCCCTCGGGAGCGTTCTTGGCAGGCTTGAGCAGCCATGACTTCGGACAGAGGAACGAGAGCTTGGGGGCGTCGAACCGCTGCTCGATCATCTCCTCGCTGTACTGCTTGCCGCTGGGCTGCAGCAGATGAAACGAAACGAGCGCGACGCCGATTTCCTTCGCGAAGTTCAGGTACTCGGAGGCGGTGCTGAATCCGCAGACGAGGAAAAAGCGATTATGGTCGCGGGACAGAGCCATGCGGACCAGGCAATCGACACCGCCGAGGTCCGTGCGGGCGAGGATCTCGTAGACCCGTCGATCGGAATACGTGCCCCATTGCTCCTTGAGGATCTGGTAGCCCAGCCCCTCAGCGTAGGCTTGCAGATAATCCTCGACGGCCACCTCGCGTTCGACGATGCGATAGCCGGCCTGGAGGGTGACGGCCACGCCGCCCGCATCCGGTCCGTGGACGATCGCGATCGGGAGGAAGTCGACATCGCTCTCTTTCACGCGCACGCTCAGCGTTTCCCACTTCCAGGTCTTGCGGCTGGTGATCTGGAACGAGAGGGCGGGATCGTCGAACGGCTTGGACACGCAGCTCACGAACTCGCCGTTCAGCACCTCCTGCGGGTAGATGTCCTGGGTCGGCATGACCAGGGTCTCCGCGGGCAGGGCAGGCTTGGCGACAGGCGCCGGAGTTGCGGGCGGATCCTGAGCCTCGAGGGCGAAGCCTAGGAGGAACACGGCCAGCAGGCCTACGCCACAATGCCAGCAGGTCATCGCGCTCTCCAACGACGTCACGGCAGTCCCCCTTTAGGGCGTATCCTTCGGCTCGAGCGAGTTGTGGAGAATCTCGAAGGCGCGCTTGTTGATCATCCACTCCACCATGCCGCGATCGCGCGCGGGCGAAAGCAGAGACAGCACATGCCAGGCGTTCTTCGACGGCAGGACCACGAGGCGAGCTTCGCTCACCACATTGTCCTTGAACACGGGGAAGATGATGTAGCGCCCGCCCGGAAGGAACTTCGTGCCGGGGTCGATCGGGGCGTTGAAGACCGCGTTGTCGAAGGCGAACCCGCTGGCGGCGACTTCTTCCAGGAAGCTGTTCACGTATTGATTGGCGGTGGCGTCGGGGTAGAGGGAGCGGGCCGCGATCTTCACGCGGATCCAGCCGATGGTGCCGGTCTTCTCGTCGCCGTTGTAGAGGTCGAAGGCCGCGATCCCCTTGGGTGCATTCGTCCCCGGAGTCAGCGTCCATGACTTCGGATAGGTGAACGAGACGGCCGGGTCGGGGACGTCGTGCGTGACCATGTCCTCCACCGTAGGCTTGCCGGTGGGTTTGAGCAGATGGAAGGATACGATCGCCACCCCGATGTCCTTGGCGAACTTGGGATAGGCCGATAGCGGGCAGTAGCCGCTCACCAGGAAGAACCGGTTCCCGTCATGCGACAACGAAAAGCGGGCCACGGTGTCGATCCCGGAGATGCTGCCCCGAGCCAGGACGTCGTAGGCGCTCTGGCCCGAGTACTTCCCCCACTGGTCTTTGACGATCTTGAAGCCGGTTTGCTCCGTGTAGACTTCCATATAGTCTTCGGGCGACACTTCGCGGGGGACGATCCGGTAGCCGACCTGGAGCAGTACCGGGACTCCGTCTGCCACCGGCCCGAGGACGAGGCCGATCGCCGTGAAGTCGGCTTCCTCGCCCTTGCCGCGGACCGACACCGCCTCCCACTTCCAGTCCTTCCGGATGGTGATCTGGTAGGAGAGCGACTCGTCGTTGAAGGGCTTGGACTGGCCGTCCACGAACTCGCTGGACAGCACAGGCTGAGGGTAGAGGTCGGCATTGGGCATGACCAAGGCCTCCGGCGGGAGTTCGGCGGCGCCGCCGCCCTCGACGCGCGGGGGTTTGTGCTGTTCCTGTTCCTGAGCTGCGCCCGGGCGCGCCAACAGGGCCGCGGTCAGAATGGCCGCAGCGAAGAACCCGAGGGACCGCGTCATCGCCACCACCTCACTCGAGCTTCAGAAACGCAGATCGGACGAGAGATAGAACACGGGTTTCCGCCCATCGGAATTGATCGCGGGATCGAGGGGCCACGCCACGTCGAACCGCACGCTGGCATCGGCCGGCAGCCCCAACCCGCTCAGGTCCAACCGCGCCCCGGCGCCCGCACTGCCCAGGTGCAGCCACCGCGACTGGTCGACCGTGGGCTTGCGCAGATGCCTCGCTCCGTAGTCGGCGAACCCCAGGAGGTCGAAACCCACCTTGGCGCCCGGGAAGGGGCGGATGCGCCCCTGGAAACTCAGGGAATAGGCGCTGTCGCCGGACGCCTCGCCGTCCGTGTCCCCGCGCACGCTGCTCGAGCCGCCGATCGGCATCTGCTCGCCCGCCAGCAGGCTGTCGCAAGAGACCTGGCTGCTGCCGCGGCAGAACAGGGAGAACCAGTCGACGATCTGCTGGGAGCGCCCGAGCGAGATGCTGAACCTGGTGAACTGGTTGTCTGCCGTTCGACGGCTCCTGTCGGGGTCCCCCTTTTCGGTGCCGCCGAGGAAATCGCCCAGACCCTGGTAGCCATAAATCGAGCCGAAGGTGACGCCGTTCCAGTGCTGCACCATGTAGTCGGCCCCCAGATGGACCGAGCGGACCTCGTCGTGGCTGGAGATTTGTTCGAGGAGGAACGACTTTGACGTCTTGTTGTCGTAGCCCACCCGCAGGTCGAGCGTCTGGTCGCGGTGCTTGATGAGCGGATGGGTCACGGCGATCCCCCAGCCGTAGGAATTGCCCTGGACACCCAGAATGGCCAGTTCCTTGCCGAGCGTGAAGTTGCCCGTGTATCCGGTCCAGGCCACCCGGGTCCCGCGGTGGCCGATCGGCAGCGAGTATCCGAGGCGGTAACTCGACTGCACCTCGGGATCTTCCCCGACGTTGGCCCCTAGCGTCAGCTTGGCTCCGTCGATCCAGGGGTGGTTCCATTCGAGTTCCGCGCCGAACTGGTTGCGCGAAACCAGTTCGGAACCGAAGTTGTCGAAATGCAGGTTGAGGTGGAGCGGGAATCCCTCGTCCACCTTGGCGAGAATGTCGGTCGCACCCTCCTCCGTGCCGGGCTGGAGCGTGGTCTCGACCTTCAGGTATGGATTGGCGTTGAGAACCAGCAACGCGTCCTCGAGTTCGTCCTGGCGAAAGCTCTCTTCGAGCAGGCCGTCGAGGTGCCCGCGAATGAACTCGCTGGAGTAACGGCTGTTGCCTTCGACCAGGACCTGTCCGACCCTGCCCTCGACGATCGTGATCTCCACCACGCCGTCATCGATCTCCTGTTCCTGGATGTACGCCGTCGCGAGGGTGAGTCCGCGCGCGCGATACGCGGTGGTCACCTCTTCCGCGATCTTCTCCAGGCCGGGCAGGTCATACTCCTTCCCGGCATGAGGCGCGACGAGCTGTTCCAGTTCCGCCGTCGGGACGGACACGTTGCCCGCGAACGTGAACTTCTCGACCAAGACGGTCTCGTCGGCTGCGGCGGGGTCGACGCCGTCGGTCGGTGCGGCCTCCGCCGCGGGATCAACACTCTCGGTCGGTCCGGCTCCCGCCGGGGGCGTGCTCTCCGCCTGATCGACGGCCGGAATGGCGCCCTCGGCCGAGGCGGGGGGAATCTCCTCCGCGGGTTGCGGCTCCGCGCCGGCGCTACAAAGAAACAGGACGCCTGCGAGTGCCAGCCCGATCGCAGGCGGCAGGCGGCCGAAACAGAACCTCAGCGTGGCCGTGATGTACGCGGCGCTTATGCGTTCCTCCTGCGCCGCGCAGGCGCCACTCCAAGCGAACGACCTGCGCGGCCCATATCGTCGTCCCGTCCAGTATGTCACCTCTTGGGCAGTTCTTGCCAGCCTTATCGCGGCAAGGCCGCCGGCCGCGCGTTCATCGCAGCCCTGATCGTGTCCCTCTGCTTCGCGCGCTCTGCCGCCCCGAAGACCGAGTTGGGCTTGGGATTCGGCGGCGGCGGCTTGGGCGTTGAGAACAGGTCGCCGGTGAAGAAGCCAGCGATCCCCTTGCCAATGTCCGTCGCGGTGTCCTTGACGAAGCTGATACCCGTGTCGATCGCATCAATCAAGACCTTGGGCGGCTTGATGTTGAAGTCGATGCCGAAATCCAGTCCGATGCCGATGGCGAGTTTCGCTCCCAGCTTGAAGCGGAAGCCCTCTTCGCGCGTGAAGCCGACCGCGGCATCCGCCTTCGCGACCACGCCGACGATGGCGCCACCCCTGACCCCGGCACTGCCCATGTCCCAATCGCCCGAGCCGAATCCGACGTTCGCCGTGCCGCTGACCTCGTAGATCGAGGCTCCCGCCTCCGCCGTACCGGCGATTGCGACTCCGCTGGTATTGAGCTGCGCATTGCCCTCGGCCTTGGCGTAGGCCGTCATGAACCGTTGGGTGCTGGTCGCGGTGACACTGCCGATCGCCGAACTGACCTTGGCTTCGCCGTACAACTCCACGCCCGTCACGCGGGTCTCGGCTTTGGCGGTGACATTGACCCCGGTCAGCCCGATGGTAGCCCCGGCTTTCGCTTCGGCGGAGAACGTGGCGACGCGCACATGGCCCTTGAATTCGAAGTCCACCGGACCGGCACTGAGCTTCGCGTGCCCTTCCACCTCCACTGCCGTGGCCGAGAAGGAGGCCCCGGCTTCGGCGTAGAACTGGCCGGTGTCTTTGTCCCACCCGGCGGACGCACTGGCCTTCGCCGCGACGCCGCCGATGGTCACCGAAGCGCCCTGGTTCTTGTCGCCCCAGGTCGTCTGAGAGGCATGGGTACTCCACTCGGCCTTGGCCTCGGTGCCGAACGACTCGCCGACGAACGATGCCAAGACCCGGGAGCCGACCAACGAACCGGCGTTCGCTGCGATCTCCTTGCCTGCCTTGGAGGACTTGGAGCTACCCTTGCCCGGAGATGTCGTGGTTTTGGGTTTCGCGGCCGACACCTTCTCCCATGACTTCGTGTTGCCCATTTCCCGTCGCGAGGTCGAAGACATCGAGAACTCGCCGCCGCTGAAGCCCACATCGGCGGCGCTATTCCATTGATCCTGGACCCGCTTCGTGCTTTCGGACATGGCGTACGACGTGGTTACCTTGCGAGTGGCGGTTTCGTCCGTCCTGGTGGCCGTGCCCGTCCATCCGGTCGCCGTCTGCGTGGCGGTCACTTCCGTAGTGGTCGACGTGACGCGCGGACCGGTGGTCGGAATAGTGGTATTCGGTTTCGGGATCTTGCCCTCGGGGAGTGCCTTGGGCGGAGTCATGGAGGTCGAGGCCGCGCCGGGATTGCCCGTCTCCACGCGCGCGCTTTCGTTGGCTCTGCCGTCGCCGGCGGAGGTCCGAGGAGTCGTCGTCGCCGAGGCGACGAGGGCGCCGAGGGGGCGGGCCAACCCGAGGAGCTCGTTGGTCCTCGCGCCGATCTTGGAGTAGTCCATCAGGTACTCGTATGCCGCCGGTGCGGCCACCGTATTGCCGGACGCAGCCGCGACGGTCGCGACGGCGGGGGTGATCCCCAGATCCGGGACGCGGAACTGGAGGGGAATGCTCGCCATCGGTCCGGACGGTGGTGCCTGGGCGGGACCGGCGACCGCGGGGGCGGCCGTCATTCCGAGAGAGGCCGTCAGGGCCCAACTCAGCGCAGGCGACCCGCTGCCGCTCGTCCAGTCGGCGGTCGTCATGGGCACGGCCATGCCGGCCAAGGCGCTGGCGACGGCCACCGGCCCGGCCAGACCCAGCAAAGAGGAACTGGGGGCCACGGGGGCCGGGCGAGGGCGCCCGGCGAGCAATTGCACCGCCGGGCTGAAGGCGAACTGGTCCGCGGGGAACGTGGGATTGTCAGTGGGGGGCAGGAAGGGCCCGATTCCCGGATAGGGTCCCGTACCCGCACCCGTCAACGCACCCGTCCCAGAGATGGTCGAACCCGTGGAACCCGATGCGAGCGGCGGGAAGACCGGGGGTTCGGTGATGACCGTGGGCGCCAATGCGCGCGCGGGTGCGGCGCTCAAACTCGCAAGGACCGCCGCCGGCGTCGTTCCCAAGCCGCCGCCGACGGGGCGGTTGTTCCAGAGCACCAGGCCCGGAGCAACGACCAATTCGTGGATCGTGTCCTCGGGGTTGATCGTGCCGGTGAGGACCGCGGAGGAGCCATCGAGGACGCGCGTGGCCTCGATCCAGACCTGTGCGGCGACGTCGACTTCGAGCGGGTCGGCGTTGGTGCCGATGACCCCGCCGAGCGCGCGCAGCGTGACCATGCCGAGGGAAGTGATGTTCGGGTCGAAGGGGCTGTTGTCCAGAATCGAGGCCCCAGCCACGATGGTCAAGCCGGTGGTGACCTGGATCCGGGATATCCAGGCATCACCGACCGTGGTCACGGTCGCCGCCAGGCTCGAAAGACGGGAATCGGCGCCCATGACCAGGCTGCCGCCGCCATCCAGGTCCGCGAAACCGGCAGTGACGACGGCGCCGAGCGCTGCCTGAACCAAGCCGTCGATGAACAGGTCGTCGCCGGAAGTGAGCATGACGCTGGCGGTCGTCGACTCGACCCGGACCGGCGCCTCGATGGTCAAGTCCTGCGCCCATGTCGGGGCGTCGGACGCCTCACGGGCAGCGAGCGTGACGCTGCCGGCGGCGATGACGTTCTGCCTGGCCACGAGCGGGCCCCAGGCCGCGACCACGACGTCAAAGGCGCTTGCCAGGTTGGTGTCGAGGATGCCCGCGGTCCACGCGACCGTGGCGATGTTGAGACCGCCGGCCATGTCCGTGACGAAGAAGCCCCCCGTATCGAAGCGTCCCGCCAGGTCGATCCCGACGATCTCGAGCTCGTTGCCCACACCAACTCCTGCCGGTGCGAGCAGGCGGACGCCGGCCGCGAAAATGTCAGTGGCGCCGCCGTCGGCATCGTCGAGAATGGCGCCGAGGGTCGCGGTGATGAGGGCGTCGCCGGAGGTGGCGACACTGCCGAGGGTCCAGTCGCCGGCGAGCGTGAGGAGGCGCATGCCGGCAGAGCCGGCGGTGCCGCCGACGAAGGCGCCATCCGATTCGGTGATCTCCGCTTCGCCCGTGCCCGAACCGCTGAACGTGATGGTGCCGGCGGTAGTGAGCAAGGGCGTTCCCGTCACGCCGATGTCGCCGTCCGCGCCACCGGCGGTGAGCGAGAGCGTGCCGGCCGTGAGCATGCTCCCCGCGCTGTCGAGGAGGTCCCCCGCGACCGCGGCGAAGGTGAGCGTGCCGGCGCCGGCGTTGATCCCGGCCGCCGCGACTTCCCAGTTGCCCGCGAGCGATACGAGCGTGGCGTTCCCGCCCATGGTGCTGCCACCAATGGTACCGCCGTCGCTCTCCAGGATCACGACTTCGCCCGTACCCGTGGCGCTGAAGGCGATCGTCGCCGCGGTGGTGAATAGGGGCGCGCCGGTCACGCCGAGGTCGCCGTCCGCGCCGCCGGCCGTCAGCGAAAGCGTCGCTGCCGTGAGCATGCCGGCAGCGCTGTCGAGGATGTCTCCGGCAGCCGCGGAGAAGACGAGCGTGCCCGCGCCGACGCCGATCCCGAACGCGTCGACCTGCCAATTGCCCGTGGTCGAGACGAGCGTGGCGTTCCCGCCCATGCTGCTGCCACCAATGGTACCGCCGTCGCTCTCCAGGATCGCGACTTCGCCCGTGCCCGTCGCGCTGAAGGCGATCGTCGCTGCAGCGGTGAGCAGGGGCGCGCCGGTCACGCCGACGTCGCCGTCCGCGCCGCCGGAGGTCAGGTTCAAGATGCCGGCCGTCACGACACCCCCGGCGCTGTCGAGGAGGTCCCCGGCCGCCGCGATGAGATCGACCGTCCCGGCGCCGGCAATGATCCCGGCCGCGCCGATTTCCCAGTAGCCCACAGGCGTGAAGAGCGCGACGTTCCCGCCGGCGGTGGTGCCGCTGATGGTGGCGCCATCGCTCTCCAGGATCACGACCTCGCCCGTGCCGGTGGCGCTGAAGGTGATCGTCCCCGCCGTCGTGCGCAGGGGCGTGCCCGTCCAGCCCACGTCACCATTCGCACCACCCGCCGCGAAGTTCGCGATCGCCGCCAACAGGCTCGACCCGCCAATGGTCAGCACGTCCCCGTTCCCGGCTGTCATCGTCAGTGTGCCGGCCCCGGCATCGACATCGTAGGCGCCGGCGCCATTCACGTCATTGATCACGACGCTGCCCGCCGTGGCGGCCAGGGCGATCGCTCCGCCGCCGGAATCGATCGTCGCGGTAGCGGCGACCAGCACCAGATCGCCCCCGGCAATCAACCCGATGGCCCCGCCGTTGGTGGCAATGCCGCTCAGGAAGTCCACGGCGCCGACGTTCAGATCGTCGACGTCCGTGAACGCAAACCCACTTCCCGCTCCGACCACCAGGCCCGCGAGCGTGTCCACATCGTTGGCCAGCAGGAGGGTGACGGCGCCGCCGGCCTCCAACTCCAGCCAGGTTTCCGTGATCGTGCCCGTCTGGGTGATCGACCCGCCGGTCAGAATGGACAGGAGTGTGGCGCTGGCCGGACTGATGGCCGCCGTGACCGCGACGTTGCCGCTGGCAGTGAAGCCGGGCTCGGCGCGGTTCCCCACCCGGACGATCCCAGCGAACAGCGTGTCCAGTTCGGCATCGGTGAGACCGAGAGTGCCGGCGCCATCGGCACCGCCGAGGTTCAGCATCGTTCCCCCGGTGAACTGGACCAGCCAGGCCAGGCCGGAGCCCGCGTCCGTTGCGCTCCCGGTGAGATCCATGTTGTCGGCCTCGTAGCCAACTCCACCCTGCCCTCGGACGATCGCTCCGGGCACCAGGTTCAGCATCCGATCGAGGCCGCCGGCGGTGAGGTACACCGTGCTGGATCCCGCATCCACATCGATGCCCGCCGCGGTGTTCAGGACGATCAGATTGCCGCTGACCGCGAGCAGCCGGATCGGTCCATTGTTGGTGGAAACGCCGTCGATGCCGCCCACGCTCGCCACGTTGAAGCCGTTCACGTCGTAGAACGTGAAGCCCTGCCCTGCACCCGTGATCTGCGCGGCCAGGTCGGTGACGTCGTTGGCCATGGCCATGACCACCGCAGCCGTGCTGACGATCGCCAGCCTGCCGACGGCGATCGGGCTGCCCTGGGCCACCGACGCGCCGTTCAGGAGGAGCGTGCCGCAGTTCGCCGGGCTGATCGCAGCCACGACGCTGATGGCGCCGCCGGAGTTGACGGAGATCGTTCCGGCGGTGATCGTGTCCAGTTCCGCGTCGGTCAACCCCAGGACGCCGGCGGAATCCGCCCCGCCAAGCAAGATCGGAATGCCCGAGGGAATGGCGAACAAGTCCGCGGCACTCGTGCCGGCGTTGGTCGTGCTGGAAGAGGATATGCTCATACCGGATGCGGAATAGCTGACGCCGCCCAGTCCCCTCACCGACGAACCGGCCGCCAGCAGGAGCAGGTCGTCGGAGGTGAGGCTGACCGAGCTCGTGCCCGCGTCCACGTCCGTGCCGGACGCGTTGGAAATCGTCAAGAGCGAACCCGCGGTCACGTTGCCGGCGACGAGGGAGATGATCCCGTTGTTGGTGGTGACGCCGCCGTCCGTGCCGATGCCGACCGTCAGGTCGTTCGCGTCCACGAAACTGAAACCGTTGCCGAAGCCCGTGATGCTCGCCCCCAGGAAGCCCACGTTGTTGTTTTGGGTCAGGCTCACAGAGCCGGATCCCGTCGTAGTGACGTAAAGCCGGCTCGCCGTGATCGTGGCGCCGACGCTCTGGGTCACCGTCGAGCCCGCTCCGGTGGCGCTGAGGCGCAGGCCGTTTGCCGTCGTGATGACGATGGCGGACGTGACGTTGATCGTGCCTGCGCCGCCGACCCGGATCCATCCGAACGTGCCCAGGGTGTCCAGTTCGGCATTGGTCAACCCGAGCGTGCCCGCGCCATCCGCACCCCCGAGATTGACGAGCGCGGCTGCCGTGTCCGGCAACAGCACCACGTCTCCTGCAGTCGCCACGGTCGAGCTGGTGGCGTCCAGGCTGATGTTGTCGGCGATGTACCAGACAGCCGCGCCTTGCACCGTGACCCCGGCATTCAACTGCAGCAACTGGTTGGCGCCACCCACGGCCAACGACAGCCCGCCGCCGGCGGCGAGGTCGAGCGGCATGCCGGTGCTGATGACCGTGATGCCCCCGAGGTCCGTGTCGAGCAGCGCATCACCGCCGACGGACAGGCCTCCCGTTCCGGCGATGCCCAGCGTGAAGCCGTCCGTCTCCCTTACCGAAAGCCAGCCGGTCGCTGCTCCGTAGAACGAGCCGAACGTGTTGGCCTCGTACAGGTCGACGTTTCCCGCCAGCGCCGCGACGTAGAGTTCGCCGGCACCCAGGTTGATGATCGTGCCGGTGCTGGCCGAGACCGAATCGGCGAACACTTGGAAGTTTCCACCGGCGGTGGTGACCCCGCTGATGAAGTCCACGGTCGTGAGGGTGAGGTCGAGAGAACTCCGGAATTGGGCCACGCCGCCGTCGGTCGAGACCGCGAAGCTCAGCACGTTGTTGTAATCATTGGCCAGGAAGACGTCGCCGCCGCTCGTGACGGATGCGCAGAGGCTTGCGACTGTGATCGCCGCGGTCCCCCCTTGGGTAATGGTGCCGCCCGCCGACAGCTGCAACGCCAACGCATTGGGGGTCCACGCCGCACTCACCGTCAGGGGCCCATCGACGGGTGCCCCGACCCGAATCGTCCCGTTGGTGACGAAGATCCGATCCAGTTCCGCGATGTCCAGCCCCAGCTCGGTTGCGCTGTCTGCCCCGCCGATGAGAATGCTCCGGCCGGCGGTCCGCGTGGACAAGCTCGCCACCGACCCGATCCCGGCAACCGAGATGGTGGCCGTGGGGTCGATGGTCATCCTGTCGCCCTGGAGGGTCAAGCCGCCATCCGCGGTGATGTACGCTAGCCCGACGATGTTCATAGTGTAGGTTCCACGGAGGTCCACCGTGCTGGTCCCCGCATTCAGCGCTTGGCCAACGATCACGGAACCAGAACCGGCAGCATCCAGGCTGATCGGACCGTCGCTGGTGCTGAACCCCGAGGTGGCCGGGAAGGAGCCCTGGGCTCCAACAGAACCCACCGTGACCAAGCCGGCGCCGAGGACCCTGATGGAGAGCGAATTCCCTGCGCCGGTGACCGCTCCGGCAGAAAGCGTGAACAGATGGTTCCCGTCCAGCGACACATCGTCGAAGGCGCGGAGACCCAGAAAAAACGTCGTGATGTCCCCGCCGGCCGTCTGGGTGATCGGCCCAGCCCCGGCGACCAAGTAGACCGAGCCGATAACGGCATCGGCGTTCAGGGGGGCGTTGATCAGAATCCCACCCACGCCCAGGTCATTCTCCAGGTAGATTCGCCCGAAGACAGTCGTGGTGATGGCGGCGTTTACCGTGAGAACGCCGGTCGGGTCCAGGAGACCGGCGATCAGGTCCACGTTGCCCCCGGCTGCGGTGATGGTGGCCCCGACAGTGATCGAGTGGCCGGCGTTGACGCTGAGGGTCTCGAACAAGCCCAGGTTCGTGAGACTCAATGGGGCCATGAAGACGACGTCGTACGTGGCCTGGATGTTGATGTTGGCCGTCAACCCCGCGACCGCCGCGGCGCTGATGAAGAAAACCGCGAAGGCGCCCCCGTCGGCGAACAGGATCTGGGCGTCGGCGGTGATCTGCGCATTGTCGGTGCCGAGGGCCCCGATGACGACGCTATACGGGTCGAGCAGCAGTGTGCCCGCCACTCCCCCCGGGGTGGGCTCGAGGTCCACGATGCCGTCGAACCCCAGGTTCTCGTAGCCGGACACTTCCGCGGTTCCCCCGTCGGGATGGCCCTCTGCGCCGCGACCCAGGATCGTGCCGTAGAACCGTGTGTCGCGGTCCGACCAGACCACCGCCGTCCCGGCCGCCGCGTCCGGCGTCGCCGACACGTCGATCAGGCTCGCGCGGGTGACGATGGTCTCCAGCGTCGATCGCAGGAGAACGCTGCCTCCCGGCGCCAGGATGTCGCCCGACACGCCCACGCGTTCGCCGGTGAGCGTGACCGCACCGGGCAGCGCATCCGCCTCCCATGGGGAGACATCGATCAGGCCGGAGTGGATGACCGTGCCGAGGGCGTTCGGAACCTGGCCGAGGTTGTTTTCCGCGCCGATCTGGGCGGTATTCTCAACCGGGCTGGATGCCTCCAACCGGACCACGCCGGCCGACCGCCTCAGGCTCCGTGCACGGATGATCCCGCTGTTGTTGACCACGCTGGAAAAGACGTCGCCGGGACCCCGGGCGTGCATCACCACGCTGCCGCCGTCGGCCTGGATTTCGCCGCTGTTGCTGACCGCCGAGGCGAGGGGCACTCCATCCGGTCCCAGCACCCGCTGCAGCACCTCGCCCTCGATCGAGTAGTTCACCAAGCCGTCGCCGTTGAAGTCGAGGACCAGCTTCTGGCCAGCGGCGAGCACGACCTTCCCCAGCTTGGCCACGATCAGCCCTTCGTTGGCGACCGCCGGCCCCACGAGAAACACGAAACCCTCGTCGCTCACCCGGATCTCGCCCTTGTTCACGATTGCGCCGAGCCGGGCTGCGGGGTCCTGCGCGAACTCCATCTTGCCGGCCATGAAGTCGGTGTCCTTGATGTCGAACGTCGTGGCGAGCATCCCCGCGACATCCACGCGCGCGCCCGGGCCGAAGACGACGCCGTTGGGGTTCACCAGGAAGACGCGTCCGTTGGCGGCCAGCCGGCCGAGGATGGTGGAGGGATCCTGCCCGGTCACGCGATTGAGCGCGATCGCGGCGGCGCTCGGCTGGTCGAAGCGCACCAGCTCGTTCACGTCGATGCTGAACCCCTGCCAATTGATGATCGCGCGATCGCTGAACTGCTGGATCAAGGTGGTCGTGGGGTCGGGGTTGCTGACCGTGGCAGAGCCTCCAACCACGGACGGGTCGGTCGGTTCTGCGTGGACCGCAAGCGGGCAAACGAGCAGGGCGAAGACTTGCAGCCAAGCGGCGATCCGGTGAACTGGCGTGCAAACGCACCGATGGTGGTGGTTGCTCATGCTCGCCCTCTCCTTGATCTCTCTTGCGGCCACGGAAACAGCCGGAATCCGAACCCGGCAGGTCACCTAGGCAGCCCCCGATACGGAATAGCCCAAGTGATACTCAAGCCGGCCACGAGAGTCAAGGATAATTCAGACACTATTACTCCGAGATGGCCGTATCTTGTCCCCTCCCCTGCTCAGGGCACCTGCCCCAACCTGCAAGGTCGTGACTCAGGATTCGGGGCATCACCGGCAGGCGCACGCGACGCTGGTCGGCGGAATTGAGTGGCGGGACCATGGGAGGTGAGTTAGGATCGTGCTACAACGCGGGCTGGAGCCACAGGGGACACTGAGGTCGGGCAGGAAGGCCGACGGAACGCCCATCTGCCGCACAGGTAACGCCCACGCCTCATCAGACAGGGGTGAGTTTGCCGACACTGCTGTGCTGTGCGGAGCGTCCCGTGACCCTGAAGGTGCTCCCAACTCGTTGTGCATCGTGATCCTCTGTGAACTCTGTGGCTCCCAGGTGACGTTGCCGTAACCGTGCGCAGATGTCCAAGATGGAAGCGAGCCGAGGCCCAACGTGGCGACCGTCCTCAACAAGACGACCGAGACCGCGATCCGCGCCTTGGTGTTTCTCGGTCTGCAGGCAGCGGGCACACCGATCTCCCCACGCCGGATCTCGGCATGCCTGGGGGAATCGGCATCCTATCTGTGCAAGGTCACCGCTCAGTTGACCCGGGCCGGCATCGTCCGATCGCATCGCGGCGCCGCGGGCGGGATCACGCTCGATCGCGCTCCCGAGCAGATCACGATCCGCGCGATCCTCGAGGCCTGCCAGGGGCAGATCCTCGCGAATTACTGCCGGGACGTTCCCGTCAACACCGATGTCTGCGCCTACCATCTCGCCATGCGCGACCTGCACCAGGCCATTGGCGCTGTGCTCGAGCGCTGGACCCTCGCGGACTTGCTCCGGAAGCCCCGCCCCTCGGGACCGATGGCTGGCGACATCCCCTGCAAGGTGGTGGTCGATCTCGAAGACCAGTAGATGAGGGCGGCGGGCCACCCGCGGCGGCTTGCGCCGCCTTCGCCGTCACTTCATCAGCGACGGCAGGAACGTGGTCATGCACGGGTGGTCTGGCCGATCGAACAGACGCCAAGCGTCACGACCAAGACACAAGGAGGTTGTTGTGTCCCTCGCCGGTCGCCGCTAGGATGCCATCGCTTCATCCGAGATCGCTGCGTGTGCGGCTTCGACCCCGGCGATCGCCCCGCACCGTGCCCCGCGAGGATGTATCCCATGTCGATGACGCCCTTCTACACCGAATTCCGCGACCTGGCCTTCCAAGAGATGCGGTCGGTCACGCTGCTCGGGGAGCGCGACGGGATTCCCCCAGGAACGTACGGCTTCCTGGAGTCGTATTGCGACGAACCGGACTGCGATTGCCGGACCGTCTTCCTCAACGTCGTGGATGCGAAGCGGCCCGCCGGAGAATTCCTGGCGACGATCAACTACGGCTGGGAGGACCTCGCCTACTACACGAAGTGGGTGCGCGGGGACCGGGAGTGGGCGCGCGAGATGAAGGGCCCCGGGCTGTCTTCGGCGATGGTGCGCCAGTCGCCGTTGGCCCCCGCGTTCCTCGTGCTGTTCCGGGAGGTGCTCGAGGAACCGCAATACGTCGAGCGCCTGGCGCGCCATTACCACCTGTTCCGCGATGCGATCGCGCGGAAGTCCGCGACGAAATCCGGTCTCACTGCGGCTGCGGCTTCGCGGCGCGAACCCGGCCGCAACGAGCCCTGCCCGTGCGGCAGCGGTCGGAGGTACAAAGTCTGCTGCCAGCCGAATTCCGCCGGAGCGCCGCCGCTCCGGACCGAGCCGACGGACCCCGCAAGGGTGCGCGAACGCCTGAAGCAGCTTCGGCTGCCCCAGAACGCCGACCAGCCGCCGTCGATCTTCTTCGCCGGGCTCGAGCGCGAATTCGTCGACCTCGGTGCGGCGCTGGCCCGATTGGCATCGGAGGACGAGGACGAGCGGGTGAGCGGAGACGCCGTGATGATGATGATCGTCGCCCTGCGCGACGGCAGCGTGTCCCGCGCGTCGCGGGACAAAATTGTCCGCTCCGCAGCTCCCATGCTGCAGGCGGCGTTCGAGGATCCCCGGGTGAGCGATGATCGGAAGTACCGCCTGGGTCCTCTGCTCGCGCTCTGCGGGATCGAGTACCCGAGTGAGGAGTACGAAGCCCATTTCCGCGATTTCGCGGCCATCCAGGAGCGCGAGAGCACCGAGTACGCGAGCGAATTGTCGCCCCTCGCCGCTTCCATGGAACGGCTGCTATGCGAGTCGGGCGTGATCCAGCACCTGGATCCCACGCCGATGTCCGAGGCGGAGTTCAAGAAGGCGTTCGACTTCGGCGCCATGCTGGCGGAGAAGAACCCGGCGGCCGGAGTCGTCTTCCTCTGCGTCACCGCGGCCACCGCCGCCGAGCAGGGGATGGCGCTCGACGACGCCCGCGTCGCGCTGGACCTGGTGCGCCGAACCGGTACCCCCGAAGCGGTGTGGCACTTGTCGGAACTCGGCGGCTGGCCGGGCCCCGGCGTCGTTCAGACCACGGCGGCGGAGTTGGCGGAGGAGATGCGGAAGGAGGGCGCGATTCCCGCCGTCCACGCGCACCGGACCTTCAGCCACGGGCTGGTCAGTGCGGTGGACGGGGTGGGCTCGCGCAGCCTGCTTCTCTTCTTCCGCAGCGCGGCCGGAGGCATGGATGGCCTGACCGTTCTCGTCAACGACGAGGTCGGGATCAAAGACGTCTGGTGCGTCTTCGACGAGGGATCGACGGTGGAGGATCACCTGCGCCGGGAGACCGCGATCTCCTTTGCCCCGCTCTCCCTGCCGCTCGCGCGGGAGTTGCTCCAGGACACGCTGGCGCTGCACCGTGAGCGCGGCACCATTCCGCCCGGTCGGTTCCTGCTCTACCGTCCGCACCTGGGCGGGGAACCGCTCCGCGCCCGGAAGCGGACCGTCAACCTCGGGGCCTACGCGCTGGAGATCGTGGTCCGCTCCCCGGACCTCGCCGCGGGCTCCCACCGGCTTTGCCGGCACGAGGATTGGAGAGAATTCTGGTTTGCCGGCGACGAGGTTTTCGAGTTCGTCCGTGAGCAGGTGCGCCCGCGCCCGGATCAGAAGCCGCGCAGCAAGAGCCGGTTCGCCGCCGGAATGGTCGATCGCTTCGCTCGCGCAGCGGCGGTCCACGAACGCGCTCGGCTGATCCGCCGCATGGCGGCGAAGCTGGAGACGGAATCCTGGGCCGGCCGCGCGACTGACCCGCTCAACCGCCTCGCCGCGCGCACCTGGCTGGTCCTGTCCGAGGGGCTCGCGCCATTTCACGAGGTGCCGTTCGTGCGGGAACTGGCGCGCGAGGGGCTCGCCAGAGTCTCGGTCAACGTGGCCCTGGGCTTCCGCAATCAGCGGGAAGTCAACGCCGGGCGGGACCGAGAGTGAGCGGGACGGGTTCGCGGGCGGCACCGACCGCAGCAGGAAGCACGCGAAGGCGTTCCGAGCCGCGAGCCGGCGCGGCCGGCAGTAGGCCCTCGCCCATCCCGACGAGCCCGCCGCCGCGATCCACGCCACCGTACGCACCATGGGATCGTGCGGATGAACCTACTGCGCACGGCGATCCATGCTTCGGGACCGGGCTATCGATCCGGCATTTGTTCCAACCGCTCGATCCGCGAATCGGCCGGCCCGAGGATCTCCCTCAACCAGTGCCGCAGGTCGACTCGAATGGAGTCGAAGCGGGCCATCAGGTCGCCCCGCTCCCGGACGCGAGCGCAAGCCGCCGCCGCATCGACCGTGCAGCCGGCCGCCTGCAGGGCCCCGACCACGGTGTCGGCAAGCCGCTCCGCGACGAATACATTCAGATCGACATCGCGGGTCGCGCGCGGCTCCGCCCAATAGGCCAGGGCCAGCGCGCCTCCGAGGGCATAGGGGATTCCGCTCGCTTCGAATTGACGCACGATCGCATCGGTCGCGGCCGCGACCGGGTCACTGTCGCCCATGTTTTTCCCGCCGCGCTCAACGCGCTCGTAACCGGCATCGCGGCGTGCGAGAACGCCAAGCCCGGCGATGCGCGCAAACCGGCCATCCTTAGTCACTTTCTGTCGCCCAGGACCGCGCGCCTGGGGCATTTCGGTTATGGATTTCGCGACAGAAACTAGTTAGTTATGAGGTAGGGGAAGAGCCCCTGCCGGCGAAGTTCAAGACGGCCCAGCCGACCATGGCGATGATCCAACCGAGCCACCCGTACCATCCGATGGGGAAGATCCACGAACCGAGCACGACCGAAAATCCAACGACATAACAGGCCCAGGCGAACCCCTTGAATGCGGTCATCTGGTTTTTCATCGATCCCCTCCATGCAGTGGGTACGGGCACAGGTATTCCTGTCGAGTCGTCAACCCCTCCGTCCCGGATCGCGATCTGTCCGGAGCCGAGGTGGCCGGTGGTCATGAGCAATCCTCACCGCCCCGTGCGCGTCGCCCGGAACGCCCGCAAGCCGCCGCGTGCGCCCTTCTGGTTCGCCGCGCCGAGAAACACCCGCCCCCCGCCGGCGCACGCATCGTCGTACACGGAGCGGCCGGCGACCCGCCAGAGTTGCGCCCCGGTCGCGGGATCGAGCGCCACCAGGAACGACTTCAGCTCATGCGCTCGCTTTCCCTCGGTTGCCATCGCCAACAGGAGCCCATCCGGTGCGCCAGCATGTACGCACAACGGCCGGAGGTTCTGTTCCTGCGTCCACCGCGTCTCCCCGGACGCCAAGTCGATCGCACGCAGGATCCGGGCCCGGGCGGTCTGGCCGTCGAGGTACACGCTCGTCCCGTCATGCACTGGCCGCCACGAGTCCGACAGCCCGTACGGCACCGGGCTCGTCCAGAGCACCTTGCCGGTCTCCGGCGCCGCCGCATGAAGGTAGGTTTCCGTCACGAGGTCCGTTTTCTGTGAGACGTACAGGATTCGTCCCGCGCACTCCACCGCCACGACGAGCGTGACCCATCCTCGGACGGTCCCGTCCCGGGCCTGATTGGCCGATTCGATCTTCCACGCGGGCCTCCCGGTCCGGGCGTCGAGCGCCTGGATCCGGCTGGTCGACCCGGTCTCCGTGATCGACCGGCCGTCCGGGGACTTCGTGAGTTCGGACTCCTCCCCGCAGACCAGGACCAGGTCGCCCGCCGCACGTACCCTCGATAGAGACTCGGCCGGCGAACTCCAACCCGGCTTACCGTCGGCGCGGACCAGTTTCACCGCGTCGCGCGTGGTGCGTACCAGCCCGCCGTCGGGAAGCAGGTCCAGCGAAGCTGTGCGCGCGTATCGCGCCTCCGACCTGGGGAACAAGGGGACAGGGCGGGCGGACTCCTTGCCGGAAGCGGCTTCGAGACGGTGCATCGAACCTGCATCGTCCAGGACCACGATCTCGCGATCCACGAAGCCGAGGATTCGCACCGTCCCTGCCGCTCCCTCCCAGAGCGTGCGGCCGGTTGCGGCATCGAGGGCGAACACCCGACCCGGCGTCACCCGACCCGGCGTGGAGTAGTCCGCCTCGCCGATGAAGAACAGCGTGCCCTCGCGGACCTGCAGATCCGCGTCAACACTCACCTCCGCCGTCCACATCGGCTCGACCTCCTCGGCGGGCTTGACCTCCGAAGCCGGGGGATTCCCGGGTCCGGCCGGCGGCTGGTCCGGTGCGGCCGGCACGGCGGTCGCGGCCGCCAGGTCGGCGTGCACCTCCGGCCGGGAGCCGACGACGAAACGAGGGGCGTCCGCGACCACGGCGCACTCCAACACGCGCCCGTCGGCAACCGCGTAGGTCGCGATCCCGCTGCCGTCGGGTCGGAACAGGGCGACCTGCACCACCGAGACCTCCTTCCCCCGGTGCTGCCGGGTCGAGGGGCCCGCCCAGGCGAGCGTCGCGCGCTGCATGGCGCCCGCGTCGTCGGGGAGGTGCAGGACGAACCGCGTCCCCTCGGCCCACGGCAGGTGGGGGATCAGCAACAGCAGGAACTCCTGCGGGATCGCGTCCGCGGGGATATCGACGATCGCACGCTGTTTGCCCGAGCCGTCGGCAGTGAAGAATCCCGTGCCGGGGACGGTCGCCGTCCACGTGGACTTGCGGAAGCCGGCGGGGGTTCGGCGTTCCCCGGCGTAGGTCAGCCAGGCGAGGGCCGGTCCGGTTTCCCACACGCCGCTGAACCGGTGCAGCGACTTTGGCCTGGACGCGAACGCCTCCTCGCAGGTGAGCTTGACCCCGTCGGCGGCAAGTCGCTCGGCGGTGACGTGCGCAGTCCCGACACACCGGGTCTCCGCATGGATGGCGTACCACGCATCCGCGCCGGGCAGCTTCGACTCGAGCCCGGTGAGCGGGGGTGTGCCACCCTGGGCGCACGCAGCCGGTACGACGAGCAGGGCGCAAAGCAGATGGATCGCGAGTCTCTTTCGGCGCATGAGGCGTACTCCAGCAGGAACCGGGAGTGGAGCGAAGCGGTCCGAGGGGTATCGCGGATCGCGCCCGGCGATCGGATCGAGCATGCCCCCAAAGGTGATCCCGAGTCAAGTTGCGCGGTCACGGATTCGCTGAGAGCCGCGGGTTTTGGGCGAGGCGCATCCGGTCTGACGCCTATCGTCCGCCCCCCCGCAGTCGCGCGAGTGCGTCGATCGCCTCCTGCGTGCAGGAATGGTACGATCGCGACAGTCACGGGTAGCCCCTCCCTTCCCTTATGCTCCCCGCTCCGAGCCAGCCGCGCGGGATCGCGCGATCCACGGATTCGCCCGACCGCTCACGTTGCCAGCGATCCCCTGCCACCGTCGTCGCGCGGCAATGCGCCGGCTGCGGCGACGCACGCCGCCTGAGCGATAATGGCCCGCCCGTCCCGCCGGACGCCGTTCAGGGCGCGGCACAGATCCTTGAGGCGGTCCAACCGAGCCGCACCCAGCCGGCGGATCGCGAACGCGGTCTTGTTGTGGTTGAGCGGTTCCGCCAAATCGACCCAGCGGGCGCAGGCTTCGCCGTCCGGGGTCCCGGGAATCGGCGCGAACTCGGAGAGCATCACCCGCGCCCCCTGTTCCGCAGCGAAGCGCATCGAGGCCTCGACCTCCTGCTCGTCGCCGGACGGGTGACCGACGATCACGTAGGCGGTCACCTCCTCCGCGCCGGCCGCGCGCAGCACGCGCAGGGCGTCGGCGAACTCGGAGGCGTAGACCTTGCCTCCCGTCTTGCGCTGCCATTCGACCGCGCTGCTCTCGAACCCCAGGTGGAAGGACCGGACCCCGGCGCGGACCATGATCCGCGCGATCTCCGGCGTGACGAAGCGGGCGTTGAGCGCGTTCGGCGTGTGGAAGGAGAGGTCGATCCCCTCGCGGAGGACCCCTTCGAGAAAGGGCAGCAGGGCCTGCTCCGGCCGGAACAGCAGGGCGTCATCGTAGAAGGCGACGTGGCGCGCCCCCACGCGCGCGAGGTGACGCACCTCCTCGAGGCACTCCTCGGTCGGCCGCGGGACGAAGCGCGGGAAGAGCGACGGCACGGAGCAATAGCTGCAACGGAACGGACAGCCGTCGGTCAGCTTGATCACCCCGACCTCGGCGTCGACCGCCTCCCAGAGCGGCGGGCCGTGGGACGGGGCGGCGCCCAGCCAGGACCAGAGCGGAGCCAGGTCGCTCCCTTCGACCACGAGATCGGCGCCGAGCGTGCGGGCGTGCCCGGGACAGATCGTGGCGTACACGCCGCCGAGGACGATCTTCGCGCCCGGTTGCAGCGTGCGCACGTCTTCGATGACTTCCCGCACCCCGAGGGTCCAGAAGGTCATGGTGGTCTGCACGAGCACCGCGTCGAAGGCCGCCCCGCGCAGTTGCGCGCGGAATTCTTCGCGCGCCCGGCCGAAGCGGCGGAACCGGCGGGGGATGTCGGCCAGGGCCGGCGGCTTGGGAACGACGACTTCCGGGAAACGGCCGCGGCCCCAGCGGTCGCGATCCCGCGACACGAGGAAGTCGAACACCTCGATCCGGTCCGCCCCGCGCAGCTTCCCGGCGACCCGCAGCATCCCGTACGGGCGCAGCCAGAAGTCGTACGCCGAGAAGTCATGGATCGGCGGGTTCACGAAGAGCAGGCGCATGTCGCCCTCTGCCTCGACGGCGGACGGGAACGGGGCTGACTTCCGGCATGATAGCACCTGGTCCCCTTCACCGCTTCAACCGCAGGTGCGCGTTGGTGCGCGTGGGATCCTCCGCCAAGTCCTGCCCGGGCGCCGACACGTCGTTCGCGATCCTGTTTCTCAAGCGCGCGACACCGCTCGTGTACACTAAGTGACGCGCCGAACCCTGACCATTCCGAGCACGCGCCCTGGGAGTCCCGATGAAGCACGCCGCCGATCTGGTCCGCGCCCTCCGCCGCATCACCAAGGTGGTCGCCTCCGACCTCGGGCTGGACCCGGTCCTGCACGAGGTGATGCGGCTGCTCCTGCGCATGGTGCCCGCCGACGACGGCTCCGTGATGCTGATCGACCGCACGGGAGAGTGGCTGATCATCCGCGACTCCATCGCCGTGCCCCGGTGGGAGGTGGAGAACGTCCGCATCCGGGTCGGGGAGGGGATCGCCGGCCGGGTGGCAAAGCTCCGCCGTCCGATCGTGATCCGCGACGCCCGCACCGACCGCCGCTTCTTCCAGGTCCGGGGGCAGAAGTCGACCATCCGCTCGCTGGTGTGCGTGCCGCTCCTGGCCGACGGCAAGCCGATCGGCGTCCTCAACCTGACGAACCGCAGCCGGGCCGGGGCCTTTCGCAAGCACGACCTGGAGCTGCTGCTGCTGCTCGCCGACCACATCTCGCTCGAGGTGGAAAACCACCGGCTCTACGAGCTTTCGGTCTCCGACGGGCTCACCGGCCTCTACAACCACCGGTTCATCCTCCGACGCCTGCGCGAGGAGGTGGCGGAGGCGAAGCGTTACCGCACGCCGCTGAGCGCGGTCATGCTCGACCTCGACTACTTCAAGCGCATCAACGACACGCATGGGCATCCCGTGGGGGATCGGGTGCTCATGGGGATGGCGCAGCTGCTGCGCTCCAGCACGCGCGAGGCGGATGTCCTGGCCCGGTACGGCGGGGAGGAGTTCCTGCTGGTCCTGCCGAACACGGACAAGGCCGGAGCGCTCCAGGTCGCCGAGCGGCTGCGCCAGGGGGCGGCGGCGGCGGAGTGGGCGGGATCGACGCTGCGGCTGCGCGCGACGGCGAGCCTCGGGATCGCCTCGTTTCCGGAGGATGCCGAGACCCCCGAGGAACTCGTACGGCTCGCCGACCATGCGCTCTACGCCGCGAAGCGCGCCGGGCGAAATCGCGTGGTCGCGGCCGGCGACGGCACCGACAAGCCGGCCGCACGAGGCGGCCGACGCCGATCCGCCAAGCCCTCGAGCTGATCGGCCGGTGCCGTGCAACAGACCAGGTGGTCGGCGCCGCGAAGACCCCGGCGCCTGAACCGGGAATCCGCCGCATGCTCCTGGACGAGATCCTGCGCCCGATTCGACCTGCGGCATGAACCAAACGCGCGGCCGCGCTCGCGCCTCCGAAGGGGTCCGGGAAAACAGCGCCCCCCGCCTACTTCCCTTCCGCCTCCGCCAGCACGGCCTCCCAGCGCGATCGCTCCGCACGCGGCACCAGCCCCTCCTTGCGGAAGCCGCCGCGCAGCAGGATCTCGGCCGCACGGCGCCGCACCGCGAGGTCCCCGCCGCCTTGGGTCGCGAGTTCGCGCAGGGCCGTGATCGCTCCCGTGTCGCGCACGGTCAACTCCCAGCCGAACCACTCGAGCGCGGCCGAGCGAAAGCCGGAGTCGCCGCTCTGGCGGATCTCGCGCAGCAGGAACTCGAGATTTTCCTGCGTCGGCCGGGCGGAGAACAGGGTGTGCATCCCCTGCCCGCGCAGCTTCGGGTCGCTCTCCCGCATCACCGCCTCGCGCACCGCAGAGTCGAAGCGCGCGTCGTGCCCCGGCGGGAACCCGATCGCGGTCTGGCGCACGTCCGGGTCGGGGTCGGCCACCATGCGGCGCCACACGATCTCAGCGTCGCCTTCGGGAAGGAGGTCCAACGACGAAAGCGCGTTCTCGCGCCGGCGCGCGTCGGACGACTCCGCCATCTCGCGCACCAGCAGGCCCGCGCGCTCGGGATTGACTCCGTGCAGAAGGTCGACGAGCTGGCGGAAAAGCCCATAGTGCGGCTCCGCGCGAAGCGCATCGACGAGGCGGCTTGCGATTTCCTGCGGCGCAGCCGCGAGCAGCTCTCCCAGCGTACGCAGGACCAGGGCGCGATCGCGTGCGCCGCGGTCGCCGATCGGCAGGCCCATGCGATCGCGAAGCAACGGAAGAACCCGCTCGAACTCTTCGAGCGGGCGGGCCGGGTCGACTTCGATCTCCTCCTTGCCGGACGCGCCCGCGGTGGGCCCGGCGGCGGTCGCATGACCATCGGCACCCGAGCCCCCGGTCGGCGACCTGCCGTCCGCTCCGCCGACGACAGGATCGGGGGGCTTCCCGCTCCCAGTGGCGCCGCCGCTCGCGGGGGCGGCGGGAGTGCCGGACGCGGATCCCTCGGCCGCGGAAGGGTCCCGCGCCACCCGGTCGGGCGTTTCTTTCGCCGTACCGTCGCCCTGGCTTGGTGCCTTGCCTGCCGGCTCGGCCCGCGGTCGCCGGGCCAGCTCGGCTTCGACGGCAGTCCGAGCTTGATGCTCGATCCACCAGGCCGCGCCGCACATGGCCGTGTACGCCGCCAGACCGAGGACGAGCAATCGCTGCTTCATGGTGCGGCTTCCTCCGTGGAGAACGAATGGGCTTGCCGAACCCGGTTCCCGGGCGACAGCCGTGGGCGCAAACCGCCCGGCTGCGATCCGCGAGCGCGGAGAATTGCGCGGTGTCATTGCCGCGAAGGAGACGGAGCGGGCGGTTCTTGCGGTTCGAGTCGTTTGAAATCGTGCCAGTGCATCCCGTAGCACTGGGCGTCGGGGTCTCTTTCCCACGTGTGGAGCCAGCCGGCGCCGCACTGCGGACACCGGTACCACGTGCTGTCCGGTACCGGCGATGCGCCCGCTTGGAGGCGCAGGAGCTCCGGCGGACCTTCGCTCCCCACGCAGTACCAGCGCCGGGACTGAAACGCCTGCAAGACCGCGTCGCAGGTCATGCACATGGGCCTCACTTCCGGGGTATGCGGGGCAGCCAGCATCCATCGCGACCGGTCGCAAGGAGTGTACCTCGCTCGCGAAGCCGGGTGCAAGATCGCGAGCGCTCCCGAGCGCTGTCCAACCGTAGCTCCAGTGACCGGGGCCGACGGTCGGGCGCCACGTACCGTGCGTCCAGAGCCGCGAGTCGGGCCGCCGTGCCCGGGCCATCGCGTCAAGGAACCAGGCGTCCGCGCACGGCGTGATCGCGACAGAGCCTCGCAGCGTGACGCCTTTGTTTTTGCCTTGGGCGCGCGCGACAGGTATGCTCCACTCGCGCGTTCGAGCAATCTCCGCCGCCGGTCGGCCCGCGCGGAAAATCGACCGCGATCGGACGCCGTTCGCCGATTCACGGAGTCGCCTCATGCCGCGGCCGATGCTGCTCCTGGCCCTGGTGTCTTTCTTGCTCCTCAGCGGGCCGGGCGAATCACGGGCGCAGGAGAACCCGCTCCCGCCGATCTGGTTCGACGACCTGACGGCCGGCGAAGCCCCCACCGCGGCTGACGCCGAGGCGCTCGTGGGCTTCGCGGCCGAAGTCGTCGGAGGCGGGTCTCCGTCCCTCTCCTCCGGACCGATCGCCGGACTCGCGGCGGACACGCGCCCGCGCATCGTGTTCCTCTCGGCGTGCGACCCCCGGGGACCCGGCAAGACCTTCCTGGGCTCCGGCGCCGGTCTGACCGAGGCGGTGACCCGGGCCGCGCAGCTCGCGCGCGAACGGATCGGTGCGGACTTCGCCCCGGTCTGGTTCAAGCTGGACCTGGTCTGCGAGGTGCGCCCGGCGCAGAAGGCGAGCCCGTTCTGGGGGCTCGAGCTGGACCCCGGCCTCCAGGGGATCGCGTTTCCGCGCGCGCTGGGTGTCGCCGTCCTGCCCGACGAGATCCCGGCCCGTGCCCTGCTGGACGGAGGGCGGAAGCTCGCGCCCGAGCGCTGGCTCGCCTTTTTCGACGAATGCCCCTGGCGCGTCCGCGACCGGGAAGGCTTCCGCGCGGCGACGACGGTCGTCTCGGCCTTCCGTGTGGTCTCCGTCTTTTTCGATGGGACCTCCGCGTCTCCGCTCTATCGCGGCCATCGCCTCTACCCCGAGCCGACCGCGGAGCAGCTCCTCGCCTTCGCTCGGGCCGGCGGCCGCTACCTCGTGCGCGGCATGAACCCCGAGGGCCGGTTCACCTACCTCCACCGGCCGGACCTGGACCTCTCCTCCTCCTCGTACAATATCCTGCGCCACTCCGGCAGCGTCTACTCGCTGCTCGAGCTCCACGAGGCGACGGGAGACGCGGAGTTCCTCGAAGCGGCGCGCCGGGGCGTGGGCTACCTCATGGGATTCTCCAAGCCCGCGCCGGCCGCGGGGGGCGACGCCGCGTTCATCGCGGAGGCGGGGGAGGTCAAGCTCGGCGGCAATGCGCTCGCGATCGTCGCGGTGGCCAAGCTCGTCGAAGTCACGGGCGAGCGGATCTGGCTGCCCGCGATCCGGAAATGGGGCCGCTGGATCCGCAGCGTGCAGACGGCGGATGGGTGCTTCGCGGTGCAGAAGCAGAGCGAGTCGGGCGCGCCGGACCCGTTCATCTCCGAGTACTACCCCGGAGAAGCCCTGCTCGCGCTGGTCCGCCTCCACGCGCTCGACCCGGAGGGGGGCTGGATCGATGCCGCGGCCAAGGGCGCGCATTGGCTGATCGAGGTGCGCGACCGCGGAAAAAAGGTCGGCGACCTGATCCACGACCACTGGCTCCTCTATGCCTTGAACGAGATCCACCGGGCGCGTCCGGACCCGATCTACCTGAGCCACGCGGCGAACATCGCGCGCGCGATCCGGATGCGCCAGCACCGCGACGCGCCGTACCCCGATTGGGTGGGCGGCTGGCTGCAGCCGCCGCGTTCGACTCCAGCCGCCACCCGCACCGAGGGCCTGGCCGCCGCCTGCCGGCTGGCCCGGGACTTCGGGCCCCGGGAAGAGGCCCCGGCCGACCTGGAGGCGATCCAGCTGGGAGTGCGCTTCCAGCTGCAGACCCAGATCGGGCCCGAGCGGGCCATGATGCTGCGGCAACCCGCGCTCGTCCTCGGCGCCTTCACGCGCAGCCTCGACGACCTCGAGATCCGCATCGACTACATCCAGCACAACGTGTCGAGCCTGCTCGCGCTCCGCCGGCTGATCTCGGAAAAGGAGTGAGCGCGGGCAGCCCCTCCTGCGGCGCTCCCGACGGCGGACCGCGAAATCCGGGAGGTCCTGGTCGCCCACCCGTGCCGTGGCCGTCCGGTGAATCCAGGGACAGAATTCGCCCCGAGCGTCCATGAACCCAGGACGATCGACTTCGTTGGAGACACTGTCCCTGCGCTACGAACCGTCAGAATCTTCGCGCCAAGCGAAGATAAACAATTCAGTCCCGGGAATTGTCGCGGCGCGCGAGGATTTTCGCCGTTCCCGTTCCCGTTCCCGTTCCCGCACCCGACCATCGGGAACGGGAACGGGTTTGGTTGCGGCCGTCCAGACCGCGCTGCGAAGGAGACCGTCATGTCCCGCACCCTGCCCGCGCTCGCGTTGTTCTTCGGCTTCGCCCTCGCCGCCATCCCCGCCCTCGCCGAACCCCTGGACCGGGTCTGGGAACGGGGCGTGCCCGCGCCGCGCGAAGGCCGGATCGTGGAGGAGACATTCGCCGAGGTCCGCATGGAGGTCCCGGGAGCCATCCTCGGCGTCCCACTCGATCGGGTGGAACGGATCGAATGGGCCGGGCCACCGGCGTCCTTCGCCAAAGCGCTCGAGTTCGAAGCCGCGGGCCGCTGGCAGGCGGCGCTCGAGGTCTGGCGGAAGCTCGACGGGGCCTGCCGCGCCGGACAGGCGCGCGCCGTGTTCCGCCCGCACGCGCTTTGGCACGCCGCCCGGGCCGCGAACCTGCTCGAGCTGCACGCCGAGGCCGCGGAGACCGCCCGTACCCTGTTCCGCGATTTCCCCGCGACCGGGCATTGGCTGCCCGCGGCGTTTCTCTGGGTCGATGCCACGCTCGCCGGGGGCAAGCGGGAAGCGGCGCAAGCCGTGGCTCGCGAACGCATCGAGGCCGCGCGCTCGCTCGGGCTGACCGAGGAACTGCGCCTGGAGGCGGAGCTGCTCGAGCCGCGCGCCCGCGCCGGGCCCGAAGCCGCCGCCGAATACCGGCTGGTCGCGCGCCGCGCTGCCCGATTCCCTCGCGTCGTCGCGCTCGCGAAGCTCGGGCAGGCGCGCGCCCTGCTCCTCGCCG
>Ga0082335_1002358_pt1 | contig 35626 bp, 38 predicted proteins | sample Subgrocontami58m_FD_72375 | JGI IMG/M metagenome (GOLD analysis project Ga0082335, IMG submission 72375) | Subsurface groundwater microbial communities from S. Glens Falls, New York, USA - GMW37 contaminated, 5.8 m (SPADES assembly) (version 2) ... | reverse complement strand
CGGGCGCGCGCGGTGAGGCTGGTCCAGCAGGGCAAAAGGGCGATGTCGGAGCGCCGGGAGAGCGCGGAGAAACAGGCGCACCGGGTCAAACTGGAGCGCGCGGCGAACCTGGCCCGGCAGGTGAAAAGGGCGAGCGCGGCGAACCCGGACGACATGGTGCACCCGGCACAGCGGGTGAACCTGGCGCACCGGGCGCGCGCGGTGAGGCTGGTCCAGCAGGGCAAAAGGGCGATGTCGGAGCGCCGGGAGAGCGCGGAGAAACGGGCGCACCGGGTCAAACTGGAGCGCGCGGCGAACCTGGCCCGGCAGGCGAAAAGGGCGAGCGCGGCGAACCCGGACGACCTGGTGCACCGGGCACAGCGGGTGAACCTGGCGCACCGGGAGCGCGCGGTGAGGCCGGTCCAGCAGGGCAAAAGGGCGTTGCCGGAGCGCCGGGAGAGCGCGGCGAACCCGGAGCAGCGGGTGCACCCGGCACAGCGGGTGAACCTGGCGCACCGGGCGCGCGCGGTGAGGCTGGTCCAGCAGGGCAAAAGGGCGATGTCGGAGCGCCGGGAGAGCGCGGAGAAACAGGCGCACCGGGTCAAACTGGAGCGCGCGGCGAACCTGGCCCGGCAGGCGAAAAGGGCGAGCGCGGCGAACCCGGAGCAGCGGGTGCACCGGGCACAGCGGGTGAGCCTGGCGCACCGGGCGCGCGCGGTGAGTCCGGTCCAGCAGGTCAGAAGGGCGATGCCGGTGTGCCCGGCGAGCGTGGCGAACCCGGAGCAGTGGGTGCACCGGGCACTGCGGGTGAATCTGGCGCGCGTGGTGAACAAGGACCGACTGGTGAAAAGGGCGATGCTGGTGTTCATGGTGAGCGCGGCGAAACTGGCTCACCGGGTGAACCTGGCTTGCGTGGTGAATCCGGCCCTGCAGGTGAAAAGGGCGAGAGCGGTGATGCCGGACCGCCTGGTGCACAGGGCACAGCGGGTGAACCTGGCGCACTGGGCGAACGTGGAGCAACCGGCGCGCAGGGCAAACCTGGCGTGCGCGGCGAACAAGGTCCAGTTGGCGAAAAGGGCGAGCGCGGCGAACCGGGAGCAGCGGGTGCGCCGGGTACAGCGGGAGAACCTGGCGCACCGGGCACGCGTGGTGAGTCCGGTCCAGTTGGCGAAAAGGGCGATGCCGGTGTTCCTGGTGAGCGCGGCGAAACTGGCGCACCGGGTGAACCTGGCTTGCGTGGTGAATCCGGCCCTGCAGGTGAAAAGGGCGAGAGCGGCGAACCCGGACGACCTGGTGCACCCGGCACAGCGGGAGAACCTGGCGCACCGGGCGAGCGTGGCGAGCCTGGTAGGCGCGGTGAACAAGGGCCTGCGGGTCAAAAAGGTGATACCGGCGCCGATGGTTCCGCTGGTCGCAACGGAACGGATGGCAATCCAGGACGCGACGGCGCGCACGGCAAGAGCGCCTATGAACTCGCGGTAGAAAAGGGCTACGCGAGCACAGAACTGCAGTGGCTTGAATCGCTGCGCGGGGCCGACGGCAACCCAGGGGTGCATGGAAGGGATGGCAAGGACGGTCGCGACGGCCGCGATGGCAAGGATGGCTCCCCTGGTCGCGATGCGCTCGATCTCGAGATCCTACCTGGAATCGACGAGTCGAAGAGCTATCCGCGCGGAACTTTTGCGCAATATCGCGGCGGCACGATCCGATCGATTCGTAACACTGATCCAATAACCGATGGTCTGGACAAAGCCGGATGGGGCGTAATTGTCGAGGGCATCGCAACCGTCGTCGTATCTCAGGGTGAGGACCCCCGTGGCATATCCGTCGCCGCAATGCTCACCGGCGGCACTAAGACGGTGTGCGAATTCAGGCTGCCCGTCATGATTTATCGCAGTGTTTGGCGCGAGGGCGAATATGAGCGCGGCGACGTCGTAACCTGGGGTGGCTCTGCGTGGCATTGCCAGGAACGGACGACGGACAAGCCGGGCACTTCTGCCGCCTGGCGTCTAATGGTGAAGGAGGGCGCGCGCGGCAAGGACGGCAAGTCCGCCGAGGTCGCGCTTGCTGCTCACGAGCCGGTGCGAATCAAATGAACTTCACCTTGGAACGTGTGACCGGGCCGGAAATCGAGCCGGTGACGCTTGCCGAAATGAAACGGCATCTGCGCTGTCAAGAAGGCGTCGAGGTACAGGATGCCGACATCACGGCGTTGATTGTCGCCGCGCGCGAGTGGGTTGAGGATTACACCGCCCGCTCGCTAATCGACCAGACCTGGCGGCTCACGATAGGCGACCACCTGCGAGGCGACGCGGTTCGCGGATACAGCCTGCCGATATTCGCCGGCGGCTTCGGTCGCCACGAGTGGCTGCATTGGATGCGCCGGGGCGAGATTCTGCTGCGGCGCGCGCCGGTCATTGCGGTGACCTCGTTCAAGTCGATCGACAGGGCCGGCGTCGAGGCTGATGTTGACGGGGCCAACTATCAACTCCGTGAGGCCGATTCGAAATGGCCGCGGCTTGTTCAGATGAGTGGGATGCCTTGGCCGACCGGGGCGATAAAGATCGAATTCCGCGCTGGATTTGTCGACCGTCATGGCAGTCCGAAAGAGGACGCGGCGAAGGTGCCGACGCGGTTTAAGCAGGCCATGAAGCTATGGGCCGAGGCGAACTACGACCGCGACCAGTACATGATGGAACTGCTGCTCAAGGTTGCTGAACAGATCGTTAAGTCCGAACGCTCCGACCTTTCAGTCGCGTGAGCATCCTGCGCCGGGAAGCTGGCGCACCGTTTAGCGAAGTCGCGCCAGAATGGAGCGAAGCAATCGCGGTGCTGATCGGCGGTGGGCCGAGTCTGACCGTCGAGCAAGTGCATCATGTGGGCGTCGCGCGCGAGCACGGGCGGTTTCGGGTGATAGCGGTGAACGATGCCTACCGCGTCGCGCCCTTCGCCGAGGTTTGTTACTTCGCCGATTCGGAATGGTGGGGCTGGCACAAGGATCGGCCAGAGTTTCAAGCGTTCGCAGGGCAGAAATGCTCGATTTCGGACAGCCAGGCGAAGATTACAGATCCGCAAGTGCACATCCTGCGCAACGCCGGCCCACGCGGCATTTCGCGCGATCCTAGCGCAATCTGCAACGGGCGAAACTCCGGCTACCAGGCGCTCAATATCGCGATCCTTGCCGGGGCCAAGACGGTGATTCTGCTCGGGTTCGACGCGCGTGAGCCGACCGCAACCAGCAAATCACACTGGTTCGGCGACCACCCCAAGATCGAGCCCGTTTCTGTGTACGCCGATTTTCGCAACGCCTTTTCACAGGCCGAGGCGGCAATCGCGGCGGCCGGAGTGCGCGTGATCAATTGCTCACCAGGTTCGGCGATTGATTCGTTCGAAAAAATGGAACTTGAGCAGGTGCTAACAGATGATCACCCTGACGGCTGAACGACTTCGCGAGGTCTTGCATTACGACCCAAAGACGGGGGATTTTCACTGGTTGATTGATGCAAGTACGCGAGTTAAAACAGGCGATCTTGCCGGGAGAATAAACTCGAATGGATACAGGCAGATTAAATTTGAGGGTATTTCGTACTACGCGCATCGACTAGCCTGGCTATATGTGCACGGTGTTTTTCCGGAAAATATAACCGATCATCGGAGCCTTACTCGTTCGGATAACAGAATCGAAAATATCCGACCGTGTACCTACGGAGAGAACGCAGAAAACAGGCCGCGTAGAACCGGAGCGAAATACCTGAGAGGCGCGCATCGGCTGCGAGGTAGAACTAAGTGGGTGTCTTACATCGGCACCCAGGGTGGTGGTGGCTGCGACTATCTAGGAACATTTGGCACCGAGATTGAAGCCCACGAAGCCTACATGCGCGAGGCGACGAAGCGGTACGGGGAATTTGCGAGAGCAGCGTGAAACCGTTGATCTTGCATGGCATGCACGGTTTAGGTGATAACCTGCATGAGAGGGCAATCGTGCGCGAGCTAATGCGCCACAACGAAGTCTGGTTCAAGACATCCTGGCCACAGATATTTTGGGACATGGAGCGCGAGCTGCACCTGTTGCCGCTCAAGTCGCCGATTGGCTGGATGGCGAAGAACGAAGCCCGGTCCGTCGCGCTCTATGGTAGGACGCAGCCGCCACTGGGTGCGCGCGTGGTCAACAACGGTTACCTGTCGCAGATGCCCAAGGGCATCACGGCTTTCGGTTCGGTGCTTGGAACAATGGCGAACGTCTGCGGCGTTCAGGAAGTCGGGGATTTTCGGATGCCGATAGCGCCCGCGTGGAGCGCGAAAGCAGATGCCGTGATCGACCGGCTCAAGCCAACGAAGCCGCTGATGATCTACCGGCCTCCAATAGCAATTTCGGAGGCGAACCGCCTTTCCGCGCAAGCCAAGGTGGCGCGCAATCCCGATCTGGACACTTACCACGCACTCGTTTCTCGGATCCGAGATCAGTATTTCGTCGTTAGCCTTGCCGACCTGATGCAAGGGGTCGAGCGGTTGATTGGGCCGCAGATCGCGGCGGACGCCGAGTTGCACCACGGCGAGCTGGACTTTGAAACGATGGCCGCGCTGATGGCGAAGGCCGACCTGGTCTTCTGCTCGCCGTGCTTCATGACGGTGCTCGCGCAAGCCGTCAGCGCGCCGATGATCTGCGTCTTTGGCGGCTTCGAGAGCAAGGAATCGTTTTCGGCTGGCGGCAGATATTCGCCCTGGCTCCCCATCGAGCCGGTACGTCCCTGCGCGTGTTGGGATCCAGCTTGCAAGCACGACAAGACCATCGACGTTCCGGCGGCGCACGCGCGGATCGCCCAATTCATCGCGGAGCATTCATGCAAATCTTGCTGACACCGAAAAAACTCGCGGCCTTGCTTGAGATGGCTGGGCGCATGCGCAAGCTCGAAGGCTGCATCGTTGAACTCGGCGTCTACCAGGGCGGCGCGCTGAAAGCGATGGCAGGCGAGTTTCGAGAAAAGCAATGCTACGGATTCGACACCTTCGCCGGGATGCCGAAGGAATCCTGGCGCGAAATCGACTTCCACAAACCAGGCGAGTTCGGCGACACGACGCTTGAGGCGGTTCAGGCTGCAATGCCCTCGAACGTCAAGCTGATCGCGGGCCTTTTCCCGCGCTCCGCGCAAGACTTTAACGTCCCTATCTGCTTCGCGCACGTCGACATGGACTTGGAAAAGAGCACAGCGGACGCAATCGTCTGGCTGAGTTCGCGTATGGTCACCGGCGGCGTGGTCGTATTCGACGACTACCACTGGCAGAACTGCCCAGGCGTGGCCAAAGCAATCGAAGCCGCTGGCCTGCACGTCATTGAGTGCGGCTCGCTTCAATGCTTCTGGACGGCCCCATGAGAGCCGGCAGCATGAATGAGCGGGTGACCATACAGTCGCCCGGCACGACGCAGGATGCGAACGGCGAACCGGTCGCGGGCTGGACCGACTTCGCGACGGTGTGGGCCGGAGTCGTGGACATCACCGGGCGCGAGTACGTCGCTGCTGGCGCGACGCAAGCCTCCGCGCAAACCAAAATCACGATCCGCTATATGCCCGGTATCGTTCCGGCCATGCAGGTGATTCATGGCGTGAACGTCTACAACGTCGAGTCCGTCCTGGGTCAAGACCGTAAGCAGCTCGTCCTGATGTGTACGCGCAAGGTGTGACGTGCTCACCCTTAAAACCAATCTGACCGACGTGGCGGCCGAGTTCGATAAGTTCGAGCGTCACGTCAACAGCTACGTGATCCGGGGCGGCGCGCAAGCAATGGCGCAACTTTTTTACGATGAGGCGAGGCTGAACGCGCCAGTAGCCGAGCACGGCCATGTGTTCTATGGCACACACCAAAAATACTTCTTCCCCGCGGGCACGCTGAAAGCGTCTATCTACCAGGTCTTTTCTACAAGCAAGAGCCGCGAAGCGTATGCCGTGTACCAGGTTTCCTGGAACCACAAAAAATGCCCTTACGGGTTCATGGTCGAGTACGGAACGAGCCGGGCGGGCGCGCGCCCGTTCATGCGCCCGGCCTGGGTGAACATGCACTCGCGCGTCGCCGCTGCGGCCAGGCAGCGTATGGCCGAGCTGCTGCGCAGCGGGCAAGGAGCATTATTTTGAGCGTCGAATCCGATGTTTTCAATGCGTTGAAGGGGCTCGTCGCCAATCGCGTCTTTCCCGACATCGCGCCGCCTTTGACGGCGCGCCCGTACATCACCTACCAGCAAGTTGGCGGGAAGTCGGTCAATTTTCTGGCGCAAGGCGCGGAGGTTACATCCGGCTCGCCGCCGTCGCCGCTGTACCCGGACAAGGCAAACGCCCGCATCCAGATCAACGTATGGGCCGACACGCGAGCGAAGGCTTCGACCTTGGCAAAGCAGGTGGAGAACGCGCTGCGCGCGCTCACCGCACTGCAGACCACGGTGGAGGGCGCACCGATTTCCATCTACGAAGCCGACACGAAACTGCGCGGCTCGATGCAGGATTTTAGCTTCTGGACCTGATTCTTCACCGCCCTCACAGGGCAAAGCACAAGCCGCCTTCGGGCGGTTTTTTTATTTCCAACGCAAAAGGAAATTCACATGATCTCGCTGCCCAATGGTTCAATCGTAGCAATCGCGGCCTCCTACGGGGCAGCGAAAGTCATGTCCGGCATCAGCAACGCCAATCCGGGGATCGCGTCACTCGCGGTCGGTCACACCATCGCCGCCGGCGATTTCATGGAAGTCACCAGCGGGTGGACCCGCCTGACCGATAAGATCGTCAAGGCCGGTGTGCCAGTCGCTGACGACATTCCACTCGTCGGTATCGACACGACGCTGACCTCGATCTACCCGGCCGCAAGCGGCGCCGGCACCATCCGGGAAATTCTGACATGGACGCAGCTCTCGCAAATTCTGTCAAGCAACAGCAGCGGCGGGGAACAGCAATTCCTCGATTACCAGCTCCTGGAAGCCGACGCCAAGAAACGCATTCCGACTTTCAAAAATGCGGCCGGCCTCTCGTTCAGCATCGCGGACGATCCGGCGCTTGCCGGGTATCAACTGGCGTCGGCAGCCAATGACGACCGCTTGCCGCGCGCGGTGAAGATCACGCTGCCGAGCGCCGCCGTGCTGCTCTACAACGCCTACATCAGCCTGAACAAGACGCCGTCGCTCACCGTCAACGAGATCATGGCTGTCGAGGTCACGCTGTCGCTGCTGGCCGAGCCCGTTCGCTACGCGGCTGCGTGATGGCAAAGCTCAAGCTCGTTGCAAACCCAACCTTCCGCGCGAAGGTTGGGATTCCTGTGGCCGGCGGTGCCGAAGTGCCGGTCGAATTCGTGTTCAAGCACCGAACGAAGACGGTGCTCGACGAATGGATCAAGTCGCGCTCGGACAAAGGCGACATCGACTCGTTCATGGAAATGGTCGAGGGATGGGATCTCGAGGATCCGTTCAACAGGGAAAACGTCGAAACGCTGCTCGAAAACTATATCGGCACGGCACTCGCGACGTACCGCGTTTATGTTGATCAGCTCATCCAGTCAAAACTAAAAAACTGAAAGCCGCCTCGGTCGCGCTGTACACGCCTGGGCCGAGCGCGGCAGAGGCGATGGCGTTCGGCCTCACGTTGGAGGAGGCGACACCTGAAACCGAAATCTGGCCAGACAACGCGCGGGCGGTCGAGGTCTTTGTCGCTATGTCAACGCAATGGCGAAGCGGGGCGGTGGGCACGGTGGGCCTGGACTACAACGTGTTCCCGCTGGTGATGCGCATGCTCGGCATCCCCGCCAGCGAGCGCCCTGACCTGTTCGAGAGCCTGCGCGTGATGGAAGAAACCGCGCTCGCCACTATGAGAAACCGGAGCAAACAATGACCTGGCCAATCGGAGATTCACAATGAGCGACGTAATCGGCAGAGGAATCATCGAGGTATCGGCCGACTCTACCAAGCTCAAGGCTGGGCTCGAGGAGGCGAAACGCTCGCTCGCGGGTCTTGGGATCGCCGCGTCCAATGTGACGAAAGGCACCAGCGCGTCCATCGACAAATATGTGCGCGCGCTCGGCATCCAGTCGATGACCATCGGCAAGTCCGTGCGCGAAGCCGAATTGCTCAAGCTCGGGCTGCGCGGCGCAACCGACGCGCAATTGAGAGCGGCCAACTCGGCCTTGAGGATGACTGAGCGGCACAAACAATGGGTCACCATCGGGCAGGAGGCGCGGCGCGGCCTGCTCATGCTGGGCGCGGCAGCCGCCACCGGATTCATCGCCGCGGCAGTGGCGCTAGACCACCTGGTCAAAAAAGCGGGCGACTTTCAGGACATGGCCGAGAAAATCGGCGACACGTCCGAGAACATAGCATCGCTTGCCGTTTCCGCCGCCGTCGGCGGGGTGGGCATGGAGGCCGTAGTGGGAGCATCGGCGAAGCTGAGCAAGGCGCTCACCGGTGTTGACGACGATTCCAAGGCAGCAGGCGCTGCAATCTCGGCGCTCGGACTGGATTTGGGCAAGTTCAAGCAGTTGGCTCCCGCCGATCAATTCGAAACCATCGCCAAGGCGCTTGCCGGATTCGAGGACGGAACGCAAAAGACGGCCGTCGTAATGGCGCTATTCGGCAAAGCGGGCGCCGAAATGCTTCCCTTCCTCAAGGAACTTGGAGCAGAGGGCGGGCGCCAAGTCATCCTCACCGAAGAACAGATCCGCAAGGCAGACGAATACTCGGACGCGCAGAAGCGGCTGCACACGCAGATCAGCCTGTATGCCTCGGCCATCGCGACCGAAATGATCCCGGCGTACAACGATCTGAGCGGCGCATTCCTTGACTTGCTCAAGGGAATCGCCGGCGTCGAAACTGGATCGAAGGACCTCAAGAACAGCACGGCGATTCAAGACTTCGCCAACTCCGCGGCCAGGTCGCTGGCCTTCCTTATTGATATGTTTGACGGAGTTGCGCGCTCTTTCCTCGTTGTTGGCAAGTCGATCGGGGGATGGGAGGCAGCCAAGTCTCTCCTGCTCCAGGGCGAATTAAAGCTGGCCGTTGCGGCCTTGGCCGAAGCGGACGCCGACATACAGAAGACCCTGGCGCGGCCAACGATGGGATCGCTCCTCGAGTCGCGCATTGCCGAACGCGAAGCGAAGGCTGCGGCCGGTTTCGGTTTCACCAAAGCACCGCCGGGTTCGCGGCCCAAGCTCGATTTCGAAGGGGCGCAAAAAAAGGACTCCGGGAAAGCGGCAGCGGCGGCGGCCGAAGCCAAGGCGCAGCTCGCCTACGACATCGACCAGATCAAGAAACGCAGCGAGGCCACTATCGGCGCGTACGCTAACGCCGAAAAGATCATGGAAGCGAGGCGCGCTGCAAACCTCATCGACGAAAAACAGTACTACGCCTCGAAACTTGGGTTCCTGAACATCAACAGCCAAGCGCAAGAGGCGGCGATCCAGCAGGAGATCGAGCGCCTGCAGCGCGAACAGCTCGTCGGAAAAGACAAGATCGAAAACGATCGCAGGATTGCCGATGCGCAGGCGCGGCTTGCGAAGCTGCGCGCTGACGCCGTTGCCAACATCGAGATCAACGGCCTTCAAGAGGCCGCCGCGAACAGGAAGATCGCGCAGTCCTACATCGACGCCACAGAGGCGGCGCAAGCGTACATCGACACGATCAACAAGCAGAACGCCCGCGAGATAGCAGGGATAGGACGCGGCGCGAAATTCCGCGACGAGCAGGCCGGCATCGGTGTGATCGAGGATAAGCAAACCACATCGCGCCAGGGGCTCGAAGGGGATTTGCGCCGCGGGCAGATCGACCGGGACACGTTCGATAGATACCTGGCCGTCGTCAACGACACCTATACGAAGGAAATCGCTGCGTACACGGAGCGCACAAAGGCGGTCAACGCCAGTCAAGCCGAATGGTCCAACGGGGCCAGCGAGGCGCTTCGTAATTATTACGACGAGTCGCGCAACGTAGCCAAGCAAACCGAGGAACTGTTCACCCACGCCTTCCAAGGGATGGAGGACGCGCTTGTGGCGTTCACGCAGACCGGCAAGCTGGATTTCAAGAGCCTTGTCAATTCAATTCTGGCCGATCTGGCGCGCATGGAAATTAAACGTAACATCACCGGGCCGCTGTCGGCGGCAATGTCGGGTGCGGGCAGTGGCGGCGGGTGGATTGGCGCTCTTTTGTCGCTATTCGGGGGCAGTGGGGCGGCGGTAACCGCGATGGCGGACGGCGGCTCACTCTCTGCCGGCAGGCCGTACATGGTTGGCGAGCGCGGCCCCGAACTATTCGTGCCGAATTCGTCCGGCAGCATCGTCCCGAATGGCGCAGGCGGTCCGTCATTCTCGGTCACAAATGTATTCCACATCACGGGCGCGACCGATAGCAGGTCGCAGGCGCAAATAGCCGCAGCGGCCGGCGAGGGCGTGCAGCGCGCGATGGCAAGGAATCTGTAATGGAATTCATCGAAAACCCGCGCTTTCCAGACAGCATTTCGGCGGGGGCGCGATTCGGCCCGGCGTACTCGACAAGCGTCGCGCGAGCGCAAGGCGGTGCCGAAGTCCGCAATCGCGGCTGGACATACCCGCTATGCGAAGGCGACGTTTCGTTCGGCGTGCGCACGCAGCAGCAGCTCGACGATTTGCTCGCTTTCTTTCACGGGGTCGCCGGGATGCACAAGGCGTTCCGGTTCAAGAATTTCAGCGATTACACCGCCGTCGGAGCGCAGGGCGCGTTGACCGTGATCACGGCAGACACGACCTGGCAGATGCACAAGATGTACACCTATGGCGCGCTCGCGACGCCTAAGAAAATCTCCAAGCCCTGCGCCGGGATCGTCGTAAGCGGCGGCGGAACGTACGCAGTGGACCTAACGACCGGCATCGTCACTAGATCGGCCGGCCCGAATCCGACCGGCTGGACCGGCACCTTCGACATCCCCTGCCGCTTCAACACCGACAAGATGTTGCCGACTTGGATCGCCTACAAACTCTACGACTGGCAATCAATTCCGATAGTTGAGATTCGACTGTGAAAACTGTGCCGATCCCGCTTGTCGCGCACATCGACACGCGCGCGACCACGCTTGCCACGGCGCTGCGCATCACGCGCGCCGATGGTCAAGTGTTCGGGTTCACCACGCATGATGTGGACGATCCGATCGGCGGGGTTACCTACTTAGGCAATCCTGGTCTGCGAATAAGCGACATCCAAATTGCCGCCGGGGCCGCCGTGGGCAACATGGAATTAACCACGTTGCACGATGGAACCGTTTTTACCACCGAGGCGATTTTGGGCGGTGTGTGGCGGAACGCCAAGTTTTTAATCTTCCGCTACAACTTCGCCAAGATCAGCGATGGCATCGACAACCTGCTTGCCGGTACGTTGGGCGAAGCCCGGATATTGCAGGACACGGTTTCCGTGGAGCTGCGCGATCTGCGCCAGTACCTGCAGCAAAAGGTCGGCCCGGTTAGTTCCAAGACGTGCCGGGCGCGGTTGGGCGATGGGAAGTGCGCAAAAGACATAACCGCTTTTACCTACACAGGGGCTGTAACCCTTGCCGCAGATGATGGCTCCTCGTTCCAAGACTCCGCGCGCACCGAGGGCGACACTTGGTTCGATGAAGGCGAGATTGTTCTTCTGACAGGCGCCAACACGGGGCGTGCGGCAAAGGTCAAGACTTTTCTCTCCGCTGTCTTCGCGCTGGCCCGCCCAATGACCGCACCGATCGTAGTGGGTGACACGTATCGAGCCATCGCCGGTTGCCGCAAACGCTTCGAGGAAGATTGCCGGGACAAATTCGACAACGTGCTTAATTTTCAAGGCGAGCCGCACCGCAAAGGCTCGGCCTCGCTTACCAAGCAAGTCGCAAGTTGACGACGCGCGCACAAGTGGTCGCGGCTGCGCGAAGCTGGATAGGCACGCCATTTCATCACCGCGCCAGGCTCAAGGGTGTGGGCGTGGACTGTTCCGGCTTGATCGTCGGTGTGTGCCGGGAGTTGGGTTTAGTGGCGGCAGACTTTGACACGGAGCCCTACACCACGACACCGGATGCGCGCATGTTGCGCGAGGGGTGCGCGCGCGAACTGACACCGATTGACCGGGGGGCAATGCAACCCGGCGACGTGGTGCTGCTCGCAATTACCAAGGACGAGCAGCACCTGGGCATCCTTGGCGACTATCGCTATGGCGGGCTTTCGATCATCCACGCGGCCAACAATGTCGCGCCGCCACGCGTTATCGAAACGCGCTTGATGTTCAGTCGTTCCCTGCGGTTTTGCGCCGCCTATTCATTGCCAAGGATTGCGTAAATGGCCTCAATGGTTGTCACCGCGATCCAATATGCGTACTACGCCTACGTCGCATATTCGATCTATTCGGCCGCGACGGCTAAGCCCGCGAAAGGACCGGCACAGCCAGGACTAGCCGACCTTCGAATAGTTGGCACCGAGTATGGGCAAGCTATCCCGCATCTTTTTGGCTCGGCAATGATTGCCGGCCAAATGTGGTGGAACACGGATCGGATACCGCTCTTTCACTCGTACAACCAAAATCACGTCCAGGTCGAGTTCACCGACTACTCGATGTCGTGCCTGATTGGGCTTACCGACAACGAGATCAAGGGCGTCAGCCGCGTGTGGATGAACGGCGCATTGGTTTTCACGGCGGATTCTCGCTCCAGTGAACTAAGTAACAACCTTGTCAGCGACAAATGGCGGCGCCTGACCGTCTACAACGGCGCCGCCGATCAAATGCCAGACCCTGCCTACGAGGCCGCAGTGGGAGTCGGCAATGCGCCTGCTTATCGCGGGCGCAGCTACGTGTTCATCGAAGGCATCGAACTAGGGCAGAGCGGGCAAGTGCCCAATTTCACTTTCGAAGTTGTGGCGAATGGAACAATCACCGGCACCGGGTACGTCGAGCTGGATGCGGCGAAAGGTACGCGGCACGCGGAGTTCATATGGAGCGCGGACCCGTTTCGTGGCCAGCCGCCCGTTGAGACGCTGCGCGGCAACAACTCCATGTGGATGAACTACCAGGCAGAGGGCGGCGTGTGGGGGTCTGCTGCGCCGACCATCTACAAGACATCCGGGAAATACTATTGTGAATACGGGTTACAAGTGGGAAGTAGCCGCATTGGCATTGGAATTTGCAATGCGCTATTTGACCCTATGGTCACCGACTTACTAGGCCGTGATGCGAACGGGTACAGCTTCTGGCCGCTATGGGGTAGTGGCTATTACTGGGGTAGTTACAAGATACACCAGAACGTGTCTGAGCAGTTCTTCACGGAGGGCTGGCCAAGTCGCGCTAGTCTTTTGCTCGATCTCGACAACAGAACTTTAAGCATATGGTGCGACGGCGTAGATAAAGGCATTGCCTTTACCGACATCGACGCATCGTTGGGATGGGGCTTTTCGGAAATGGTTGCCGGCGGGCCGGGCCAGGCCGGGCTTACTATGATCCCGCAACCGCAGGATTGGCTTTACACCTCGCCATCGGGCTACTTGCCTATGATGGTAAGCGCGCCGATCATCACAGGCGATCCGCCGAGTGTTCAACAGGTCGTTAGCGCTCTGTGCGAACGGGCCGGCCTCGCTTCGAATGAATACGACGCCAGCTTGCTATCGACTACGCGCAAGGTGAAAAGTTTGCCGGTGTCTCAAGTTGGGCCAACGCGCGACTTGATTGAATTGCTGATGACCGCGTTCAACTTTGAAACGGTGGTCAGTGACAAACTCTATTTCAGACCGCGCGGGGGCGGTTCTGTCGCGTCGATCCCGTTTATCGATTTGGGCGCGGGCAAGGACGGGCAGACCACGGAACCACTTGAGCTAAAGCAAGCCAATGACTTGGAATTGCCCGCGCGGCTGGCCCTGACCTACATCAACATCGACGCCGATTATGAGACGGACACTCAGTACAGCGATCGATTGATTAGCGCTACGTCGGACACCGTGGCCACGGTGCAAATGGCCCTTGGCATGACGGCTGCGCAAGCCAAGGCCGTGGCAGACACCATGTTGCTCGACCAAACGGCGGGCACTATTGGCACGACGATCGCAGTGCTTGGAACATACTGCGCGCTTGAGCCCGCCGATGTGGTAACCGTTTATGACGAGGATGGTGCTGCCTATCGGTTGCGCCTACTGAAAAAATCCGACTCATACCCGCTGTTGACTTTCGACGCGGTGGTCGACGACGTGTCGGCGCTCGCCTCGCCTGGGGTAACGAGTGAAACGTACATAAGCAGCTTGGAGGTTCCTGCGCCAGGCGCGACGCTTATGGAATTGCTCGACATTCCAATACTGAGCGACGCGGATAACAACGCCGGCTTTTATGTCGCGGCCAAGGGCACAACTACAAATTGGGCGGGCGCGGCGATCTATCAGAGCCCCGATAACGTGGAGTACGCGCGCGTGGCAACAATCGGCGCGCCCGGCACGATCTTCGGTGTTTGCACCACCATCCTGGGCGCATGGGACGGCAACCGCGTGTTCGACGAAATGAACACTGTCACCGTCAACGTGGGCGACAGAACCCTGGCCAGCAGCACGCGCGCTGCCATCCTTTACGACGACGGCCTTAACGCAATGATGGTCGGTGCCGAATTCATCCAGTACAGGACGGCGACGCTTATCTCGGCAGGCATCTATAAATTGCAAGGGTTGCTGCGCGGGGGACGCGGCACAGAGTGGGCAATGTCGGGCCATGTCGCATCGGAACGGTGCGTTGCGTTGGGGAGGAGGCAGCGCGTTGCCCTGACGAATAGCCAAATCGGAGCTTCGATCTTCTACAAAGGCGCAACCGTAAACGCAGCTCTTAGTACCGCCGACCCGGTGCAATTTGTCGATTACGCCGTGGGATTGAAACCGTTTTCGCCTGTGCTTGTAAAGGCAGCGCGGGGCGTAGCGAACTCGATCATTTTGGAATGGCAACGGCGCACCCGTTTGGCGGTACGGATGATCGGGGCCGGCGGTATCAGTGTCCCGTTGGGGGAGGGGGTAGAAAAGTACGCGGTCGATATTTACGACGCGGCCTTTACCACGTTGCTCGGCACCGTCGAAACGAGCACGCCCGCGCTGACGCTCGGCGGAACCATACCCTCGTCGTCCGATGGGTTCACGGTAGCAACGACGCCGGCCAGCCTCGCAATGCAATTGTTTGGCGGGACAAATCAACGCGAGTGGCCTTTTCAAAAATCGGGGGATCACTGGGGAGCGGTAAGCCAGGGGCTTGGCTTGGGCGCGATATTGATTGCCGCTAACGACGGCACCATCACAAAATCAGAGCGCGATTACGCTTTGAATTACACCCTGTCCTATAAGGCCGACCCTTTTGCCGTTCGCGCCACGCCAGCTAGCGGTTGGTCGGTGTTGACGGACGGCTCGCCATTATCCTCAACGATCAGCGACATGGACGCTTATTACACGATGGCGCGCGACCATCGCGCTACGCCGGGCAATTTCCTCGTCACATCAGGACGAGCGATGCGTCTAGTCTTTTCCGGGACAGGCACCACATTCCACGCAATTTCAAAAACGGAAACCGGATTTACGGTTATCGACAAATCGACCGTCGGCGGGGCGCTGGCGGCTGTCCGTTATCCAATTCAAGAATTCTTCTCAGGGTCGCTTGCGTCGCTTAATTCCCCAGGAACCTTTGATACCCACACCTGGGGCACGCAATTGACTGCCGTGCCGTCTGCGAAACCATTGGACTGCATCACGTTCGGCAATCTGATTTACACGCACACCCTCGGGCCGTCGGATGATTTCAATAGCTCCACGGTTACCGTCGATGTGACGAACGTAATTGATTCGCATGTGGACATCGCCAACACGGAGCAATTGCAAACTCTTCGGCACACCATCGACTCGGGCGGCGTTATAGCGTTTCTCGATGTGCGCCCCGGACCATATTTGGCTGATCGGATAAGCGACACCCAAGGGGTTGAAATTGACGCGGCGGCAAATGGGTTTCGCATTGTGGACAGTGCGGACGGCACGTTGTCGTCGCCCGTCGCGCTACCAGCACTCCCTGGTGGCGTTTCGATCCTTGCCGTGGCTGGCGACTATGGAATAGGCGGCATTTTTTACACACTGGATTCGCAATGCGTGTTGCGCAAGCACAACGCGGCCGGCGCGCTTCTGGCCACTTTAGCGACCTCGTTTAGCGCGTGCTACCCGTGGAATTTCATGTTGTCTGCCGACAAAATTTACTTACAGCGGCAAGACGATTCGGGGTGGTATGCCATTGACAAGGACTTGACGGGCATCACCGCCGTTGGGCGTCTATACCCAATACAAATCGGCGGGGGCGGTGGTCTTATGGAGGGAAAAACGAACAGCGTCCCTATTCCGTTCTCGGCGACGCCTGACGACGCGGATGTGGTCTTGCTGTTGTCGAATTGGCGGAACGCGCTCGGTGTGCCGGGTACAACGGTCAACGTACCGAGGTCAACGGCCCTACGAATTTCTCAAATCAGCGAAACGGTCGGCAAGGGCTACCCGCTTGAACTGGTGATCTAAGAAAACCATGAATCTCCAAAATATCAACCCGTCCTCATCGCCGGAAGTGCAGATCAATGAGAACTTCGCGGCGCTCGATTGGGCCACTGTCTACGGGAAAAACGCAGTTAGCACGGGCGGGTTGACCTGGGGATATTTCGGCGGGCGTTGGGGCGGTTTTCCAGTCGCAAGCGGGACACTCACGCTCGCGGACAACGCAACGAATTACCTTGTTGTGCTCGTGACCGATGGGGCGCTCAGCGCGAGCACCAGCTCGACGAATTGGGATGACACAACAAACTATCGTCGCGCCTTCAAATTGACAACGGCAGGCGGCGTAGTGATGGCGGCGACGGTCGAAGATCATCGCAACGGGCCGCTCGGTTTGCTGACGGGGCCGCCAGGCCCAACGGGCGCGACAGGTGCAACGGGGGCTACGGGCCCGACCGGGCCTACTGGCCCGACAGGTGAAGCGGGCGCGACGGGAGCAACAGGCGCAGCCGGGACAAATGGCGCATCGGCCTACGCTCTTGCGGTAACGGCCGGGTTCAGCGGTGATGAGGCGGCCTGGCGTGCGTCACTAGTCGGCGCCACTGGAGCAACCGGGGCAACTGGAGCGGAAGGGCCGACTGGGCCGACTGGGCCAACGGGAGCCACGGGGACCACAGGAGCCCAAGGCGCAGCCGGAGCGGACGGTACGGGGACCGGGGATGTAGTGGGGCCATCCAGTGCCGTAGACGGGCGCATCGCTTTATTCGATAGCACCACGGGCAAGCTGATAAAGGATGGCGGTGTCGCGCTCGCCGGGCTCGCGGGGTCCAACAATATCGGCTACCTCGATATTCCCCAAAATTCGCAGAGCGCGAATTACACAACCGTCTTGGCGGACGCGGGCAAGCACCTGTTGCACCCTTCCGCCGACACGACTGCGCGCACGTTCACAATCGACGCCAATGCGACCGCGGCATATCCGGTCGGTACGGCGATCACGTTCGTCAATCAAGACGGCGGTGGCGTAATAACGATCGCCATCACCAGCGACACGATGCGACTTGCTGGCGCAGGCACAACGGGAAGCCGAAGCCTGGCGGCGAATGGCATTGCGACGGCACTCAAGCTGGCCTCGACCGAGTGGATTATTTCGGGAACGGGGTTGACCTGATATGGGCGTTTTACAGCAACTCATTTCCGCGCTTTTCAGTGGCGTGGCGGCGCCGTCCGGTATCGTCGCGACCGGCGGCACGATCACGACCGACGGCCTTTACATAGTCCACACGTTCACGGGCAGCGGCACGTTCGAAATAACCAGCGGATCAGGATCGGTCGAATACCTGATTGTCGCGGGCGGCGGCGGCGGTGGAGCCTGGGGCGGCGGCGGTGGAGCTGGCGGTGTGCTAGCGGGATCGACCACGCTTGGCACAAGTTCAAATACCGTTGTGATCGGCAGCGGCGGCGCGGGCGACTCGACGCGATACGCGCGCGCGTCAAATGGTGGCGACAGCACGGCGCTCGGATTGACGGCCGTCGGCGGCGGCGGCGGTGGCAGTGATCTGTCGACACCAACGGACGGCGCAGCCGGCGGCTCTGGCGGCGGCGGTTCGTGGGGACAAGGCACCCTGGGTGTCGGTGGCGCTGGAACGTCTGGCCAAGGGTACGCGGGCACGTCGATCGCATCGGCACCGTCGGTGTATGGAAGCGGTGGCGGTGGCGGCGCGGGTGGCGTCGGCGGAAGTACAGCGGCGCACGGCGGCAATGGTGGCGTAGGAATTTCCAGCTCGATCACGGGCACGTCAGTTGATTATGCAGGCGGAGGAGGAGGCAACGGTGGCGGCAGCGGAATTGCCGGCGGCACGGCGAGTCACGGCGGCGGCGCGGGCGGCGCAACGACAGGGCCGGGGAATCCAGGGACAGCGAACACAGGCGGTGGCGGCGGTGGTGGCGGAAGTAGCGGAGGCGCGGCCGGCGGTTCTGGCATTGCGGTGTTCCGGTATCTAACGGCGGGCTCACCGCCAGCAGCCATCGTGGCCACCGGTGGTTCGGTATCTACCGACGGCCTCTATACCGTGCACACTTTCACGGCTGGCGGCACGTTCGAAATCACATCGGGCTCGGGCGACGTTGAGTACCTAATCGTTGGCGGCGGCGGTGCCGGTGGTCGATATGGTGGCGGCGGGGGCGCGGGCGGTGTCGTTGCTGGCACGGTCACCGGAGCAACGGTCGGAAGTTTCACCTTCGCAGTCGGCAGCGGTGGCGCAGCGACAACTTCGCGCACGGTGGCGGGCGGGAACGGTGGCGATAGTTCCGCATTCGGTTTCACCGCAACTGGCGGCGGCGGGGGCGGCAGCGATAACAGCGGAAGCGGCGGCGCACCAAATGTCGGCGCGGCAGGCGGTTCGGGCGGCGGGGGTTCATATCTTGGCTCATCTGCTGGCGGCGCGCACACAACAGGGCAAGGTTACGACGGCGGCGCAGGTTCGAATGCCTCAACGGCAAGCGGTGGTGGTGGTGGCGCGGGCGCAGTCGGTAGCGCGGCATCTGGCGGCGCGTGTGGCAACGGTGGTGCTGGCATTTCAAGTTCGATCTCGGGCACGGCAACCTATTACGCAGGTGGTGGCGGCGGCGGTGGAGGCGTATCACAAGGTGCTGGTGGCACAGGCGGTGGCGGCGCTGGTTTAGACAGCAGCGGCGCGCCAGCGACAAGCGGGACTCCGAATACTGGCGGTGGTGGCGGCGGCAATGGCGGCGGGGGAAGCTCTGTCGCGAGTGGCGCTGGCGGTTCGGGCATCGTAATCGCGCGCTATCTGACTGCGCCCGGCGGCGGCGGTGACGGTTCAGTTACCGCAACGGGCGGCACGATCACGACCGACGGCGATTACACCGTCCACACGTTCACGAGCAGCGGCACATTCGAAGTCACAGCCGGTACAGGCCTTGTCGAATATCTGGTCGTTGCTGGCGGCGGCAGTGGCGGCGGCGGGTGGGATGGCAGCGGGGGTGGTGCTGGCGGCGTCAAGGCGAATGGCGCTCTTAATTATACGATTTCAGTCGGCAGTTACGCTGTCGTTGTGGGCGCAGGTGGCACTGGTGGAGATACCTACTCGTTCCATTCTGGCAACGATTCATCGTTTGACACCATAGTTGCGACCGGCGGCGGTAAAGGTACTGGTCAAGGACTGGGTGCGTATAACACTGAGATTCCCGGCAACGGCGGAAGTGGTGGAGGCGGTTCGCACGACTCTGCCTATGGGCCGACTTATGTTGGGACTGGACTAGCCGGGCAAGGTCACGACGGCGGACAAGGCATCTCCGTCTCGGGATACCTCGTTGGTGGTGGCGGTGGTGGCGCTGGCGCTGCGGGAGTTAACGCGAGCAATACCGTTGGCGGCGACGGTGGTGCTGGAATTCAACTCTCCATATCAGGCACTCCAACATATTACGGCGGTGGCGGTGGCGGTTACGGTCGCGGTGCAACAACACCCGGTGCGGGCGGTGTAGGTGGCGGCGGCTCTAGTGGCCGTCCGACTGGTGTGGCCGGCACGGCGAATACAGGTGGCGGTGGCGGTGGCGGTACAGACTCAGGCGGGTCAGGCAACGGCACTTCTGGCGCTGGCGGTTCCGGCATCGTCATCATTCGTTACCTCACCGCACCATAGGAGAAAATCATGGCAAGCGCAACAAAACGATCAGGCGGAGGCGTCGATATAAACGGCGACCCGGTAATTGACCCGACAGAAAACGTGCTCGCGCTCGTCGAGGCCGCAGTGAATCGCCAGGACGATTTGCGCCTTGCCGCCGAAAAGTTCACGCAGGCGGAATTGATGCACGTTCGACTGACAGAGGAATTGCGAGCCTCGCATCAACGCGAATTGGCGGAGAAGGAAGCCAATCGCCTCGATGCCATTCGGCAGGTTGATGTGTTGAACGGCAACGCGGCGGCGAAGGCGGCGTCGGACGCCATCGCCGTGCTGGCCGCGACCACGGCGGCGAACGCGGAAAAGCTGCGCACCGATCTGAACTCGACAGCCACAACAATGGCGAAGCAGACCGCAGATGTTGCCGCCACGATGGCCGCGCAGCAAGCGGCGACCGTCGCGGGGATCACCGAGCGGCTTTCTGCTCTGGAAAAATCTTCCTATGAAGGCATCGGCAAAGGGCGCGTAGCGGATCCGATGATGGCCGAATTCATGACCGACATGAAACGCATGTTGGCGCAACAGGCAACGGGGACAGGGAAAAGCGAGGGGATAAGCTCGGCTTGGGCAATTGCCTCGGCTGTGCTCGCGCTGGTCATTTCAGTGGTGGCGATTATGTACGCCGAAACGCGCGCCCAACCCGCGCCCATGTATGTCCCGGCGCAAAGCGCGCCCGCCAAATAGCGCGATCGGCGTCGCGCAATTCGAGGTTTTCCGAACTTTCGGCAAGTGGTTTTGGTGGGTGCGCGCCACAGACGACACCATCATCGCCAAGGCGCTGCGCGCGCTGCCGGAGAAGGCCGACTGTCTGTCCGACATCGAGGCCATTCGCGCAACCGGTAATTCCGCACCAATCGTTTTTCTCAATGAAGGAAAATCAAAATGAACTTGATCTGGCCGATCATACTCGTCCTCGTGGTTTTTGCGCTCATCGGCGCACCCGGTGTGGCGTGGAATCATGGATATGGGTATTACCCTAGCGGCGGCATCGGAATCATCGTCATCATCCTGGTGGTTCTCCTGTTGATGGGGAGATTGTGATGGGGCCGATTTTGCCCACGTTCGACGACAAATTCCGCATGGCGCATTGGCTGGCGCTCGCGCTTCTTTTCTATGGCCTGGCGCTTTATGTGTTCGGCGGCCAGCCGCAATTGCAAACACTGTGCTGGAAGCTCGGCAACCTGACCATATCCGGGTTCATGGGCTACTGGCTCGACCGCGCCGTGTTCTACGACACGCGGCCAGACGCGAATTCCAATTCGCTTTTTCATATCCGGCGTGCGATCGTGATGGCCGCGGCAATGTTGGCAGTGGCGATGGGGCTGTGAAAATTGCAGCCCTGGTGCTACTTGCGTTCTCGACGCTTGCGCTGGCCCAGGTTCCGCCCGCCGCGCTGAAATATCGCGCGGATCTGACGCGAGAAGCGCATTTCGTTTTCGGCCTCGGCGCACCGATTGATTATCTCGCCGGGCAGATCGAACAGGAATCCGGATGGCGCTCTGGCATCACCGCGTGGGACAACGGGCGCGGCCTCGCGCAGTTCATGGATCCGACGGCTCAATGGGTAAGCGAGCGTTACCAGGAACTCGGCAAGCCGCAGCCGTATAACCCGCTTTGGGCGATTCGCGCGATGGTGCGCTTGGATGCCTACAACGCAGGGCGCGTCGCGGCGGCCACGCCGTGCGACCAATGGGGCGCCGCGCTCAAGGCGTATAACGCCGGGCTCGGGTACGTGCTGCGAGCGCAAAAACAATCGCGCGCGCCGGGCAGGTGGTTTGGTTCGACCGAGAAAATCAACGCCGGTCAGAACGCCAAGAATTTCGAGTACAGCCGCCTCTACCCAAGGTGGATCGTTTTCAAACACGCACCCAAATACTCTGCCTGGGGGCATGGGATCAATTGCGACGGCAGGGCGTAAATCAGAAAGGAGTTTGTGATGGACAGCGACCTGACGTTATTTCAAAGGATTCAAGCGGAAATCAAGAGTCTCGAAGCCGAGGCGAGCGCCGACTTTTCAGCGTTCGAAGCGAAGTTGAAGGCGCTATTTGAGAAGCAAGTCGAGGTCGCCGCGGCATCCGATTCGCCTGTGGTGGCCGCGCCCACTCCCGCCGTAGCGGTTGCCACGGTGCTCGATACCACGCCGGCTGCGCCAGCACCGTGAACAAGCAGCGCGGCGTAATCGCAACGGGGTGGCTGATTCTGGCCGGCGTCATTGCTGCGGGTTTAGTCCTGACCGGGCTGGTGAAGGTCTGGAGCAGCTACACGACCGGCATCGACCAGGCGGGGTACGACCGTGGAGTGGCTCAGACTAACGCGAGCTACACCGAGCGCGACAACAAGCAATTGCAGATGGCGCTTGTTCGAGTGAAAACGCTCGAGGACGCGGCGCGCGCAAAAGAGGCGGCACACGCTGCGGACATGGAAGGCGTCAGGATTCAACTGGAGAAGGAGAAAACAAATGCTAAAGCTGCAGAAATACGTGTGCTGGCTGATATTGATGCTGGCAAGCTACGGGTGCGCGCCAGCGCCTTCCAAGCCGAAGCCTGCCCCGCCGTCGGTGGTGGAAGTGAAGCCAGCGCAGTTGGCGCCGGCCCCGGCGGAAGTGATGCTCCACCGCGATGCCAACTTTCTGCAACGGCTCGAAGCGATATTTTGGGAATTGGACGAGAAGCCAACGAAGTCGTCGCCCAACTCGCCGCCGCTCAAGCCGTGATCGCGAGCGACCGGGTTCTGTGCAATGCACCGTAGCTGATCCCGGAATCCATCAAGCGAGCGCTCCGATCTGCCAGAAGTCGGACCGGGGCGCTTATTGGCGTTTGGGTGTTGCTGCGCGTTCAAAATTGACCACCGTGCGCAACTCGGGTTGACCAGAGCACTCTGGTCAATCTGACCCGCGCAATCAACTGCGATCCTCAGCGCGAATTGATCGACGTAAGATTCCTCCGCTTTGGGATCGTCTTCCAGTCGGCGGCCATGATTCAAGTGGTGGTGGCCATATTCATGCGCTATCGCGAAGACCCCCATCGTGCGTGCGATTTGGTTTCATAACGATCTCCTGAAGTGGGGCCGCTACTTCAGATCACCGCTGAAGTTATGGTGTCCGAAACATGCCCCTCCTGATAGTCCACATAAACGAGCACTCTGCATAATCGGCCAATGCGGCCGTTGAATCCACAGTGCATTGAGGTCTGGTGTCAATTTCCTAACCAGGCATTCGTCCGAAAAGCGTGCCGAATGGCGATTTCGACCTTCGCGCTTCACCAGAACTCGACTCTAAGGAGACGCACACGGACACGCTGGCGAATGGCGGCTTCGCGGAGAAAAGGTTCTTTGAAGGAGGTTCGAGCGGCGCCCGGCCGCGAGCTTACGCGGGAACCGCTTCCGGGACCGCCCAGGCGATGCCCAGCTCTTCCAGCTTCTCCTTCGTGGGAACACCGGTGACCGGGTCCCAGCCCATACGTAGCGTAGCTCTTCGGCGATTGATGTAACGGCAAGCTCGACACATGACCGTACACATTGTCAACTTAGAGTTTTTGGTGTGTTAAAGTTTTTGGTGTGTTCCGAGTTCGTGATCTGTCCAGACGGCTAAAATGACACAATTGCTTCGTGTTCCCGCTCAAACCGCCAATACCTTCCGAGGCCACCATGCGTGACTCCTTTTACCAGCACCTCGACGTCACGCTCGCGCAAATTCGCGACGATGGCTTTTTCAAGCGCGAGCGCCTGATCGCCACAGCGCAAAGCCCGACCTTGCGCTTGGCTTCAGGCGCCGAAGTGATCAATTTCTGTGCCAACAACTACCTTGGTCTGGCCGACGACGCGCGCCTGATCGCTGCCGCCAAGCAAGGGCTCGACGACTTCGGCTTCGGCATGGCGTCGGTGCGTTTCATTTGCGGCACCCAGACCGGCCATCGCGAACTCGAAGGCGCGATTTCGACGTTTCTCGGCACCCAGGACGCCATCCTTTATGGTTCGTGTTTTGATGCCAATGGCGGCCTGTTTGAAACCTTGTTCGACGAAGCCGATGCAGTGATCAGTGATGAGCTGAACCACGCCAGCATCATCGATGGCGTACGCCTGTGCAAGGCGCGGCGCTTGCGCTATCGCAACAACGACATGGCCGATCTCGAAGCGCAGTTGCAGGCGGCGGATACAGCCGGCGCGCGTTTCAAACTGATCGCGACCGACGGCGTGTTTTCGATGGACGGGATCATCGCCAACCTGCGCGGCATCTGCGCCCTTGCCGACCAATACAACGCGCTGGTGATGGTCGATGATTCGCACGCGGTGGGCTTCGTCGGCGAGCATGGCCGCGGCACTCCGGAATATTGCGGCGTGGCCGAGCGCATCGACATTTATACCGGCACGCTGGGCAAGGCACTGGGCGGTGCATCGGGTGGTTACATCGCCGCGCGCAAGGAGGTGGTTGATTTGCTGCGCCAGCGTTCGCGGCCATATCTGTTTTCAAATTCACTGGCGCCGGCGATCGTCACCGCATCGCTCGCCGCGCTGGCATTGCTGCGCTCGGATGAAGGCGCATTGCTGCGCCGGCGCGTGAACGCCAACGGCGCGCATTTTCGTCGCGAAATGACTGCGCTCGGTTTCGATCTGGTGCCGGGCGAGCACCCGATCGTGCCGGTCATGCTTGGCGACGCGGCGCTGGCAACACGCATGGCCGAGGGCTTGCTGGAGGAAGGTATCTATGTAATCGGCTTCAGCTATCCGGTAGTGCCGAAGGGTCGTGCGCGCATCCGCACGCAGATGTCGGCTGCGCATACCACCGAACAAATCGAGCGCGCGGTAAGCGCGTTCGCCAAGGTCGGGCGCAAACTTGGCGCCATCGCGTAGCCGAAATCAGCGCGAAAGGGAACGCCATTCATGAAAGCACTGGCCAAACTGCAACGCGCCCCGGGGCTGACGATGACCAAGGTGAAAAAGCCCGATGTCGGTCACAACGATGTTCTGATCAAGATCAGCAAAACGGCGATCTGCGGCACCGATATCCACATCTGGAAGTGGGATGAGTGGGCGCAAAAAACCATTCCGGTGCCGATGCACGTCGGCCACGAATTTGTGGGACACATCGCCGAGATGGGTGCTGAAGTGCGCGGATTTGCGATCGGCGACCGCGTGTCCGGCGAAGGACACATCACCTGTGGCCACTGCCGCAATTGTCGCGCTGGACGTCGCCATCTGTGCCGCAATACCAGCGGCGTAGGCGTCAATCGTGAAGGCGCGTTTGCCGAGTTCCTGGTGATTCCGGCGTTCAACGCGTTCAAGATTCCCGATGGCATCAGCGATGAGCTCGCCGCCATTTTTGATCCGTACGGCAATGCCACCCACACCGCGCTGTCGTTCGATCTGGTAGGCGAAGATGTACTCATCACCGGCGCCGGGCCGATCGGCATCATGGCGGCTGCCATTGCCCGTCACGTCGGCGCGCGCCACGTCGTGATCACCGACGTGAATGACTACCGCCTCGGGTTGGCGATGAAAATGGGTGCGACCCGAGCGGTCAATGTCTCGCACACAGCGCTGCAAGACGTGATGCTGGAACTCGGCATGGTTGAAGGATTCGATGTCGGCATGGAAATGTCCGGCGTACCGTCAGCCTTTCACAGCCTGCTCGCCGGCATGAACCACGGCGGCAAGGTGGCGCTGCTTGGCATCCCGCCGGCCAATACCGCCATCGACTGGAACGACGTGATATTCAAGGGGCTCGAGATCAAGGGCGTCTACGGTCGCGAGATGTTCGAAACCTGGTACAAGATGGTCGCGATGTTGCAAAGCGGCCTCGACCTGTCGCCGATCCTAACCCATCAGTACCCGGTCGCAGAGTTCGAGGCGGGCTTCGCCACGATGTTATCCGGCCAATCCGGAAAAGTGATTCTGAATTGGACGTAAATGCTTAAACGACGATTAGGGCCGGCTGACCAAGAATATTCACCAAGACCTATGGCGACTCCCAAGCCCATTGATCTGCGCGACATGCTAATTGTGGACGCCATGCTGCTGAAGCTCTCGGGGGTGGAAGCGGGAAGAATGACTGGCCATTTGACCTATTTCGTCCGCAAGAAGATGTTCGCCTGCATCTGTATTGGCGAGTGTTTGTGATGCATTCGACCGCGGAATCCTCAATTCTCCAGTTTTCCAAAGGCAACTTCACTCCCATTGAGCCAAAGGGCACCTTCGCGTGAGACTAGTTCTTCAGGAGTGCTCGCGATCGTCGGACGTCGTCTAATCGCCATAGAATCGAGATGACATTCGCACGCCGCGAGTATTTGCGCAGCACAGACTGATATGTCATCATTTTCTTCCGTCCGGCCACCCAGCCCAACCAGAAAGGCAGACTATCCATGAGCGAGTCAGTGCAATATGAACAGGACGGCGGCATCGTCATCCTGACTTTGAATGAACCCCGGACGCGCAATACCACGTCGCCCGCCATGGTCGAGGCGATGGTTGATTGCATCAATCGCATCAATGCCGACCTGAGCGTCGGCTGCGTTATCGTTACAGGCTCGGGCGAAGGTTTTTCCTCTGGAGGAAACGTCAAGGAGATGAAGGAGCGTACGGGCTCGTTTGGCGGAAGCCCAGTGGAGATGCGCCGTGGCTACGAGCAGGGGATTCAACGCCTTCCGCTGGCAATGTATGGGCTCGAAGCACCGTCGATCGCCGCAGTCAATGGCGCGGCAGTCGGAGCCGGCTGCGACCTCGCATCCATGTGCGATATACGCATCGGCGGACGCAGCGCGACTTTTGCCGAAAGCTTCCTTCGCGTCGGACTGGTTTCCGGCGATGGCGGTGCCTGGTTCCTGCCACGCGCGGTCGGGATGTCGAAAGCCTGCGAGATGACATTCACCGGCGATTTTATTGATGCTGACGAAGCGCTGCGCGTCGGCCTAATTTCAAGGGTAGTCGACGACGATAAATTGATGGAAGAAGCCATGTCTCTCGCCCGCCGCATTGCCGCCCAGCCCGTGCACTCGTTGCGCCTGACCAAGCGTTTGCTGCGCGATTCGCAGCAGGTCAGTCTGCCGATTGCCCTCGAGATGGCATCGTCGATGCAGGCGTTGGCGCAACACACCAAGGACCAGCATGAGGCTGTCCTCGCCTTCACCGAAAAGCGCAAGCCAAAATTCGAAGGTCGTTAGGAGGCACGCACCGCGCAAAGCGGCATCTATAGCTTCCAGCTACCGACGGGATCGTTTTACGGCACTGATTTCGTCGAAGCGCGGTCCTGCAAACTCGACTTGGTTGGGGCGCGCCGCGTATACGTTATCGCGAGCGGCACACTGGAGTGCAACACCGATATGATCCGGCGCATGCGGGACGCGCTTGTCCACCGTTACGTCGGCATCTGTAACGAAAATGATAATTGTACGCCGCGCATCAATGTGGTGGCGGCAAACGCGGCGCGCGCAACGCAGCGCGAGCTGCTCGTTGGCGTGGGTGGCGGATCGATTCACCGACGCCAGAAAGATGGTGGCCATCTGCTTCGGCAACGGAATCACCAACCGCGGCGCATTGGATGTCTACCGCGTCACCGTCCGCATCGACTGTAACACGGTCCCCCGCGAGCTGTGCGTTGACAACAAGTGTGAGTGTGTATACACTGGGATACATTATCTCGATCAACGCCTTGTGTCACCTATGAACCGCTTAGCGTTTACCCGTTCAGTTAGATGAACTCAATCAAAGAGTCCATAATCTATATTGGTTACCCTAGTATTTCAATATTGTTTATTGGAGCAAGTAGCAATAATGAACAACCGCATGTGTGAGATGTTTGGCATCGATGTGCCGATCTTCGCGTTTTCCCATTGCCGCGACGTGGTAGTCGAGGTTTCCAAGGCCGGCGGCCTCGGGGTGCTCGGCATGGGACGCATGAGTCCTCAGCTAGCGGGCGAAGCGCTGAAATGGGTCGACGACCATATTGGCGGAAGGCCCTACGGCATCGACCTCATGATGCCCACCACCTACCAGGATCCGGGCGAGCTCAAGTTTGATTCGGAGCGGCTATTTCCGCAGGAGCAGCTCCAGTTCGTTCGGAAGATGCTCGATGACGCCGGCATTCCTCGGCTGCCCGAGGCGGAAGCGGCTCAGATCGAGCGCGAATTGCTCACGAGGCAAAGCTACACCAGGGAGGAGAGTGCGGAGATGCTCGAGATCGCGATGCAACATCCGATTAAACTGATCGTGAACGCACTCGGCTCGCCTCCTAGGGAACAGGTCGAACGCGCGCATGCAAGAGGCATCAAAGTCGCCGCGATGGCGGGTGTGGAAAAGCACGCGATCAAGCATAAGCAGGCCGGCTGCGACTTCGTGATTGCAACTGGCACCGAGGCCGGTGGCCATGTCGGCAGTACCACGTCCTTGGTGCTCTGGCCAAGGATCGTGGACGCAGTGGCGCCGCTGCCAGTACTTGGTGCCGGCGGCGTTGGGCGCGGACGGCAGATCGCAGCGGCGCTCGCGCTCGGCTGCGAGGGCGTTTGGTGCGGCTCGGTATGGCTAAAGACCGCGCAGAGCGAGGTCATCCCGGAGATGAAGGCGAAGTTGTTCAACGCGCGCTCGGAGGACACCGTGCTCACTCTAAGCGTCTCGGGAAAGAATTGCCGGGCGCTTCGATGCGCGTATACCGATGCCTGGGACAAGCCTGGCGCGCCGGCGCCGCTAGCCCCGGCGCAGCAGCACCTTCTCTTCTGGGGGCAATGCCGGAGTCGGGCGGAGCGCGTGCGTGCGACAGAGTTCCTTGCTCAGCCGGTGGGCCAGATCGTTGGCGACATGAAGGAAGAAACCTCAGTCCGGCAGGTCGTTTACGACATGTTAAACGAGCTGCTCGAATCCAAAGAACAGCTCGACAAGCTGCTCGCTTGAGAGCTCGGCGATGATCCGCAGCCTCTTCTTCGCACCCGCAATCCCAAATCGGAGCGGATACGATAGCCGGGGTGAACGCGCTCGCAGCGGGAGGGAAACTGCGAATGCGTGCCGTGACGAGCGTGCGCCGCACTCCGGCGATGTCCGACCTTCCTTCGGTTGTAGAAAGCGGTGTCACCCGTTTTGGATCCCTTCTCTGGGAAGCTTTCTTCCTCCCCAAGGGCACGTCCGAACCGGTCGTGGCACAGTGGCGTGCGGCGACCGTGAAGGTGCTGCGCGAGCCGGGCGTCATCAAGCAACTGGCCGACTATGGCTTAGAAATCGTCGGCTCCACGCCTCAACAGCTTGTGGAAAGAGTGCGCGCCGATATCGTCATGTACGCCGATATTATCAAGAAGGCGAACATTGTCGCCGATTAGGATCGGTCGCGGCAAAGGTACGCGGAACCGGAAAGTTTGGCCGTTGGCATGCCCGGGAGCCGCAGTGATATTTGCGGTCAGTGGCGGCGTTGACTGCGTGCGCCAGGACTAGCGTCGCCAGCAGCGTCAGAGGGAAGGATGGCAAACGATCTCGATCAGCCGATTGTGGCGGAGAAACCGTCCATGCAAAGGCCCCTTGAGAACACGGCCGCGGAACCAGTTGGCACGCCGCCCGAGGAATTTGCAGACTTTGTTAGCAAGGAAACACAGTGCTGGACCTTGCAAGCATGTAATTGGGGCTCGGCACAATAACTCACGATCCAGAGGAGCGTCACAAAAATGCAAGCCAACGACATATCCAGCTTCTACTGCCCAACCCAGATCCACTTGGGAGTCGGAAGCCACACTGAGGTCCTCAATGTACTACGCGCGCGTGGCTGCAAGAGGCTCTTCGTCGTGAGCGACGCCGCACTCATTGGAACCGAATTCTTCTCCGGCATCGAGCGGCTGGTCTCATCTGAGAAAATCGCGATAGGTACGTTCAGTGAAATCGAGCCGGACCCAAGCGTTCGCACGGTCGAGAAGGCACTTGAGCATTGTCGGGCGCATGAGGCAACAGACCTTCTGGCGATTGGCGGAGGTAGCACGATAGATGTTGCAAAGGCCGTTGGAATCCTGACCACCAACGGCGGACGCATCCACGACTACGAGGGGATCGAGAAGTTCAGTGTTCGTCCTCTGCCCCTTATCGCAATTCCAACCACGGCAGGGACCGGCTCAGAAGTGTCGGGGAGCTGCGTGATAACGGATACCGACAGGAATCTCAAGATGTCGATCCGCCATGCGGCGCTCAATCCCGCCTCTGTGGCGATTCTTGATCCGTTGGCGCTGCGCAGCATGCCGGCTCAGGTCGCGGCCCATTCTGGCATGGATGCATTCGTTCACGCGTTCGAGGCTTATCTCTCCCGAAGGTCGAACCTGATCACAGATTCGCTCACGCTGCAGGGGATCGAGCTTATTGCAGGCAATATCCGGCAATTGGTGGCTAACCGGGAAAATCTCGATGCCGGGCTGAAGATGCTTTGCGGGTCCGCGCTCGCGGGGATCGCTTTCGGGCAGACAGGTCTGGGAAATGTTCACTGCATGGCGCGGTTCGTCGGTGCGCGCTATCACCTTTCCCATGGATTCTCCAACGCGATTTGCCTTCCGCCCGCTACGCGCTTCAATCTGTGCGCCAATCCAGAGAAATATGCTCGCGTGGCATTCGCGATGGGCAGGCCTGCATGGGCGCTCCCGACGCTGGATGCAGCAGCCATGGCGGTGGAAGCGATTGAGGCGCTTTGCCGCGATCTTGGAATTCCCTCGCGACTCCGGGACGTCGGCGCCAAGGAGGCCGACTTCGACGAAATGGCCGACTTATGCGAGCAGGCGGGATACAATCGTTGGAATCCGAGACACACAACAAGAGCAGATTTCCGCGCATTGTTTCAGCAGACGTTCTAGGGCATGTTCGGTAGGCGCCGCCTCGCTAACGTTGACAGTTTGCCAAAATAAAGGCATGCGCTGCAAAGAAGCACAAGCGAATCACTGTGCACAATGTTGCACGCGAAGCCGGCGTCGCGATCGGATGATGCGTGAATCCTGTACTCCTGTGCGCCGTAGCAGTGGAACCTATCGCACAACCCCGCAGTATCTCTACTGTTCATTATGTTCGACACTGCTCACACCGGTACTCACTCGGTGCGAGGAATAGTCGCAGGCCTGCTAGACGGCCAAGATGATCAATTTTCCATCTTGATGTTGGCCACCTTGATGATCCTTGCGTACTTGGCAAAGTCCGCCTTCATCAGCGCGGCGAGTTGCTCGCGGGGGTGGAGATGAAGGGGTCCATGCCCTGGCTCAACAGCTTTTCTTTGATGTCGGGCATGGTCAGAATTTTGGCGATCTCGGTCGATATTTTATCGATGATTTCCTTCGGAGCGCACGCCATCGTGATAACCCCATGCCAGGATCCCATGTTGAAACCTGAGAGGCCGGCCTCGCTGAAAGTGGGTCCCTGCGGAAGAGCCGGCGAGCGCCTCTCGCCGCCGGTGGCATTAGCCTTCAATCTGCCGGTCTTGATGTAGGGAATGGCGGAGGTCGGAACGGCGAAGTACATCTGCACCTGACCGCCGATGAGGTCTGTGAGGGCTGGCCCAGCTCCCTTGTAGGGGATGTGCTGCGTCTTGATCTTGGCCGCGATGTTGAACAGTTCGCCTGCCAGATGAACCACGCTTCCGCTGCCCGCCGATGCGAAATTGAGCTGCCCTGGCCTGGATTTGGCGAGCGCAATTAACTCCTTGACCGATTTGGCGCGCACCGAAGGATGCACTGCGAGCACGTGCGGCTGCACTGCGACTAGACCGATGGGCACAAAGTCGCGCACCGGGTCGAACGGAAGTTTCGCATAGAGACTCGGACTGATGGCGAGCGTACCGCTCCCGCCGAAGAGCAGACCGTATCCGTCGGGAGCGGATCGCGCGATGATCTCAGTCCCGACATTACCGTTTGCGCCCGCGCGATTATCGATTACGATCGGCTGCCCTAACGCTTCGGCGAACTTTGGCGCAAATACTCTTGCGATGATATCCGCGGCGCCACTCGGCGGGAACGGCACCACAATACGGACAGTTTTGGCGGGATAGGCTTGTGCAGCTGCCTCACCGATCATGAATAGCAGGACGAGTAAAAGCGTGTAAGGACGCATAGCCTGGTTCCCTCCTTATGATTGACCGGGTGTATTCGGTCGTGCGCCCAATGGCAAGGCTGCGGCCGAACGACACGCAATCATCGAGAATTTTTCTATTTCTAGGGAACTTGCTTACTTACCATAGTGAATTTGATCCTGCCATGAAGGCGATTGACGTGTTCATACTGACTGACCCCGTCATCGCGGTGAACATTTTGGTTGCCAGATGGCCGGCTCTGCCACTGCCCGAGGTCGCGTGCCAGCACGGCGGTACCCCCAGCTGGGAGGAATCTCACGACGAGGTGGATTGGCTTGTTGGACGAAGCCGCTACGCGGAGAAAGCTGCGATGTTGAGTCGGATTCAAAATGGAACCTCATCCCCTCATCCGAGGGGTTGGTCGACAACGAACGATGAGATTACCCCAAGATGGAAACATTGTCAGATTCGAAATTCAAGCAGAACTACGCGCGGCACCTGCAGCACCTGAAGCTCAAAGGACTGCAACCGAAGACCATCGAAGCTTATTCGCGCGCCATCCGCCGCATCGGCGCGCGCTTTGATCATCAGATCGACAGTCTGTCCGAGCAGCAACTGACCGACTTCTTCATCGAACTGTTGGCGTCACACTCCTGGAGTGCGGTCAAGCTCGATCTGTATGGGCTGAAGTTCTACTACGAACACGTCCTGCGCAAACCCTGGGTCGCCCCCGGCCTGATCAAGCCGCCCAAGAGCCAGCGCTTGCCCGACATCATCACCGTCGAGGAGGCCAAGCGGATCTTCGCCACTACCCGCGTTCTCAGCTACCGGGTGTTCTTCTTCACTCTCTACAGCCTCGGACTGCGCCTGGGTGAAGGTTTGCGACTTCAGGTCGGGGATATCGATGCCGTACGCGGGCGGGCGCATATCCGCGACGCCAAAGGCAATCGGGATCGCTTCGTACCTCTGCCGCAGGCGACCCATCAACTCTTGCGGCGCTTCTGGCTGGTGCATCGCAACCCCGTGTTGTTGTTCCCCAACCGCCATGTCGGTTTGAAAGGGGCGGCGGCCGCCACGACCCCTCTGGATCGTGGCGGCGTGCAGACCACCCTGCACAAGGTGGTCGAGACCTGCGGTCTAAAAAAAAGATCACGCCCCACTCGCTGAGGCATAGCTATGCAACTCACCTGATCGAGGCCGGCGTCGATCTGAGCGAGGTGCAGAAGTTCCTCGGCCATCACTCCATTCTCACCACCGCGATTTATACCCATCTGACCGACCAGACCAAGCATCACGCCATCGACCGGATCAACGGCCTGATGGACGGCTTCGGCATCACCTGGGGGAAGGTCAAATGATCCGCCTGGCTTCCGTCATCGACACCTTCGAGGCCGACTTCCTGGCGCACTACCGGGACCGACTCACCTCTGAGCACTATCGAGCACTCGCGGCCATGAAACAGTGCCGCACGCAAGCCAGCCCCATGATGCAGGTCAAATGCACCGGATGCGAGCACCAGAAGCTGGTGCCTCATTCCTGCGGCCATCGCCACTGCCCACACTGTCAGCACCATGAGAGTCAGCAATGGCTGGAACGTCAGATGAAGAAGCAGGTGCCCGCCGAGTACTTTCTGCTGACGTTCACACTGCCCGCCGAATTCAGGGCGCTGACCTGGGCGCACCAGAGTGTCGTCTACGAACTGCTGATGCGCGGTTGTTGGGAGACGGTGCGTACCTTCAGCCAGAACGACAAGCAGCTTCAGGGCACCCCCGGCGCCATCGCGGTGTTGCATACGAACACGCGCCAGTTGGAGTTTCATCCTCACGTTCATCTGGTCATGCCCGCGGCAGCGCTCGACGGCAAGCGTCGGCAATGGCGAACCAAACGCAGAGGCAAGGCCAAGGCAGGCTATCTGTTCAACCAGAAGGCCCTGGCCAAGGTCTTCCGGGCAAAGATGCTGGTGGCCATCGAAGCCGCCGGATTGACGCTGCCCCGTCGCTACCCCGAGAAGTGGGTGGTGGATTGCAAATCCGTCGGCAGCGGCGAGAAAGCGCTGATCTACCTCGGGCGCTATCTTTATCGGGGCGTCATCGCCGAGAAGGATATCGTTGCTTGCGATAACGCTCAGGTGAGCTTCCGCTATCGAAACGCCAAGACCGGGAAGATGGAACGCAAGACCGTGTCCGGTGCGCATTTTCTGTGGCTGGTCTTGCAGCATGTGCTGCCCAAAGGGTTCCGGCGCGCGCGCAACTTTGGCTTTCTGCATCCGAACTGCAAGCGCCTGATCGCCTTGCTGCATGTACTGCTGAAATTCGCTCCGGGCCGGGCATTGGCATGGTTCAAGGAACGCGCACCCATCGTCTGCACTTGCTGCGGGGCGGTGATGGTGATTGTGAAAACGCGCATTCGGTCGGTGTTCTCCGGGGTCATGCCGGTGCCCATTGCCACTCAGGGGGCGCATTGACCCTGTAAGCGCCACGCCCTTTGCAAAGTGCCGGGAGTCAGCGCCCGCAAGCTGAGGCGCTGGCTTGCCTTGAATCGGGGCAAATCGGAGCACAATAGGCTCGCCAACGAACAAAACGAGCATCGGCTGCCGCAACGGCATGCATGAAGCGGGCTCTCCAGCCCCCCGCCCTCCCGGTAAACCTTCAATCCGGAGTACTTCCCAAATACATATTTTCTAGGCGGCCCGATCCGCACTCACGGACCGGGCTCGTCCAACAAACGGTTCAGATCGTGGCTCGCTTCGCGATCACGATCTAACCTTATTCGTTGGGATGAGCCCGTAGTGCGGCAGTTGAGCCGGCAAGCGTTATCAGCACGCCTATCAATACCAAGCACAGCACGGTGTTGAAAGCTTTCATCTGACACCTGGTTTGCGCCTGCTCTGCTCCTATGCCTTGATCCGCGAATTCGCTGTGGATCTGCTGTGGCGAAACCGATAGGACTCGTTGCCATATGCGTTGGAATCTTTGAACTTGTTCGTTGATGCAGCGAAACTGCCCGTACCGGTCGGGCTGACGCTTTCCTTCTTCCGCCGATTTTCGATTCGCCTATAAAGACTGCACTCCGCCTCTGCCAACTTTGTCGGACGCTGCCGTGGCTGAACCGCTGATATGGGCCACGACCCTCGCCAATGGTCAGTGGGCCGTCCTGCGTATTAACCGGTCCTGGTTCTGTCAGCATGATGCGCGCCGCCACGTGCTGATTTCGACAATCCGCCCGCACTTCGTCGGCCCCAAACGCCCCTGGCACTGAGCCCGCCCGAACGCTTTGCCGACTGCGCCCCGCGTACGGGTTACGCTCAAATGATGCCTTTTGCGGCGAGAGCCTGCACCGTCGGTCGATCCATACCGAGTAGGTCCTGCAAGATCTCCTGTGTGTGCTGGCCCAGCGTTGGCGGCGGCACCGTGTATTCGACCGGCGTCTCGGAAAAGCGCATCGGGCTCGCCACCGTCGG